>Ga0070681_10001101_pt1 | contig 23115 bp, 21 predicted proteins | sample KBSC83BmetaG_FD_65650 | JGI IMG/M metagenome (GOLD analysis project Ga0070681, IMG submission 65650) | Corn rhizosphere microbial communities from Kellogg Biological Station, Michigan, USA - KBS C8-3B metaG | ecosystem: Host-associated > Plants > Roots > Rhizosphere | place: USA: Michigan...
GACTGCGACCAGCCCTGCAATCCGTAGGTGGCGAAGAACGAAGAGTCCACCGAAACCGCGGTGATGGGGCTTGTCTGGCAGCCGTTCGGGCCGCAAAGCATCTCACCCGTGGCGATGAACTTGCCCGTCGCATCATCCCAGTACATGTCGTACTGAGTATTCGCAGCCGGAAGACCAGAGCTGCCGACGGCGTTGATGAACGCGTTGAAGTGAATCTGGTCGATGTCCTTCAGCGTGCGCGCTTTCTTCGTATAACGGGTCAGCCGCCCCGGGTTGATTACGACGGTATAGTTCGTGGTCGATGGAGAGTTGCCACTGCTGTAATCGACCTTCTGCACCGTCGCGCCGGAGGTAATCGTCGCCTGCGCGGGAAGCGACATGCCGAAGTATCCGAGATAACCCTGATAAGTCGTGCCGCCGCTGACGAACTGGATCGGGAAGCCGGAATTGCGATCTACGCGGGCACCCGTCGTGGAATCGTACAAGCCGTATTCCCATACCGACAGGCCCGTCTGGGGATCCGAGGCGTCGCGATTAAAGCATTGCGCGCCTGAAACGCCATCGTCTCGCAGGAAGTAGCTGGCGTCGTAGGCGAAGTTGTAGGCGGAAGTCCCGTTGCCAGGCTCCACCACGTTCAGGCTGCCGCTACCGGTCGTTGTTCCGACGCTGCTCAGCTGCAAGGCGGTGGTCTCACTGCCGCCCTGATTGTTGTCGACCTCGTAGTAGCTCAGCGTTCCGCTACCACCCTGCATGAAGCCGTTCATGAGGCAGCCGCCGCTGCCGCCGTCAGCCTTGCCGCAGTAGTCGAGCCGGAAGGCGCCGTAAGGGTTGCTCGTCGAAGGAGCCTCGGTGGCGCTGATGTGCGCGTAGATCGTCACCGGAGTCCCATCCTGGTTCATCGAGATCCACGCCTTGACCAACATGGGGTCTGAGTTTGAAGTGCGCGTGGAGTCGACGACGGCGTTCATATAGTCGGGAGCCTGCGAGGCGCCTGAGCTGGAGCCCGAGGCCGCCAGGCTGGACTTCGAGGCATCGCACGCGTTTTTATCGACGAGTGCGATGTAGGGTCCCTGGTTCACCAGCGCGTCGGGCCGCATGGAGTGCATGACGCAGGCGATCATGTTGACCTGCCCGATGCTCTGCGAAGTCGCATCCTGCACATAGCTGGACTGCGCATCCGTCATGTACGCGGAATTCGCCGCCGGCGCGGCGAGCGCCGCGGCCGGCGTGGCGAGTAACGCGAGCGGTACGATGTGACCGCGGAAATTGAAGTATTTCATGGGTCCCTCGGTTAGTTGGCGTTGGTGGCCGTGACCACCGAGACGGACGAAGGTGTGGCGATTCCCTGAATGGACGTGCTGCCGCCCGAGGACGATCCGCCGGACGAAGAGCTTCCGGAAGACGAACCGGACGACGAGCTGCCACCCGTCGATGCTGTAGACGATCCGCCGCCGCAGCCGGCGAGCATTCCAACCAACACGGCGACCCATAGGCCGTGTGACCAAGTTCTCAGGGACATTCAAGTACTCCTCACTGACGGTTCCGGACTTCGGCCCGCGAGCCAAGCGAGCACGCGGGACGCGTCAGAGCATTGCGAATTGTCGGAGGATGCTGAAGCGCGTTGTTCCCGAAGTAAGACCTAGGTCCGCGGCAGGTGCATGAACCGTGAAGGTATCGTCACCAGATACGTATGCTGCGCATGCGGCGCGCGCGCTGTTATGTCAGCACGGGTGACTGTTATGTTATGTGCGCGGAGCTCAGCGGCAGCGAGGTCGTCTCCTTGATGACGGAGAGCGCGATCGAGGAGTGCACGGACTGCACTCCCGGAAAGCGGGACAGATGGTCCAGGAAAAAAGCCTCATAGGCCTTGATGTCCGGACACACGATCCGCAACAGGAAGTCGGTATCGCCCATGAGCGTGTAACACTCGAGGATCTCCGGATGCTCGCGCACGGCCTGCTCGAATTTCAGCAGCGCGTCCCGGCCGTGGCCGGCGAGTTTCACGTGCGAGAAAACGAGAACGTTCAGGCCGATTTTCTCGCGATCCAGCAGCGCGACGCGCTCGCGGATGACGCCCAATTCCTGCAGGCGGGTCATGCGGCGCCAGCAGGTGGAAGGCGTCAGGCCGAGCCGGTCGGCCACTTCGGCCGCCGACAGGTCGCCGTGGCGCTGCAGCACGTCCAGAATGCGAAGGTCTCCGCGGTCAAGCTTTGGTTGCATTGTTCATCTCGCCTAGCCGCCTCATATTGCAATAATTTCGCACCTCCGGGCCGCCGTAGGCAAATTTTGTGACGCGGCGTGCGCTTACGACCGCATACGCTGCCGGTCACTCCTCCCAGGGGATGCGAGGTGCCTTGATGGATCTGTTCGCGATGAAGGATTACGACGATCACGAGCTCGTAGTGTTTGGACGGGATTTGGACACCGGGCTACGCGCGATCATCGCTGTGCATTCCACCGTGCTCGGTCCCGCCGCTGGTGGCTGCCGAATGTGGCCATATGCGTCGACGAGCGAGGCGGTTACGGATGTTCTGCGCCTCTCGCGCGGCATGAGTTACAAGAACGCGATGGCGGGCCTGCCCTTCGGTGGCGGAAAAGCCGTGATCATTGGAGATTCGCGCACTGGCAAGACCCCCGAGCTGTTCGGGGCGTATGGCCGGTTCGTCGATTCGCTCGGCGGCCGTTACGTGACCGCGGAAGATGTTGGCACGACGACCTCTGACATGGAGTTCGTCTCGCTTCAGACCCGGTTTGTCAGCGGCCTGGGAGGCGACAGCGGCGCCGCCGGCGGCGATCCGGCGCCCAGGACGGCCCTGGGCGTTTTTCTCGGGATCAAGGCCGGCGTGCGCTTCAAACTGGGACGGACCGATCTCCACAACCTCTGCGTCGCCGTTCAGGGCGTCGGGGGAGTGGGGTATCACCTTTGTCAGTTACTCGCGGCCGAGGGAGCTCGTCTGGTGGTCTGCGATGTGCGGCCCCCGGCCGCGGAACGCGCGCGGGCCGAATTCAATGCGAGGGTGGTGCCGGTCGAGACCATTCATTCCCAGGATGCAGAAGTGTTCGCGCCATGTGCGCTCGGCGCGGTTCTGAACGCGCAGTCGATTCCTCAGCTTCGCGCGTCGATCGTCGCGGGTGCGGCCAATAATCAGCTCGCCAGCGATGCGGACGGCACGTCGCTCTATTCAAAGGGCGTCCTGTATGCGCCGGACTACGTCATCAACGCTGGTGGAATCATCAGTGTCGCGCGCGAGTACTCCGGGGGCCGCTCCGAAGCCCAGGTGACCGCTGAAATCGGCGGGATTCCCGAGCGGCTGACGGAGATCTTCGAGCGCTCTCGAAGAGAAAAGCGCCCAACGAATGTGATCGCCGACGATCTGGCGCGCCAGCGCATCCGCCGAGGCGATCGACGACTGGTCGCCTGAGGCTAAAACCGCCCGCTGAGCGGTACACTACCCGGATGAAGCGGGTCATCGCGGTCGCGAACCAGAAAGGCGGGGTGGGCAAGACCACTACCGCGGTCAATCTCGCCGCGTCTCTTTCCGCGACAAAACGACGTGTCCTACTGATCGATCTCGATCCCCAAGGGAACGCCACGATGGGCAGTGGCGTCGACAAGGCTCAGCTTCAGCGTGGCTCGGCCGAGGTGTTGCTGGGCGAGTGCAACCTCGCTGAAGCTATTGTGAGCGTGGATCCCGGTGGGTACAGCCTGTTACCGGCGAATCAGGACCTCACGGCAGCTGAAGTGCGTCTGCTCACCATGATGGCCGGGCGCGAGACGAAGCTACGCAACGCTCTGGCGCCCGTAAGGGATTCCTTCGACGTCATCTTCATCGATTGTCCGCCAGCGTTGAACATGCTGACGGTGAACTCTCTCGTCGCGTCGGACTCCGTGCTCATTCCAATGCAGTGTGAGTACTACGCCCTCGAGGGCCTCTCGGCGTTGGTCGGTACCGTGGAGCAGATTCGCGACGCGGTGAACCCCGAGCTTGAAATTGAGGGAATTCTCCGCACGATGTTCGACCCGAGAAACAACCTCGCCAACGAGGTGAGCGCGCAGCTCATCATGCACTTTGGCGACAAGGTGTTTCGTACGATCATTCCTCGCAACGTTCGCCTTGCCGAGGCCCCTTCGTTCGGCAGGCCGGTGCTGTTCCACGATAAGGAGTCACGCGGCGCTCTCGCGTACCTGGCGCTCGCGGGCGAGATGATCAGGCGGGAGGAGGAAGTCATTTCGACGCACGTCGAGCAGGCGGCGGGGTCAGCCCACAACGCGAGCGCCGGGCCATCCGCGAGCGCCGGGCCATCCGCGAGCGCCGGGCCATCCGCGAGTGGCGGACTGTCCACCAGCGGCTCCTCCACGGCGCCGCCCCTAGCCACCACGGCGCCGCCCCTAGCCACCACGGCTCCGCCCCTAGCCACCGGCGCCAACGGCACGCCCTTCCCCTCCGGTGGCTCGACGTATGGGCCCTCGCCAGCCTCGGCGCCGCCCGAAGGCGGGCCCGCCACGTCGCCGGTCCCCGCGGCCACGGGCGAAGACTCCGCGTCATGAGTATGATCCGTCGGTCATGATTCCTCCTAAGAAGCCCGCGCTGGGTCGATCGCTCGGCGCACTGCTTGGACAAACCGCCAGGCCCGCGCCACTGGCGACGCCAGCGGCCGCGGAATCGCCGAGTCCTCCTCCGGTCGGAGAAGAGCTGGCGAAGCTCCCGGTCGATCTGCTTCAGCGAGGCAAATACCAACCGCGAGTGGATATGCGCGCGGAGTCACTTCAGGAGCTCGCGGACTCGATCAAGGTCCAGGGTGTCGTGCAGCCCATCGTCGTACGGCCTCTGGGGGCTGCGAATGTCGGCGAGTCTCAGCGTTACGAGATCATTGCCGGCGAGCGTCGTTGGCGTGCGGCTCAGATGGCCGGGCTCGGAGAGATACCGGCAGTCATTCGTCACATTCCCGACGAGGCTGCGATAGCCGTTGCGCTCATCGAGAACATCCAGCGCGAGAACCTCAACCCGCTGGAAGAGGCCCGTGCACTGGAACGTCTGATCACGGAATTTGAGCTTACCCACCAGGAAGCCGCTGAGGCTGTCGGGCGATCTCGCGCCAGCGTCAGCAATCTGCTGCGTCTGCTGGAGCTCGCGCCGGAAGTGAGTGAGCTGCTAGAGAAGCGCGAAATTGAGATGGGGCACGCCCGGGCGTTGCTGGCGCTCACCAATAGACGTCAACAGGCCGAGCTGGCAGCCCGGATTGCTCAGAAGGCGCTTTCCGTTCGCGATGCCGAGGCCTCGGTGCGGCGCTTGCTTCAGCCAGCGCACGCGGCCGACGCCGACGGCGAGGCTAATCGCGATCCGAACGTCCACCGACTGGAGCAGGAGCTGGCGGACAAGCTGGGCGCCAAAGTGGCGATCAAGCACTCCGCAGGCGGCAAGGGACGGCTGGTCGTTACGTATAACAGCCTCGACGAGCTGGACGGCATCCTCGCCCACATCCAGTGACGCGCGATCTCCGTTGTTCGGCCGCCGGAACAGCGTGTTCCGGTGACGTCCGCTTACCGCACGACACCCCCCTTTCCGGGCCATGAAACGCGCGCAAAAGTACTACTTATCGGGGCCGAAAAATCCTACGAAAAAGTAGTACTTATCGTGGGTTCGGAGCTGTGGACGGGAGGGGTCCCGGTCTCTATAATCGCGCCGCTTTTTCGCCCCCCCTCGAGCAGGAATTTTCAGGTGACCGCGATCTACCTGCCCCAACCGCGGCGGTTGGCGCTCGGCATCGTGCTGGGACAGGCGGCGGCAGTCGCGGCAGCGGTCACTTTGGCGGCCGCATTCCAGGGCCGGTATGCGGCCTTGTCGGTGCTCGGCGGCGCCTTCATGGTGTGGGTGACGAACCTTTATATGAGAAGCCGGGCCCGGGTGCTGGAGCGCTCGGTAGCCGCTGCGCTGCAGCGGGTGATGATCGGAGAGCTGATCAAGGTGATAGGTACGATAGCCATGTTCGTGATCGCTGCGCGTGTGCCGCACACCGTGTGGCCTGCGCTGCTCATCGGCTATGCCGTGGCGTTAGTGGCTTCGTGGGTGTCGGCGGCAAGCGCTCCGAGCGCGGCGAATCGCGGGCGCCTCGGCGGCGACCGGTCCGGTATTTCCAGCCGTGCGTAAGTAAGCGATTGGAATCGTAAAGAAATGGCAGTCGAACTGGCTGAGACACCGAGCGAATACGTCAACCACCACATGACCCACCTGACCGTGGGCCAGGGTTTCTGGACAGTCCACGTCGACACGGTGCTCACGTCGGCCGCGCTCGCGGCATTCGTGGGCTGGTTGTTGTGGCTCGCTGCGCGCCGCGCGCGCGCCGATGCGAAGCCCACCGGCGTCGGCGCCTTCATCGAGTTCGTCTACGACTGGGTCGATGGCGAAGTCGCCTCGATCTACCACGGCAACCGCAGGTTTCTGACGGCGCTGGCTCTCACGCTGTTCACCTGGATCGTGGCCATGAACACCATGGACCTGTTGCCGATCGACGCGCCCCCCGATATCGCAAGTGCATTCGGCGCGAAGTTCTGGCGCGTGCTGCCGACCGCCGATATCAATGGCACCGCGGCCATGGCCGTGCTGGTGCTGCTCCTGGTCATCGGGGCCAGCATCCGCTCCAAGGGAGCGGGCGGCTACCTGAATGAATGGATCGGCGCCCCCTTTGGCCACAATCCGCTGCTGTGGATTCCGAATCTGCTGCTCAATCTGATCGAGCTGCTCGCCAAGCCGATTTCGCTGGCGATGCGACTGTTCGGCAACATGTTTGCCGGCGAGCTCATCTTCATGCTCATCGCCCTGCTGGGGCTCGGCGTCGCCGAAGCCTCCGCCGGCGGCCTGGCACGTGTCGCCCTGCAGGTGATTCTCGGCAGCGGCTGGGCTGTGTTCCACATCCTGATCGTTCTGTTGCAAGCCTTCATCTTCATGGTGCTGCCCATCGTGTACATCGCGATGGCGGAAGAGCACCACTGAGGGACCCGTTCAAACCTTTTACATACGACTCGAACTGGAGACGCGAAGACCATGGACATTTCCACCATTCAGGCCCACACCGCCCTGGCGATCGGCCTCATCATCGGCCTGGGCGCCGCCGGCGCCTGTATCGGCATCGGCATCATGGCCTCGAAGTTCATCGAGGCGGGCGGACGGCAGCCCGAGCTGATTCCGGTCCTGCAGACCAAGATGTTCCTGGCGATGGGCCTCATCGACGCCGCATTCCTGATCGGTGTGGGACTTGCGATGTTCTTCGCGTACGCGAATCCGCTCGTACCGGCAGCGCACTGAAGCAGCACCGCGCAGCGCACCCTCATAGGGAGACAGCTCGATGCTCTCGATCAATGCCACCTTCATAGGACAGTTCATCGTCCTGCTGGTGCTTCTCTGGTTCATCTACAAGGTCGTCGTGCCGATGCTGGCGGGGCCGATCGAGGCGCGCACGCGCAAGATCGCCGAAGGCCTGGCGGCGGGCGAACGAGGTGAGCAATCTCTCGCCGAAGCGCGCCACAACGCCGACGTCATCATCCGCGAGGCGCGCGAACGAGCCAGCCAGATCATCGCCCAAGCGCAACACCGCGCCAACGAGATCGTTGAGGAAGCCAAGGGCAACGCGAGCACGGAGGGCGCGCGCCTGGTCGCTCAGGCGCAGCAGCAGATCCAACTCGACACGTCCAAAGCACGCGAAAGCCTGCGGCGTGAGGTCGCCGGAATCGCGGTCGGCGCCGCCTCCAAGCTGCTGGGCCGCGAGATCGACGCCAAGGCGCACGCCGACCTGCTCGATAAACTCGCGACTCAGATCTGAAAAGGACGCCGGCCAGATGGCGGAGAAACTCACGATCGCCCGGCCGTACGCTCGGGCTGCATTCGAGGAAGCCCGGCGCGAGAACCGCCTCAGGGAGTGGTCGGACGCACTCAAAGCCGCCGCGCAGGTCGCAGCAGACCCGCGCGTCCATAGTCTCCTCGGCAACCCGCGTATCACCTCCGAGGAGCTCGCGCAGTTCGTCATCGGGATTGCAGGATCGGCACTCGGCGAACACGGCGCCAATTTCGTGCGCACGCTGGCGGAGAACCGGCGGCTTGCCTTCCTGCCTGAGATCTCCGATCAGTTCGAGATTCTCAAGGATGAGGTCGAGCGCACTGCGGAAGTCACTGTCGTTTCGGCTTCGAGCCTGGACGAGTCACAGCAGCGCAAGCTGGCAGCCGCCCTCGAGCGGCGCCTCAACCGCACGGTGCGGCTGCAATGCGAAATTGACCCGAGCCTCATCGGCGGCGCGGTGATCCGCTCCGGCGACCTGGTGATCGACGGCTCGCTGCGCACGCGGCTCAGCCGCATCGCGTACGAGCTGACGGCATAACAGCGAAATTTTTCAAGAGAGATCCATATGGCCATCAAGGCAACCGAGATCAGCGATCTGATCAAGCAACGGATCGAGAACTTCAAGTCGGTCACCGAGGCCCGCAACGTTGGCACCATCGTGTCGGTGACGGACGGCATCACCCGTATTCACGGGCTGGCGGATGCCCGGTACGGCGAAATGCTGGAGTTCCCCGGCAACACGTTCGGCCTGGCGCTGAATCTGGAGCAGGACTCGGTCGGCGCCGTCATTCTCGGTGAGTACAAGCACCTGAAGGAAGGCGATACCGTCAAGACGACGAACCGCATCCTCGAGGTGCCGGTGGGCCCGGAGCTGTTGGGTCGAGTCGTGGACGCGCTGGGTCAACCCCTGGATGGCAAGGGCCCGGTCACCGCCAAGAGCACGGCGCCTATCGAGCGCGTGGCTCCGGGCGTTATCTATAGAAAGTCCGTGTCGCAGCCCGTGCAGACCGGCTACAAGGCCGTCGACTCGATGGTGCCGATCGGCCGCGGGCAGCGCGAGCTGATCATCGGCGACCGCCAGACCGGAAAGACCGCGCTCGCCGTCGACACCATCATCAACCAGAAGACCTCGGGCATTAAGTGCATCTACGTCGCGATCGGGCAGAAGCAGTCCACGATCGCGAACGTCGTCCGCAAGCTCGAAGAGCACGGCGCGATGAAGCACACGATCATCGTGGCCGCTTCGGCATCAACCCCGGCCGCCATGCAGTACATCGCCGCCTACTCAGGCGTCACGATGGGCGAATACTTCATGGATCGTGGTGAAGACGCGCTGATTATTTACGACGACCTCTCGAAGCAGGCCGTCGCCTACCGTCAGATTTCACTGTTGCTGCGCCGTCCGCCCGGTCGTGAGGCATTTCCAGGCGACGTGTTCTATCTGCACTCGCGTCTCCTGGAGAGAAGCGCGCGCGTGAACGAGCAGTACGTCGAAATGGTTACGAAGGGCGCGGTGAAGGGTAAGACCGGTTCCCTGACCGGACTGCCGATCATCGAGACTCAGGCGGGCGACGTCACGGCTTTCGTGCCCACCAACGTCATCTCGATCACCGACGGTCAGATCTTTCTCGAGACGGATCTGTTCAACGCCGGTATTCGCCCCGCAATGAACGCGGGCATTTCGGTGTCGCGCGTAGGCGGCGCAGCGCAGACCGACATCATCAAGAAGCTGGGTGGCGGTATCCGCCTCGCCTTGGCGCAGTACCGCGAGCTCGCGGCATTCTCACAATTCGCTTCCGACCTCGACGAAGCCACCCGCAAGCAGCTCGAGCGCGGCCAGCGCGTCACCGAGGTGATGAAGCAGAAGCAGTACGCGCCGATGTCGGTCGCGGAGATGGCCCTGACGATTTACGCCGTCAACAACGGCTATATGGATAAGGTCGATCTGAAGAAGGTCACGGCGTTCGAAGCGGGTCTGCAGGCCTTCGCTCACACGAACCACAGTAAAGCTCTCAGCGACATCAACGCCAACCCGAAGTTCAGCAAGGAGAACGAAGCCGCGTTGAAGAAGATCATCGAGGACTTCGTCGCTACCGGGACGTATTGAAGCCATGCCCGGCACCAAAGAGATCCGGTCCAAGATCGCGAGTGTGAAGAGCACTCAGAAGATCACGAAGGCCATGCAGATGGTGGCCACGAGCAAGATGCGGCGTGCGCAGGACCGTATGCGCCTGGCGCGCCCGTATGCTCAGAAGATCCGTACCGTGATCGGTCACCTCACTCAGGCGAATCCCGACTACCGGCATCCGTTCCTCGTGGAGCGCGACCCCAAGAATGTCGGGATCATCGTGATCTCCACGGACCGCGGACTTGCCGGAGGTTTGAACGCGAACGTGTTTCGTCAGACGCTGCATGTCATGCGCGAGTGGCAGCAGAAGGGCGCGGCCGTGAGCCTGTGCCTGATCGGCTCGAAGGGCATCGGCTTTTTCAGACGCCTGAACGTGACGATCGCCGCGACGACTTCCGGACTCGGCGACCGTCCGCACGTGAAGGACCTGATCGGTAGCGTGAAAGTCATGCTCGACGCCTATCGCGAAGGCCGGATCGACAGGCTTTTCCTGATCAATGCGCAGTTCGTGAACACGATGACGCAGAAGCCCCATGTGGAGCAGCTGCTGCCGGTCGAGGCAATGGATACCGAGGAGCTCCAGGAGCACTGGGACTATATCTACGAGCCGGAAGCGCGCGAGATCCTGGATGGACTGCTCATGCGGTACATCGAGTCGCAGGTCTACCGCGGCGCGGTCGAGAACGTTGCTTCCGAAATGGCGGCCCGCATGGTCGCGATGAAGGCCGCCACCGACAACGCCGGCAAGCTGATCAGCGAACTGCAGCTCGTTTACAACAAGGCCCGCCAGGCCGCGATCACGAAAGAGCTTTCGGAGATCGTGGGTGGCGCAGCCGCTGTTTGAAGTTTGAGGAGCGCGCGCTGCGCGCCGACTGAATTTTTCGAGGAAGTACTTATGGCCAACGTTGCCGAAGGCAAAATCACCCAGATCATCGGCGCCGTCATCGACGTCGAGTTCCCGCGCGAGTCCATCCCGCGCGTGTACGAGGCACTCAAGCTAAAGGACGCCAACCTCACTCTCGAAGTGCAGCAGCAGCTCGGAGACGGTGTCGTCCGCACGATCGCAATGGGTTCCTCCGAAGGGCTCAAGCGCGGACTCGCTGTCGTTTCCACCGGCGCGGCTATCGAAGTGCCGGTCGGACAGGCCACGCTCGGTCGCATCATGGACGTGCTCGGCACCCCACAAGACAACCGGGGTCCCGTAGACGCCAAGGAGCACTTGCCGATTCACCGTGCCCCGCCGTCATTCGACGAACAGGCCGGCGGTCAGGATCTGCTGGTCACGGGCATCAAGGTCATCGACCTGCTCGTGCCGTTCGCGAAGGGCGGTAAGGTCGGCCTGTTCGGCGGCGCCGGCGTCGGCAAGACGGTCAACATGCTCGAGCTGATCAACAACATCGCCAAGCAGTACAGCGGTTTGTCGGTATTCGCGGGCGTCGGTGAGCGCACCCGCGAAGGCAATGACTTCTATCACGAGATGATCGAGTCGGGCGTCATCGACAAGGACAACCTGTCCAACTCGAAGGTCGCGATGGTGTACGGTCAGATGAACGAGCCGCCAGGTAACCGTCTGCGCGTGGCGCTCACGGGTCTGACGATGGCCGAATACTTCCGCGACGAAGTGCGCCCCGACAGCGGTGGCAAGGGACGCGACGTGCTGTTCTTTGTCGACAACATCTATCGTTACACGCTGGCTGGCACCGAGGTTTCGGCGCTTCTCGGACGTATGCCTTCGGCGGTGGGATACCAGCCCACCCTCGCGGAGGAAATGGGTGTGCTCCAGGAGCGCATCACGTCAACGAAGAAGGGCTCGATCACGTCGATTCAGGCAGTGTACGTACCTGCGGACGACTTGACCGACCCGTCGCCTGCAACCACGTTCGCGCACCTTGATGCGACCGTTGTGCTCTCACGTCAGGTTGCCTCTCTCGGCATTTATCCGGCTGTCGACCCGCTCGACTCCACGAGCCGGCAGCTCGACCCTCTGGTCGTCGGCGAGGAGCACTACAACACCGCTCGGGGTGTGCAGGCTGTGCTTCAGCGGTACAAGGAGCTGCAGGACATCATTGCGATTCTCGGTATGGACGAGCTGTCGGAAGAGGATAAGCTCACTGTGTACCGGGCCCGCAAGGTCCGTAACTTCCTGTCGCAGCCGTTCAACGTCGCGAAGGTGTTCACGGGCCAGGACGGCAAGATCGTTCCACTCAAGGACACGATCCGCGGCTTCAAGGGAATCATCAACGGCGAGTTCGACTCGCTCCCGGAACAGGCTTTCTATATGGTCGGCACGATCGAGGAAGCCGCTGCGAAGGCGAAAACCCTCCAGTAAGGATCGACTCCGATGGCCGAGCAACAGAGCACTATTCACGTCGATATCGTCAGCGCGGAAGGCGAGATCTTCTCCGGAGCCGCCAAGATGGTGTTTGCACCGGGTACCGAGGGTGACCTCGGAATCGCTCCGCGGCACTCGCCGCTGCTGTCTCTGTTGAAGGCGGGCGAGGTGCGCGTTCAGACGATCGACAACGTGGAGCACGTGTTCTACGTGGGCGGTGGCGCAATCGAGATTCAACCGCAGAAGGTGACGGTGCTTGCCGACACGGCTGCCCGCGCGAAGGATCTCGATGAGGCGGCGGCGCTCACCGCCAAGCAGCGAGCCGAAGAAGCCCTGAAGGACAAGAGCGGTCGCATCTCGCAGGCCGAAGCGCTCGCGGAGCTGGCACGCGCCGCGGCCCAGCTCAAGGTGATCGAGCGACTGCGCAAGATCCGGGGCTGACAGAGCAGCCAACGTGGACGAAGCGCCACCCCCGACCGGCGCACCTGGTTCAGACGCCCCCTCGCCGCCCGGCACGTCGACTCTGAACGCCCCACCGCCCGTCCCGTCGCCTGCCGCCGATGCCAGCCGAGCGCGGCTGCCCTCCGACGTGCCCGGCCCCGTCACGCGACGCCGCGCCCTGTTGCGCAATCTCGCCGCGGGCTTTGAGCTGCTGCTTCCCTGGCGCCGGGTACCCCCCGCGCGTTTCGTCGGCGGGTTCGATCAGATCGTCCCGCTCCTGGCTCTGACCCTGCTGATCTGGACGGGCCTTGACCGGCTGCATGCCGAGGTCGGCGCCGTTCTACAGTGGGATGGCCTGTTCGGCTGGGCGACCTACCTCATTCTCGGACTCTTCAGCGCGGCGCTGATCGCACGGGTTCAGTCCCCCGACACGGATACTCGTTCGCTGCTCGTTCCGTCTCTTTCGGTTGCTCCCTATCTGCTGCTGCTCTTCTCGCTGCTCGGTGCCGTGCCGATGGTGGGCGCGTCGTCGATCGCAGCGTTGGTGGCTTGGGCCTACCTGATCCTCATCGGGTTGCGTGTCGTGAAGGCCGCCTTCGGGACGACGCGCATCAAGGTCGCCCTTCTCACCATCGTGCTCATCCTCGCGGCGCCCTTCGTTATCGAAAGCTTTGGCCTCGATACGCGTCTTTGGGTGACGGAGGAGACGCAGCAAGACCAGGACGAGGACACGGCGGATGCCGAAGGGCTGTTCTACGACCAGCCGGCGCGAATCGCGGCCGAAGTCGACCGGGTGTCGCAACCGACCCTGAACGGGCCGAATGTGTTCTTTCTTGGCTTTGCCGGGGTTGGGGCGCAGGGGGTGTTCCGCCGCGAAGCCCTGTTTGCCCAGCAGGTGTTTGCCGACCGGTTCGGCTCGGGCGACCGTTCGGTCGAGCTCATCAACGATGAGGAGGATCGGGATTCCTACCCGCTGGCCACTGTTTCCGGGCTGGATCAGGCGGTCCGGTTGCTGGCCGCGAAGATGAACACGGATGAAGACATTCTCGTGCTGCTGTTGACCTCTCACGGATCGGAGGATGGGCTCGCGGTCGCCAACGGCTCCCTGCCGATGCGACAATTGGCTCCGGCCGACCTGCAGCAGGTGCTGGATACCTCCGGCATCAAGTGGCGCATCGTGATCGTCTCGGCGTGTTACTCCGGGATCTTTCTGGAGCCGCTGAAGAACGAGACGACGTTGATCGTTACGGCGGCGGACGCCAAACACACCTCCTTCGGCTGCGATGACAGCCGCGATCTCACCTGGTTCGGGGAGGCCTTTCTGCGCGATTCGTTGCCGCATGCCCCCTCGTTCGAAGCCGCCTTCAGTCAGGCCGCGGCCCTCATCAAGAGCCGCGAGACCGCCGAGCACCAGATCCACTCCAATCCGCAGTTCTATCTGGGCGGGCTCATGCGGGACAAGCTCGCCACGTTGCGACCGGGCGCAGCGACGCCGATTCCGCGCCGCTCCAGCGGCACGCGTACCGTCTCGCACTCTTTGCCGGCCCCAGCGCACCCGGCACTCTGACTTGCATTCGCGGTGCCCACCGGCAGCCCACACCACGGGTTACAATCAGCCATGCCCAAAGCACGCTCTGCGCACCGGATCCTGCCGCTCGCCGTCGTCATTCTGGCCGCGGGCCAAGGCAAACGGATGAAGTCCGAGTTGCCCAAGGTCCTGCAACCGCTTGCCGGGAAGCCGCTGCTCAGTCACGTTATTGACACGGCTCGCTCCCTGAACCCCGCTTCCATCCATGTAGTCTATGGACACGGCGGCGACCGCGTCAGGGAGGCACTGAGCGCGCAAGGCATCGACTGGGTGCTGCAGGAGCAAAGACTCGGAACCGGCCACGCGGTGCAACAGGCGATGCCGCATATCGGCGATGACCGGACTGTTCTCGTGCTGTACGGGGACGTCCCGCTGACCCGCGCCGAAACCCTGGCTGAACTGATCGCGCTCACCGGACCAAAGAGTGTCGGCCTGCTGACGATGCTTCCCGAGGATCCGGCCGGTTACGGGCGGATCGTGCGCAGCCCCCGAGGGGATGTCCGCAGGATCGTCGAGGAGAAGGACGCCTCGAAGAAGGAGTTGAAGATCCGCGAGTGCAATTCGGGAATCCTCGCGGCAGGCGCCAAACTGCTGAAGAAGTGGTTGCAGGGGCTCAGGAATGACAACTCGCAGGGCGAGTACTACCTGACGGATGTGATCGGCATGGCCGCGAAGGACAAGGTCACCGTCACGCCGCTGGTGGCCGCGGACCTCTCCGAGGTGCTCGGCGTCAACGATAAAACTCAGCTGGCCGAGCTGGAAGGCATCTACCGGCGCCGCGTTGCGCGGGATCTGATGCTTGCCGGTGTCACTCTCGCGGATCCTTCCCGGATCGATGTCAGAGGACGCCTCACCCACGGGACCGATGTTTTCCTGGATGCGAACGTCCTTCTCGAGGGCAACGTCAAACTCGGGAATCGAGTGCGGGTGCACGCGAATACCGTCATTCGCGACAGTGAGATCGGTGACGATACCGAAGTGTTTCCTCATTGTGTCATCGACAGCGCGGTCATCGGGCCGAACTGCAACATCGGTCCCTTCGCCCGGTTCCGGCCGTCCTCCGCGTTGGAAGCCGGTGTTCACATCGGCAACTTCGTCGAGGTGAAGAACTCCCGGATGGCCGCCGGCTCCAAGGCGAATCATCTGTCGTATGTTGGCGATGCCCAGGTCGGCGCCCGCGTCAACATCGGCGCCGGCACCATCATCGCGAACTACGATGGTGCAAATAAACATCGCACGACCATCGGCGACGATGTCCATACGGGTTCGAACAGCGTGCTCGTCGCCCCAATTACCGTCGGCGAAGGGGCCACCGTCGCCGCGGGGTCGACCGTCATCCGCGAGGTTCCGCCAGGGAAACTGACGATCGCGCGCGCTCGCCAGACGACCATCGACGACTGGCAGCGGCCGCAGAAGCAGAAAAAGTAGCGCTGGGCAAGGCTACGCCAGCAACGGCGAGCGCTTGCCCGTCGCGATCTAACGCTTCGCCGCAGGCGCGGTTGCGCTTGCCGGCGTCGGCGAATCGACCAGGATCTTCTCTATATCCGAGGCGGAGATCGCCCCGTCGATCCGCTGTCCATTCGAGGTGAACAGCGTCGGGGTGCCGGTAATGTGCATGTTGTCGCCGAGCTTGCCGAGCTCCGCGATCGGGTCGCTCTTGCAGGTCGCCGCGGGCGAAGCGGCCGGCGGAGCCTTCTTCTCCAACAGCCAGTCCGTCCAGGCCTTGGCGCGGTCCGGCGCGCACCAGATGGCGTGCGAGTGCGCCGTCGCCTGAGGATGCAGCTCGTCGATCGGATACAGGAAGACGTACTCGGTCAGGTTCGTGACCGATTTGAGCTGCCCCTCCAGCCGCTGGCAGTAGGGACAATCCGGGTCTTCGAACACCGCGAGCGCGCGGCTCCCGTTGCCTTTCACGACCTTGATGGCTTTGTCGAAGGGAAGGGCTTTGAAATCGATCGTGTTGCGCCGGTCCATCGACATCTTGCTCAGGTCCGTGTGCGTGCGCGTGTCGACCAGGCTGCCGATGAACACGTAGTCACCGCTCGCCGTCGAATACACCACACGGTCACCCACGTAGACCTCGTAGATATTCGGCACAGCAGTGGCCTGAACATCGAGTACGTGGGCAGTCTTGAACCGCGACTCAAGGGCCTTCTTGATGGTGGCGGCAACGTCAGGCGGAGCTGGAGATGTGGCCGAACCTGACTTCGGCTCGGAAGCGCCAACGACCGCTGAGGCCCCTTGAGAGGCCGCCGTTCCCGGGGTCCCCGGCTGTGCTGCGTTCGAGGCGCTGGCGGCGCCTGCAGCCGGCGCGGTTGCAGCGCCGGGGTGGGCAGCCTGCGAGAACGCGAAGCTCGCTGCGATAAGAAGCGCTGCGCTGGCCGCGATGCGGGTCGCGGCGCCGGGAATCCGGATCGGGTTCATGGAGGGCTCATCTGGGGACACCCCGAGCGAAGGGACGTCGATCCTACCGTTTGCGCTGCCAATCCCGCCAGTAGCGGCCGAAACGGGCCGCGAAATCCGTGGGTTTCTCCTCATAAATGCGGCGGCCCAGTACTTCCGCCTTGTCCCTCAGCTCAGCCCTGCGCCGGTCGAGAATGGCCGACAGCGCGCCCCGGTCCGCAGCGGTGGGAAAAACAGACCGCAGCTCCAGGCACTTCGCGTGCAGGACGGACAGGTCGTGATCGTCACCCAGATAATCGGCGAGCTGATGCGCCTGGTCCGCCAGCTCGCCGATGGGCCCCGGCCACAGAGGCTCCAGAACCTGCAGCTCGTGCCAGAGATACTTCACCTGCTTGCGCCATTCGTGCAGCTTGCGCGGGGAGCGGTCGGCGACCGCAGCGGCAAACGCCGATCGCCCCTTCGCGTACACCCGCTTCAGACCCGCTCCCACAATGGACCAATTCCGGTCGCCAACGCGCCAACGACCTGCGCGTTCATACGTGTCTCGCAGTGCTTCACGCAGGACGCTTACGTTCGTCTGACTCTTAAGAACATTACGGCGCGTTGCGGCGCGCTCTTTGATCAAAGCGGCTCGCAGCTTCGCCAAGTGAGGCGGCCTGGCGTTCGGGCCGAGGCGCTTCATGAGGCCGTCGAGTGTGTCTAGCAGCACCTTACCGTCTCGAATACGGCTCAGGGGGCGCGCCGCATCCCGAAGAACCATGTTCTCTCGCTTGTAGACGGTGTTGCCGACCGCCTTGCGTAGCAGCCTCAGCGTCGCACGAGCCTTCTTCAGTTCCTTCCGTGCGGTGTGCACGTCTTCATCCGATACACGCTCTCGCCGCAAAGCCTCCATTGCGGCGTTAACGTGCGCTCGCGTGATCCGCCGGACGCCATGTGTCCCGGATTCGGAACGTTGAAGGTCAACGGACATTCTCTAAAAGTCCTGAGCGTCGTGGATGGAATGGGAGACACTCGCGCGCCTGAAGGGTACCGACATGAAGTCACCGTGGGAAGAACCTCGCAGCCGCTCCGGTCTCGATTACAGGCGGCCGCGAATCGCCTCGGGCAGCAGTTGCTTATATCGCCGGCTCAGACCCAGACGCTGCCCGTCCCGCAGAACCAACTCATAGTCGCCATGGAACAGCGGTCGCAATTCCGCGATGAACCCGACGCGGACGACGTGAGAGCGGTGCACTCGTAGGAACTCCGCGGGGTCAAGCTGTGTGAGAAAGTCCGAGAGAGACTCGCGCAAGAGATGAGTCTTCCCGGCGACGTGGATCTCGATGTAATTGCCTGCTGCGGAAACTCGCTGAATCTCCTCAACCGCCACGAAAAACGCCTTCTCGCCGTCGCGTACGAGAATCTGCCTCGGCGGGGCAGCTCGCGCGGAGACGGATGCCAGCAGACGCCGCAGGCGCTCCTCGAAAACACTCTGATCCGGCTCCGCGAGCGCAGCGCGCACTCGCGCAATGCTTTGCAGGAAGCGCTCGCGATCGAACGGCTTGAGCAGGTAGTCGAGCGCCTGTACCTCGAACGCGCGCACGGCATGCTCGGAGTACGCTGTGCTGAAGATGATCAGGGGAGATGCGACGCCCCGGAGTCCTTCGATCACTTCGAATCCGGTGCGCGTGCCGAGCTGGATATCCAGGTAGAGGACATCGGGCGAGGTCGCCTTGACGACGGCGACGGCGGAGTCGACGGAGTCGGCTTCGGATACGACCCGGAAGTCTTCCAGCTCCGAAATGAAGCGGACGAGCTTTGCCCGTGCGGGAGGCTCATCGTCGACCACGACCACGGAGTGCGTCACGGCGTCACCGGAAAGAGCACCTTGACCACTGTGCCGCGGGGCGTGCCCGGTGAAAACGTGAGCTCGTGGTCACTTCCGAATATGAGCTCGAGCCGTCGCGAGATGTTGGATAAACCCGTGCCCCTTCTCATCGGTGCTTCCGGGAGGCCCGCTCCATCGTCAGAAACCGTGTAACAAAGACGCGAGCCTGCGGTGCGTCGGACGCTGACCGACACCTTGCCGTGACCCTCGCGCAGGCCGTGTCGAAACGCGTTCTCGACGATTGGCTGGAGCAATAGGCGCGGCACCATGACCGATTCCAGCCCCGGCTCCACGTTGAGATCGAACGTCATCTGCCCCCTGAATCGCTCCGCCATCATCGCCGCATAGCTGCGCAACCACCCCACCTCGCTACCCAGCGAGACATGAACCTGATCGCCCGTGTCGTACGCCGCGCGCAGCAGGTCGGCGAGGCTGCTGATCATCCGGTCGGCGGCATCCACGTCCTCGCGCATGCGGTTCGAGATTGCATTCAGCGAGTTGAACAGGAAGTGCGGCTCGATCTGGGAAGTCAGATGGTGCAGCCGCGCCGTGCTGAGATCCGCGGTGAGTTGGGTAGCCCGCAACTCGCCCTCCCGGCGCACCCGATACTCCCGCATGGCGAATGCCACGAGCAGTACGGTCAGGTAGGTGAGAGCGTCTTTCTGGAGTTCATAGAAGCCACCGATGAAAGGGTTCCCGAACACGTAGGTCTGGCCGGCCAATGCATAGACGAGCTTGCGCAGTGCCACCATCGACGAGACGTGCACCGCCGAGAAGACCAGGGCGCCTGCGCTGTGCACCGCCACGGCGCGGATCCGCGGCCGCGCATCCAGCCGATAGCGTTTTTCGAAGCGCAGAATGAACGGGATCAGCGCGACGATGACCAGGATGCTGGAGCTCTCGAACAGGAAGGGTTTCCACGCCGCCAGGGTGGAACCGCCCGAGCGCATTCCGATCAGCGCGTTCAGCCCTTCATAAAGACTGAACAGGACGCCGAACAGGACCGCCAGCATCCAACTCGACCGCAGCCAGCGCGGAGTTATCCAGGCACCGACGCTTGCTTGCTCGCCAGCGGACCGACCGTGCGCCGGCGGCGGAACGAGGGCAACCGGCTCGCCGGAGCGGAGCAGGCCATCCGGCTCGCTCCCCGGAGGCTGGCTAGCTGCGTATGCGGGTGAATCCATCGGCGCTCCAGTCCTCGCTGCCGACGCCATGATGGACGAAGAATAACCCGTCGCGGTCGTATTTTGCCTTCACGGCCTGCAGTCGCGAGTAGTGGCTGCCCCAGTACGCGTCCTGCCACGACTGATTGAAATAGTTGCTTTCCGAGACGTAGGACCCTGCATTCGGGGCGACCCTGCGCAGCTCCGCCGCCGCCATCTCGATATTGCGGGCATCGTTGCGAGCGGCTTCCACGTTTACGGGAGTGCTTGTGAAGCCCGGATACGCAGGACCCTCGCCGTCTGCGATGATTGCGAGCGCGAATGCGTCAACCGCGCCGGGGTTCATGGCTGTGTCCAGGGCATCCTTGCGTGCCGCCTCGGGAGCGCCGCCCAGCCCTTTGTTGAAGTGGAGCGACACTTCCTTGTGGCGACTGGCCGCGAACAGGGCCTCAGCAAGCAGGCTCCGTGGGTCCCCCTGCAGGAGCGAGGCCGACAGCCAGAGCGAGTCATAGCCGTGAATGAACGCTCCCACCTGACCCTCGTCGTCTTTCCACCAACTGCGGTTCTGCGGTGCGCCCTCGCGCGTATCCCGGTTCATCGAAGGCCCATCAACATTCCACCAATGCCGCGAGTCCCAGGCCCCGCATCCGGGTGGCCTGATGACCGTGAGATCGCCGCTCGATTGCAACTCGTTGAAGAACGGCTGCCATATCCGGTTGGCCTGATCGTTGTCCAGTCCCTGGCAGACCATCGACAGATCCAGGGTGTTGCGCGGACCGAATTTGATCTGCTCGCCCCAATGGGGGTTGAACAACTTGTCCCGATAAAACTCCAGGGTGCGGGCGATCAGCCGCTTATAGCCGTCATCTGTGTGCGCTGCGACCAGGCCCCACGCTGCCCCAAACCGGTTTGGCAACTCATAAGTACGCACGGTGACGCGCGTCACGACGCCGAACGTGCCACCTCCGCCGCCCTTCAGCGCCCAGAAAAGCTCCGGATCATTGCACGCATTGACCACGCGGACGTGGCCGTCGGCGGTGACGACCTCGGCTTCCAACAGCGCTGCCGAAGCTGTGCCGAAACCTTTCGAGAACGATCCGAATCCACCGCTCTGAATGTGCCCGGCGACTCCGACTGTCGTGCAGCCACCGCCTTGAACGTAGCGACCGCCCTCCGTAGTGACCGCGTTATACAAGTCCATCCACACGGCGCCGGCTCCAGCGCTGACGGCCGGCACGGGCTCCACCCGCCCCTCACAGCCCCTCCCGACAAACTTCTCGTGGTGGACGATCGAGTTCATCGCCCGCGTCCAGATCAGCAGGGAGTCAGGAGCGTTGGAGGTTCCCAGATAGCTGTGGGCGCCCCCTTTGACCACGAGCCTTAGATTGTTCTCGCGGGCGAAGTTGACGCCAGCGGCAACGTCCGCGGCATGTCGAGCCTTGATGGTGTAGACGCTCGGCTCAGGTTGCCATGCCCCAAGCCATCCTGAAACCTGCGTACCCCCGGGCTGATCGCCAATCCAATAGGGGTTGCGGATGTGGTTTCGGGCATCGAGGCACTCGGCCCCCTGCGGCTGGGAGACGCAGCTTTCAAACAGACCGTGCGAGTCGATGAGGTTTCCTCCCACACGCTCTTTCAGACGACTCCACTTCGCGGGGGTAGGCCAGCCCGGATCACCGGGGCGTACTCTGGACCGCGGCGCAGCGCGACGGGAATCACTGCCGGTTGCCCCAAGAAGCAGTGAGGAAAATGGAAGCGTCAGGCCCGCCTGCAGAAGTTGCCGTCGCTTCATGACCGCCCCGTCCCCCTGTTGTTCTTGGGGTGATGAGCTTAGAGCGGCGTGCAGGCGTTGCAATCAACGTGTGACGAGTGGGACCCGGGAGCGTTCGAGCGGGTGGGTGATCGGATCGTCGGATCCTCCCCGACGAGCGGTTGGAAGCTGCCGATGGGCGGCTGGGGTTGAAAGCGTCCCGACAAACGGCGGCCGGGGAGCCGACAACCCGCATTCCAACGTCAGCGTGGCGGTACTAATCTTCCCGGCTCTCGGGACGATGAGCCGAAGCACGGCCGCCGCCGACGCTCTGCAGCGCCGGCGACCGTCTTAATAGCCAGTCGTGCTCTCTAAGGCCCGCGTGCCCTTCCCCTGCGGAAGAGGTTCACGATGGCCAGCAGCACGATGGCTCCCAGCAGGGAGATCAACAGGCCGCCCAGGCTGAAGTTATTCTGATTGATCGTCGAGCCGCCGATCAGCGGAGTGATCAGCCACCCCGCGAGGAGCGCTCCGACGATTCCGACGACGACGTTCAATACGATTCCCTGCTGGGCGTCCGTGCGCATGATCATGCTGGCGATCCAGCCGATGATGCCGCCCACAATCAGCCAAATGATGAAGTTCATGGTGAGGGACCTCGGTGCGTGCTTTGGGGGTGCCGGTGGCCTGGCCGCAATTTACGTACCACCTTGTTGCGGCAGCCTCCGGGGCATACCGGCCGCTCCAGCGTCGGCGTGGCGGTGGGCGGGCCCGCCGGCGTCCTGCTGGGCTGGGAACCGGGCGTGGCGCGCCCGGGAATGGCCGCGGGAGAGGCTCCCGGAGCCAACGAAAACGGGCTTCCCGGGCGCGACCCGGTTCGCGTTTTAGCCGGTAGAATCGCACCTCTTTGGCGGGATTAAGGCAAACTTGGCCTTCACCCGCGCCCTGTTACCCGAGGCATAAGAACCATGTGCGGAATTGTCGGAGCCATCGCCGAGCGCAATATCGTCCCGATCCTCATGGAGGGCCTGCGGCGGCTCGAGTACCGCGGCTACGACTCGGCGGGGCTGGCGGTCCTCAACGGCTCCAAGCATCTGACCCGGCTGCGCACCGTGGGCAAGGTCCGGATGCTCGATGATGCCCTCGAGCAGAGCCCGGCGACCGGCAAGATCGGCATTGCCCACACGCGATGGGCCACCCATGGAGTCCCCAGCGAGCGCAATGCGCACCCCCATATCTCCCGGGACGGGTTGGCGATCGTCCACAACGGCATCATCGAGAATCACGAGGAGCTGCGCGACGAGCTGAAGCGCGCCGGTTATCAGTTCTCCTCCGAAACCGACACTGAAGTCATTGCGCATCGCATTCATCATCACCTCGACACCGTGAAGGACCTTTTCAAGGCCGTCCGTGCGACGGTCGCAGAGCTGGAAGGCGCGTACGCGTTGGCGGTCGTCAGTGAGCATGACCCTGAGAGATTGATTCTCGCGCGCGAGGGTTGCCCGGTGGTCATCGGGTTGGGTGTGGAGGAAAACTTCGTCGCCTCGGACGTTGCGGCGCTGTTGCCCGTGACGCGCCGTTTCATGTTCCTGGAGGAAGGTGACGTCGCC
>Ga0070681_10001102_pt1 | contig 23102 bp, 20 predicted proteins | sample KBSC83BmetaG_FD_65650 | JGI IMG/M metagenome (GOLD analysis project Ga0070681, IMG submission 65650) | Corn rhizosphere microbial communities from Kellogg Biological Station, Michigan, USA - KBS C8-3B metaG | ecosystem: Host-associated > Plants > Roots > Rhizosphere | place: USA: Michigan...
GAGAGCGGTACAATTTGGTTCGTGGCGATTTAAGGCAACTTGCGGCCACGTTAAACATTCTGCTAAAGCGCCGGCCCGGTGCCTGTGCGCGCCAGGGCTTTTTTGTCATCGGATGACCACATGAGTGCTCCTTCGGTTCTACCGGACTCTGCCCAACGCAGCGACTCGCCGTACCTTCGCGAGCTCGCGCAGCGCGTGCTCGTGTTCGACGGCGCGATGGGAACGAACATCCAGCGACACGCGCTCACCGCTGCTGACTTCGGTGGCGCGGCATACGAGGGCTGCAACGATTACCTGGTGCTCACGCGCCCGGACGTCGTGCGTGGAATCCACGAGTCGTTTCTGGCGGTGGGCTGCGATGTCGTGGAAACGTGCACGTTCCAGAGCACGCCGCGGAGGCTTCGCGAATGGGGATTGGGCGACAAGGTGCACGAGCTCAACGTGCGTGCTGCCCAACTGGCGCGTGAGGCGTGCGACTCAGCGGGCAACGGGCGGCAGCGATTCGTAGCGGGGTCGATCGGCCCAACTGGGATGCTGCCGTCGAGCGATGACCCGACGCTGTCAGCGGTGACGTTCGGCGAGTTGGTGGAAGACTACTACCAGCAGGCGAAAGCGCTGGTGGAGGGCGGCGTCGACCTGCTGCTGGTGGAGACGGCGCAGGACATTCTCGAGGTGAAGGCGGCGCTGGGCGGCTTCGAGCGGTTATTCGCGGAGATCGGGCGGCGGGTCCCGGTGCAAGCACAGGTAACGCTGGACACGAGCGGGCGGATGCTGCTCGGCACCGACATCGCGAGCGCAATGACGACGCTCGAGTCGTTAGGCGTGGATGTGCTGGGCCTCAACTGCTCCACGGGACCGGAGCACATGCGCGAGCCGATCCGCTGGCTGTCGGAGCACGCGACACGGCCGGTGTCGTGCATCCCGAACGCGGGGCTGCCGCTCAACACCGGCACGGGCGAGGCAGTCTATCCGCTGGAGCCCGACGCGTTGGCGAAAGCGTTAGGCGAGTTCGTGCGCGACTTCGGCGTCCGGGTGGTGGGCGGGTGTTGCGGCACGACGCCGGCCCACCTCGACGCCGTGGTGCGCACGGTGCGCGGACTCGATGGCAAGGGTGTGCGGCGCGCGACGCGGTACGTGCCGCGGGTGTCGTCGGCCATGCGCGCGCTGACGCTGCACCAGGATCCGCCGCCGCTGCTCATTGGCGAACGCGTGAACGCGCAGGGGTCGCGCAAGGTGAAGCAGTTCCTGCTGACCGACGACTACGAAGGGATCGTCGGCGTCGCGCGGCAGCAGTTGGACTCGGGCGCGCACGTCCTCGATGTGTGCGTGGCGCTCACCGAACGCGCGGATGAGGCGCAGCAGATGGCGCGCGTAGTGAAGCTGCTGTCGATGAGCGTGGAAACGCCGCTCATGATCGACTCCACGGAGGCCGAGGTGATCGCGCGTGCGCTGGAGCACGTGCCGGGGCGCGCGATCGTCAACTCGATCAACATGGAAAATGGGCGCGTGCGCATCGATGCCGTGCTCCCGCTCGTGAAGCAGCATGGCGCAGCGGTGGTGGCGCTGACCATCGACGAGTCGGGGATGGCCAAGACGCGCGCGCGCAAGCTGGAGATTGCGCGCCGCATCCACGACATCGCGGTGAAGGAGTTCGGGTTGGCGAGTGAGGACCTGATCTTCGACGACCTGACGTTCACGCTGGCGACCGGTGAGGCGGAGTGGGTGGACAGCGCGGCGGAGACGATCGAGGGCATCCGGCTCATCAAGCGCGAGCTGCCGGGCGTGCTCACATCGTTAGGCGTGAGCAACGTGAGCTTCGGCCTGTCGCCCGCGGCGCGTGCGATCCTCAACTCGGTGTTCCTGCACCACTGCGTCCAGGCCGGCCTCGACATGGCGATCGTGAACCCGGCGCACATCCGCCCCTACGCCGAGCTCTCGCCTAACGAGCGGGAGTTGGCGGACGACCTGGTATTCAACCGCCGGCCCGACGCGCTGCAGCGGTTCATCGAATTCGCGGCGGGCGCGGAGCAGTCGCCGGGCGGCGCCGGGGCCGATGCGTCGTCGGACTCGGATCTGGCCGGCCTCGAGCCGGACGCACGCGTTCACTGGCAGATCCTGCATCGGAAGAAGGACGGCATCGAGGACGCGCTCGATGCGGCGGGCGTGCGCGAGCAGCCGGTGCGCGTGCTCAACGAGGTGCTGCTGCCGGCGATGAAAGAAGTGGGCGACAAGTTCGGCGCCGGCGAGCTGATCCTGCCGTTCGTCCTGCAGAGCGCCGAGGTGATGAAGCGCGCCGTTAGGCACCTGGAGCAGTTCCTCGAGCGCGCCGAGGGCTATACGAAGGGGAAAGTCGTGCTGGCGACCGTGTACGGCGACGTGCACGACATCGGGAAGTCGCTCGTGAACACGATCCTCTCCAACAACGGCTACACCGTGTTCGACCTCGGCAAGCAGGTGCCGGTGAACACGATTATCGATAAGGCTGTGGAGGTGGGCGCGGACGCCATCGGATTGTCGGCGCTGCTCGTCTCGACGTCCAAGCAAATGCCGATCTGCGTGCAGGAGCTGGATCGGCGCGGACTCACGATGCCGGTGCTGATCGGCGGTGCGGCGATCAATCGGCGATTCGGCCGGCGCGCGCTGTTCGTGGATGGCGAGCGCGCGTACGCGCCCGGCGTGTTCTACTGCAAGGATGCGTTCGAGGGTCTCGACTCGGTCGAAGCGCTGATGGATCCCAAGCGGCGCGACGCGTTCGTGACCGGCAACCTCGATGACGCGCGTCGCGATGTGTTCTTGCGGTCAAAGGTTGGAAAGGACGTGGCCGTGGGCACCGACGCGACGACGCGCTCCGACATCGCGACCGACAACCCGATCCCGGAACCGCCGTTCTTTGGACCGCGCGTGCGGCACGACATTCCGCTCGACGAAGTGCTCGCGTTAGTCGATCTCGACGAGCTGTTCCGGCTGCAGTGGGGCGGCCGCGGATCCGGTGAGGCGTTCGACGCCACGGTGCGCGACGAATTTCGCCCGACGCTCGAGCGGTTGTCGGCGAGCGCGCGCGCCGAGAAATGGCTCGTGCCACAGGCAGCGTACGGGTTCTTCCCCGTGCAAGGCCAGGGGAACGAGCTCGTCGTGTACGACGCGGCGGCGTACGGGAGCGATGGCGGCGCCTTACGGGAGGTCGCGCGATTCACGTTTCCGCGGCAAGACGGGCGCGAGCGGTTGTGTCTCGCGGACTACTTCCGGCCGGCGGAATCGGGCGAGGTGGACGTGGTGGCGCTCCAGATCGTGACCGTGGGCGACGCCGCCCAACGCCGGTTCGACGAGCTGCAGGGACGCGGTGAGTACACGGAGGCGTACTATCTGCACGGCCTGGCGGTCGAAGCCGCCGAGGCCGTCGCCGAGTGGATGCACCGCGACATCCGGCGCCAGTTGGGCATACCGCTGGCGCAGGGCAAGCGCTATTCGTGGGGCTATCCGGCGTGTCCGGACCTCGACGACCACGCGACGATCTTCCGTCTGCTGCCCGCTGCCGAGTCGTTAGGCATGACGTTGACGTCGGCGTTCCAACTCGTGCCGGAGCAGTCGACGGCCGCGATCGTGGCGCACCATCCCGCCGCCAAGTACTACGCCGTGCGGAGCGGCGGCGAGCGCGACACCGGCCCCAGCGCCGGAGGCGCGTCGTGAGCCCTCGGCGCGACCCGCACGAGCTGCTCGAGCCCGACCGCATCGTCGTGTTCGACGGCGCGATGGGCACGATGCTCTACTCGCACGGCGTGTTCATCAACCAATGCTACGACGAGTTGAACGCGCGCGCACCCGACCTCGTGCGCGACGTGCACCGGGCCTATGTGAAAGCCGGTGCGGAAGTACTGGAGACGAACAGCTTCGGCGCCAACCGCGTCAAGCTGGCGCCGCACGGGCTCGAGGCGCAGGTGCGCGACCTGAATTGCCGCGCCGCGCGGTTGGCGCGGGAGGCAGCCGGCGACCACGTCCTGGTCGCCGGCGCCGTCGGTCCGTTAGGCATCCGCATCGAGCCGTTCGGTCCGACGAGCCGCGACGAAGCGCGCGCGATGTTCCGCGAGCAGCTGGAGGCGCTGCGCGAGGGCGGCGCCGACCTGTTCATCCTCGAAACGTTCGCCGACCTCGACGAGATCGAGCAGGCCATCCGCGCCGCCCGCGAAGTGGATGAGTCGGTGCCGCTGATCGCCCAGATGACCATCGGGCAGGACGGCCTCACGCCGTTCGGCGCCACGCCCGAGGATGTGGCGCGCGCGCTCGACTCGTGGGGCGCGGACGTGATCGGCCTCAACTGTTCCGTTGGTCCGCAGGCGATCCTCGAGGCCATCGAGCGCATGGCGGCGGTGTCGACGCGCAAACTCAGCGCCCAGCCGAACGCGGGCATGCCGCGCGACGTGGGCGGCCGCACCATGTACATGGCGAGTCCGGAATACATCGCAAACTACGGACGCCATCTCATTCAGGCGGGCGCCAAGGTGTTAGGCGGTTGCTGCGGGACCACGCCCGATCACATCAAGGCGTTGGTCGAGGGCATTCGCCCGCTCGTGCCGCGGCAACAGTGGCGCGCCTCGGTGCGCTATCAACTGCCGCACACCGACGATTCCACGACCACGCGCCACGAGGAACCGCGCACCGACGGCGCCGAGCCGGCCGTGCCGTTCGCCCAACGCTCGCGTTGGGCAGCGAAAATCGCGGCCGGTGAGTTCGTCTCGTCCGTCGAGATCGTGCCGCCGCGCGGCGTGGACGCGACCCGGATGTTGGAAGGCGTTCGCGCGCTGCGCGAGCGCGGCGTCGATGCCGTGAACGTGCCCGACGGACCGCGCGCGCAGAGCCGCATGGGTGCGCTCATGACGAGCCTGCTCATCGAGCAGCAGATCGGCATCGAGACGGTCACGCACTACTGCTGTCGCGATCGCAACCTGCTCGGCATGCTGAGCGATTTGTTAGGCGCATCGGCGATGGGGCTGCGAAACCTGCTCATCATCACGGGCGACCCGCCGAAGATGGGCCCCTACCCCGACGCGACCGCGGTCTTCGACATCGATTCGATCGGCCTGACGAACCTGGTGAACCGCCTCAACCGCGGACTCGATCCCGGCGGCCACGCCATCGGCGCACCGACGCAGTTCGCCATTGGCGTCGGGGTCAATCCTGCAGCCATCGATCCCGCATACGAACTGCGCCGATTCGAGTGGAAAGTAGATGCCGGCGCCGAGTTCGCGATCACGCAACCGGTTTTCGACGTGGATCAGTTGCACCGGTTCCTCGCGTCCATCGAGCACGTACGCATTCCGGTGATCGCCGGCATCTGGCCCCTCGTCTCGGCGCGGAACGCCGAGTTCCTCGCGAACGAGGTGCCGGGTGTCGTGGTGCCGGACGCCGTCATCCAACGGATGCGGCGCGCGAGCGAGCAATCGAAGGAGCATGGGTTGGCCGAAGGCATTGCGCTCGCGCGCGAGATGCTCGCCCAGGTGCGCGAGACCGTGCAGGGTGTGCAGGTGTCCGCGCCGTTCGGCAAGGTGGAGTTGGCCCTCGACGTGTTCGACGGGGCCCCGCGTTAGCTTTCGGCGTCGTCTCGCAGCTGCCCCGGCGTGGAGCCCAGCCCATGAAAGCCATCTTGCTCGTCGATCACGGCTCGGTCAAAGAAGCCGCCAATCGCATGATCGATTGCGTTGGGCATCTCGTGCAGTCCATGGCCGGCAATGCGGCGATCGTGCGCGTCGCGCACATGGAACTGGCGGAGCCGACGATCGCGCAGGGCTTCGCGGCATGCGTCGAGGCGGGCGCGACCGACGTGGTGGTGTTCCCGTACATGCTGTCGCCGGGCAAGCACTCGACGCGCGACATTCCGCGAATGGCTCGCGAGGCCGCTGCTCCCTTTCCGCACGTGAACGTCTCGGTGACGCCGGCGTTCGGCGTACACGACAAGCTCGCCGAAGTCGTGCTCGCGCGGGCAGGCGTCGAAGCGCAGGGACGAGGCGTGCCCGCACCGTGCACGTGCATGCGTCCCGATGGCACGCCTGAGCGCTGGTGCGGCGACGCGTGCCGCGAAGCCGCGTCGAACGTTACAGTCGCGCCGTGACGCCGAGCCCAGCCGTTCACGCCGGCGGCGGCGACCCGGTACATTGGATCGCATGACAATCGACCTCGACGCGGCGCGCGCGCCGCTCACCGTGCTGTCCGAAGACGAGAGCATGTTCCGCGACGCCGTCTCGGCGTTCGCCGACGAACAGGTGCGGCCGCGCGTGCAAGCGATGGATCGTGCCGGGAAGCTCGACCCCGAGTTGATTCCAGAGTTCTTCGAGCTGGGCCTGATGGGCATCGCGGTGCCGGAGGAGTATGGCGGCGCTGCCGGCACCATGATGATGGTGACGCTGGCCGTCGAGGCCGTGAGCCGCGTGGATGCATCGTCGGCGATTCTCATGGACGTGCAGAACACGCTCGTGAATTCTCCACTCACGCGCTTCGGCACCGATGCCCAACGCAAGCAGTACCTGACGAAGCTCACCGCGGGGACGGTGGGCGCGTACGCGTTGTCGGAGCCGGGTTCCGGGTCGGATGCGTTCGGGTTGGCGACGCGCGCCGAGCGCCGCGGCGACGACTGGGTGCTCACGGGCCGCAAGTTGTGGATCACGAACGGCGCCGAGGCCGAGATCTACATCGTGTTCGCGACGGTCGATCCGTCGGCGGGGTACCGCGGGATCACGGCGTTCATCGTCGAGCGCCGGTTTGCCGGATTCTCGGTGGGCAAGAAGGAGGACAAGTTAGGCATTCGGGCTTCGAGCACGACGGAGCTCATCCTCGAGGGATGCGCCGTGCCGGCGGCCAACGTGCTCGGCCCCGTTGGGCAGGGGTACAAGATCGCAATCGAGACGCTGAACGAGGGGCGCATCGGCATCGGCGCGCAGATGATCGGCGTCGCGCGCGGCGCGCTCGACGCGACGGTACAGTACACGCGCGAGCGGACGCAATTCGGAAAGCCGCTCGCCGAATTCCAGGGCATCCAGTTTCAGCTGGCGCAGGCGGCCACGGAGCTCGAGGGCGCTCGTCTCATGGTGTACAACGCGGCGCGACTCAAGGACGCGGGGCGGCCGTTCACGCAGGAAGCGGCGATGGCCAAGCTGTTCTCGTCGCAGGTGACAGAGCGGGTGACGTCGCTGTGCGTGGAGCTGCACGGCGGGTACGGCTACACCAAGGACTATCCCGTCGAGAAGTTCTATCGCGACGCGAAGATCGGGACGATCTACGAGGGCACGTCGAACATGCAGCTGCAGACCATCGCGAAGCAGCTGCTGCGCGCCTAACGGAACGTCACGATTCGATCGTGAGGACCGCCGCGCCGTGCACCTCGCCGGCGCGGAGCCGCCGGACGGCTTCATTGGCCTTGTCGAGCGGCATTGGTTCGACATCGGTGTGCACGGGCACGCGCGGCGCGAGCGCCAAAAACTCCTCGCCGTCCCGTCGCGTGAGATTGGCGACCGAACGAACCACGCGCTCGCCCCACAGAATTTCGTACGGGAACGAGGGGATGTCGCTCATGTGGATCCCGGCGCACACCACGGCGCCGCCGTTGGCCACAGCGCGCAGCGCGGCCGGGACCAGCGCGCCGACGGGCGCGAAGAGAATCGCGGCGTCGAGCTCCACCGGCGGCGGTTGGTCGGAGCCGCCCGCCCATTCCGCGCCTAACTGACTGGCGAACTCCTGCGAGGCCGTGTCGCCTGGCCGTGTGAACGCGAACACGCGGCGGCCCTGTGATTCCGCGACCTGGGCGACGAGGTGGGCCGCCGCGCCGAAGCCGTACAGGCCTAACGTCGCGGCATCGCCCGCGGCGCGGAGCGCGCGGTAGCCGATGAGCCCCGCGCACAACAGCGGCGCCGCGTGCGCATCGTCGTAGGAATCGGGGAGCGCGAAGCAGAATCGCTCGTCGGCCACGCAGCACTCGGCGTACCCGCCGTCAATCTGATAGCCCGTGAAGCGTGCGCGGATGCACAGATTTTCGCGGTTCGACCGGCAGTACCTGCACTCACCGCACGTCCAACCGAGCCACGGCACCCCGACGCGCGTCCCGACCTCGAACCGCGTCGCGTTCGCTCCGCGAGCGGCCACTGTGCCGACGACCTCGTGGCCTAACACGAGCGGAAGCTTGGCGTCGTGGAGATCGCCGTCGATGATGTGGAGATCGGTTCGGCACACCGCGCACGCGCGAACCAGCAGCAGGACCTGGCCGGGGCCAGGCACCGGGTCAGGAACGTCGCGCGCCACGAGCGGGGCGCGCGGCCGCTCGAGGATCATCGCGCGCACGGGTCGACTCTACATCTGCCGCAACGCGCCGAGGAGGGGAAAGACGCTCGACAGCGCCCACACGATCACCGCAGCGAGCATTGCCTTGGAGCGCGGAATCTTTCCGATCACGGCGAGCCCGATGCCCAGAAGAATGGTGCACCATATCGTGAACACATCAAACCGCTGTAACATCGCGAGCGCGACTGGCGATGTGGTCGAGACGTCGAAGAAGTGGGCAGGGCTGGCGGTGATCTTCGTGGCGGATGTGAGCGTCGACGGATCCGAAAAGAATGCAATGAGGGCGCCGGCGACAGGCTGAAAGATCTTTGGGAACGCGGCGTACCCTGCGACCAGCAAGGCGGCCCCAAACCCAATCGTTGCATCGAACAATTTCCCCACCACCCACAGGAACAGGCCCACGAAAAACGTCGCGACGGGAACGGAAAACAATACGGCAAGTGCAAAAGCCGTCGAGGCAAAGCTCTTGCCCTTCTCGATCTGGTCGGGTGTCAACTGCGGGTTCTTGCGCATCGCAGTCGCCATCTGTCGCGCAAATTCGGCGTCGAAGACTGACTGCGTCATCGATTTCGTCCCGAGGTATATCGCAAAAACGAGAATCGTGACGACGATCATCGGGATGAACCAATTCCCGTTCTGCCTGCGCGCGAAGACCTCGCTCGGCGCTATGAAAATGTCGATGAAGTCTTCCCACACCGAGGGCGCTTTGGGTGCTGCAGTGGCCGTCATGCGAATCTCCGATCTGGAGTCTTGGAAGGGAGTCAGACTGCGGGTGGGCGCGCTTCACGTGTACAGTGTGGCGCCACTCACCGTACGTGCAAGAGGCCCGTGCGGATTCGGATCGCCTTGGGACTCGCGGCGGGATCGGGCGCGACGCGAACGGTGACACGCTCCTGCACCTGCAACTTTCCCGTTACATCGAGTGTGTCGTCGCCACGTTGCAGATGGAACGACACCGGCGTTCCGCTGCGCACGCCGACTTTCTCGCGAAGCCGATTGATGAAACTCGGATCGGCGACCGGAACACCTGCCACCGACAAGAGATGGTCGCCCGGTTGGACTCCGGCCTCGTCTGCCGACGAGCCGGGCGCGACCCGAGCGACACGCACGCCGGCTGAATCATTTTCCGCCGACACGCCCAACGTCGGTGTGCGGACGGTGTCGATGGTGGCACGAAGTCCCGCCAGCGGCAGCAGCGCTTTCCACGGATACGGATCTCGGCCGTCGATGTACTTTGCGTTGAAATCCGCGAACGACTTGCCCCCGGCCGCGGCACTGACGGCGGCCCACCATTGTGCGGCGGTGAAGCCCGTGCCGTGCTGATAACACTCGCGGTACAGCGCGCGCATCACGTCATCGAGCGACGCGCGGTTGTCGCTCGCATCACGAATCATGATGTCGAGCATGAGTCCGGCGAGCGATCCCTTGGGATAATAGATGTCGGCGGTGCCATCCTCGGGATGGATCCATGTGGTGAGCGATGCATCGGTGAGCGCGACGGGCGGCGCGTTAGCCACTTCGGCCATTTTCCCGGCTGTGAGCTCGAAGAAATCCGCGGAGTCGATGACGCCGGCGCGCACCTCGGACAGGTCGGCGTAGTAGTCGGTGATGCCTTCGCTCACCCAGAGCCACGGTGTCGGCTGTTCGTGCGCGTACTGATACGGCCACAGATCGGCGGGCCGAAGCCGTTTGACGTTCCAGGCGTGGAACATCTCGTGGGCGTAGATCGACATCTCGATCGGCTCGCCGATCGCGAGCGGCGTCGTGACATCGACGTGCGAGTTCTCGTGCTCGAGGCCCGCGATGCCGCCGTAGCTCGAGTCGGCGATCTGCATCACCGTATACGTGGAGAACGGAACGTCGTCGAACACAGCGCCCTCCACGGACAGAATCCTGGCCAGTTGGGCGAGCGATGAGGTGAGGGTCGCCCGCGGCATGCTCGCCGATGGATACGCCGCGAACCGCAGCCATCCGTTAGGCGTACGCACGCTGTCGAGGTCGAAGCGCCCAACGAAGAACGGCATGTCCACCAGCTCGTGATACGTGGGCGACGAGTACGTGGACGGGCTCGCCGCCCGCGTCATGCCGGTGACCACACGCCACGCGGGCTCGGTGCGGATGGTAACCGTGGATGGGAAATCGAACCCGCGTCCTTCCGGATACAAGAACACGTTCGTGCCGTTGAACATCACGAAGTCGGAGCGCGCCCACGCCATCGCGTTGTCCAACGAGTCCGCGAGATAGTCGAACGACACGGTGACCGCGTTGCTGCCTTGCGGATGCACGCGCCACGTGTCGTAGTCGACCTTGTCCCACACGAGCGGATGTCCGTCGCTCACGGCGCTGAAACGCAGGACCGAGCGGGCGAAATAGTCGAGCTCGTAGGAGCCGGGCGTCCAGGCCGGGAGCGCAAGGATTACCGGTTGGTCACCGCCGACCGTGAAGGACATATCGACGTGCAGCAGGCGCCGGCGCGCGTCGGCCGAATCGAACGTGACGCGATACGCGACATTGCTGATCGGTGCGGAGATGGGCGCGGCGCTGCGCGCGTCTTGCGCGATACCGGCGCGTGCGTCGAGCAGCGACACGGCGAGGATCGCGAAGATCAGCGGGAGACGCATCGGGTGTCCTCGTGATGGGTGACGCGGGACGCGAGGTGACAATATCGCCGCACCGTCGCGCAACGACAAAGGGCTCGGCGTCCGGGTTGCGTGCGGACTAAGGCCCGATGAGCGCGTGTGCAAGCGCGGGAGATGTTGGGCGTCTCATCTCCACACGTCTCGTGCGAACACGAGCGGCCGATAGGCCGCGCGTTCGCCCGGATCACCGAGGACCTGCCGACCATGAAGACCACAATCGTCGTCTGGACCGTCGCGGCGATGCTCGCGCTGGGCTGCGGCCAGTCCGAGCGCGCGCGGCAATTCCAAGCCGGGAACGCCGGACAGGCGTCTGCCGCACCATCGGCGTTCGCTCGCCGCGATGCGCTCGAAGCGAAGACCGCTGTGACGGAGGACGCGCCGTCGAGCGACGAATCCACGGAGGCCGATTCCGTGTCGATCCCGGAGCAGACGGTCACGCCGGCGATGCTCATCCGGACGGCACAGGCGAGCGTGGAAGTCTCGGCCCTCGACACGGGTGTGGCGGGCGTGCGCGCACTTGCGCAACGGGTGGGCGGGTACGTCGCCGACGTATCGGTTCAGGACGGTCACGACCAGCCGCATTCGGCGACGCTCGAGGTGCGGATGCCGGCGGCGCGCTTCGACGACGCGCTGGCCGGCCTTCGTCCGTTAGGCAACGTCGAATCGGTGAACGTGTCGACCGCCGATGTGGGTGAGGAATACGTGGACGTGAACGCACGCATGGACAACGCGCGGAAGTTGGAGGCGCGCCTCATCGCGCTGCTCGCGACGCGGACGGGCAAGCTCCGTGACGTGTTGGACGTGGAGCGCGAGCTGTCGCGCGTGCGGGAAGAGATCGAGCGATACGAGGGGCGGCTGCGATATCTGCGCACGCGCGCGGCGGTGAGCACCATCTCGGTGACGGTGCACGAGCCGCTGCCGGTGGTGGGCGAGCGCGGGAGCCGCAGCGTGCTGGCGGAGGCGTTCCGTCAGGCGTGGCGGAACTTCGTTGGCTTCCTTGCGCAGGGCATCGCCGCGCTGGGCGTCCTGATACCACTCGGGGTGATCGCGACCGCCGTGTTGATCATCGCGCGGCGGTTGGTCACGAAGCCCCGTCCGCCGGAGACGCCCGCGAACGCGTGAGCATGACAGCGCGGACCACGTAGCGCGGCCTTACCTCGACGGTGGACGACCCGCATATTGCGGGGCTCGCAGGCGGCGCGCGGCGGCCATCGGGCCGCGCGCGCCGCGGCCGGCCGTCGTGCGACGGCGGCCGTGTCCCGTTTCATCTGCCTAACGGAAGTCAGCTGTGGGTGCGTTCTCGACACGTCTCGTCGTCAGTACCGCCGTCCTCGTGCTCATCGGCGCCGGACGCGGCCGTGCCCAACGGCCGGCGGAGCCCGCCGATCTCATCGTCACCGCCGACCGCATCTACACGGTCGATCAGTCGCGTCCGTTGGTCCAGGCCATCGCCATCCGCGGCACGCGCATCGTGTACGCGGGTCCCCGGTTAGGCGCGAACGCGCTCGCCGGCCCGTCGACCCGGATGCTCGATTTCCCCGGCCGCACGATCGTACCGGGCCTCGCCGATGCGCACGGCCACCTCACCGAGTTAGGCTTTTCGCTGCAGGACGTCGATCTGACCGGCGCCAAATCGTACGACGAGGTGATCGCACGCGTGGTCGCGCGCGCCAGGAGCGCGCCGGCCGGTGCGTGGATCGAAGGGCACGGGTGGGATCAGAATCGCTGGGGCAACACGGCATTTCCAACGGAAGGTCCGCTGAGCAAGGCCGTGCCCGATCATCCTGTGGTGCTCGACCGCGTGGACGGGCACGCGCTGCTCGTGAACGCGCGCGGACTCGCGGCGGCAGGTGTCACCAAGGCAACGAGGGATCCGGCGGGCGGCCGGATCGTGCGCATGCCGGACGGCTCGCCGTCGGGCGTGTTCGTCGACAACGCACAGGAGATTGTGCGCCGCGTGGTGCCGCGCCCAACGCCCGATCAGATCAAGCACGCGATCGTCGCGGGGGCCGCATACGCGAATCGCTGGGGGTTGGTCTCGGTGCACGACCCCGGCGAGCCCCAAGAGGTGCTCGAGGTGCTCGACGACCTGGCTCGCACGGGCCAGCTCAGCTTGCGCGTGTATGCCATGATCTCCGACGACTCGGCCGTGATCGCGCACTATTTCGCGCGCGGGCCGCAGAGTCTGCTGTACGACGGGCACCTGTCGATACGCAGCATCAAGATGTACGCGGACGGTGCGTTAGGCTCGCGCGGCGCGGCACTGCTCGATCCCTACAGCGACGATCCGGGCAACTACGGACTCCTCGTCTCGTCGCCGGAGCACATCAAAGCGGTGGCGATCGCGGCGCTGCAGCACGGATTCCAGGTGTGCACGCACGCGATCGGCGATCGCGCGAACCGGCTCGTGCTCGACGCGTACCAGGCGGCCCTGGCGCGGGTGCCGGTCGCCGACCACCGCTTCCGTATCGAGCACGCGCAGATCATCAACTTCGCCGACATTCCGCGGTTCGCCGAGTTAGGCGTGATTCCGTCGATGCAGACGACGCACCAGACAAGCGACATGTATTGGGCCGAGCAACGGTTAGGCGGCGGGCGCTTGTACGGCGCGTACGCGTGGCACTCGCTGCTCCAGACGGGCGTCATCATCCCCGACGGCACCGACTTCCCCGTGGAAGCCGTGAATCCCATGCGCACCTTCCACTCCGCGATCAGCCGGCAGGACGAGCACGATTGGCCGCCGGGCGGGTGGCACCCGGAGCAGAAGATGACGCGCGAGGAAGCGTTGCAGTCGATGACGATCTGGCCGGCGTACGCGGCGTTCGAGGACTCGGTGATGGGCTCGCTGACGCCGGGCAAGTACGCCGACTTCGTGGTGCTCGATCAGGACATCATGCGCGCGCCGCCCGAAGAGATTCTCGCGACGCACGTCGTGGCCACGTACATCGGCGGCCAACCGGTGTACGAGCGCGGCGCCGACAGCACCGCGCACTGACCGCTCCACTCTCCTAACGGAACGATACGACGATCATGCTGCCCTCCACCGCAGTGGCGTTTCTCGAGCGATTGTTGGACACACCTGGCCCGTCGGGTTTCGAGTCCGCGCCCGCGCGCGCGTGGCGCGAGGAGGCGGCGCGCTTCGCCACCGTGCGTGGCGACGTCCACGGCAACAGCATGGCCACCGTCGAAGGCGGCGGCGGCCCAACGATCATGCTCGCCGGTCACATCGATGAGATCGGCGTGATCGTACAGCACGTGGACGACGACGGCTACGTCTACATCGCGCCGATTGGCGGCTGGGATGTGCAGGTGCTCGTCGGCCAGCGCATCAGATTCCTCGGCGCCGACGGAGACGTGTTCGGCGTGGTGGGCAAGAAGCCGATCCATCTGCTGCGCGCCGACGACCGAGAGAAAGCCTCGAAGCTCGCCGACTTATGGGTGGACATCGGATCGACGAGCGCGAAGGAGACCACCGCTCGCCTCAACGTCGGTGATGCGGGCGTGATCGATTCGCGCACGCTTCGCTTTCCAAACAACCGCATCGTCTCGCGCTCGATCGACGATCGGATCGGCGCCTTCACCGTGCTCGAAGCGCTCCGCCGGTACGCCGAAAAGCCGGGAGCGGCACGCGTGGTCGCGACCGCGACGACGCAAGAGGAAATCGGGTATCGGGGCGGCGGCGCGGGCGTGAGCGCGGCGGGAATCGGCGCCAACATGGCGATCGTGGTCGACGTGTCGTTCGCCACCGACCATCCCGGCATCGAGAAGAAGGAGTTAGGCAACCACCCGATCGGCAGCGGCCCGGTGCTGACGCGCGGTTCGATCATCTCGCCGGTGGCGTTTCGGCTGTTGCGCGACACCGCTGACGCGCTGTCGATCCCGTACACGCTGCAGGCGGCGGGTCGCGACACGGGCACCGACGCGGACGCGATCCACATCGCGCGCGAGGGCATCGCGACGGCGCTGGTCTCGGTGCCGAACCGGTACATGCACTCGCCCAACGAGCTGGTCAGCCTGGACGATGTGGATCACACGGCAACGTTGATCGCGGAGACCTGCCGACGCATGACGCCGGCGGTCGACTTCACACAGCGTTAGGCGGGCCCGCGGCGGCGCGGCGGACGGAGACGTCAGGCCGGCGTGGCAGCCGCTTCGCGCTTGCCGAGGATCACCCAGGACGCAGCGCCGCGAATGGCGGGCGACTTGTCGCGCAGGAGCGCCTGCAGCGCCTGCTGTGCGTTGACCGACTTGGCCTGACCGATCGCGTGCACGGCCGCGACGCGCAACGGCGTCGGCCGCTGCCGGGCGAGCAGACCGCGCTCGGTGCGCGCAAGCTCCACGAGCTTGTCCACCGCCTGGGCCGTGCCCAGTTGGCCCAACGCAGCGACCAACGTGACCTGCACGCGCGAATCGGATTCCTTTTCCAGCGCCTTGATGATCGAGTGCACCGACGGCTGGCCGTTGCCCGGCGCGCGGCCGTCGCCGTTGCCGTTCTCGGACGCCACCGGCGTCGCACGCGACGCGCGGCCCCGTCGCGCCGATCCGATGCGCGCCAACGCGTTTGCCGCCGCCGCACGGATGCGGTCGTCGCCGTGCTCGAGAAGCCGCATCAGCTCGACCTCGGCCTCCACCACTTTGAGCTCGCCTAACAACTCGGCGGCGTTGCGCACCACGTACCAGCGCGAGTCGCCGAGCATGTGGATCAGCGTGCGAATACCCGTGCGCAGGCGGATCAGCGCGTCGTAGAACACGCGACGATCACCGATCGTCGGCGCGGCGATCAGCGACTCCGCCAGCGCCTCTGCGCCAGCCTCCTCGCACCGCGCGATCACGGTCATGTATTCGTCGTGCCGGTCGCGCCGCCGTGGCAGCAGCGCCGTCACGCTGCGCAGAATCGGCGATACCGCGATGCGTCGGATCGCCACGCCGTACTGCCGGCGAATCGCTTCGTCCTGGAGCGCCGTTTCCCGGGCGATGAGACCGTACAAGATGTCGGCAACGACGTCGTGCCGGGCGCGCGCGGACCCTTCGGCGACCACCTTGAGCAGCGCGTCGAGCTCGCGCGCCGCATCGCGTGGCGTCGTGACACCGTCCAGATGTTGGAACACGGTGGCGGCCGATCCGTCCACGCCCTGGCTGGACGAGAACACGCCGAACATCTCGTTGAGACGCGCCGTGGTCGCGATGTTGGCTCCGACGTCGGGTTCGGGACCGTGGCCGTTCGTCGCGCCGTTTCCGGTTCCGGTGCGTGCGGCCGGTGCGAACACCGCGATGTCGGGAATCATGTCGGTCCCGATGGCCGGCGGCACCGACGTGCGCGCAGGCGGCGCCTCGACCGACACCAGCGAGACGTGCACGGTACGCGCTTCGAGTGAATCCAGGCGTGCGACCACGGACCGGCCGCCGTCGCCCGCGATGGGCGCCGTGGCGAGAATGCGCGCTACGAGCAGCACGTCGGCGGGAGACGACGGCTGGTCGAACGCGAGATGGTGAATCGAGTGCCCGATCAACTGCGCGACGAGGTCTTCGGCTTCGGGACCACCTTCGCCTAACGGAGCGCCGTTCACGAGCAGCGTCTGGCCGGTCACGCCGATGGTCACGGCGCCCGCGCGCGACGCGCCGACGAGAAGTTGCAGCGACGCCAGTTGCAAGTCGTACGCGTCGCTCTCGCTGAGCAGCTGCCACACGAGGCGAGCGAAGTGCCGCGCGAAAGTCGGTGCGTGATCCATGCCGGAGAAAACTCCTCGAGAGGGGCCCGATGTGGGCACGTCCGTTCTACTTAGGGACAATCGACCCCCGTCGCGCGTAACTCCCGGGCGGACGGTGAGTAAGCCCGTCGAGAGCCCTGCACGCACGGCTGGTACTGCTTCCCGCAGCGGCATAACATACGCACCACTTCACACATCGCCGACGCATCGAAACCTCATGCTGTTCGCCTGGTCCTCCGCCTCGTACGTGGTGCCCCTCCCGCCCGGACACCGATTCCCGATGGCGAAGTATCGTCTGCTCAAGGAGCGGGTGATCGACGACGGCATCATCCCGCCATCGCGCGTGCTCGAGCCGGATCGCGCGCCCCGCGACGACGTGCGGCTCGTCCACACCGAGCCTTATGTGGAGGACATCGACGCCGGCCGTCTCGATCGCGCAGCCGAGCGCCGGTTGGGATTTCCGTGGTCGCCGGCGTTGGTCGAGCGCTCGTATCGCTCGGTCGGCGGCACGATCGCGGCGTCACGCGCGGCGCTGGAGCACGGCATCGCCATCAATTTGTCCGGCGGGACGCACCACGCATTCGCCGATCACGGCGAGGGATTCTGCGTGTTCAACGACGTGGCGGTCGCGATTCGTACGCTGCAACGCGACGGCCGCGTCAGGCGCGCGATCGTGATCGATCTCGACGTGCATCAGGGGAACGGCACCAACGCCATCTTCGCCGGCGACGAGCGCGTGTACACGTTCAGCATGCACGGCGCAAAGAACTATCCCTTTCACCGCGTTCCCGGGTGCGTGGACATCGAGCTGCCCGACGGCACGGGCGACGACACGTATCTCGACATCCTGGCCAGGGCGCTGCCTAACGCGCTGCGGTCGGCCGGGGCCGACGTTGCCGTCTACCTCGCCGGCGCCGACATTCTGGCCGGGGACCGCCTCGGCCGCCTCGGCCTAACGCAAGGGGGGATGGCGCGGCGCGATGCGCTGGTGCTCGACGCCTGCCGCGACATCGGCCTGCCCGTGGCGATCGTCCTCGGCGGCGGGTACGGCGCGCGCCTCGAGGACACCGTGGACGGTCACGTGCAGACCGTCCGCCTCGCCGCCGCCTACGCCTAACGCAATATGCCCGTCACGACGACCACCGCGGTTCCGCTCTATTGGACCGCCTACGGACCCGCCGACGCGCCGCGGCTGCTCGTGCTCCACGGCGGACCCGGCGCCTCGCACGACTATCTGCTGCCGCAGATGCTCGAGCTGGCCGACCGATACCAGCTGGTGTTCTATGACCAACGCGGGAGCGGCCAGTCGCGCACCACTGACCAGTCGCCGGTCACCTGGCACACGCACGTCCAGGACCTCACGCGGCTCATCCCGGAGCTCGGCCTCGACCCACTGTCGATCATCGGCTACTCGTGGGGCGGATTGCTGGCGCTGCTTTACGCGATCGAAGCGTACCGCGGCAGTGCGCCCCGTCCGGCGCGCATTGTGGTCATCGATCCCGCGCCGATCTCACGCACGCTGCGCGAGGCGTTCGAAGCCGAATTCGCGCGGCGACAGAGCTCGGACGCCGTGGCCAAGATGCGCGAGCAGCTCGCCGCGTCGGGCTTGCGCGAGCGCGACCCCGATGCGTACCGCCAGCGCGCCTTCGAGCTGAGCGTTGCCGGCTACTTCGGGCGTCTCGAGCGCGCGCGCGCACTCACGCCGTTCCGCGTGATCGCGCGCGTACAGAAGTCGGTCTGGGCGAGTCTCGGTGACTACGATTTACGGAAGGGGCTCGAGACGGTTGAATGCCCAACGCTCGTCATCCACGGCCGGCTCGACCCCATCCCGATCGAGTCATCGGAGCAGGCGGCCCGTGCATTGCCACACGCTCGGCTCGTGGTGCTCGACGGGAGCGGTCACGTGCCTTACGTTGAAGAACCAGACGCCCTGTTCGCAGCCATCCGGCGATTTCTCGACGAAACCGCGTCGCTCGCTTCTCCTTCGTCACCACCGCCCGAGGCCACATGAGCGCTTCTGACGAGACGGTCCAGCCATATCTCGCGACGATCGAGGTTGGCGGCCGTCGGCTCGACGTATCCGTGCTCATCTCGTACGACGGGATCGAATACGGCGGTCGGCTCTGGTTCGCAGAAACCGACTGGGAGGATGAAGGCATTCCCGACCGTGGCAACCTGCCCGGCCGAAGCCGCCAGGAAGTCGAGCAGATGGCGCGCCGCCTTACGGAAGACGAGCTGGTGGCGCGCTACCGCCGCGCCGCTGCGAGTCGCAGGCGATTCATCGCCCTGCGCTCGGTGACCGAAGATTTCCTGGCAAAGGTGCGCTACCTCAATCAAGTCGCGATCTCGATGCGCGCGGGACTCATCGACACCGAGGGCGCGGCGCAGGAAATCGACTACACGGAGCACCAACTGCACGAGCTCGTGCGTCAGTTCCGCGAAGTAGCCGGCGTCGAACAGCGCGTCGAGGCGTGAGCGCGCGACGCAGCTCGTCGTGAGCGCGGAGCCGCGCGTCACGCCCTACGAGCTGATTCTCGAACCGCTCGAGCAGGACGCCTTCCCCGAGATTCGCGCCGAAGCGGAGCAGCGCGGACGCGACCCGCTTCGACACGACGACTTCCTACTGCTGGGCCTCGTCGGCGCCACGCTCTCCTCCATGATCGCCGATGACGCACTGCCTGAAGCCGTCGATCAATACGGCGAGCTGCTGTGGCAGGGCTACCGGTTCTGGGCCGCGGGGCGACGGTTCTATACGTTCGGCGACAGCATCACGTCGACGCTCATTGCGCCGCGGTACGACATGGCGGGATGGCACTTGGCGGCGCCTCCGTCATGCTACCTGCAATTCCCAAATCAGCGATTCTGGACGCGCGTCGCGCTGGATGCGCCGTTCGAACCCGTCGACGGATGCTTCGTGACGGCCGACGAGACCACTGTCGATGACCGGACTCTCGTCGATCTGCACATCCTGCTCGTGCTCGGCGTGCGCCCCGAGCGACCCGGCGTGTCGCTCGTGATCGCACACGACGAGGTTGCGTCGAAGGACGCGGAGGAGCGCGCAGCCGCGCCGTGGCGGGCGGGCGAGGACGCCTTTTCGACGTCACTGCCGGGCGGGGAGAAGCGCGGCCTGCGCACGTTGTCCACGCAAGGCGAGCTCGAGGCACTCGTACTCCGCTCGCTGCATACGCTCGACACTCGGGGCAAGCTCCTTGTCGCACACCAGGCGTTGCAGTCGGCGCCGGCCGGTACGTCACGGCTGGCGTACGTCGAGGTGCGCGATGACGGTGGTTCCGGCTGACACGACGCCGTATTTTGCGCCATGCCTCCACGCGCACGCGCACGCACCACCAAGACTTCGTCACGACGCCGCGTCACCAAGCCCCGCGCGCGCTCAAAGACTAACGCGACGCCGGAGCATGCGGTGGAGATCTATCGCCGTCTCCACCTCGCGTACCCCGATGCGCACTGCGCGCTCAACCATCACAATGCGTACGAGCTCATCGTCGCCACCAGCCTCAGCGCGCAGTGCACGGATGTGCGCGTGAACATGGTGACGCCCGCGCTCTTCGCGAAGTATCCGAACGCCCAAGCACTCGCCAACGCCGATCGCGAGACGCTCGAGGAAATGATCAAGAGCACCGGGTTCTTCCGCAGTAAGACGAAGAGCCTGCTCGGCATGGCGCAGGCGTTGGTGGAGCGGTACACGGGCCAGGTGCCGCGCACCATGGATGAGTTGACCGCGCTCCCTGGCGTTGGACGGAAGACCGCGAACGTCGTGCTCGGCAATGCGTTCGACGTGAACGACGGCATCGTCGTCGACACCCACGTGGCGCGCCTCTCCAAACGACTCGGCCTAACGAGGGAGACGGACCCGGTGAAGATCGAGCGCGCGCTCATGCCGCTGTTCCCGCGCGAACACTGGACGATGCTGTCGCACCTGCTCATCGAGCACGGGCGCCGCGTGTGCGAGGCCCGTCGACCCAAGTGCGAGCAATGCGTGCTCAACGACATCTGCCCCTCGTCACTCGTATGACGGGCACTCAACGACGGTGGCTCGTCAAATCGGAGCCGACCTCATTCTCGTGGCACGACCTGTGGAAAGCACCGCGCCGCACCACGTCATGGGACGGCGTGCGCAACTTCCAAGCACGCAACTTCCTTCGCGAGATGCAGGTGGGCGATCCGGTGTTCTTCTATCACTCGAGCGCGGACCCCACGGCCATCATGGGCATTTGCGAAGTGGTGCGCGCCGGCTACCCCGACGACACCGCATTTGATTCGAAGTCGGACCACTTCGACCCGAAGAGCGATCGCGCCGACCCGACGTGGTACATGGTGGATCTGCGCGCAGTTCGGCCGCTCGAGCATCCGCCGACACTGGCGCGTCTGCGCGAGGAGCGCGGGTTGTCGAAGATGGTGCTGCTCAAGAAGGGCAGCCGCTTGTCGGTACAGCCGGTCACCGAGCAGGAGTGGAAGATCATCGAGCGGATCGGCGCGACCGGCTGAGGCAGGGTGCGTCGCGCCGCCGCCGTCGCTATGGTTCATCGGTTCCAACATCGTCGCCGTCGCACTGTGAGATGCGAACGCGCACGGCTTCAGTCTTCAGGCATCGGTTTGCTATGTCGAAAACCGCAACGATCGAAACGAACCGGGGCACTATCGTGGCCGAGCTCTTCGACAAGGAAGCGCCTGGAACCGTGGCGAACTTCGAGAAGTTGGCGAACAGCAAGTTCTACGACGGCGTGAAATTCCATCGTGTGGTACCCGACTTCGTGGTGCAGGGCGGCGATCCGTTCTCGCGCGATTTGCCGGCGGGCGACCGTCGCATCGGCACCGGCGGCCCCGGCTGGAAGATCAAGTGCGAGACGAAAGGCAATCCGCACACGCACGCGGTTGGCGCGCTGTCGATGGCGCACGCCGGGAAGGACACGGGCGGCAGCCAGTTCTTCATGGTGCTGAGCGAGCAGAACACCAAGCACCTGAACGGCGTGCACACGGTGTTCGGGCAGATCACGCGCGGGCTGGACGTGATGCGGCAGATCCAGCCCAACGACACGATGACGTCGGTGCGCGTGGAGTAGTCGTTCGGCGCGTGCAGCGCGAGGCCGCGCGCGCTGGCGCCGGATCACAGTCACTTTCTGGAGAGATCGAGCAATGGCTCCCCCGCTTCCTGGAGACAAGAAAGCCGGTTTCACCGGTCTCATCGTCGGTGTGATCGTGCTGTTCTGCATCATGTTCACGATCGTGCAGCTGACCAACCGGCATTACGCGGGGCGGACGGAGCCGGCCGCGACGGCGACGCACTAGCCGTCGCTCGAGGGTCCTGACGCGACGAGGGAGCGTGACGCCGGGTGCGTCGCGCTCCCTCGTGTCGCGTTAGGCAGGTCCGTCAGGCGGTCAGTGCGCCGCGGCGGGCGCGAGGTCGCGCGTCGCGACCTCGAGGTCGAACCCGTCCTTCCGGACGCGCTGGTCGTAGTAGAGCACCGTGAGCACGATCAGCACGAGGGGCGAAACGAGGATTTGCGCCACAGGATTCACGACCTGCCGCGCCAGGGGCGACACGGGCAGGAACGCCACCACTACCTCCAGTCCGATGAAGACCGCCCAGAGGATCAACCATGACAGCAGCATCGTGCCGAAGATGCGCCACTTGAACCCCCGCGACAGGTCGCGCGAGCGATGGAAGGCATTCGTGGTATCCGTACCCTCAAGCAACAACACGGGCGCGACGGCGAAGTAGCGGAGGTAGAGGTAGATCGCGCCGATCAAGATCGCGAACGCGCCGAAGAACATGGCGATGCCTAACAAAATAGCGGCACCCATGAGCGCCCAAGCTCGGGACCAGGTTGTCGCTATTGCGCGACCCGGATCGACCGTGCCCTTGAGGTAGGCATCGGACGCCGCCACGATCACGGCGCCCTTGAAAACGTAGGACCAAAGTAACGTCAAGGAGATCAGAAGCCCCGTCATGGAGCCAAGACCGATCTGCGGGCCGATAGGCTTGACGCCCGCAACGAGGCTCATGAATCCACTGAGCCACAACACAACCAGATACGGAATAATCGCTATCGCCGCGAGCATGACGAAGGTGGGATAGTGACGGCGAAAGAGCTGAATCGAGACGTCCACGATCTCGAACGCAGTGCGTTGGCGAAGCTGAGGAGCTACCGCTGTGGTCATGGGGTCCACGCCGAACGAGGAATGTCTAACGGGGGCGAATATGATGTAAGACGAGAGGCTCGAGTGGCAAGCCACACGCTGCCCACGACGCCCGACCGCCCCGGATATCGAGACCGATTGACAACCGAACAGGGAAGCATATTACTGACCGTTCAGTTATCTAATCCCCACCAGTTGCCGCGAATTCTCTCGCTCAACTCGCTTTGAGCGGACTCATCCGGAAACTATCTGACTGACGGGTCGGTTACTTGAG
>Ga0070681_10001104_pt1 | contig 23097 bp, 13 predicted proteins | sample KBSC83BmetaG_FD_65650 | JGI IMG/M metagenome (GOLD analysis project Ga0070681, IMG submission 65650) | Corn rhizosphere microbial communities from Kellogg Biological Station, Michigan, USA - KBS C8-3B metaG | ecosystem: Host-associated > Plants > Roots > Rhizosphere | place: USA: Michigan...
AGACCTCCGAAAAGAAAAAAATAGTTGCGGAGACCGCCCGTCAGTCTTCGGCGAGTGACCAGTTTGCCCCTCGCAGGGTCGCTGGATCTCGCCTGACCCAGCGGGAGTGGCAGCCGTTGACCCGACGAATCCTCAGACTTGGAACCGCTACGCATACAAGGAGGTCGACCGATTACGTTTTCGGCTCAACGAAAACAATTCATCGTTGACTCTAAAACCCATAACCTTTGGGGGGCTCATCAACCATTATCTCGACCACGAACTGCCGCGCTTGTCCAAGTCGGCACGGATTGGAAACAAGTCGTACATCAAGAACTGGATCGAGCCACACTGGCATGGTCATGTTGCATCCAGCATGAAGACCATGCAAATTCAAGAATGGCTGGACAAGATCGAGCGTCCAGATGGAACCAAGCTGAAGATCAAGAACGTTCTATCCGCGATCTTTTCGCATGGAGTCCGGTGGGAGCTGGTGGAACGCAATCCGGTGTGCGGGCAGGGCGGTACGCCCGGGCACCGCGGCGCCTCGACCGGCGTTCGCCAGAGCAACAGAATCTCGATCACACGCGTGGTGCTTCGACCCGACGTGGTTCGCCAGACTCTGGAGCAATTACCGCTTCGCGAGGCAACGATGGCGCTCGTCGATGCAGTAACGGCTCTCAGGGCGTCGGAGTTGATCGCATTGAAGTGGAAGAATGTGGGGTGGGAGACCGGAGTTCTTCAGTCCGAATTCGCTTTGGTCGAAGGCGAATTGAAGGAAACCAAGAGCCGTTCGAACCCTCTACCTCTGGGGCAACCGGTCCTGGATGTGCTTCGTTTGTGGCGCGCCCACACGGCCTATCGCTCGGACGAGGACTGGATCTTTGCCAGTCCTCACTACCACGGCAAAACGCCGTATACCTACCAAATCCTCTTCCGCCGTCACATTCGCCCTGTGATCGAACGGGTCTCCGGACTCCAGAGCAGCAAGGAAGCACCTATCGGCTGGCACACGCTGCGCCGATCGCTCGCCACCTTGCTCATCTCGAATGGGGAAAACGTGAAGGTGACACAATCGCAATTACGCCACACCACACCAAAAATAACCCTCGAGCTCTACGCGCAAGCGGTTTCTGCCGACCAGCAAAAGGCCCACAAAAAGGTCGTCAGAATGGTGCTTCCGTGGAAATTTCCCGAGAAGTTAAAGGCGAAAAGCGCGACCGCGATTGTCTAGGTTTACCAATTTCAAAACGGACTCGCGAACGATTACTAATCGCTAACTTTCGCGGTGCATGGCGGTGCCCAGTTGCAACACGTTGCAACTGGCGTAAACGTTTTGGAATCATGGTGAGCGCGGCAGGATTCGAACCTGCGACCCATGCCTTAAAAGGGCATTGCTCTACCAACTGAGCTACGCGCCCGCTGCGGATGGAAGTTCAACAAACAACACAACTAATTTAGCACGGTTGCTTTGCTGGCTGCCTGTTCTGGGGCACGGGAAACGCACAGCGGCGCATCTCTAGCAATCAGCCGGCTGAGCAAACGGGGTGCTATCGAGATCATCCTCATTTTTGAGGTCGGCTTGACGATCAGATTCTTTTGTTTTCAAGTTCAGTGTCTTTGTCTGCTCCCAAGGGCAGGTCCCCCTCCAGGTGCGACCGGAAACTGCTGCATTCTAGGGCGATGTACCAAGTTGACCTGATTGAATCATGGCTTCGGCCCGACGTCAGACCGTAAGCGTTTGCGACGATCCCGCATTCGTGTCCACGGCCACCCCAAAATTACTCCCTGCGCTCTGATAGACGGCCTGCTGGCTGCTGACCAAAGACATTTCTCCGTCACGTCTTGCGGACAAAAGTTCCCGGAAATTCGGCATCACACGACAGTGCTTGCGCGAACCAGAATTGCCGTAGCAGCTTCTCTGATCTGCGCTGCTGCGTTCCTGTGCGCACAATCCGGTCCCACTACCCAACCCAGCCAGGCACCCCAAACGGCCCCGCAGACCAAAGAGGTGTTACCTTCCTTCGAAGGACAGAAGGTGCTCTCGGTCGACTTGGCCGGGCAACCAGAGCTCAATCCCGACACGCTCCTGCCTTTTATCCAACAACATGCAAATGAGCCATTTTCGCGCGAGAAGGCAGATTCAACGATTGCCGCCCTGACCAAGCAGGGATACCAGGCAGTAGAAGTCGATGTGCGTCCCGAAGCTGACGGAGTCAGACTCTTGTTCGTCCTTCAGCCAGCATTTTATTTCGGGGTCTTCAACTTCCCCGAAGCCACACGCCGATTCGGCTACTCACGTCTGCTGCAGATCACCGATTACCCACCACGGGGGGCCTATACCACGCTCGACATCAACAGAGCCCAAAAGCAACTCACGCGTTTCTTCGAACAGAATGGCTACTTTCAAGCAGAGGTGAAACCAAGTATCGAAGTGGACAAACAAGGGGGCGTCGTCAATGTCGTTTTCCACACAAACTTCGGCAAGCATGCCAAGTTCGGAAAGGTCGATATCACGGGGGCTTCTCCCGAAGAGACGGCGCGTCTGGAACGTGTGCTGCGGTCGTGGTTGGCTCGCCTGCGATCTTCAGCGGTGATTAAAGGTCGACCGTACTCTCTAAAGCGTGTGCAAAACGCGACGAATTATTTGAACACCTCACTCATCAAAGAAGGATTTCTCGGTGCGCAGGTACAACTCATCGGTGCGGAATACGATCCCGAGACCAACCGTGCCGACGTTCATTTCAGCGTGAACACGGGCAGCAAGGTACACACAACCGTGACCGGCATTCGTCTCTGGAGTCGGACAAGACACAACCTGCTGCCCGTCTATCAGCAGGCTGGAATCAATCCCGAGATTATTCAGGAAGGCAAACAGAACCTCCTGGCATATCTGCAGAAAAAAGGGTTCTTCGATGCCAACGTGACCGTCGACGTCCAGAACCAAACGAACGGGAAGGTGATCGCCTACCACGTTACAAGAGGTCCCCGGCACAAAGTCACAGATGTGGATGTTGCCGGCAATCACCACTTCTCCGAACAGGATTTGCTTTCCCACGTAACCGTCGAGCGGAAAAACAAATGGTGGATCTTTTCGCACGGGCGCTACAGCCAGCAACTGGTGCGTGAGAGTGTGAGAAACATAGAAAACCTCTATAGGGCGGAAGGTTACAGCTCGGTAAAAGCCACGCCCCAAGTCATCAGCCACGGCGGCGACATTGGCGTCAGGTTCCACATCGACGAGGGACCGCAGGATACCGTCGAGTCATTGCGTATCGAAGGAGCTGACACGAGAAGCATCAGCCAGCTTACGCCGAATGGCCTCAAAGTTGTGGAAGGCCAAGCTTATTCGCAGAGGCGGGTGGACGACGATCGCAGCGTCATTTTGGCAAATTACCTGACGAACGGATATCTGAATGCCAGCTTCCGGGCGACCGCAACGCCTGTTGATAGGCACCACCCGCACCAGCTGGTTGTGGTCTATCGCATCACCGAAGGGCCGCAAGTGCGGGTCGCGAGGGTGCAAACCCTGGGTCTCGGACACACCAAGCAGATGGTCATTCAACGTGCTGTCCCCATTGAGACCGAACGGCCGCTGCGCGAAGATCAAATGCTGATCAGTGAAAACGAGCTTTACAAGATCGGTATTTTTGACTGGTCAGAGATCGACCCGCGGCGCACCATCACCACTCAAACCCAGGAAGACGTGCTGATCAAGGTCCACGAAGCCAGTCGGAACGCCCTGACCTACAGCTACGGTTTTGAAGTCATCAATCGAGGCGGTAGCGTGCCGAGCGGCACGGTCGCAATTCCTGGAATTCCTCCCGTCGGCATAAGAGAAACTTTCAGGACCAGCGAAAAAACCTTCTACGGCCCGCGGGGCTCATTCGAATACACCCGGAAAAACGTCCGCGGCCGGGCCGAGATGATCACTCTCTCGGGGCTCGCGGGGCGACTGGATCAGCGGGCGTTGATCAACTACACCGACCCGCACTTCCGCAACACGAACTGGTCGTCGCAATTTAGCTTGGCAGCAGAGCACAACAGCGAAAACCCGATCTTCACGGCGCGACTGGGGCAAGTCGGCTGGCAGCTGGAGCATCCGCTCAACCCAGACAAGACCAACAACCTGTTCTTGCGGTACTCCTTCAGCGAAACCGGCATCACTCGCCTGCTCATCCCTGCCCTTGTCCCCCCCGAGGACCTCCACACCCGCCTTTCCACGCTTTCGGCAAACTTTGTTCGCGACACCCGCGATAACATACTCGACGCCCACAAGGGCGCGTACTACAGCTATGAGATCGACTTCAACCCACAAAGTCTCGGTTCGAGTGTAGGATTTGCCAAGCTTCTCACCCAAACCGCCTACTACAAGGCAATTGGTGCGGGGATCGTCTGGGCGAACAGCGTGAGGATCGGGATCGAAGAGCCTTTCTCAGGCAGCCATGTGCCCATCAGCGAGCTGTTCTTTTCTGGGGGCGGGGGCACGCTCCGGGGCTTTCCCTTGAATGGCGCAGGACCGCAACGCCCCATCGTCGCCTGCGGAATACCAGGGGACCCAAACTCGTGTTCGAAGATCACGGTCCCCGAAGGTGGGAAGCAGTTACTGATCATCAATTCTGAATTCAGAATTCCCGTTCCCCTCAAGAAAGGATTGGGCGTGGTGCCGTTTTACGACGGCGGGAACGTCTTTGCCCACGTAGGATTTCACGGACAGTACACCAACTCGGTGGGCCTGGGATTCCGATACGCCACCCCCATCGGCCCCATTCGTTTCGATATTGGCCACAACTTGAATCCGTCGCCAGGAATCAAATCCACGCAATACTTTTTCTCGATAGGACAAGCATTTTGAGCAGCGCGCCCCAATTTCCTTCGGATTACCGGCCTCACGGGCCCCGAGCAGTGGTGCGGGCTCCGCGCGGCAGCCGTGCGGGGTGGAAAACCCTACTGGCCTGGATCGCAGGGGGCCTCGCCGCACTTGTCTTCCTGGTTTGTTTGACCGTGTACGTGGCCCTGCATAGCCGTGGGGTGCATCGCTATGTACTGCGGGTGTCCCAGGAGAAAGCGACACGGGCTCTCGGCGTCAAAGTGAGCTTGAGCGATTTCGGTTTGCACTTCTCGGGAATCAGCCCTGTTCTTGATCTTTACAGCCTTTCCATCGAGGGAGCGCCTCCACTCACATCGCCACCTTTGGCGGAGGCGCAACGCCTGCACGTGGCAATTACCGTGACTTCACTGTTGCATCGCAACTGGTACGTCAATGACATCGACTTGGAACGCCCCGTAATCCGCGTGCAGGTGGACAAGAACGGCAACAACAACTTGCCCAAACCCAAGACGAGCAACGCCAAGAGCAGCACGAATCTGTTCGATCTTGGAGTGCGACACGCGAGGATCGAGAATGGTGAAATCTACTACAACGACCGCAAAGCGGTTTTGAGCGCGGATCTGCATCAGCTGAACTTCGCCTCCACCTACGACGCGGCCCTGCGCACCTACTCGGGCACCCTGGGATATCGCGACGGCCGCCTCATCGTGCAGAATTACGCGCCGGTAGCCCACCAGCTGGATGCCGAGTTCGTTGCTTCGCCCCAAACCTTTACGTTAAAGCAGGCAGCCCTGCGCAGCGGGAACTCTAAGCTTCTACTAAGGGCGGTAGTCAGCGACTACTCTAGTCCGAGAATCGATGCACAATATGGCGTCAATCTAGATTCCGGCGAGGCCAGTCGCATTCTTCGCAATGATTCTTTGCCGCGCGGGCTGATTCGAGCCGATGGGAAAATCAATTACATCACCGCCGCCAATCGGCCGTTCCTGGATTCGATTTATGTCGACGGAAATCTCGGCTCCAGACAGCTCGTCATTCAGGCCGGAAGCGTTCACCAAGCGGTGGATGATCTTGCGGCAAGCTACAAAGTAGAAAACGGCAACTTGCAAGTGCCAGACTTGAGAGCGCACTTGCTTGGCGGAAATTTGACCGCCAGCCTGGTTACTCGCGACCTTGCCGGTAATTCCCGCTCCCATTTGACCGCCGCCCTTCACAACATTTCTCTGAAATCTGCCCAGTCGCTCAAAAACACGCAGGAAATTCGCGAGCTCGGCCTATCCGGTGTCGTCAACGGAACGGCGGATGCCGCCTGGGGAAAGACCATGGACGACCTAGTCGCCCGCGGAGACGCCATCATCCGCGCACGGATTGCAGGCAGTAGCCAGGCTAGTCCAGTTCCCCTCGATGGGGCCGTTCACGCTCGCTACGATGCCAGGCGTAAGCAGATTGACATGGCGAACAGTTTCCTGAGGACTCCGGAAACTTCCCTGACCTTGAGTGGCTCGGTCAGCAGCCGTTCCGCCTTGCAGCTTGTCCTTGAGGCCAATGACTTGCATGAGCTTGAAACGATTGCTCGGGCTATACGGCCCGGCCAGCCTATGATCGGGCTCTATGGAAGGGCTTCCCTGCATGCCACGGTTACCGGCACGACCGATGCTCCGAAAGTGGACAGCCAATTCAATGCAACCAATCTGAAGGTACGCGGCACAGTTTGGCGGCAGTTACGCGCGAATATCCAGCTTGATCCTTCGCAGATCAATCTACAGAAGGGAGAGCTAGAGGCTGTCAACCATGGACGAGTCAGCTTTGGCCTCAACGCAAAATTACAAAAGTGGTCCTTCACCGACACGAGTCCGGTTCAACTCTCGCTCAATGCCGTCCACATCGACATGGGTGACATTATGCGGGGTGCGGGGAAGCAATTCCCGCTATCGGGCACTTTAGCGGCTGCGATTTCTTTGCACGGCTCCCAACAAAGCCCCTTGGGAAACGGCAAGATCACCCTCACCAACGCCAAAATTCAGGATGAAGTCCTAAATTCACTCAGCTTGGAGTTCAACGGAAGCGGAGATGCGCTCGTCGCAAATCTTGATGCTCAGATCCCCGCTGGCGGGGCCACCGCCAAGCTAACTCTGCGTCCCCGGCAGAAATACTTCGAGGGGCAGCTTCGCGCCGATGGCATTCATTTGGATCAGCTGGAAAATGTAAAACAGCGAAACATGCCGCTCCGTGGAGTTCTAAACCTGAATGCGGATGGCAAAGGCACGTTCGACAATCCGGGCCTGAATGCAACCCTTGAAGTCCCGCAGCTTGACGTCCGCGGGCAAAAAATCAGCGGCCTCAAACTTCAGACCTCGGTGGCCAATCATATCGGCACCTTCGATTTGCGCTCGGATGTGGTCCACACGTCCATCAGTAGTCACGGCACGGTGCGGCTTACGGACGACTTTTATGCCGATGCGAAACTTGATACTCAGGTCATTCCCTTCGAGCCGCTGGTAGAGGCTTACGCGGCCTCCCAGGCCGGCAACATCCGAGGCCAAACCGAACTGCATGCCACGATTCGCGGTCCGCTGAAGAAGAAAGACCAGCTCGAGGCACACGTGACAATTCCTCAGCTGTCGGTGAATTACAAGGACAGCATACGCATCGCTGCCGCCGGCCCGATTCATGCCGATTATGTTCGCGGCACCCTTGAAATACCACGCGGGGCACTGCGCGGCACTGGAACCGATTTGCAATTCCAGGGTACGGTTCCCTTGGCCACCAACGCAGCTGCGTCGATTCTCCTTCAGGGTTCGGTGGACTTGAACCTGGCACAGATCTTCGATCCCGACCTGGCAAGCTCGGGGCAAATCAAGTTTGACATCAATTCCTACGGGCGGCGCTCCGATCCGAATGTGCACGGTGAAATCCACGTGGTGAACGCAAACTTCGCAACCGGGACCGTGCCGCTCGGCTTGCAGGGAGGCAACGGAGTCCTCACATTACTGACCGACCGCGTCCAGATCAGTCAATTCAAGGGCGTTCTCGGAGGGGGGAATTTTACTGCCTCGGGTGCGGTCGTCTACCGTCCCGCTTTGCACTTCGACGTTGCCCTCTCTGGACAGGACACGCGGGTCCTTTACAACAACATCCGCGGTGCATTCAACAGCAAGCTCACGCTGTCGGGAAACATGGATGCGGCGCAGCTATCGGGACGCGTCGATGTCGAACAAATGCAATTCACTCCGGCTTTCGACTTAACGGACTTCATGGGCGATCTCGGAGGCGGCGCTACCACCCCGCCACCCATCGGCGGTTTCCAGCAAGCTCTACAGCTGAATGTCGGGATCAACTCGACCTCTGGCGTGAATCTTGTGAGCCGGACCATGAGCCTGCAGGCCGCGGCCAATCTGCGCCTGACTGGCACAGCCGCTCAACCCGTGATTTTGGGACGCGTCAATATCAACGGCGGCGATCTGATTTTCCGAGGAAACCGCTACGTGCTGCAGGGCGGAACCCTAGACTTCGTGAACCCTTCGCAAACCATGCCGGTGGTAAACCTGTCCGCGAATACAACCGTGCAGCAATACAACGTACAAATGCGTTTTTGGGGCCCGATTGACCACCTGCATACAAACTACTCCTCTGATCCAGCCTTGCCCCCCTCCGATATCATCTCGCTGATTGCGGTCGGAAAAACCCTGGAAGCAAGAGGCGCAGAACCCAGCCCTCCGGGAAACCTTGCCGCCGAGCAGTTTGTGGCCTCACAAGTCAGCAGTCAAATCACAAACCGCCTGGAGAAGGTATCCGGGCTTTCACAGCTCTCCGTCGATCCCCTGCTGGGCAGCAATCGGGCCCAAAGTCCAGGCGCTCGAATTACTGTACAAGAACGAGTAACCGGCAAAATCTTCGTGACTTTCTCGACGGACACGACCTCGACCCAAAATTCCGTCATGAAGATCGAGTATCACGAGACTCCCCGCGTCTCCTACAGCGCCACCCGAGACCAGAATGGTGGCTTTGGTTTTGACCGGCGGATACACAAAGAGTGGTAAATCGAGCGCCTATTCGACCTGCAGGGACCGGCCCGACTCGGCAACCAGGTTTCCCTGACGCGCTGTAATAATGAGCGCATACGATCCCCGCCCGGGCGAAATACGGAACACCATCGGTACCGATCCGTCCGGCCTGGTCTCGGATGTTTTCAGCTGCTGGCGCGAGATGATGGTACCGTCCCGAAGCACCTCGAGCGTTACGTCTGCGTTGCTTGGAGTTGAAAGCTTTGCGGGATACAGGACGAAGTACATGGTCACCGGAGATCCCGCCGAAACCGAATCCCCGAGCTCCGGGACGATGCGTACGTTGTCCAACTCAAACGGATTCATGGGATCGCGTTCCCGGTTGAGGGGTTCTGCCCGGTTCACAACCTCCAGCGAACTGAGGCGTAGCTCGCTCCCGGTATCGCGCGGAACGGCCAGCCTGTGCACCGCAGCCTTCCCCGATTGTTCATCCGTCACGACGGTTTCTACCGCGTAGTTGCCGTGTGGAAGAAGCAGGGGCTGGGTATAGAAAATGTGGTCAGCACCTGCAGGCAAGGTGCCTTGAGACGGCATGTCCCGCCAGAGTTCCCGGCTCATCTTGTCGACCACTTCTCCCGAAGAAGTACGCACGATGGCAAACAACGAGGCCTCGACCCGCGCTCGATCGCTATTCGGAACGGGAACTGGCTTCAATCCCGAGAGCGGAACTTCGAATGCAATCATGTACTCAACAAGTTTCTGGTTGGCGCGAAACTTCATCAGAGACGCGTCAAACGGCAGATCGCTAGGTACCGGACGAGCATTGATCTTTTCCAGTGCAGCCAATTCGTATGGTTGCAGTGTTTCCCCGTTCAGCATTGGAAGCGCAAAGTAGCCCTTTCGGGTCTGCACCGTGAGCTTAGGGCGAGCCAATCGAACTTCGATTTTTCGGAAGTGGCCGTCGTATACCGTGGACTTCGGCGCGTAGCTCAGCTCGTAGTGAGTCCGAATGTCTTCCATGACGCGTTGCATCGGCTCCGCGATCTGATTGGTGTTCGTGACCGCGAATCCCCCCGTCGATTCAGCCAGGGCGCGCATATTTAACTCTCGGTTGGAGACTACGGTCTCAGCGATGTCGTCGCCCTCTCTGTGGGCTGCGGCCGGGTTCTGAGTCGTCACCGCTCCTCTCTGCCGACTGTCAATGCCGGTCATGTTCATAGAAGCCAACCCAGGCGTGAGCGAACTCTCCGAACTGAGCCCACGCGTGTCCAGCGCGTAGAAGGTAACCCCCGAGCGGTTCGCCAAGCTGATCAAGCCTTCTACCTGGTCCTCGCGGTTTGCCGGAAACGCTATTCCATCAGAGAGATAAATCACGACCTTGCGTCCCGGGAGCCTCTGTTGGCTACGCACCAAAAGCTTTAGCGCATCGATGGTCTCGCTACCCTCGGTATCGTCAGAGCGGGTCGCCAGAGAGAGCAATGCCTGCGTTTCCAGCGCAGCCCCGAGGTTCGTGGAGGCGTCGGTTGCCGCGGCGTTGCGGGCCCATAGCGGGCTGGTCACGACTGCGCCTGAGAAATCCTGCATCATCGGATCGCCCGCGCTTGGTATCTGGGAGGTGGTGGTCGCGGCAGAAGCGGCATTGCTCAGGGTGCTGGCAATGGCGCTGCCGGCAATTGCGGTCGATCCAGTTGGTCCAGTCCCGCTTGAAGTTCCCCGCGCAACTTTGTCCACTGCCGAGGTGAGGATGCTCTTGTCGGCCGTATACGGCTGGATGAGGCTCAAGCCATGGCTGGCGGTATAGATGGTCACGAAGGTATTCGGGAGTGAATCGCTTTTTAGAAAGTCAAGAACGGCTTCGCGAGCGAACTCGCGATTCAAGGGCGCAATCGGAGCTAAAACGACAGATACAAAGTTCGTCTGCTTCAGCTTCTGCTGGGGTGGGAGGGTCGAGCCGTCCTTGTCGCTGGCGCTTGCGGTTTGTCGGCTGGCGCGTTCGCTTTGAAGTTCTTCACCGCCCTCGACTAGACGAAAATGCTTCACGTCCTGGCGAACTCCATCTTCATAAACCTCCACGTCTTCCGCGCGAAGGTCCGTGACCAGCTTATGGTGCTTGTCGCGCACCACCATATCGAGCAGTACTTCACCGGCGGTAGCTCGAATGGTTGCAAGTTGGTCCGCCGGCGATGAATTCTGCGCCGGAATTGGTTGACAAAGCAACGTTAGGCACGTTCCCAACAAAACAGCCCGAACTACCCCCATGGTTCCGCCTTTTGCGCAGCTGCCGCCAATTATCTGGGACGGCCTGAATCCACCTTCAGGTCGGTCAGTTTATTCTAGGTCGAATCCGTCCTCAAGCTTGCCGCGCAATCGAAGCAATTTGGGGATTGACCATCCGCTTATAATCCTCTGCCTTCATGGCCACAGAAAACCTTCGGTCTCCAGCATTAAAGACAATCTTCTCGTTTCCGAATAGCTGGGGATCGGCGAAGACCTCCAACTCGAACAAGTTCCCGAACGGGGGCACCGCCCCAGGCTGCACTCCGCCCGTCAACTCCAACACCTCATTTTCACTGGCCAATTGAATATCTTTGGCCTCGAGAAGCACTTTCAATCTGGAGTTATCGAACCGTAGATCGGCCGGGAGGACAAGCATCACGAACCCCTTTGGTCGTCCCTTCACCTTCACGATCATGGCCTTTGCGCCCTGATGCAGGCTGTAGCCCGGCCTGGTTTTCGCGGCCTCTTCGCTGGTTCGCACCGGCTCGTGCTCAAACGTCTCATACCAGCAGCTGTTCTGTTTCAACGAGTCAAGAATTCGCGACACGACCTCGTGATAGGTCATAAGCGGGTGAGTGGCCGTGAGAACAATACTATAGTTGCTCTTCCTCTAGGCTGTATAGCTTGGGAAGACTCAGGCTGATTCTCTGAAAAGCGAGGCTCCGAGCGGAACCTCGCTTGAACTTAATCACTCCGCGCCTAGGATGGCAGGCTGTGACACCGGCTCAGGCCGCGAATCGGCAGAAAACCTCGCGGGTAACGGACGATAACCGTTGCGGGTGCGAATGTGGTACTTCTTTTTCTCCCCCACCAGCCTGACCGTAATCTCTCGCCAGCCCCGATTGGGATTGGCTTTCGGATAGTAAGCCACCGAATACAGGTGAGCGAGGTCCTCGCGAATGGAGGCGAACGCCGCTTTCTCCTCCCGCCAATTCTTTGCGAAGTAAACCTTGCCTCCGGTAGCCGCGGTCATGCGTTCGAAAACCGCAGTGGAGACGGGCTCTAATTGCGCCGCCCTGGTGCTGATCATGTAAATCACCGTTCCCGTCGACTGGGCAAGTTCGGCGACGTCTTCCGGCGGCACCACGCTGGAGTTATCGGGCCCATTCGAGAAAACCACGATTACCTTCCTGCCTTGATACTGGGCAGCATCCTTCACCGTCAGCAAGAGCGAGTTGTAGAGTGCTGCATCGTCTCCGGCGACCGTCGAACGGACACTATGCAGAATCTGCGTGCGGTCTTTGGTTAGCATCGATGAGCGAGAAAGATCGCGGCTGTAGGAATAGAAAGCGATCTTGTCGGCATTTTCAAGGGACTTCACGAAATCTGCAATCGCGTCCTGGGCAAAGACGAATCCCCGATACATGTAGTTGCTCGTATCAAAGAGAATAAAAACATTGGACCCGGAAACGAGCGAGTTAAGGACATTGGTGGTTGCCGAATCCGGCATCATGGCATCGGATTGCGTCTGCGGACTGGAAGGAGTGGATTTCGCTGCGGCTGGGTCGTCAAGGCGGCGGCTGCGTTCGTTGCCTTCTCCGAAACTTGCTATCTTCTGAGGAATCCCGTCCTCTGTGACCAAAAAATCTTCTGGTTTGAGACCAGTCACGTAGTCACCTTTATTATCCGTGACGGCTACGTTTAGCTGCACCATGTTCACGATGACCTGAATGTCGGCTGAATTTTCCTGGGCGCCGCCATTCACCCACGGGCCTAGCATCATCGTAATCAGGAATCCGATCGAAACAACGCCTCTCATCCTCATATCACCCCTGTCAGCCTTTCCATCCCCATACGCTGGAGCCGAACTGATGCTTCCACCCTACTCCGTCGACGCGCGGGTGCCTGCGTTCTCTACCGGAACAAGCGCCACCTTGCCCTGACGGAAATCAGCACCCGCCTCGCGCATAGCCCGAAGCAGCGCCGGCCAGTCCTCAAAATCCGTGGCAAAAATTTTCTCCACCATTCGCCTGGTCAATTGCGGGACCAGCACATTCAGCATGACCGGCGGATAACCCATCTCATCGGCCAATCGTGCCCAGTACAAATTGTTGGACTCCCAGGATTCCGCCATTAGCCGGCTGGAGTATCCGGCAAAGGCCGGGTAAGGCTCCCGGTTCAATAGTTGGCGCTCGTAGCTTTGCGCCAGATGTGGGTGGGGTACGCCAAAGTCACGGGATACTCGCTCCCACTTGGCTTCTTCGGGATTGCTGTGGCAAAGCTTGTCCAACTCCTTTCCCGCCGCAGCCCAAGAGTCTGTCTCCTGAGGGAACTTCTCCCGATACTCCGCCGTCAGGTGGAATAGGTTGGAGGGAGTGATCACGGCCATGGCTCGGGAAGCATCTCCTTGTTCCAGGCTTTCAGCCACGCGTGCCAGCGTCGCCGGGGACATCTGTTCTCCTAGGATCCCCGTCACTTTGGTGCGCAGATCATCGTTAGAGGCGGCAGCGTTTACCAACTCCTCGCCGGTCTTCTGGTAAAGGGCGACGGCATGCAATTCGTTGCGACTCACGTACCACCAACGCGGGAACACGGCATTGGTAAGCAGGCCGGGAACGGTTTCTCTCCAGATCAGCGCCTGGACGTTTTCCGGCGTGATGAAATCCTGCTCGGCTTCGGACAAGGCGTAGGGCAAATCGGCCAGCGAACCGACCAGATGAGCGCCTCCGCCCGCGGGGCTGCCTTCTCCAAACAGTTGCGGCGCATTCCACAAATGCTCGATCCCAGAGACCGTTTCGCCTGCGAAATCATGCGACCGCACGAACAAAGGATTGATGCGCAGAAGCTGTGCTCCGGGCGGTTCGTAGTAGGCGTAGTTCAAACCCACCAGCGTGTCACGGAAAAACGGTGCCAACTCCCCGCGCGCCTGTTCGATCTGTTCACGGGATGCCGGCGCCCTCAGAACCTTCGACACGTCGGTTTGCATCTGGATATCAGTGTGGTGGTTGTTGTAAATACCCGCCGCCCACTCTGATCTTTCAGAGGAGGTAAAGATCGGACGGGGCATCTGGAATTCCTGTAACTCGGCGGCAAACGGCAGCAGGGTCTTGCCGACATCGGCTCCCTTGGCCATGTCGTCGAACCCACGGCCCAGGGTAAGGAGGGTATCGAGCGATACCAAGCGCTGTCCGTCCATGATGGCGCGGATGCTCTTGGCCAGTTCTTCGTGAACGCGGCGCCCTTCAACATCGCTCATTTTGGGCCCGGCCAGCATCTCGATCAGTTCCGCCTGAGAAACGGACGGTCTGCCTGCCGATGCTTGTAAGGTGGCGCGCAACGATTCGCGGCCGGCATCGAAAAGTTGCGTCGGGCCAGAGATCGAAGCAAACGGCTTGGTCGCCCCTTGGAATGAGGAGTTCAACTGCTCGTGAGAAATCTGCCGCTGGCGGGCGAGTATTTGCCATAGCCCGACCTCGGCCTGGAACATCCCCATGGCGTTGCCGCGCAGGATGTGATTGGATATCTTGTCGATCGCCTCGGCTGAGCGTACCCACGTGGTGACCGAAGCGTCGTCCAGTTCCGGGAATTCAGAGAACAATAGATATTGATCGCTGTATTCGCCGAAGCGGGAGGCAAGTATTTTCAGCGTCTCCGGCTTCAATTGGCGTTCCGGCGAACGGTGCGCGTTCAACTCAGAGAACAGCAGGAACATCTGTAGCGGGCCGCGGTCGATGTCTTGGCGGGAGAAGGCGAACATTGCGTCCAGCACCTGGCCGGTATTGGTCATACCGCCGGCGCGCTTTGCCCAGTCGTGCTCCGCTTTCGATTCATGTTTTTGACTCAGCACGTACTTCCACAAATTCAAGTCGCCCGGGATAATCGGGTTTCCCTCAGCATCCCACTGAAGCTGATTGAGAAGCAGCAACAATCCCGAGGCCATGCGGAATGCCGGCCGGGCTGCATCTCCCACATTTTGGTTACCATGAAAGGCCCCGTAGGCCTCTTCCAGGCGCTTGCGATCCGCGAAATGCTTCTGCTGATCGCGGCCTACCCGTGCCATGCAATCGTAAAAAGCTGCCAACCACCCCTTATCCTTAGAGAGCAACTTAGAGACGAACTCCGAGGCGTTCGCGGGACTTACGCCGACCAGGCGCTTCCACGCATCTTCGGCTTCGGCTCCGCCCGGAACCAGGACCTTGCCGGACTGAATCTGGATATGGCTGCCATAGAAGTCGAGGTCGGGCGCAAGCTGCAACAAAGCGGGAAGCCCGGGAGAGTTCTTCAAAAAGCTGCGCGTTTCCGGATCCAGCTTGTACATCCCCCAATACAGTCGCGCAATGCTTGGGTGATGCAGGAACGTTTCCATGAGGTCGTGTTTCCAGTGGCCATTTCGGGCGAGCGCCGTCCAATCGCTTTCCCGAAACATCACCGGCAGCTTGGCGTGTTGGAAGTGATAGCTGAAGGGCTTGATCCCACGCACCGCCTGCTCCAGCGTGACCAGAGGAAACCCTGAGTCCACGGTAAGGAAAGCACGTTCCTGATCATAGGTAACGAGGGCGGCATTGGCGTTTCCACATTGCTGGCGTAAACGGTAGCCCAGAATGCGCAGTAAAGGTTCGGCTTCCTGACAATTCACCACGTGGACGACACCGCTATCCCCGGCAATCGCCGCCAACTCCTCTGCCTGGTTTACGTACCTGCCAAGAAGAACCAGAAATTCCGTTGGTCGACCCTGGTCCTGCCAGCCTACGTAACCCTGCACATAGATGTTGCGAGCGAGCAAAGGCAGAACCTCTTCCGGGTCGGCCTTTTGACTGATGCCTGCCATGCGTTGCAGGGACCGCAGTGGCCCTGGAATCATGATCATCGATTCATCGGCAGTCGTCGGAATGCTTTGGGGTTGGGAACCTTGACGATCTGGGAACGCAGCATTGGCCTGCGCGTTGATCAAGGTCGAGCCGAGGACCAGAAATGCCGCCTCAAGAAGAACCAAACCACGGGAACGTGAAAACAACATCTTGGGACCCTCCCACGAGTTGCCGGCCGATTTTGTCTCCCGACGAAATGCCGCTCAGAATGGACCCAGCAAAACTGATTGCCGAACCCTGCTTCGGCTTCTGGCAGGCAGCGCGTCGCTGGGGCGCTGCTGGCGGCGATGGACAAGCATCATACGCCGGTTGGCGCCGGAAGAGATGTAAAATTCCAGAAATTTTCGAGCCGCCGGCATGAGTGCCTGAATGACCGGGACTTATGATGCCGGAAACTGCTTCTCCGATGCGACTTCAGGGTTGAAAAGGGAGGATAGCTGTTCGGAGATGCCCAGGCTCTCGCGCCTGGGCCGGAGTCCCCCGCACCCTCTTGTTGCCCGGTTCGATCCTCTGGCCGGAGCGTAGAGCTCTCGGATGGCCAGCCAGAATGTCTCTGCCGCTCAGAATGTCTCTGCCGCTCAGAATGTCTCTTCTATGTTGATGGCCATCACTGTCCGCTCTAGTTCCGCGCCCGCGCCGTTCCGCTTCTGCTGCAGATCTTCCAATTCCGTCCGAAGGGCCATCAACCGGTCCTCCTGCTTGTTGAGTTCCCCGGTATAGCGCTGCACCAACGCTCTTTCCTCGGCACTTCCCTTCAGGGCCTTCATGTTCTCGCGGATACGGCTCTGGTCCGCGCTGATCCGATCGGCCTCCTGCCGTCGCTCCCTCGTTTGTTGGTCCAGGTCGGAGACTCTCCGTTTCTCGGCCAGAATCCGGTCAAAAACTTGCTGTAAGGCTGGCGTTACCCGCCGCTGCTGCCCTAGTGCCATGACAAGATTGGAATCAAGGTCGGTCAGAGCGTACTGGGTCAGCTCGGGATAAACCGATTGAATGGTCAATTCCGACGTCTTCCCGCCCTCAACCGGGACCCGGAACCGATGAAAGGACACTGTGCTCTCTTCCGGCTTGGGAGTGTCTTTCGTGAAACTCCAACCTGCTTGCACCGGGATTTCGACGACTACAACGCGCGCACTCTGGTCCGCATTGCGAATGTCGAATTTCGCTTTCTGGCGCCTTTCCCGGGTCAAAATCATCAGACCCTTTGCCACCTTCACCCGGCTATAGGGTTTGTCAGAGTACTCGTCCTCGCGTTTCACATGGACTGCGGTATCCGCGGCGTAGGACAGTAGCCGGCGTTCATCCGGATGAACACTATCGAGGACCCCTTCACCGGCGAATGTTCCGTTGTCGATGATATTGAATGTCCCGGAATCGAGAATCTGCCCGCTTGTGTTCTTCAACCAAACCGCGCGAAGCGGGACCTGGGATTGGCCGCCCGGTCCCGAACTCCACAACGTAACCTTCTCTGCCTCCAGAGCCGATTGCAGAATCGGCACCAGTGCCGACTGGTTCTTTCCAATCGTGATCCTCTCCTTGAGGTTGTATTCGAAGTAGTCTCCGATCTTGGCAGCCTCGGCTTCGGGATTTTGTTTCGCGGCGAGTTCTGCATCAATTCGGACGGGCTTTGCGGGTGCGGCTCCCATGCCGGCCCCGGACCCAGTCCCCAGGGAGCGGCCGGTGTTCGCAATCCCAGCTTTGAACATAAAAACCTGGGCGGCTTGTTCCTGGGGTGTGGCCGGGGGAGGCGCGGGTGTGTTCGATGAAATTTCATCCTTGTTCTCTTCTTTGTCATCCACCGTCGCTTCATGCGTCTGGGGCGTCAACATGGCCGATTCCGGCAGAGGAACCACGGGCCTGCGGGCATACAGTGGCTGAGAAATGTCCTGAATAAACGATTGCGGAGCGCCCGCAATCAGCGACAACTGAACATCCTTCCAGTCCTCGCCAATCGTGTTGTCCACGATGGCCCAGCCTTGAAGCACCGGCTTCTCTCCGCCGTGCTCGGGAAGAATGATGCGATAAGTGCTCTTCCACACCGGTACTTCGCTGATGTAACTGACGAAAATGTCACGCTCGCCGCTCCCGGTGGAGGTAATCGTCATCCGCCGTAAATCGCGTGCCCGAGAAGAACCCACCAAGTTGAGATAGCGTCCTACTTCTTCATTCAAATCCTGGTCCACCAGCCGCACGGAGACCGTCGACCCCAGCTCAAAATTCTTCATCTCTCCCAAGTCGGTCAACACGGAAAAGGAGGTCACTTTATATGTGGTGCCGGAATCGGTCGCGCGGTCTTCCTGGTCCACGCTGAGCAGGCGGCCGACCGCAGTCTCACCATTGCTGCGGACTTCAACTCTCGCGCCCCGGAGGGCGGCCAGGAAATCAACTCTAGACACCTGTTCGCCGAATGGCAGCCGCAAGGCTTTGAGGCGCTCGCCAAGCGGGGCGATGGAGTTGTACCGCACTCCGGAAATGCGTCCATTCCCCAAATCAACCACGGTCAGCGACTTCAAGACATCATTCAGTTGGGCCGTGGTGAAATCGATTCCCAATTCCTGGTCACCGTGCACCCGTGCCGAATGCTCGAAGTATCCGACACCGTTCTTGTAGAGGACGACGCGCTTCACGGGCAGCCGCGAGGAGTCTCCAGGAGCGCCATCCATCGAAGCCCTGGTTTCAGAAGCGGGATTCGAGGCTTTCGCCTCAATCGAAGACAATGCCGCAGCCAGAAGGCAAGAACATAAGACCACCCAACGTTTCGAGAGCAAAATGACACCTCCTCCGGACTACTGTGAGAACGATCCCGGACGTGGTTCTTGCGGTCATCCTGGGCCAATACCGCTCAGATTCAGCCTGGGCCGGGAACCGTGGGCATGAAGAAACCGGTTACTTTCGGCACGTGCTTCGAGTCGCAGACCCCGTACATACCTTATCTATGGCGAGAATTGGGGCAGAAGTTATTGGCTGGGGTTGTTGCATGCTCGATAGTTAGGAAGTCCAGACCTTGGGGCTGCGCTTTTTTCCTGGTGCTCGAGCGACGGGTGTCCGGATTCTGCCGAACCGCGGGCCGAAGATGCAAAGAGTCGCTGCCCAACCCCAAACCAATTGGGCTAGGCGAACCGCACCTTCACATCGCTTTGTTTCGCCAGGTGGATGCTTTCGATGAACCGCACTTTGCCGGTCCTTAGTGTCAGTACGATCGACGACGTCCTGGTCCCCTCGCCGAAGAATCGGACTCCCTTGAGCAACGCGCCGTCGGTCACACCCGTCGCTGCGAAAATGATCTGATTACCAGGTGCGAGATCCTCTGCACGGTAGACTCTGTTTTTGTCACGGATTCCCATGCTCGCGATCCGCTCCTCCAGTTCAGGCTTATTGATCACTAACCGGCCGAGCATAAATCCGTTCAGGCAACGCAGTGCCGCCGCCGTGATCACCCCCTCGGGTGCGCCACCAGAGCCCATCACCGCGTGGACGCCTGTTCCAATCACCGCCGCCGCAATTCCGGCGGAAAGGTCTCCATCGCTAATCAGCCGGATCCGTGCGCCTGCCATGCGAATGTCATCGATCAGCTGCTTGTGACGCGGTCGATCAAGTACCACGATTACAAGGTCCTGCACACTCCGCTCAAGTCGCTTTGCAATGTTGTGCAGATTTTGCTTCACCGGTGCGTCAAGGTTTACCGCGTCTTTGCACGACGGCCCGACAATGATCTTTTCCATGTAACAATCAGGCGCGTGCAGCAGTCCGCCGGCTTCCGATGCTGCCAACACGGTAATCGAGCCCGCAGCGCCGGTCGCGCAGAGATTTGTCCCCTCAAGCGGATCGACGGCAATATCCACCTCCGGCACATCGGTGCCATCGCGGAACTCAGCCCCGAGCTTCTCACCGATGTACAGCATCGGGGCTTCGTCACGCTCTCCCTCGCCAATGACGATGCTGCCACGCATGGGGATCGAGTCCATGGTCATGCGCATGGATTCAGTCGCTACCTTATCGGACAGTTCGCGATCCCCCCGGCCCATGGTACGCGCACACGCGACCGCCGCATTTTCTACTACACGAATGAACTTGGGTGCGAGATCGCTTTCAATATTCTCGCCAAAACTACGCGCCTTGGTCTCCGACCTAACCTCGGTTGCCATACGTCCTCCTACCCACACTCCACCTGAAACCAAACCGGGATAGATTCGCAGATTTTCAATTGCGACCGCAGACCAAGCGGTCGGGAGGGGCACAAACTGAGCTGTTCTACCGGACCACGGAAGGGAAAATCCGCCCCGCGCGAGCTTGAAGAGGCAAGAGATTTCCGATTTCTCGGAACATATTCGCCTCGGCGGAGCAATGATAAAATCTATTCATCACCTCAAGTGGGGCTATAGCTCAGCTGGGAGAGCGCATCGTTCGCAACGATGAGGTCGTCGGTTCGATCCCGACTAGCTCCACCAATTTTCAATCATTTGCAGCCCTCCAGCACCTGAATCGTGTCACAAAATGTCACAATTTCCGGCTTGCGGCGCCGTTGTCTCACTACGTTCACGCTCGGCCGAAACACATTTTCCTGGTGGTAAGTTTCAGAACGATCACGCGGTTAGACAGGAGGTTTCGATGAGTATCCACAGAATCATTGCAAACGAAATCGATCAGGCGCTTCATCGATATGGCCTACCCATGGACAGTCCGCTTGGAGCAGAGCTCGAAAAAGACGCAGTTGTCGGCGGGGGCTTCGAACCTCAAATCCTGATCCGCCGAGGAGAGCGCCTCATTAGCATTGATGAGCGAATTGGCGAACTACGAAACGATCCGAATTTTCGGAATTGTTTCCCGCGGGAGTCGCACCGTCTCCATTCATGATGCGGATGCAATCCGTCGCGAATTTAAGGCCATTGCCGAGGGTACAACTGAGGTGGTGTAGTGCGGAAAAAGCAGGATCTATGCACAGAATACTGGAAGAAACGGTTCGCATCACGACTCACCAAGGCGACTACAACTTGGGCATTAGGATTACGCCGGTCATTCCGTCGCAGCGCTTTCAGCATTTCGCAGCGAGACCTACGAGACTTGTTTCGCTGTCCGACAAAGCCTGCATCTCGATATCGACAGTCCTCGATAGCTTTGGTGTCACTGATGAAGAAGCAGCTCGCGCGTGCGTCAAGAACGTCGAACAGCTTCTTGCGCCAAAGGGGCAGGAGCCCATTACGTGAGCCGTTCGCCAGTGAACGCGTTGTAAATTTCTACAGTATGGTCGGGCACCTGCAGCAGCCAGGCTGCAGCTTGGGTCATAGAATCGACCATGTCATCGTGCGCACAGCTTGGAAACATCGTTAGCTGGGTCCTTAGCCTCTTTGGACGAGGGACTTTCGTGTATAAAGCTGCTGCCTGCGACTCCCACTAAAGAGACTCTGATGGCGGGCTGGCAAGAATGGCGAGAGCAAGTTGAACAGAGGCAGAAGCGGACACCCGTCGTGGAGGTCAATGCATTATGAAAGAACGCCCCGCTTCACGAGATTGAAGCTGCGGTGTGGTGCCAGCTGCGCACCAGACTCAGGCTGATTAACGTCAGCTATTTAAAAGGCTAAAAGGGCGGTGCTGAACGATGGCACTTTACCTTGGGGGAAAGTGAACGTTGGCACGATGAGCTTCCCCCCAAGGAGGCAACTCAAATGAGTCGTGAAGTTAAATATATCGGACTGGACGTGCACAAGGAAGCGATTGTAATCGCCGTGCTAAATACCAAGGGCCATCAGGTGATGGAGTCGATCGTCGAAACCAAAGCCAGCAGCATTCTGCAGTTTATCCATGGACTGCAGGGCGAACTGCATGTGACCTGGGAAGAAGGCACTTGGGCGGCCTGGCTCTACGACCTGCTGAAGCCGCACGTGCATCAAGTCCTGGTCTGCAATCCGCGGCGCAATGCCTTATTAAAGGAGGGCAGCAAGAATGACAAGGTGGATGCGCGCAAGTTGGCAGACTTGTTGCGCACGGGGATGCTGCGACCGGTGTATCACGGAGAACATGGACTGCGAACGCTACGCGAGCTGGCACACACGTATCAGACCCTCAGCCAAGATCTGAATCGGGTGATGAATCGGCTGAAGGCGCTATATCGTGGCTGGGGCATTGCCTGTGGAGGTACGCAGGTCTATGCACCGCGTTATCGCGAGGAATGGTTAACCAAGATCGAGCACGCGGGGGTACGCCGGCGAGCCGAACTGCTGTATCAACAGTTGGATGGGTTGCAGACCTTGCGGCGAACGCTGCGGCCGGAGTTATTGGCGGAGAGCCGGAAACATAAAGCGGCGAAACTGCTGCGGCAGATACCTTGCATCGGTCCGATTCGGGCCGCCCGTTTGCTGGCGTTGATGCAAACCCCGCACCGGTTCCGGAGCAAGCGACAACTGTGGACCTACAGTGGGCTGGGCATTGAAACCCATGATAGTGCGCAATATCGCTTTGTGCGCGGAGAACTGCAACGTGCGAAAAAACCCCAACAGATCCGCGGTTTGAATCGGAATCACAATCACGAGATGAAAGACATCTTCAAGGGAGCAGCGAACCGGGCTAGCTGTGGGATGAGTCCATTGCGCGATTTTTATGTGGCTTTGCTAGATAAAGGCATGAAGCCCGAGATGGCAAAGCTCACCTTAGCCCGTAAGATCGCGGCCATTGCTCTGACACTTTGGAAAAAGGAGGAACGTTTCGACGCCGAACATTTGAAAACGCAAGCCGCTTGAGCGTTGTACAGAACCCAGGTGATCTCCCAGGTTTCATGCCTCGGTGGTGGCCCATCGGTTCTGCGACGCTCGGGTTCGAGGGAGAGTATCCATGCACTCATTAGGCACCGTGTGCTGGTTGTATTCAGCACCGAGTCTCTGGGTCAATCCTATGCCCCCTCGGATAACCCAACAAAGCCATAGGCCTCGAGCCTCACATAGGATGATGGTTGGCACTTAAGCCAACACTTTGGCTTGCGTAGCTGCGCAACTGAACGGCGTCAAGCGCCACCGCTCCATGAAACTATCAAGTCGGGTTGAGCTACTGGGGCTGGCATCGCCGCTGAACTACGCGGCGATCCAAAGCAGAAAAACCAAAACCCCTCTAAGAAGGAGGAGAAGCGAGCAGGGGCTGGATGCAAGCCACATCGCCTTCCGAGGGAAAGGGGAGAATTTTTTCTTGACATCCTCTTTCATAGGATGAGTGA
>Ga0070681_10001106_pt1 | contig 23069 bp, 26 predicted proteins | sample KBSC83BmetaG_FD_65650 | JGI IMG/M metagenome (GOLD analysis project Ga0070681, IMG submission 65650) | Corn rhizosphere microbial communities from Kellogg Biological Station, Michigan, USA - KBS C8-3B metaG | ecosystem: Host-associated > Plants > Roots > Rhizosphere | place: USA: Michigan...
CCGCCGCGCACGGAGTGCCGGCTCGCAACGCCAAGGCACGAGGTGCGAATTGACCCGCGCAAAGCGCTCAGCGTCATCGGGCGAGGGGTATGCCCGCCGGAGCGCCTGCTGTATGAAGCGAAGGCGGGCATACCCCTCGCCCGATGACACGCGCACGACGCGAGGCAGACATACCCCTCGCCCAATGACACGCGCACGACGCGAGGCAGACATACCCCTCGCCCAATGTCCCCCGCACGACGAAGGCGGCCATGCCCCTGGCTGATGACACGCATGTGTGCGTCAGCCCGCCCACCTCACGCTGCTTGGTGCGACAAAAAACGCCGCCGCCTCAGCGAGGCGGCGGCGTTTCGAGCCGATGCCGGGTATCCCCGGCACGGGGTTCCGATCAGCTGATCGCGAGCTTGTCGAGTGTCGCGGAGTCGAGCGTGCCGGTCTGCTCGAGGCCGTTCTTGGCCTGCCAGCTCTTCAGCGCGCTTTCGGTCTGCGGGCCCATCACGCCGTCCACCTGGACGTTGTATCCCTGCTCGTTGAGCGCCGATTGCACGCGGCGCACCTGGTCGTCACTCCTGGACATCATGTGCGAATCGTTCGAGGCCGTCTTGGTAACGCGACCGTTGGCATCGGTTCCCTGATGGCCAACCACCGCGCCGACCCCGGCGCCGACCACTGCGCCGACCGGCCCGCCCACGGCCGCACCAGCCAACGCGCCCGTGCCCGCGCCGATGGCGGTCGCCTTCTCCTTGCCGGTGAGCGGCTTGGCGGGCGTCGTGCTGTTCGCCGTCGCCGAGTTGCCCGCGGTGTTGCTCGCCGCAGCCGGCTGGTTCTGCGTCGTCTTGCTGTTGGTCGAGTCATCGGCCAAACACGCGCCGGCCGTTCCCATCGCCAGCGCCACGGCGCCCGCGATCATTGCATGCTTGAAAGTCGCTTTCATGGAATCTCCTTCACGTCGGTTGAGCGTGGATCCCATCGTAGCGCGCATGTGTCGTGGCAAGCACCGGACAAACATGGAGCGCGACGAGGTCGGAGCGCCGAATCCGCTATCGGCATTTGGCCGACGCGACGTGGTCTTTCGCTGCGGCGCGCGCGATGTCGGCGCCGGTCGGCACGGGCGAAACGGTGCGTCCGACATCCGATGTCCGACAGCGATTGCAGCCTGCCGCCGGCTTCGACGAGTGCGCGGTTCGCGTCCAATGGCGATTCGTCCGGCCGGTCGCGTCCGGACCGTCCCGATCCCGCGGGATCGCAACCAAGGCATGGAGGGAATCAGGCCATGAATCAAAGCGTCATTTCGTCGGAACGCGTCGAAGGCACGTCGGTTTACAACAACGCGGGCGACAAGCTCGGATCGATCGACGACCTGATGATCGACAAGGTGTCGGGCAAGGTGCAGTACGCGGTGATGGAGTTCGGCGGGTTCCTCGGCATGGGCACGGATCGCTACCCGATTCCGTGGAGCATGCTGAAGTACGACACGTCGCTCGACGGCTACCGCGTGCCGATCGACAAGACCAAGCTCGAGGCGGCGCCGAAGTATCCGGAAGACCGCATCCCGGACTACGACGTTACCTACACGGGTCGCATCAACGACTATTACGGCATGCAATAGTCCCCTGCCCCGCGCCGGTCGGTGATCGGCACGCAGGCTTCGGCGGCGCGACTCGCAAGGGTCGCGCCGCTCTTGTTGGTGCGCGTGAATATTCGGCACGTCGCGTCCTGCGGTACCGCGCGCGTTGACGGGCGCTGCAGTGCGCGCACAATGCTCGTTTCCTCCGCGTCGCGCGCTCGCGCCGTCCGGCCCGCTGCGCGCCGCGCGTACTGCCGAAAGGAGACGCGCATGCCGATCAGACCGTTGCTCTTCGCCGCACTGGCCGTGACCAGCGCCACCGCCGGCGCCGCCGAGCTCACCGGGGATTGCAAACCCGTGTGGGCCGCGATGGAAAAGACCATGCGCGCCGATCACACGGCCTCGACCGTGCGTGACGGCACGACCATCCAGGGCGTGACTGCCGGCGGCGTCAACTACGTGCAGATCAGGGGCACATGGCGCAAGAGCCCGATGAGCGTGCAGCAGGTCATCGAGCAGCAGCACGAGAACCTCAAGGATGCCAAGGAGTACCGCTGCCAGCGCATCGGCGACTCCACGGTCGACGGCGCGCCGGTCACTCTGTACAAGACGCAAACCGTCAACGATTCCACGACAGGCGAGAGCACGATCGCGATCTCCCGCAGCGACGGCGTCGCCGTACAGGTCGACGCGACGATCAAGGGCGACGCCAACATGCATTTCATCACGCACTACGCGTACGGCAACGTCAAGCCGCCGATGTAGCGCTTCGGCGCGCGCTCGTTACGGCGCCCCCGCCGGCCAGGCGCAGATGGCGGCGCGCCCATGCGCACCGGCGCCGCGGCAATGCGACGCTGGCGCTCGCGGGCGGCATACGCGATGATGCGCGCTCGGCCGGCCTCCGCCCGGCCGTCCGGGACATCGCATGCGCCTTCACGGCCGCTGCCACTGCGGCAACATCGCGTTCGAGCTGACCTGGGATGGCGATCCGCCGTCGATCCCGGCGCGCGCCTGCAGCTGCACGTTCTGCGTCAAGCACGGCGGCGTGTGGACGTCCAATCCGCGCTCGCGGCTCGACGTGGTCATCCGTGACGCGTCGGAGGTGTCGAAGTACGCGTTCGGCACCGGCACCGCGACGTTCCACGTGTGCGCCACCTGCGGCAGCGTGCCGATCGTCACCAGCGACATCGACGGCCGCAGGTACGCGGTCGTCAACGTGAATGCCCTCGAGGACGCCGATCCCGCGTGGCTCGTGCGCTCGGGCGCGAGCTTCGATGGCGAGACGCTGGAGTCACGCCTCGCGCGGCGCCGGCGCAACTGGATCGCCGATGTGCACATCGCCGAGAACGGCGGTGACCTCGCGTTCCTGGCGGGCTGAGCGATGGCCCGGCCGAAGACCTCGATCGCGCCGCTGGCCGCCCCGCCGCAGGCCCATCCGGCGACGCCTTCCATCCCCCTCGGGTTCCGCCAGGGGCTCATCACCGCGATCACCGTGCTGCTCGGTTTCGCGTTCGCCTTCCTGCGCTACTGGGGCTTCGAGGCGCCGGGCGACTGGACGTGGCATTCGATCGTGCCCGCGGGCATCGCCCTCGTGTCGATCGCGCTGCAGCTCGTCACGCTGTTTCGCGCGCTGCGGCTCGCCGACGACGACCCGAAGGAATACGGGCAGACGGTGCGCTGGTTCCTCGCCTCGGTCATCGCGATGGTCGCGTGGCTCGTCGTCGCGCTCGTGGAATCGGCGTTGCCGTGAAGGCTGGCGCCCCCGTCCGTCGTCCGCCAAGGAGGTTCGCCATGAGCCTGCGCCGGCTTGCGCTCGTCGCCGTCACCGCCCTCGCCGTCGCGCTGCCGGCGCGCGCGACGCTCGACGACGGACTCGACGCGTTGCGCCGCAACGACTTCGCGCGCGCCGTGAAGGAGCTGCGCCCGCTCGCCGACAAGGGCAACGCCGAGGCGCAATATCGGATCGGCCTGATGTACGAATTCGGCAAGGGCTACCCGCAGGACGTGGCCAAGGGCGTCGCGTGGCTCACCAAGGGCGCCAACCAGGGGCACACCGGCGCGCAGCAGGAGCTCGGCTACCTGTACTCGTCGGGTGAAGGCGTCGCTCGCGACGATGCGAAGGCGATCGCCTGGTTCCGCAAGGCCGCCGACCTCGGCAATGCGACCGCGCAGTTCAACCTCGGCCTGATGATCGCCAAGGGCGATGGGGCGCCGCAGAGCAACGAGGAGGCCGTCGCATGGTGGCGCAAGTCGGCCGCGCAGGGGCTCGCGATCTCGCAGTTCAAGCTCGGCGTCGCGTACGAGAACGGCCAGGGCGTCGACAAGGATCCGCTGCTCGCCTACGCCAACTACGCGATCGCCGCCCGCAACGGCAGCGACGATGGCGCCGCGCATCGCGACGACATCGGCAAGACGCTCTCGCCCGCGCAGCGCCGCGATGCGCAGGCGACGGCCGATGCGTGGAAGGTCGGCGACGCGATGCCCACGCGTCTCGCCTCCGCATCGCCGAAAGGCACCGGCGCGACGTCGGGCTGGGGTGGCGCAGCCGCGGCAACGCCCGCAGTCGCGCACAACGATTCGTGCTCGGCCAAGGGGGCGCTCGAAGGCGACGCCTTCACCGCCACGCATTGCGCCGTCGCGCTCTACGGCGACCAGCACAGCGTGGCGATCTGGTTCAACGAGCAGCCGATCGCCGCCGACGAGGTCGACGGCTTCCAGTTGTCGGCGTACGCAAAGGCCGATCCGGGTGGAAAACAGCGTACGCTCCTGCAGGTGATGTTCTGCCCGGGCGGCGGCAAGGACGTCGCGAGCGCCGCCGCAGTGAAGGCGATCGACCTCAACACCAACCATGCGAAGTCGCCGCTCGATGGCGTGCAGTGGAGCCTCGCGCCCGCGGAATTCAAGGTCGAGAAGCTGGCCGGTGAGCTCAAGCCTGGCGGCGTGCTGGCCGGTCGCATCAGTGGCCACAAGGGCAAAACGACCTTCGTGCTCGACTTCGACCTGGCGCTCCCGCAGAAGGATGCCGCCGCCGGCATGACCTGTACCTGACGATGGACGATCCATGCACGTCGCGCGATGGCATCCGCTTGTTCCGCCCAGTGGGGCCGTTCACGCTCGTCAGCGCCGTCGAAGCCATCCGTGACGCGATCGACGACTGCCGCGCGTTGGGTGCGCGCTGGCTGCTCGCCAACGCGACCGGCATGACCGGCATATCCCAGCCGACGCTGGTCGACCGTTTCCTCGCGGTCGAGGAATGGGCGGAAACCGCGAGCGGCATGGTCACGGTGGCGCTGGTGATCCACGCCGACAAGATCCATCCGCAGAAATTCGGCATCACGGTCGCGGAGCATTTCGGGCTCGTCGCCGACGTCTACGCCGACGAGGACGAAGCGCTCGCGTGGCTGCATCGACATATGCAGGCGGCCGGCTGATGATGCACCGGCGATGCTGAAGCAGGCCGCGACGACGATCGTCGTCGACACGCGTGGCCTCGGCCTCGTCGAGATCACGCCGCGCGTGCGCGACTGGCTCGCGGCGCAGCCGATCCGCGACGGCGTGCTCACCGCATTCTGTCGCCATACCTCGGCGTCGCTGCTGATCCAGGAGAACGCCGCGCCGGCCGTGCTCGAGGACACCGCGGCGTTCTTCGCCCGCCTCGCGCCCGAGAGCGACACGGCCTACGCGCACGACGACGAAGGTCCGGACGATATGCCCGCGCACCTGCGCATGGCGCTCACCGGCGTCAGCATGTCGATTCCCCTCGCCGGCGGCGCGCTTGCCTTGGGCACCTGGCAAGGCCTTTTCGTGTTCGAGCACCGCCGCCGGCCGCACCGCCGCGAGATCGCGCTTGCGCTGATCGGCGCCTGACGCTCGCCCAATCGCTTTGGAATGTCCAACGCCGTTGCGAGCAACGCCGATGCGACGGGCCGGCAGCTGAACCGGCGCGTCGAGGCGGTGATCCCGGACGCGTACGGCGGGATGCCGCCGCAGCCGGGTTGGTCGTCAGTGCGTGTTGATCGCCGGTCGGCCGGGTCAGCGCTTCGCGGCCGACCACTTCCGAAGCGCGGCGAGCGTGTTGGCGACGTGGCGGTCGGGGTCGAGCGAGGTGTACTCGTAGAGGATGCGGCCGTTGGGCGCGATCACGTACGACGTGCGGTTCGCGTATTTCGGCGCGAGCTTTAGCACCGCGTCGTAGGCCTTCATGATGTGCTGGTCCTCGTCGGCGGCGACCGCGAACTTGCTGCGGCATTCGCTCACCGAGAAGCGGTTGAGTTTCTCGATGCCGTCGTGCGACACGCCGATCACCGTCGCGCCGAGCTTGTGGTATTCATCGGTGGCGTCTGCGAAATCGTGCGCCTCGATCGTGCAGCCTTCGGTGAACGCCGCCGGGTAGAAATACAGCACGACCGGGCCCTTCTTGAGCGCGTCGGCCAGCGAGAAGGCGAACACCTTGCCGCCGAGTGACGCCTGCGCGGTGAAGTCGGGCGCCAGGTCGCCGGGCTTCAGCGCCGCGGTCGAGGGCATCGCGCCCGTCGCGAGCACCAGCGCCGCGGTCATCGTCAGCCATTTCATGTAGGACTCCTCGTCGGGTGCCGCGGGCCGTTGTCGCGGCGGTGTCCGCGCGAACAGGCTCGGGGCGACATTGATTCCACTATGCCGAACGGTGCCGCCGCACGCAATGCCCGTGTTCGCGAGCCGGTTGCTACACTTCGCGCGTGCGCCTCGTCCTGTTCACCGCGCTGGCGATGCTGGCATTCGCCGGCAACTCGCTCTTGTGCCGCCATGCGCTCACGGCGACGGCGATCGACCCCGCCAGCTTCGCGACGCTGCGCATCGTCTCGGGCGCGATCGCGCTATTGCTCATCGTCGGGCTGCGCGATCGGGCGTTGCCGCGCGCCGGCTCGTGGACGTCGGCGCTCGCGCTCGCCGTGTACGCGATCGCGTTCTCGTTCGCCTACGCCTCGCTGACCGCCGCGACCGGCGCCCTGGTCCTGTTCGGCGCCGTGCAGGTGACGATGATCGCGTACGGGCGATGGCGCGGCGAGCGCTTCAGCGCGCCGCAGGCCATCGGCTTCGTGGTCGCGCTCGCCGGTCTCGTCGGGCTGATGCTGCCAGGCCTCGCCGCCCCGCCGCTCACCGCCAGTGCGTTGATGATCGCGGCCGGCATCGCCTGGGGCGCGTACACGGTACTCGGCAAGGGCGCCGGCGAGCCGCTCGCCGTCAACGCCGGCAACTTCGCGCGCGCCGCCGCGTTCGCCGCGCTGGCAAGCCTCGCGACGATCTCGCATCTCGATCTCGATCGAGCCGGCGTCGTCGACGCCGTCCTGTCCGGCGCACTGACCTCGGGCGTGGGCTACGCGATCTGGTACGCGGCGCTGCGCGACCTCGACGTGACGCGTGCCGCCGTGTCGCAGTTGAGCGTGCCCGTGATCGCGGCGCTCGGCGGCATCGCACTGCTCGGCGAGGCGCCGACGCTGCGGCTTGCGCTCGCGTCGGTCGCCATCCTCGGCGGCATCGCGCTGGTCGTCGTGCCGCGGCGCGCGCAACTCGCGCCGCCGCGGCCTGACGGCGATCAGACGGTCCCGATGTAGTCGCGCTTGCCGACGTCGACCCCGTTGTGACGCAGGATGTCGTACGCGGTGGTGACGTGGAAGTAGAAGTTCGGGATCGAGCGGCCGAGCAGGAACGTCATGCCCTTGTAGGGCGTGTCCTTGCCGCCGACCTTGATGACCAGCTCCTTGTCCTCGCTGCCGTCGATCTGCGCGGGCTTCAGCGTCTCGAGGAACTTCACCGTCTTGTCGATGCGCGCCTTGAGGTCGGCGATCGTCTTCTCGTCGTCCTCGAACGCCGGGATGGGGATGCCGGCGAGCCGCGCGGCGGCGCCCTTGGCGGCGTCGCAGGCGATCTGCACCTGCGCGGTCAGCGGCAGCATGTCGGGATAGAGCCGCGCGTTGGGAAGCACCGACGGGTCGAGCTTCTTCTGCTCAGCGTACGCTTCCGCCTTGTCGAAGATCTTCGAGAGGTTGCCCAGCGTGTGGATGAAGCGCGGAACGCTCACCTGGTACATCGAGATGGCCATGGATTATCCGAAGGAGGTGGAAGTGGGCGCGCGGCAGGCGAGATTGCCCTTCCACCCGCGCGCGCCGGTCATTTTACGCGCCGGGCGTCGCGACGCGTCGCGGCGCCTGCGGGTGCATCGGCATCCTCCGCGCCACCGGGCATCGCCCGCAGGAAGCGATCGGGCGCGATTTCCGCGAAGATCGTCACCGCGACGTACACGACGACGAACGCGAACGGCGCGTAATGCCCGAACAGCCGGCCGATCCCGGTGTAGACGACCGCGAGGACCGCAATCCAGCGCAGGAACGTGAGCGCAAAGCGGCGCTTGATGCGCAGCGTCTCGAGGGTCGCGCCCGCGCCGAGCGCGCGGCGCAGGCCGATGTAGGTCCACAGCGCGAACGCCGCCTGGATCGCCGCGCCGACGTAGAACGAGCGGTCGCCGAGCGTCGCCTTGATCGTGCCCATGTCGCCGTTCGCCATGAACACGAGCGGCACGCCCAGCGGAATGGCGATGAACGCGGCGATGAAGATGCCCGCACCGATGAAGCCCGCCTCGCTGTTGGCGCGCCCCGCGACGCTGTCCCTGTCGACGAACGTCAGGCCGCAGGCGACGACGGCGCACAGTGCCGCGAGCACCATCATCGTGTCGACGAAATAGAGTGCCAGCACGTTGAACGCCTTCCAGCCGAAGACGAGAATGCCGACGATCGGCACGGCGTTGCGCACGACGACCTGGGCGATGGCGATGGGCTCGATCGCTGTCGCCGCGATGGCTGGCGACGCGCTCGCGCGGCTCGTCGACGGCGACGACACGCGCTGCTGGTGCTCCGACATGAGGCCTCCCCGACCCTGTGTGCCGGCGATGCCGGCGCTCGCGCGCGGCGTCGCGCGCGCCGATCCGGATCACGGCCGCCGGCGCATGGCCGCGCCCGGCGGTGCACGCGCATCCTACTCCCGGCCGCCCGGCAACAGCGAGGCCAGCGTATCGAGCGTATCGGCCTCGTCGACCGGCTTGTCGATCCGCCAGCGCAGGATGCGCGGAAAGCGCACGGCGATGCCGGACTTGTGGCGCGGCGAGCGCTGGATCGCCTCGAAACCGAGCTCGAACACCAGCGTCGGCGTCACGCTGCGCACGGGCCCGAACTTCTCGACGGTCGTGCGCCGCACGATCGCGTCGACCTTGGCGATCTCGTCGTCGGTGAGGCCCGAGTACGCCTTGGCGAACGGCACGAGCCGCCGCCCCTCGGCGTCGTCCGCCCACACCGCGAACGTGTAGTCGGTATAGAGGCTCGCGCGCCGGCCGTGGCCGCGCTGCGCGTAGACGAGCACCGCATCGACCGTCATCGGGTCGATCTTCCATTTCCACCACGCGCCGTCGGCCTTGGTGCGGCCGACGCCGTAGCGCGCGTCGCGGCGCTTCAGCATGAAGCCCTCGACGCCGCGCGCACGCGATTCCTCGCGCAGCGCCGCGTAGGCGTCCCACGACGGCCGCTCGACGAGAAGCGAGAGCTCGAGCGCCGGATGATCGACGCCGGTCACCAACGCTTCCAGCGCCGCGCGACGCTCGACCTGCGGACGCGCGCGCTGGTCGACGCCGTCCGCCTCGAGGAGGTCGTACGCAACGAGCGCCACCGGACGTTCGGCGAGGAATTTCGGCGTCAGGTTCTTGCGGCCGATGCGCGTCTGCAGCTCCGCGAACGGCTGCACGCGGCCGTCGCGCCAGACGACGACCTCGCCGTCGATCACCGTGCCGCGCGGCAGCGCGAGCCCCAGCGCGTGCAGCTCCGGAAATCGATCCGTGACGAGATCCTCACCGCGCGACCACAGCCACGCCTCGCCGTCGCGCGCGACGAGCTGCGCGCGAATGCCGTCCCACTTCCATTCGACCAGCCAATCGGCGGTATCGCCGAGCGACGCGGGCGGCGCGTTGAGCTGCTGCGCGAGGAAGAACGGATAGGGGTGGCCGGGATTGGCGAGTGCCGTCGCATCCTCCGGGGCGACCAGCGCCGCGAACGCCTCGGCGTCGGGCGCCGCCGCGAGGTGCGTGTAGCCGATCAGGCGTTGCGCGACGGTCTTGGCGTCGATGCCGGCATGCGCCGCCAGCGCGCGCGTGACGAGGAGCTTCGACACACCGACGCGAAAGCCGCCGCCGATGAGCTTCATCACGAGGAAGCGGCCGCTCCAGTCGAGCGTGTCCCAGTAATCGAACAGGCGCGCGCGCACGACCGCGGGATCGGCGCCGCGCAGCGCGGCGAGGCGCTGCACCCACTCGGCGAGGCCGATGTCCGATTCGTGCGCCGGCGGCGGCAGCACGTGCGCGACGGTCTCCGCGAAATCGCCGACCGCCTGGTAACACTCCTCGAAGAGCCACGGTGGCAGTCCGGACGCCTCGATCGCGCATTCGCGCAGCAGCCGCGACGGCACCGCCTGGCGCGGACGGCCGCCGGCGAGGAAGTACGTCGCCCACGCGGCGTCCGCGGGCGCCGCCGCCGCGTAGTAGCGCGCCAGCGCGTCGAGCTTGCCGGTGGTCGACGTCGTCGCGTCGAGCCCGACGTATAGCCGCGCGAACGCCTTCACGCGCCCGCCTCCGCGGCGTCCTCGTCGTATTCGGTCGCGAACGACGACGCCTCGAGACCGCGCTCGGCGAGCCAGCGCACCATCACCGGCACGTTGCCGTGCGTGACGATCACGCGCGATGCGCCGGTCGACTCGATCGCGGCGTTGAGGCCCGGCCAGTCGGCATGGTCGGAGAGCACGAAGCCGCGGTCGAGCGCGCGCCGCCGCCGTGCGCCGCGCAGGCGCATCCATCCCGACGCGAACGCGTCGCTGACGTCGCCGAATCGCCTGAGCCACGGCGTGCCGGCGGCGGACGGCGGCGCCAGCACCAGCGCATGCCGTAGCGACGCCGGGTCGACGTCGTCGACACGCAGCGTCGCCGGCAATCCGACGTTCGAGCGCCGGTACGCGTCGTTCAGCACCTCGACGGCGCCGTGGCAGACGATCGGCCCGACGTCGGTCGCGCCGGCTGCCGCGAGGCCGGCGAGAATGCGCTGGGCCTTGCCGAAGGCGTAGGCGTACACGAGGCTCACGCGCGATGCCGCGGCGTTGCCGCGCCACCACTGCGCGATGTCGGCGAACACCTCGGCGGGCGGCGTCCAGCGATAGATCGGCAACCCGAACGTCGACTCGGTGATGAACGTGTCACAGCGCACCGGCTCGAACGGCACGCAGGTCGGGTCGGCGTCGGTCTTGTAGTCGCCCGACGCGACCCACACCTCGCCGCCGCGCGCGATGCGCACCTGCGCCGAGCCGAGCACGTGGCCCGCCGGATGCAGCGAAACGTCGACGTCGCCGATGCGGATCGACTCGCCATAGGCGAGCGTCGCGAGGTCGATGTCGCCCAAGCGCGTGCGCAGCACCGCCTCGCTCGCCGTAGTCGCGATGTAGCGCTGCGAGCCGGGTCGCGCGTGGTCGCCGTGCGCGTGCGTGATCACCGCGCGCGTCACCGGCCGCCACGGATCGATGTGGAAATCGCCGGCCGGGCAGTACAGCCCTTCGGGCCGCGCGACGACGAGGTCGGCGCGCGCGCTCATCGGCGTGGTGTCCGTGAGCGCACGTTCCGTGACGTCAGGCCGCGGCGCGCAGCACGACGATCGGCAACGGACCGCCCCGCCCTTGCGGAAAGCTCCAGCGCGCGGGATCGAGCGGCGGCGGCAGGTCGGACGCGCGCTCGATCCGCGTGGTGCACTCGAGCCCGGCGCGCGTCGGATCGCCGGGCACCAACCAGTCCGCGTGGCTGACCACGATGCGGGCGCCGTCGGCCATCACGTCCGGCACGTTGGCGAAAAAGTGCGCACGCTCGTCCGGCGTGCAGTGGTTGAGCACCGAGAACAGCAGGACGAAGTCGAAGCGCTCGGCGAGCGTTGCGAATTCGAAGTCGGCGAGCAGCGTCACGCGCGGGCGCACGTCGGCGAGACCCGCCTCGCCCAGCTCGTGGTGCGCCGCCTCGACGAGCGACGCGTTGGCATCGACGCCTCGGTAGCGGCCGGGCGCGAGGAAGCGGATCAGGGGCAGGCCGCCGCGCAGCGGGCCGCAGCCGACGTCGAGGAGACGGTGGCCGCGCTCGAGGCCGAGCTGGCGCAGCAGCGCGAGCTGGAACTCGCCGCGCTCCGCGAAGTGCGCGGCGCCGCCGCCGAGATGCGCCTTGTGCGCGCCCTTGCGGATCGCGCGTGCCGCCAGGCGCAGCGTCCGGTAGTCGAAGCCCATCGTGTGGCGAGTGTGCCACGGGCGGATGCGCTTGCCTTTGACGGTGGCGCTACCCGGCGCCTCCCCCGCCGTCATCCCCGCGAAGGCGGGGATCCAGCCTTGACGTTGCGGCGGGGCGATCGCGCGCTCCTGGTTGCTGCGCCAGAGCTGGATTCCCGCATGCGCGGGAATGACGAAGCGCTGCATCCCCGCCTTCGCGGGGATGACGGCGGGTCGAGACGCGGCGGGTTGGGGCGACTGTCCGACCGTTACGCGTCCTCGATCGAGTAGAAGCGACGTTCGAATCCCTTGGCGCGCATCACCTTGATCACTTCGTCCCGGTCCAGCACGCCGCAGCGCGCGGCCCACGCGTCCCAGGCCTTCGCCATCGCGGCGACGCGCGCAGGCTCGCGCGCGGCGAGGTCGTGGAGCTCCGTGCGGTCGGCTTCCATGTCGTAGAGCTCCCAGTCGCCCGGGTGCTTGCGCACGAGCTTCCATGGGCCATCGCGCATCGCGCAGTTGCCCTCGTGCTCCCAGAACATCGGGCCACGCACCACGCCGTCCTCGGTGAACGCCGGCTTGAGCGAGCGCCCTTCGAGCGGCAGCACGTCGCGACCGGGAAACTGCGACGGATACTGCGCGCCGCAGATGTCGCACAGCGTCGCCATGATGTCCGGCAGGTATCCCGGGTTGTGGCGGATCTCGTTGCGCGCCGCGATGCCCTTCGGCCAATGGAAGATCAGCGGCGTCGAGATGCCGCCCTCGTGCACCCAGTGCTTGTAGAGGCGAAACGGCGTGTTCGACAGGTTCGCCCAGGCGACGCCATAGCTCTGGTAGGTGTCCTCCGGCCCCGGCATGATCGAGGCGTCGTTGCCGAAGCGCACCGGCCGGCCGTCGCGCGTGCGGTTGCGCGCGATGCCGAGCTTGTCGCTCAACAAGCCCTGCGGCAGGTTGTCCGGGATGTCCTCGGCGCATGCGCCGTTGTCGGCGAGGAACACGATCAGCGTGTCGTCGGCGATACCGTTGCGCTCGAGCGCGGCGAGGATGCGGCCGATGCCCTGGTCCATGCGGTCGATCTGCGCGGCGTACACCTCCATGCAGCGCGCGAGCCACGCCTTGTCGTCGGCGCCCGACCATGGCGGCTGCGTCGGATCGCGCGGTGAGAGCTGCCACTGCTTGTCGAGGATGCCCGAGCGCACCAGCCGCTCGAGGCGCTTCTCGCGCAGCGTGTCCCAGCCCTCGTCGAAGCGGCCCTTGTACCTGGCGATGTCCTCGTCGCGCGCGTGCAGCGGCCAGTGGGGTGCGGTAAAGCCGACGTAGGTGAAGAACGGCTTGTCGCCATGGTCGCGCATGTGCGTGTCGATGTAGTCGACCGCCTGGCTCGTGATCGCGTCCGTGTAGAAGAACGACGGGTCTTCCTTCGGCTCGTGCTCGATGTTGTCGTTGCCGCGCGTCAGCGTGTTGGGGTCGTAGAAGCTGCCGGCGCCGATGATCGTGCCGTAGAACGCGTCGAAGCCGCGCTGCAGCGGCCACGAGTCGCTCGGCTCGGTGATGCTCGACGTCACGTGCCACTTGCCGCTGAGATACGTGCGGTAGCCGGCGGTCTTCAGCACCTCGGCGATCGTCACGCAGCGCTTGTTGAGGTTGCCCGCGTAGGCCTCCGGCCCCGTGGGCTCGGTGAGGATGCCGATTCCCGTCTGATGCGGATGCAGGCCGGTGAGTAGCGACGCCCGCGACGGGCTGCAGCGCGCGGTGTTGTAGAACTGCGAGAAGCGCAGCCCCCCGGCGGCGAGCCGGTCGAGGTTGGGCGTTCGCACCTCGCCGCCATAGCAGCCGAGGTCGGAATAGCCCATGTCGTCGTTGAGGATCAGGAGAACGTTCGGCTTGTTTTGCGTGGTCATTGTCGTCGGGCGTCAGGGTGGAGGGCGCGCGTCAAAGGCGCGCGCCCGTGGTGCGATCGAAGAGGTGCGCGCTGCCGGGCGCGAAGCCGAGCGTGACGTCGTCGCCTTCGCGCACCACGGTGCGGTCGGTCTTCTGCTTGACGAGCGCGCCGGCCGCCCGGTAGCTGAGGACGGCCGTGTCGCCGAGATCCTCGACGCGCTCGACGTGCGCCGGCAACCCGCCGTCGGCGACGCGAACGTCGCCGGGGCGCACGCCGAGCGTCACGTCGCGCGGCGCAGCCGCGTGGGCGCCGACCGGGAACGCGTGGCCGGCGACGGTGACGGTGTCGCCCTGCCAGACGCCCTCGAGGAGGTTCATCGGCGGCGTGCCGATGAAGCCGGCGACGGCGCGCGTCTGCGGCGTCGCGAAAACCTCGCGCGGCGTGCCGACCTGCACGATGCGGCCATCCATGAACACGGCGATGCGATCGGCGAGCGTCATCGCCTCTTCCTGGTCGTGCGTGACGTAGACGGTGGTGACGCCGAGGTTGCGCTGCAGCGAATGGAGCTCGAGGCGCGTCTCGAGCCGCAGCTTGGCGTCGAGGTTCGACAGCGGCTCGTCGAGCAGGAAGAGGCGCGGCTCGCGCACGATCGCCCGCGCGAGCGCGCAGCGCTGCTGCTGGCCGCCCGAGAGCTGGCCCGGCGTGCGCGCGAGGAGATGCTGGATGCCGACCTTGGTCGCCGCCGCCTCGACGGCGCGCGCGACCTCGGCGGCCGGCACCTTCACCATCCTGAGCGGGAAGCCGATGTTGGCGGCGACGCTCATGTGCGGATACAGCGCGTAGCTCTGGAACACCATCGCCACGTCGCGCTCGCCGGGCGGCGTCGTCGTGACGTCCTCCCCGTCCATCGTCACGCTTCCTGCGCTCACCGATTCGAGGCCGGCCAGGATGCGCAGCGTCGTCGTCTTGCCGGAGCCGGACGGTCCCAGCAGCACGAAGAACTCGCCCGGCTCGATCGCCAAGTCGACGTCGTGCAGCACGGTGGTCGCGCCGTGGCGCTTGACGATGCCCTCGAGGCGGATGCTGCCGCGGCTCGCGTTGCCGGGGCGGCCCGTACGCGTCGTTGCGTCGGCGCTCATCGCCGCCCTCCACCCTTGACCGCGCCCACCGTCAGGCCCTTGACGATGTGGCGCTGCGCGAAGAGTCCGATCAGGATCACCGGCAGCATCGCGAGCGTCGCGCCCGCGGCGAGCCGCGCCCACTGCGTCTGCTCGACCGACATGAAGTTGAACATCGCGACCGTCACCGGCCGCACGCGGTTGCCGCCGATGACGACGGCGAACAGGAACTCGTTCCACGTGTTGAGGAACACGAAGATCGTCGTGACGGCGATGCCGCCGCGCACCTGCGGCAGGATCACGTGCCACAGCGCGCCAAAGCGGCCCGCGCGGTCGAGCAGCGCCGCCTCCTCCATCTCGAGCGGCACGTCCTCGAAGTACGAGACCATCAGCCAGATCGCGAACGGCAGCGTCAGCGTGAGGTCGATCAGGATGAGGCCGAAGTACGTGTCGAGGCCGCCGACCCTCTGCAGCACGAGGTAGTACGGGATGATGAGGCCGACGGGCGGCAGCATCTGCGTGGCCAGCACGTAGAAGCCCGACGCACGCTTGGCCGGGTAGCGCAGTCGCGCAAGTGCATACGCCGCCGGCACCGCGAACACGACGGTGAAGAACGTCGCGCCGACCGCCACGATGACGCTCGACCACAGGTTGGGGACGATCGACGTCGCGCCGAACAGCACGTCGTGGTAGTTGGCGAGCGTGGGCGTGAAGATCAGCGACGGCGGGTACGCGAGCACGTCGCGCTCGGTCTTGAACGACGTCAGGAGCGCCCACAGCACCGGAAACGCCCAGATCGCGAGCGCGGCGCCCGTCAGGACCGGCACGGCGATCGCGCGGATGGGATGCGGCTTGGCGACGATCATCGCGTCGTCCCCCGCCGTGTCGCCGGCGCGCGAGCGATCAACGACGGCTCCTGCGCAGCCGGAACATCACGTACGAGATCGCCAGCGTGATCGCCATCAGCACGACGGCGAGCGACGCGCCGTAGCCGAGGTTGAGCTCGGAGAACGACGTGCGATAGGCGTACAGGTTGAGGATCTCGGTCGCCGATCCCGGGCCGCCGCCGGTGGCGGCGAAGATCGCCGCGAAAGCCGACAGCGCGGTCATCATCCGCAGGATGACGACAACGACGATCGCCGGCCGCAGCAGCGGCAGCGTGATATGGCGGAACCGCTGCCACGCGCCGGCGCGGTCGAGGCGCGCAGCCTCGTAGATGTCGGGCGGCAGCGTCGCGAGGCTCGCGAGCAGCACGAGGAACGCGAACGGCGTCCACTGCCACGTGTGGATCGCGATCACCGAGATCAGCGCGAGCTGCGGATCGCCGAGCCAGTTGTGGCTGCCGAGCCCGAGCGTGCGCGTGACGAGGTCGACGAGCCCGACGTCCGGCGAGAGCACGAGCGTGCGCCAGAAGAGGCCGACAACGACCGGCGCCAGCACGATCGGCAGGATCGCCGCGACGCGCAGCAAGCCCTGCCCTTTGGGAATCTGCAGCACGAGGAGCGCGACACCGAGACCGAGCACGACCTGCGCGACGACGGTGGAGATCGTGTAGATCGCCGTCAGCCCGAGCGAATTCCAGAAGCGCGGGTCGCTCCCCATCTTCGCGTAGTTGCCGAGGCCCGCGAATCCCGACAGCCACGGCATGCCGAGGTCGAGGCGATGGAGGCTCGTCCACAAGAGGTAGACGAGCGGCGCCGTCGTGGTGACGAGCAACAGGACGAGCGCCGGCGCGACCAGCGTCAGCGCGAAGCGCCGCTCCTGCGCCTCGAACGAGCGCGCCGCCGCCCCTGTCGCCATTCGCTAGGCCCGCGGGCACGTCATCCCCGCGCAAGCGGGGATCCAGACGTGACGCCGACGTGCATGTACCGCGTGTTCCACTCGAGCGTCAAGGCCGGATTCCCGCTTTCGCGGGAATGACGGATCGCCCTCCGCCACGTCAACCCTTGAGGATCTGCTGGATGCGCGCCTGCGCCTCGTCGAGCGCTTCCTTCGGCTTCTTCTGGCCGACGAGCGCGGTCTGGATCGCCGTCGCCATCGTGTCGCCGATGGCGGGCCACTGCGGCACGCGCGGGCGCCAGTCGACGTCGGTGTCCTGGTTGAGCGATTCGAGCACCGCGGGGATGAAATTGTCGCCCGCGTATTGCATCGCCGTGGCGAACTCGGGTGCGCGCACCAGCGACAGCCGGTTGACGCCGGACCGCTTGCCCGCCCCCGCGTATTTCCACGAGCCGCGGATCTGCGTCTCCGCGCAGCATGCCCAGGTGATGAACAGCCACGCCGCCTTCTTCTGCTTCGGCGACGCCGCGGCGTTGATCGGGAAGCCCCAGTTCCAGATCGACGTCACCCGCTTGCCCGACGGCCCCTTCGGCCAGCGCGCGTAGGCGATCTTGCCGATCACCTTGGACTTCTCGGGATTGGTGATCACGGTCGCCGACGAGCTCGCGTCGATGTAGCAGGGGATGTTGCCTTGCGAGAAGGCGTCGGCGATGTCCGGCCAGTTCCAGTTGCGCACCGCGGGCGGCGCGTACTTCGTCAAGAGGTCGACGTACCAGGCGAGCGCGTCGACCGCCGGCTTGGAGTTGACGTCGACCTTGCCGCCCTCGATCCACGTGCCGCCGAAGCCGCGGAACAGCGACGGGTAGATGTACATGTTCTGGCCCGCGCCCGCGAAGCCGCGCAGCGCGACGCCATAGGTGCGCGCGGACGCGTCGGTCAGCGCCTTGGCGTTGCTGACGAACTCGTCGTAGGTGTCGGCGGGCTTGAGGCCCTTCGCCGCGTACAGGTCCTTGCGGTAGACCTGGACCGTGACCTCGCCGTCGTACGGCATGCCGTAGAGCTTGCCGTTGATCGACGCCGAATCGCGCCAGGACTTGATGACGTCGTCGACGTTGAACCACGCGGCGTCGGTCAGCGTCTTGTCGTCGAGGTACTGGTCGAGGTCGTCGACCCACTTGTTCGACGCGTACAGCGGGTAGTACATCGGGTCGGTCGCCGACGTCGCGTACGTCGCCGTCTTCGACGACAGGTCGAGCATCGCCTTCTGGCGGATCTGCCCCGGCGGGATCTTCTCGAAGCGCACCTTGATGCCGGTGAGCGCCTCGAACTGCGGGCCGAGCCCGATCAGGATGTCGAAGTAGCTCGCGGGGATGAGCGCGACGGTGATCGACTCGCCTTCCGCCTGGCGCCAGTTGATCTTCGCCGACTTGTACGCGCCGAGGTCGTCGGCCTGCGCGAACGCGGCGCCGGCCAAGCTCGAGCCGACGAGCCCGGCCGCGCCCATCGCAGCACCTTGCCGCAGGATCTCGCGACGACCCGGATTGCGCGGCCCGCGGCCGCCGAAGGAACGCTCACTCATCGAAGTCTCTCCTCTATCGGTGGGACGAGCCGGCGAGCCTGGCGCTCGTCGCGGCGGTCGAACGGGCCGCCTTCGCGCAAGCGCGCGGCGGTCTTCGCGGCGTGTATTCGATTACATCACGTTACCAGCGTCTTGCGCGCGTGGCAAGGCTCGGCATATAAGACCAGCTGGCGCCACTCGCCTCGACACGCTCGTGCAATCGAAATCATCGCGGGTACCACGACTGGCCGCGGGCACACGCCGGAACCCGGTGCGCCGCCGTGACGCGGGCGTGACGCGCCCGGGGGCGCGGCCGAGCGCCAAGGACGTCGCGCGCCTCGCCGGCGTGTCGACCGCGACGGTGTCGCGCGCGATCAACCTCCCCGACCGCGTCGATGCGAAGACGCGCGCGAGCGTCGACGACGCCGTCGCCAAGCTCGGCTACGTGCCGCACGGCGCGGCGCGCGCGCTGCGCAGCCGGCGCAGCCAGATGGTCGGCGCCGTCGTGCCGTCGGTCGACTACGCGCTCTACGCGCGCACGACAAGCGCGCTGCAGGCGGTGCTCGACGCCAAGGGCTACTCGCTGGTGCTGGCCGAGCAGCACTACGACCTCGACGCCGAGGTGCGCGTCACCGAGCAGCTGATCGGCCACGGCGTCGATGCGTTCGTGTTCGTCGGCCTGCATCACGATCCGCGCCTGTTCGCGCTGCTCGACGCCTACGGCCGGCCGTATGTGCTGACGTGGGGCGTCGACCCGATGCGTCGCCACCCGAGCATCGGCTTCGACAATCGCGCAGCGGCGTTCGCGGCGACGCGCCACCTGATCGACCTCGGTCATCGCCGCTTCGGCCTTTTGAGCGCGCATACCGCGGGCAACGACCGCTCGACCGAGCGCGGCCTTGGCATCCGCGCGGCGCTCGCGCAGGCGGGCCTCGCGCTCGACGAGCGCCACGCGCGCTACGGCGCGATCGACCTTGCGTCATCGCGGGCGATGATGCACGAGCTCCTCGCACTGCGCGACCCGCCGACGGCGGTGGTGTCGACCAACGACGTGTTCGCGGTGGGCGGCATGCTCGCCTGCCGGGACCGCGGCGTGCGCATCCCCGACGACCTTTCGATCACCGGCATCGACAACACGGACCTTGGCGCGACGCAGACGCCGGGGCTCACGAGTGTCAGCACACCGATCGTCGACATCGGCCGCGCCGCCGGCGAGCAGGTGATCGCGCGCCTCGAGAGCCGGCCGTACGTCGCGTTCCAGGAGCTGCCGTTCGCGCTGGTCGTGCGCGGCAGCACGGCGCGGCCCGCGCGTCAGTCGCCGAAGCGATAGCCGAACGCGCGGATGTCGTCGGCGTAGACGCGCGCGACGATGTCCCGTGCCGCGTCGTCGTAGTACTCGGTGTAGCGGCGATGCTCGCTCGCGAACACGTGCTGCAGCTCGACGCGCGGATGGCCGATGCGCTCGCACACCGCGTCGAAGTCGCGCTGCAGGTGCTCGTAGCGGCCGACGAAGTCGACGCCGATCCGGCCGCGCACCGCGAGCTTGCGGGATTGCGGCACCAGCGCGCCGGTCTCGAGCCAGCGCGCCTCGGCGGACAGCGGCACCCCGCGCTCGATCCGCCGCAGCATCTCCGCGAACTCGAAGTCGAAGAGCTTCTGGCGGTCGCGGCTCCAGTGATAGCGCGACACCAGCCAGTCCCAGGGATTGCGCACGAACGCGAACTTGAAGTAATCGCGGAACGCGCGGGGATATTCCTTGCGGTAGTCGGCGAGCGACGCGTGCTTGTGGCGTACGTCGCGCGCGTCGGCCGTTGGCTCGAACACCTTCTCGATGCTGGTGCCGCCGGTCTTGTTGATGTGGACGAAGATGAAGCGGTAGCGTTCCGAGATCATCGGCCGCTCATTCGTCGCTGATGGGCCGCTCCTCGGCCGCTCATGGGCCGATCTCGCCGAAATGATCGGGGTCGAGCGTCGTCGAGTGGGTGGCGATGTAGACCTCGCGCAGGAAGCACGACAGCCCGCAGATCAGCGACAGCAGCGCCAGCACGAACAGGCCGCCCGCGAGCATCCGCAGGTTGCGGTCGAAGTATTCCTCGGCGAACAGCGTGACGATGTCGAGGCAGATGACGAGCGCCGCGGTCGTGCAGAAATTGATCGCCCAGCTGCACAGCCGCCGCCGCCGCTCGAGGATGCGCAGCTCGCGGCGCCGCGGCTTGCGCGCGACCTCGTCGAGCGCCTGCCACGTGGTCTCGAACGCACGCGCGCGGTCGATGACGCGCGACAGCCGCGTCGCCATCACGTTGAGGAGCCCGGCGATGCCGGCGAGCAGGAACACGGGGGCGATCGCGAGCTGGATCGCATGCGCGATCACGCCGGTCGAGGGGCCGAACATGGTCTCTCCGAGAATGGGAAGCGGTCGCCGGCCCAGGCGTCAGCCGGCCTGGCAATTGTAGGGAAGCACGCCGACCGGCAGGTCGGTGTGGTCGGTGCCGACCGCCGTCATGCCGCCGGGCACCGGCGCCTTCGCGCAGATCCAGGCGACCGGCACGACGGGCGCGTCGAGCACGACGGCGGGCCGCAGCGTCAGCACTTTGCCGTCGATCGACTTGTGCACGCTGTTGCCGAACGTGATGTCGATCGCGCCGTCGACGATCCTGACGGAGCGCACGTAGTTGCCGACGATCTTGTCGGCGGGCGGCAGCCCGGCGCCGGCGTTGTCGCCCGGCAACGCGTGCAGCGCCGCCCATTTGCCGGCGACGGCAGCCTTGGCGATGTCGGCGAGCGGCATCGCGTCGACGACCTGCCGGCGCACGATGCCGTTCACCATGCCGGGGACCGCGAGTGCCGCGAGGATCGCGACGATCGCGCCCGCCACGACGACCTCGAGCAGCGTGAAGCCCGCGTCGCCCGCCGAGCGTGCCATCGCGTCGCGGTCAGCGCCCGATGGCGCGCAGCGCGTGGGGCCCGTATCGCTCGCCCGACGCCGCGCCGGGCGGCAGCGCGCGGTCGATGCGCGCGAGATCGTCGCGCGAGAGCGCGATGCCCGCGGCCCCGAGGTTGTCCTCGAGGTAGCGGCGGCGCTTGGTGCCGGGAATCGGCACGATGTCGTCGCCCTGCGCCATCACCCAGGCGATGGCGAGCTGCGCCGGCGTGCAGCCCTTGGCGTCGGCGATCGCGCGGATCGCGTCGACGAGCGCGAGGTTCTTCGTGAAATTGTCGCCCTCGAAGCGGGGCGAGTGCCGGCGGTAGTCGTCGGCGTCGAGCGTGCCGATGTCGGCGATCGCGCCAGTGAGGAAGCCGCGGCCGAGCGGGCTGTACGCGACGAAGCCGATGCCGAGCTCGCGCACCGTCGGCAAAAGCTCGCGCTCGACGTCGCGGGTCCACAGCGAGTATTCGGTCTGCAGCGCGGTGATCGGATGCACGGCGTGCGCGCGGCGGATGGTCGCCGCCGCCGCCTCCGACAGCCCGAGGTGGCGGATCTTGCCCTCGCGCTTCAAATCGGCCATCGCGCCCACGGTGTCCTCGATCGGCGTGTCGGGGTCGACGCGGTGCTGGTAGTAGAGATCGATGACGTCGACGCGAAGGCGGGCGAGGCTCGCGTCGCAACAGGCGCGCACGTAGTCGGGGCGACCGTTGACGCCCTTGAACGTGCCGTCGGGATTGCGCACGTTGCCGAACTTGGTGGCGATGACGAGGCCGTCGCGGCGGCCGGCGATCGCCCGCCCCACGAGCTCCTCGTTGCGGCCCGCGCCGTACATGTCGGCGGTATCGAGGAACGTGACGCCGAGATCCAGCGCGCGATGGATCGTGGCCATCGACTCGGCCTCGTCGCGGCCGCCGTAGAAATCCGACATCCCCATGCAACCGAGGCCCATCGCCGACACGACGAGTCCCTGCCCCAGCGTTCGCTGCTTCACCATCCGCACGCCCCCCGATCCGGCGCGGGGTCAACGCGCCCGCGCCACTGCCGTGATCGACGCGTCAGGCCGGCGCGCCGAGCCGCCCGATGCCGGGCAGCTTGAGCGCAGGATGCCGAAAGTCGACGCCGGTCACAAGCCCGAGCACGTTGATCTCGAGTCCTTCGTCGCGGCCGATGATCGCGCCGGCGAGGCCGTAGAGCGAGACCTGCACGCCGGTGTGGCTCGGCGCCCAGCCGATCGCCTGCGTGATCGGCACGTAGTCCTTGCCGATGGCGTTCGACGGCATCGCGAGCTCGAGCTCGGGCATCTCGCGGCCGATCCAGGCGATGAACGTGTTGCTGTTGGGGCCGGGCCATGCCCGGTATTCGCCCGCATAGGGATAGGCAGCGATCACGCCGGGCAGGCGAGCGATCACCGCGGCCGCCTTCGCCCCACGCAGCTCGCGCAGGAGCTCCGGGCGCGCGCCGAACCATTCGCCATCGGCGGCGCGGTCCATGCCGACCGACACCGCCGAATCGCCGCCGCGGTAGATGCGCCAGCCGATCACCTCGTAGCGCGTGTAGCGGTCGCCGCCCTCGGGCTTCACCGCGAGCCAGGTGTGCACGGCGAATGCGCCGCGCCAGCCGACGGTACGCGCTGCGTACACCTGCACGATCGGCTCGCGATGCGCGGCCGGGTCGGGCGCGAGGCCGATCGACGCGCGCGAGGCCGTGCGCCAGTCGCGTGAGAGGGAAGCGTCGCCGACGGCGAGCGCGAGAACCGGGCCGCCGACCATCAGCGAGACGAACACGAATGCGACGAGGGACACGGGCTTCCTGAGCGACGTCACGGGCGACATGGGGGCACGATGGGGGCTTCCTTGCGCCATCACAATACGCGAGCCGGCGTGCGGTGGCGCGCGCCGCGATCGGCAGGCCGGGTTGAATCCGCCGGCATCATC
>Ga0070681_10001108_pt1 | contig 23049 bp, 18 predicted proteins | sample KBSC83BmetaG_FD_65650 | JGI IMG/M metagenome (GOLD analysis project Ga0070681, IMG submission 65650) | Corn rhizosphere microbial communities from Kellogg Biological Station, Michigan, USA - KBS C8-3B metaG | ecosystem: Host-associated > Plants > Roots > Rhizosphere | place: USA: Michigan...
CGGTCAGCCGACCATAGGCGTCGTGTGCGGCCTGGCGCTCATCGGATGACGACTCATCCCAGGCATTCTCACCGAAGTACAGCAGCAGAAGGTAACGCATCGATTCAACTCCTTTCGATCGTGTGGCGATGAATCGACGGGTGAACGGGACAAGATCAGCTATCGGACGAGTGATCGACGAGCGGGCGAACCTCGATCGAGGTCGTCGCCGACTCCGGGATCTTGAAGGCCCACTCGATCGCCTCATCCAGATCATCCGCTTCGATGAGATAGAAGCCGCCGAGCTGCTCCTTCGTCTCCATGAATGGGCCATCGGTCGTCAACATCTGGCCATTCCGGATTTTCACGACTGTCGCGGTAGTCGACGGTTGAAGTTCCGCGCCGCCATGGATCTTGCCGAGGGCGCCGAGTTCGTTTCCGAACTTCTCGTGCCCGGCATACATCTCAGCCAATTCGGCATCACTCAGTTGCGGTGCGTCCTCATTGCTATAGATCAGGAGCGCGTATTTCATCTGGTTCGTCCTCCGTACTCAGGCGCTTGGCCGTCCCGGAAGCGGTCCAGTTGCCGCTTCTATCTCTACGACGCACGAGCGGTGCTCATTTCGACAGTCCATTCGACCGAGTTTAGTATCTCCACGAATCTGGTTGAGATCCAACGACCGATCACCTACGATGACGCGACGGTCGGCCATGATCAACTGGGGGTGGAAGCGTGAGTACGCGGCAGAATATCGCGAGCGGAACAATCTGGGAAGAACGAGTCGGCTATTCGCGGGCGGTGCGCGTGGGGAACCTTGTCTTCGTCTCCGGCACCACCGCGACCGATGATGACGGCAATGTCGTCGGCCCGAACGATCCCGAGGCGCAGGCGCGCTACATCTTGCATAAGATCGCTCGCGCGCTGGAAGAGGCCGGCTCCTCGCTGCGCGATGTTGTGCGCTATCGCTGTTACGTCACGAACGCCGATGACTGGCAGAAGGTGGGCGTGGCGCTGCACGAAGCATTCGCCGATGTCCGACCCGCCAGCACGCTGGTCGAGGTCAGCCGTCTGATCGGCTCCGGCTATCTCGTTGAGATCGATGTCGATGCCGTCATCGGCAGCGAGCCGGGGCCATAACCGCACACGGCGGAAACACCACGCGTCTACGACCGTCGGGCGTTGAGCGCCGCGCGCACGAAGCGGATTTCGCCGTAGCTGTATTCCTCGCCGACGATGTCGCGAACGGCGCGCAGGCCGTCGGTCTCATCGCACTGGGCGATCGCCGCCTCGATCTCACGTTGGCGGGCCGGTGAGACGAGGCGGTCGATCGATTCGATCTCGCCCGCTTCGATAGCTGCCGCAAGATGGCCTTCGACCGTCGAACGAGCCAGCTCTCGCTTCTCCATGATCGCCGGAATATCGTCGCCCCGCTGGAAGAGGGTAAGCGTTTCACGCACGGTCGATCCGGACGTGCTCGGGGCGGCGACTGTTCGCGGTCGCAGTTGCGCGGGCACCGGGCGCGCGCCCGTTTCTACGACGAAGCGCTTCACTTCGGCCATGAACGGCTGCCCGTACTCAGCGGTCTTACGCTCTCCGACACCGCGCACCTTGCGAAATGCCGTTTCGTCCACCGGCAGATCGGACGCGATCTGGATCAGCGCCACGTCGGAAAAGATGATAAAGGGCGGTATCTGTTGTTCTTCCGCCAGCCGGCGGCGCAGCGCCCGTAGGCGCTCGAACAACTCGGGGTGCCCCGGCTTGCCGTAGTCACTGCCGCTGCGACGTGAGCTGCCGGATGAAGGCTCGGCGGTCTTGACCACCGGGGAGGGCATGAGCACGCGCGCCCCTCTGAAGAGCACTTCACGGCCACGCTCGCTGATCTTGAGCGCGTTGAACGCCGCGGCATCTTGCAACAGATAACCGCGGCGCACCAGCTGGTGCGCCAGATAGCGCCATTCTTCGGCCGAACGATCGCGCCCGATGCCGTGTGTTGACAGCTGCTCATGGCGAAACTGCAAGACCTTCTGGCTCCGGGAGCCGCGCAGCACATCGATCACGTGGGCCATACCAAACCGCTCGCGCGTCCGCGCCACGCACGACATGAACTGCTGCGCCGCGATCGTGTAATCGACCGGCACGCCGTCGTCGCTGTCGCAGACGTCGCAGCAATGTTCCACCTCGCTGTCGTACTCCTCATCGAAATACGCCAGCAGCGCGCGGCGGCGGCATTCTACGTTCGACGCCCAGTCGGCCATCTGCTTGAGCTGAATGTGGGCGATTTCGCGTTCCTGCTCGGACGACTTCTGCCTGATGAAATACTCCTGCCGCCCGACATCGCCGTAGCTGTAATAGAGAATGCAATCGCTCGGAAGACCGTCGCGCCCGGCACGCCCGCTCTCCTGATAGTAGCCCTCCAGGTTCTTCGGCAAGTCGTAATGCACGACGAAGCGCACATCCGGCTTGTCGATCCCCATGCCGAAGGCGATCGTCGCCACGATGATCTGCACCTCGTCGGCCAGAAACGCATCCTGCCGGCGCTGGCGCTCATCACTCTCCAGCCCCGCATGATAGGCGGTCGCGGCGAAACCATCAGCCATCAACTTGGCCGCCAGATCCTCTGTCCCGTTGCGCGTAGAGCAATAGATGATGCCGGAGCCACGCGGCTGCACGCGCAGGTAGTCGCGTAGATCGATGTAGGCCGACTGCTTCGGACGTACATCATAAAAGAGATTCGGCCGGTTGAAGCTGGCGCAAAAGCTGGCGAGATCGCGCAAGCCGAGCTGCGCCACAATGTCGTCCTGTACCCGCCGCGTAGCGGTCGCGGTGAAGGCGGCCACGGTGACATCCGGAAGCATCTCGCGGATTCGGCTTAACTCGCGATACTCCGGCCGGAAGTCGTGCCCCCAGGCGGAAATGCAATGCGCCTCGTCGATGGCCACCAACGCCACCTGCAACCGCGCTAGCCGCCGGATGAAGCCGCCCGCCATTAGCCGCTCCGGCGCGACGTAGAGCAGCTTCACCTCACCGCGCGCCACCGCCATTTGCCGTTCGCGAATCTCGCTTGAATCGAGCGAACTGTTGATATAGGTCGCGGCGATGCCAAGCGATTGCAGGCGATCGACCTGGTCCTTCATCAAGGCGATGAGCGGTGACACGACGACGGTCAGACCATCAAGGAGGAGCGCCGGGATCTGGTAACAGAGTGATTTGCCCCCGCCCGTCGGCAGGAGCGCCAGCACATCGCGCCCAGCCATGATCGATTGAATGATCTCACGCTGATACGGCCGAAACGCTGAATAGCCAAAGGTCGAGCGCAATGTGGCGAGCAGCGGACTCGGCCCGGGCTCGCCTTCCCGGGCATCCTCGATGGCCTGGCTCAAACGACGAACTCCTTCGCGCGAAACGGGTTGTGGGCTGATCATACCCGATGACGCGATTCCCGCACAAATGTTCTGCATTGTCGCGTACGTTTACGGCAACGAGGGTGCCCAGGTGGGATTGCCGTCGAAACCGGGATTGACGGTCAAACGGGTAAGGCCGCTGCCGCTAGGCTGCATGACGTAGATCTCGCGATTACCGTCGCGGTTGCTGGTGAAGGCGAGGTATCGGCCATCCGGCGACCAGTCTAACCACGAATCATAGTCGGCGCCATTCGTCAGCGTCGTGCGCTGAGAGCCATCGGCCTGCATGATGAGCACTTCGCCGCCGGACGCGAAGGCGATCCGCCCGTCGTCTGGCGACCAGACGGGGTCGGATTCGTTGACCGGCGTATTGGTCAGCCTGGTCTGATGCGAGCCGTCTTTGTTCATGGCGTAGATCTCAGCGTTGCCATCGCGGCGCGAGACATAGAGAATCCGGCTTCCGTCGTATGACCAGCGCGGTGAATCATCAGCGCCGGATGACGTCAGTTGGCGCAGATTGGACCCATCGGCCTTGACGGCGTACAGATTCGGCTTGCCGCTCCGATCACTGACGAAGACGATCTCATCGCCGAGCGGCGACCAGTTCGGTGACCAGTTGGAGCCGGCGGACGCCGGCGCCAGTTCGGTCAACCCGGAGCCGTCGGCATGGATCAGAAAGAGCTTCGTCCGCTGGTTGGCCGTGCTGGAAAAGACCATGAAGGCACCAGCCGGCGACCAGACCGGAAATTCATCCGAGGCGTCGTCGTTCGTCAAGCGACGCTGATCGGAGCCATCGGCGTTCATGACATAGATCTGGTTATGTCCGTCGCGCGTGCTTACGAAGGCGACCTGTGTGCTGTCGTAGGAGACGGCCGGTTCCCAGTCATCCTGATCATTCTGCGTCAGGGCGGTCAGGTGGCTGCCGTCGGCGCTCATGCGATAGACCTCCAGAACGCCGGGTGGCTTGCCGCGACCGGTGCTGAAAACGAAATATGGCAACGATCCAAGCGATTGGACCGGCGGCACAACGACCGCCGGAGTGGCGACCGGCGTTGGCGCTGCCGTAGCGGGTGAGGTCGCGGTTGGCGCTGGCGTCGGTGTGGAGGTGCCTGATCCTGCGACGACTGCGGCAACCGAAGCGGTCGCGGTCGCCAGCGGTGTCGGGGTCAAAGCATCACCCGCCGTGCCATTACCGCGACTCACGAAAAACCCTCCGATGATGGCCGCGATCAGCAGCAGTACGGCGAGTGGTGCCAGAATCGGCAGCAGCGGTCGCTGGGCGAAGACGGCGGCCTGTGACTCGCGCGTCTGGTCCGGCCCCCGCGCTTCAACGTTGAAGCCGAGCGAGCGTCCGCCGGTCCAGCGCGCCTTGCTTCTGGCCGTCAGATGTGCCTGAGCGGTTACGCCGGGATCGAGCTCGAGCAGGGCTGGTTCCAGCCCGAGCGTGAGTGCCGGGTCAGCCGGATGGCCGCCCAGCGCGACCGCCGCACGAGCGTTGCCGGTATTCGTGACCGCCAGCGTGAAGCGACCGTGCGACCAGCCGGTCACCCGCGCAGGCGTGACGTCGAGGCGCACGCCGTGATACGGCGCGACCACCCACACGGCCTGCGCGCTCACCGTTTCACCATCGCCGGCTGCTGGGGCGACACGCACGGCGATCGGGTATTCCCCGGCACGAACGTCGGGCGAACGGGGCACGGTGACCGGTAACGACACGGTTTGTCCGTCTCCAGACGCCAATGAGACGGTCGCCGAGCTAGCCGGCAGCCAATTAGCCGGCACATCCCGCAAGTCAAGCTCCAGCTGGCGTGGACCATCCGCCGGGGCCGAAATCGCCACCCGCACCGTGGTCGCCTCGCCCGGTGTCAACGTCTGTCGCGAGCGCTCGAATGCGAGGCGAACGGTCCGCGGCTCTGGTTGAGCAGCCGGTGTTGGCGACGGACCCCGCGCCGGTCCGGCCGTCTTGGCGCCAACCACTCCTGCGCGCATGTCCCGCACCACGTTCTGAAGTTCGAGCGCCAGTTCAGTCGCGCTCGCATAGCGCTCGGCCGGTGCCTTTTCCAGACAGCGCAGGATGATCCTTTCCAGCGCTGGCGAAAGGCGTGGATCGGCAGTGCGCGGAGGTGGCGGCTCGACAAAGACGTGCTGGTACACGGCATCGGACAGACTTTTCGTCCGAAACGGCACGACTCCCGTTGCGACCTCATACAGCACGATGCCAAGCGAATAGATGTCGCTCCGGCCATCAAGTGGCCGCGCCTGGCACTGCTCCGGTGACATGTAGGCGGGCGTGCCCATCGTCTGGCCCTGAACCGTCTGCATTCCGCCCTCGGCCAGCTTCGCCAGCCCGAAATCGGAGATCTTCACGATATGCGGATTGCCAGATTCCGACGGGAGCGTCGTACGCTTCAGCAGCAGGTTGTCTGGTTTGATATCGCGATGCACCATCGACCGTGCGTGCGCGTAGGCCAGCCCTTCGGCCGCCTGGCGCACCAGATCGAGGCCAATCGTAAGCGACAGTGGATCTTTCTCCCGCAGCAGGGAGTGAAGCGATCCATCTTCGACCAGCTCCATGATGAGGTAATACCAGTCCTCATGCTGGCCGAAGTCGTAAATCTCAATGATGTTTGGGTGTACCAGCGCGGCGGCCGTCCGCGCATCCTGAATGAAGCGCCCGCGAAAGGTTTCATCCGCGGCGTACTGTGGATGGAGCACCTTGAAGGCTGCCGCCCGTTGCAACTGGACGTGCTGGGCACGAAAAACCTGGCCCATGCAGCCGCTGCCGAGCACGGCTTCGATCTGATAGTTCCCGATTGTCTGACCAATCAGGTCCATCTTGGGGTTCTCCGCAACCGCGCCGGATGGCGGCGCGGGCCCGGCGTTCACACGATTTCACCAGTTTCGTAGCGCGTAGTTTAGCATGCGGCTGGCGATGACAGGTGCTGGCAGAGGCAAACGACATAGCCTGCCCACGCCATCATCCTGAGCCGCAGTGAAGGATCTCTTCTGCGTGCCCCCTACGTATCGCTATGGGAAACACATGAGAGATTCTTCGCTGCGGCTCTGAATGACGGAGAGGCGGCTCAGGATGAAGGAAGGACGACGGCTCGTAATAACGAAGAGAGGGCGCCCGCGTTCTACGTCACACACCAACGCGGGTGAACGTCACATGCGTGACTCCACTGGGCGAGGAGGTGGCCTCGACCTGATAGTCCTTCTCCAGGCCCTCTAATCCATCCCAGAGGCGCACGCCTCGGCCGAGCAGGATCGGAACCACCACGATGTGCATGTGGTCAACGAGCCCGGCCCCGAGGAAGTCGCGGATCGTGGTGGCGCCCCCGCCGAGGCGGACGTCCTGGCCGTTTGCGGCCTCGCGAGCCATCTCGAGCGCCTCGGCCGGCGAAGCATCGATGAAGTGAAACGTCGTGCCGCCTTCCATCTCGATCGGCTCGTGCGGGTGATGGGTCAGGACGAAGACTGGTGTGTGGAACGGCGGATTGGGACCCCACCAGCCCGTCCACTCCGGGTCCTCATGCCATCCGGGAGGGCCAAACTTCCGGGAACCCATGATCTCGGCGCCAATCCCAGGCTCGTGCAGTCGCACGAAGGCGTCGTCGATACCACCGGTCCCGCCGCCAGGCTGTCCGAACATCTCGCGGCCCCGCCGGGTGTTGGACATCCATTCGTGCAGCCGTTCGCCGGCGTGGCCGAACGGTGTCTCGAGGCTCTGACCTTCACCGGTGCCGAAACCGTCGAGCGAAATGGAGAAGAATTGGACGCGGGCAAGAGACATGGTTGGCGCTCCTTCGCTGATTGGAATCAGTTCGTTCGATTCCGTATTTGTGACGGACCCATAGTTTAATCGAACGGCGCCGGGCAGATTCGACACAACTCGGTGAACTGCTCACTTCATCCGCAAGTGGGGCCGGATATGCTGAGTGAAGAGATCGAGCTGGTTCGGGTCGGGGTCGATGAAGTTGATGGCGATTTCGTCGATACCGGCATCGAGCCGCCCCTGGAGCTTGGGGATGATCGTCTCCGGCGTGCCAAGGAGGTAGTAGGGCGCGATCTCTTCGAACGGCTTGAAGGTGAAACGCGCGACCCGCTCGCGAACTTCCGCCTCCGAACCCGACAGGTTGATGTACATGTGATCCTGAATCGTGTGCCGCAGCGCGTCTGGTTCGCGCCCCTCTTCGGCCAGCAGGCGATCGAGGATGGCGCGATCCTGCTTGAGCCAGGTCGCGTCGCCATCGGGCACCGAACGATAGGCGCTCATCAAAGCATCGCCGTAGCGCGCCACCCGCTGGAGCGAGCGCTCCGGCGCGTAGCCCTTCTGCGCGGTGATGTGCTGGCTCGTGCCGCCCGGTACCGAGCCACCGGCCAGCCAGATCGGCAGGCGCGGCTGCGCCGGACGCGGAAGCAGCGTGACGTTGTCGAGCGTGAAGTGCCGGCCGGAATACGAGAACGTCTCGTTTGCCCAGAGTCCGGTCATGACATCGAGCATCTCGTCCATGCGCCGCCCGCGTGTCTTGCGCTCAATCTGACAGGCGGCGAATTCCTGCGGATCCCAGCCGACCCCGGCACCAAAGATAACTCGGCCACCGGAAATCGCGTCGACGGTTGCCAGCGCCTTGGCCGTCAACACCGGATCACGCAGCGGCAGGACGATGATGCCGGTCCCAACCTGTAACCGGCTCGTCGCGACCGCCGCGATCGTCAGCACGGTCATCGGCTCCAGATAGGCGACCCGATACGACGGCGGCGCCACAAAGAGATGGTCGATCACCCAGAGGCTATCGAACCCAAGTTCTTCGGCATGCCGCGCGTACTCGCTCAGAAATCGCGCATCCGGCGGCGCCTCCTCCGGCAGGTGATATGCCGGCAGATAGGCTCCGATGCGGGGCTGGCAGGACGTGTTGTCGGGCGCAGGAATGGACATCGTTCCTCGCTTTCGGTGAACAGCCCTCACCCCCGGCCGACACCCTCACTAACTCTCCCTCTCAAGGGAGAGAACCATCTCCCAATTCCGGAGAGGGGTGTCTTAGGGGCGCGCTGTCGTGATCCTGGTCGCTGGACTATCGGCAAACAGGCGGGAACTCACGAACTTCACCTGGAACTCCCCTCTCCCAGTCGTTGGGAGAGGGGCTGGGGATGAGGGCCGCTCCCTACATCGTCACCACGATCTTGCCGAACGATTCGCGGCTGTCGGCACGGCGGTGGGCGTCGCGGATCTGGTCGAGTGTGAAGACGGAATCGACGACTGGGTTCAGCAACCCCTGCCCCACCATGCGCACGACGCGGTTGAACTCGCTTCGGTTGCCCATCGGTGCGCCACGGATCGAGCGGTGCCGTTGGTAGAGCTCACGAATATCGAAGACCGGCTTGTTATCGAGCGTCGCGCCACAGCAGACGAGCCGGCCACCCGGCGCCAGGCTGCGAATGCTCTCGGGCCAGGTCGCACCGAGCGAATCGACGACAATATCGACGCCGCGGCCGTTCGTCATTTCCAGCACCTGCTTCGAGAACGGCTGCGTCGTATCGACAGCGCCCACCGCGCCCCACGCGAGCGCTTTCTCACGTTTTCCTTCGGTGCTGGCCCCGGCATAGACGCGGGCACCGGCGCAGCGCGCGATCTCCATGGCTGCCACGCCAACACCGCCACCCGCCGCCAGCACGAGTACCAGATCACCCGCCGTCACCTGGCCGGCCGTCTCAACGAGGCGCCAGGCTGTTCCGAAGCCGGCCGGAATCGCAGCTGCCCGCACGAAATCGAGGCTATCGGCCAGAGGCTCCAGATTGGCGGCCGGAACCGAGACGTATTCAGCGAAGCCGCCCTGCGTATGCTCCCCGAAGATATGGTAGTGGGGGCACATCGAGTTCTCACCGCGACGGCAGAACTCGCAGGTGCCGCAGGAGAGACCGCCGTAGATCGTCACCCGGTCACCGACTTTGACGCCGGACACTTCACTGCCGATCGCCTCGACCTCACCGGCGATATCGCCACCGGTAATGACTGGATACTCGATCTCTTTCCAGGGGAAGACCGGCTGCGGTGGGCCGGTGCGCGCCCAGATGTCCATCCGGTTGAGCGCACACGCCCGCACGCGGACCAGCGCCTCATCCGGACCCACCTCGGGTCGTGGCACTTCATCGACCGAGATGACCTCCGGGCCGCCGCGCGCATGGACGACGGCCGCGCGCATCGTTGCCATCAGTTTCCTCCTTCTATTAATACGTGCTACGTCACAGTTATGAGCGGCGACTGCGCGGATCGTAGGCGTCGCGCAGGCCGTCGCCGACCAGATTGAAGGCAATGACGACGAGAAAAATGGCGATGCCGGGGAAGGTCGTCACGTTCCAGGCGACCTGCATCACGCTGCGGCCATCGGCCAGCATCGCGCCCCATTCGGCCGAGGGCGGCTGTGCCCCGAGGCCGATAAACGACAACGCCGAGACATTCAGAATGGCGAGCGCCGCGTTCAGCGAGGCCTGGATGATGATCGGGCTCAGCCCGTTCGGCAGGATGTGCCGGAAGATGATCGTTCGGTCATCCACACCGATGCAGCGCGCGGCATCGACAAATTCGCGATTACGCAGCCGCAACACTTCGCCACGCACCAGACGGACGTAGATGGGAATCGAGGTGACGGCGATCGCCACGCTGATCGTCCAGAGATGCACGCCGAGTGATGCCATGATCGCCATCGCCAGCAGAAGCGACGGGAACGCGAGCAGGATATCGGTGAGTCGCATGGTGATCGAGTCGGTCCAGCCGAGCCGATAGCCGGATGCCAGTCCGACCGGCACGCCGATGAGCAGCGCGATGATAACCGCCGCCATCGAGACCGGAATCGTGATGCGACCGCCATAGATCACCCGACTGAGTACATCGCGTCCCAGGCTATCAGTGCCGAACAGGTGTGACGTGCTCGGGCCCTGTAGGCTCGCGCCGAGGTCCTGGTGATACGGATCGTAGGGCGCGATAAGCGGCGCCAGAATCGCCGCGAGCACGATGACCAGGATGATCACCGCGCCGGCACCGGCCGCCCGGTTGCGGAGCAGACGCTTAAGCGGTCCGCGACCACTCGACTGCCGCGCGCCGCTGAGCGCCTGAAGCGCCGTTGACGATGGAGCCGTCCGCGTCCCACTCATGAGTAACGAATCCGTGGATCGACGATGCCATAGAGCAGATCGACGATCAGATTGACGATGACAAAGACCGCGGCGGTGAGCAGCACACCGCCCTGCACGATCGGGAAGTCGCGCGCTTCAATCGAGTCAACCAGAAAGCGCCCGATCCCCGGCCAGGAGAAGACCGTTTCGGTGAGCACCGCACCGCTTAGCAGTTGCCCAACTTGCAATCCGACGACCGTCATGACCGGAATCAGCGCGTTCTTCAGCGCATGCCGGATAAGCACGAACGATTCGCTCAGTCCCTTGGCGCGCGCCGCCTGAACGTAGTCCTGGTTGAGCACATCGAGCAACGAGCCGCGCGTCATGCGCGCCACCGTCGCCATCGCGAACATCGACAGCGTGAGCGTCGGCAGGACGAAATGCGATAGGCCGCCGCTCCCAGCCGCCGGGAACCAGCCGAAATGCAGGCTGAACAGCAGAATGAGCATCAACCCAAGCCAGTAGGCGGGCGTCGAGAGGCCCAGCAGTGCCAGCACGCTCAGGATGTTATCGACGATACTGTACTGCCGTGTCGCCGAGATGATGCCGAACGTCATCCCAACAACAACGGCGACGAGCATGGCCGCGCCGGAAAGCTGGACCGTGGCGATGAAGCGCGGCGCCAGTTCGGAGGTGACGGCGTCATGCGTAATCACCGAATGCCCGAGGTCGCCATGCGCTAGGCGTACCATATAGTCGTAGTACTGTTGGTAAAGCGGCTGGTCGAGCCCGAGCATCGTTCTGATCTCATCGACCTGCTCCGGGGTTGCGGTCGGCCCGGCGATCAGGCGCGCCGGATCACCGGGCGTCAGGTGCAGCATCATAAAGACGAGCACCGAGACGCCGAACAAAATCGGCACCAGCATGACGATCCGTCGCAGTGTATAGGCAAGCACGAGCGCTCCGGTTCAACATACAGCGGGACAGATAAGAACGGTGTGCCATCATCAACCAAATCGGCTGACGACGGCACACTGGATGGATCAGGCTTTGTACCCTGAGAAGCGGACCACCAGGACTTCCTGGAGGTCATCATAGACATTGACAACCTTCTTGCTCAGACCAGTCAGATTCTGCTGCCAGTCGAGCCAGACCACCGGCGCATCCTGCCAGATCAACGTTTGCGCCTGTCCATACAGATCGGTGCGTTCCGCATCGCTGGTCGATTCCACCGCCTTCTGCAGCAACTCATCGACCTTCGGATTCTTGTAGCTACCCTCATTCGGGAACTTACCGGCCAATTTGCCTGCGTAGACGTTGTTGAGGCCGACGTCCGGGTCGGGCGAAACCCACCCGAGAATCGCCATGTCGCAGTCGAACTTGTCGAGCTGATTCAGGTAAGTCGGGAAGTCACCAAAGACCTGCACCTGCGGATCGAATCCCAGATCCTTCATCATTCCCTGCACGGCGGTGGCGATATCTTTGTCACCGACGTAGCGACCCTGCGGTGTCCAGATGGTGAGCGGCGTACCTGGCTTGACGCCCGCTTCCTGCAGTAGGCTCTTTGCCTTGTCGACATCGTAGGTGTACTGCTCCTGCTGTTTGTAGTATTGCGCCACGCTCGGAATCGGAGCGTCCGGAACTTCGCCGTATCCCTTGAGGATGTTATCGACCAGCGACTTCTTGTTGACGCCGTAATTCGCGGCCTGGCGCGCCTTGACGTCGCTAAACGGCGCTCGGGTGGTGTTCAGCAGCATGAAGACGTAGCGCGAGGTCTTGTCGATCTTGATACCGGCTTCATTATTGCCCTCCAGCGCCTTGGCGAGCACCGGCGGGATGCGATCAGCTACCTGCGCCTCGCCGGTCTGCACCAGCGTCGAGCGCGAGGCGTCTTCCGGCACGATCTTGTAGATCATCTTGTCGTAATAGACGTCGCCGTTCCAGTAGTCCGGGTTTTTCTCGAAGGTGGCGTGATCACCCTTACGATACTCCACGAACTTGTACGGGCCGGTGCCGATGGCATGATCGCCATAGTTCTTACCGTACTTGTCGATGGCGTCGGGACTCATAATTGCCGCCGAGTTGTAGCACATGCGGGTCAGGAACGGGGCGAACGGCGTCGCCAGCGTGAACTTCACATTCTTGTCGTCGACCACATCGACCGTATTCAGGACACCGACGAAGTTGATGCCTGCGGCGGTCGCCTTGTTCTCGGTCAGCAGGCGATCGAACGTCTTCTTGACCGCGTCGGTGGTGAGGGTAGTGCCGTCGTGGAACTTCACTTCCTTATCGATCAGGGTGAAGGTGTAGGTCTTGCCGTCCTCGGAGATATCCCACTTCGAAGCGAGCCAGGGAACGACCACCCACTTCTGGTTTTCGATCCAGACGAGTGGGTCGTACAGGTTGATACGCACGCCGGTCGACGATGTTTCGGTCGTCTGCTGCGGTTCGAAGCTGGAAACATCGGTGCCGATGGCGACGGTCAGCGTGCCGCCCGGCTTGACCCCCTCCGGCACCATGCCGACATCTTTCGGGCTGGCGACATTCGCCGATGACGAACCCGAGCTGGACGCCGAAGGCGTGCCACCCGTCGGCGAGGCGCCGGGTGCACCACTCGATGCGGATGGCGAGGCGGACGACGATTGGGTGCTGGCTGCCGTCGATTGCGACGCGCTCGTGCTCGCGCCCGCGCTTGTCGCCGTCTTATTGGAGCTCCCGCCGCAGGCCGCCAGCAGCGCGGCGGCCGGCGTCGCCAGCGCCAGCGAGCCACCGATGCGCAGCAGCGTCCGGCGCGATATGGTGTGAGCCTGGCGAAGGTACGTGTTGGGATCCATGTTTACCGTTCCTCCTCAAGAGAAGCAACTGCGTTTGTTGGTTGATGCGCCGCGTTACTGAAGCTGGCCAAGAACGCCGCGCAACTCATCGCTCGCCTGTTGCAAGGCGTCCGAAACGCGATTGCGGGCGCGGATCATCGCCACCCACCACGTCTGGAACTCCTCGGAACTCCGATCGTACCCCGCGACGGTCGGATACGGCACCAGCGATGGGATCATTTGGGTCTGCCAGGCATGGCCGTAGCGATCCTGGCCGTATGGCCCGACCGCCGTCGAGGCGATCGGCACCAGAATGCGTGAAAGACGCAACTGGATCTGATTGAGCAGGTCGGCCGCGCGCTTGCTGTCCTCGTCTCCGCCATTGAGGACGCGTTCGCGCCAGCTGTCCGACTGCGCATCGAGTTGAGTCGCCAGCCCCTCGAAATCACGGGCACGATCGACGACGCTCGCCATGTCAATCCCGGGAATGTCGCTCTGCGCGAATTCGCTGAGGCGACTGGCAAAGCGCTCGGCGATCGGCCGGTATTCGTACGGCAGCACCGGGTTGGTCAGCAGGCCCCACATCCAATTGGCATAGACCCGCAGGTGCAGCGCCAGCTTCTCCTTATCGACCTTATCGATCGTGTTCTCGATCGAGTGGTGCCACCAGCCGAGATTGGCGAGAGCAGTACGCTTGATCTCCTCATCGGTAAACGACATCTCGCCTGCCACACAGGCGAGCCCGACACCGAAGAAGGAGGAGTCGCCGTTCTTCTGCTGCCGCTGCCAGTGAATCGGCATGTCACCGATGATCTCCCTGGTGGCTCGAGTGGCAAACTGCTGCATGTCGTCGGTTGAATGCAGGTGCCAGGTTGAGGATCCGGTGATCGCCGGCTGGTCGATCTGCATATAGGCGATGCAGGAGCTGCGTAGCCGATCCCAGTTCAGATCGGCAAAGCGGCTCGAGGAGATCATCGTGCCGGTCTCGTGCCCCATCCAGAGACCAGAGACGACACCGCGCGGCAGTTCGTCGCGATGGTTCTGGAAGACGCGCGACAGCTCCATGATGCAGGCGTCGCCGGCTGCGTTATCGGTCGCCTGCGGTCCCGGCCAGGAATCCATATGGCCGCCGAGGAGCAAGAACTGCCGGCCGCGCTCGGCGTCGAACTCGGCAGTCGTCATCGTCAACGGCTTCCAGCCGTTGTCGGCCGTCGCGTTGAGCCAGACCTTGACGGTACCGCGCTGACAGAGGTCTTTCAGTCGCAAGCCTTCGGTTCGAGCGATGCCGACGCAGGGGATATCCGGCATTTCGGTTTCGAGCGTCTCCGGCGTCGGATTGCCCCAGGCCGATTTCATCGAGCCGAACGGAACAGCCGTGTTCGTCTCGTCACCCCAGTTCATCATGATCTGGGCGATCGAGCCGCGCTTCCAGGCGATGTATGCCTTTTCGTGCCGGGCTGGTGAATAGGAGAGCTCGGACAGCGTGATCTTGCCGCGAACGTCTTTCCCCTCGTACTCCGATTCAGCACCGGAGCCGACATAGACGAGTTCGCCCTCGATGCCCTCCGTCGTCGCCGAATGGCCGAGCGTGTTGGCGACGATCTCGCGCTGTTCCGGCGTGAGCAGGCGCACAGTGGCCGGTTCCGGGAACGAAACCAGCCCGAGAAACTTGTCCGTCTTGGTTTCGAGGCCCGCCTTCTTGAAGGTTTCGACGGCATACTCGGCCATGCGCTGCGAGTTGTCGGACCCGGCCAGGCGGCTCGGAATCGTTTCGGTGATATGCTCGATATGCTTCCAGGTATTATCGACTGAGACTTCTTTGAGAATGTCATCGAGTGACATGGCGTTTCCTCGTTTTCCCCGTGCGATCGCGACTGGAGCGCCGCGATCGCCGTATCTCCCTGTGCCGCGTTTCGTTCCCCGCGCGGCGCCGTCAGTGGGGTACCGTGCTCAGCCCGGCCGAGGCGCTGGTCCCCGCGAAGCGCCGGCTCGGTGTGAGCCGGGCGTTCACCAGCATCTCGGCGGACTGCACCGCGGTCTGGATCGGATTAATGACCGGAATACCGAGTCGGTCCTGCAGGACATCGCTCACACCCGCGAAGGCGAGACTCATGCAGCCAAGGATCAGGACCTCCGCGCCGAGGTCCATCGCTCGCCGACCCGCTTCGCCGACGACCGCCAGCGTCTTCTCCGGATCGAGCGCGAACTCGCGGACGCCGATACCGACCGCAACGGCCCCGGCGTAGCGTTCGAGCAGACCCACCCCTCGCACCTGCTGGCGCATCCCTGCCGCCGAACTCTCGCTTGGTGAGAGCACGGCAAAGCGATCGCCGAGCATCAGCGCGGTTGCCATGGCCGGCAACGCGCAGCCGACGATCGGTATGCGCGTCCCCTCGATGGCGCCATCGACCGCCGGATCGCCGAAGCAACCGACGATCATCGCGTCATACTGGTCCTGCAGTGACTCGGCCATGTCGATAATGCCGGGTGCGACGGCGTAGGCATCGCGTACCGATTCGATGGCTGGAGGACAGCCGTCAAGTTCGCGAATGTCGACCGTCGTGCCTGCATGCGCGACCGACTGCAAGATTTCCCGTCGCCTGGCATGCTCCGCGGCAGCCTCGGCCGGATCGGGGGTGGTTCTGGGGAAGATATATAAGATCCGCATCCTCATGCCTTTCGCTCGGTCACCCCACTGTGTGAACGAAATGTATTGAGTTTCGCTAACCGAAATTCGATTGCGCTAGCGGTACCTTCTCACTATAATGGCGCCAGCGGCAAAAGTCAACAACGGCGACAGGGCGCAGCGGGCCGCGGAACTCTGCTTCGTACCGCCATCATTGAGGTGCGGGGACGCTGGGGATGTCGAGGGAGGGTTTATGAATTCACGGCCGGCCTATTATCTCGAAAGCGTCGGGCGGGCGATTCAGCTCCTCGATTGCTTCACGCGCGATACACCCGAACTGCGCCTGACCGACTTGAGCAACGCGCTGGAGATGTCGAAAGCGCAGGTGCTGCGCATCGCCTCGACGCTCGAGATGAGCGGGTATCTGCTGCGCGATCCGCAAACCAAACGCTATCGGCTCGGCATTCGTCTTTTTCAACTGGGGATGCTGGTGCAGCAGCAAATCGACCTGCGCCGAATCGTGCATCCGTATCTCGAGGATCTGGTGGCGCGAGCCGATGAATCAGCCCGCCTGATCGTGCCCTACGACGACGGGCCGATCTGCCTCGATCTGGTCGAAAGTCGCCAGGGGACGCGCGTCTTCGCCCAACTCGGCCAACGAATGCCCTGGAACGCTGGCACCTCGCCCAAGCTGATTCTCGCGTTCATGCCGGACGCCGAACGCGAACGGATCCTCTGTCATGACCACTTCCAGCGTTATACCGAGAACACAATCACCGATCCTGACGCGCTGCGGCAGGAGCTTGCCGAGATCCGGCAGCGTGGCTATCACATCGGGCGACGCGATCTCGACAAGGACGCGACTGGCATCAGTGCGCCGCTCTTCGATCACAACGGCGCGATCGCCGGAACGGTCAACTTCTCGGTTCCGGTGAGCCGAGTCTCGGAGCCGCGAATCGAAGAACTCCTGCAGTGGGTAATCGAGGCCGCGCACGAGATCTCGCTACAACTCGGCTACCAGCCGGCTCAGCGCACCCACTTTCCGCCCGCCGCCTCGGAATAGCGCCCAGCGACCATACGCTGGCATCATCAGACATAAAAAGACCCGGCACGTAGCCGGGTCAATTTCCTTGGACGTATTCGTTCGCTAGGCAGTACGTCTGACAAGGTTGACGATAAAGAGCAGGATCACTGCACCAATGATCGCCAGGAGTAACGTGCCCAGCGAGAAGGTGGCGCCGAAGCTCGCACCCGTGATGAGCGCCCAGATAAGCCCACCGATAATCGCGCCAACGATGCCGACGACGATGTTCGCCAGCCAACCCATACTCTCGTTGCGCCCCATGATCATGCTGGCAATCCAGCCAGCGACCGCGCCGATAATGACCCAACCAATAATGTTCATACGACCATCCTTCTCCTTTTCTCTTCGCTTCCCCCACCGGTGAAGCGAGGTTTCCGCTTCGAAGCGGAACGGGTCAATGCCCGCCTTAATGCAACTGGCGTGCCAGCGTTATGACATGTTGTCGTTGGGGGGTCTGAACCGAGGAACGGCGCTCATGTCTGTGTTATGCTTGCTGGTAAGGTCTTTCTCGGTGGTTATGCGCGCAAGCGCTCGGGGCGGTGACTGCTGGCTCGCGATTGCGGGAACGGCAGCATGGGAGAAGCAGACGAAAGCGATATGGGAACAAACGTCATAGAGCGACCAGCAGTCGGTCGCCCGGCACCCGGCGGCGAATCGAACCAGGATCGCGCGATCGTCTATCTTCCGATCGTGATTCGCGTGATGCTGGCGATCGGCATCGTGCTGATCCTGCTCGGCACGTCGATTGGGCTGATTCGCGACGGCGCCCTGCCGACTCCAGTCATCAGCTTCTCTAACCTGCCATCGATGCTTGCCAGTTTCGACGCGGCGGCATTCATCACGCTCGGTATCCTCGTCTGTCTCATCACACCAGCCACCTACATCTTCTATATGGGTGTCTCTTACGCACACGCCCGCGACCGGATGTACACGCTCATCGCAGGCATCGTCTTTCTCATCCTCGTGGGAAGCATCGTCGTTACCGCGCTTACCGGTGCCAGTAACGTGATTGAAGCGAAACCAGCGCTCTCGCTCGGCAACCAGTTCGGAATTCTCGTCGTCTCAGCCGTCGCGGGAGTTCTCGGCTCCATGCTCGGACTCGGCGGTGGTGTCTTTATCGTGCCGGTTGTCTCCGTCTTTTTTGGCGTACCGCTCAAAGTGACAATCGCGGCCAGTGCGGTCAGCGTCGTCGTTAACTCGCTTGGCGGCACTTCGGTTTATCTCAAGCACGATATGTCGAACGTCCGGCTCGGCCTGGTAATGGAACTCACAACCGCCGTCGGCGCGATTATCGGTAGCCTGATCGTGGTCGCGATCGCACCGGATGTGCTGCGGGTGATCTTTGGTATCGCCCTGCTTGCCATGGGCATCGCAATGTTCCTGCGCCAGAATCAGCGCGTTGCGGTCACCAGCGGCCCCGATCCGCTCCGGCTGCGCCAGGTGTTTCACGATCCCTCGACCAACGAGGAAATCGAATACATTCCGCAGCGGATCAAGCTGGGAGTCGCCGCCAGTTCATTGGCCGGAATCATCTCCGGTATGCTCGGTATCGGCGGCGGCGCGGTTAAAGTGCCGATTTTGAACGGTGTTATGCGTGTACCGGTCAAGGCAGCCGCCGCTACCAGCGTTTTTATGGTCGGAATCACGGTTTCAGTCAGCGCGTTCATCTACTACCTACACAACATCATCGATCTCTCGGTAACGGCACCGGCCGTGCTTGGCGTGATCATCGGTTCGCAGACCGGCGCGCGTGTTTCACGACATCTGAAGAACGCGGTCTTGATCCGCTTCCTGGTGCTGATTCTTGTCTACCTCGCCGTGACCTTGCTCCTGCAAGCCTTCGGCATAAACCTGCCAGGTACGTCGTCGGGTAAATAGATCAAGAGACGAATTCCTCACGCGGAGACGAGAGTCTGTCCCTCGCAGCAACGCAGACCTCTTAACGTTTCAATCTCCGCGCCTCTGCGAGAGAATCCCGTTCGCCCCTCGGCTGGACAGCGGCAGTCGCGCATGTCACCATTGAGACACTCGCCCGCAACCGGGCATTTCGCCTCAGTACGCCAGGAGGACGCCCGTGGCTCAATCAGCCCCTCAGACCGACGAACCTGCCATTACCGGCGCCAGCCCGGAAACGCTCGCCGCGCTTGACGCGATCCAACGGCGGGTGCTCTGGCTGGGAACCAACATCGTCCATCATGCGAACCATCTCCGCCCAAATCCGGAAAAGACCAAAGTCGGCGGCCACCAAGCCTCATCCGCCTCGATCGTCACGATTCTGACCGCGCTCTACTTCCATTATTTGCGCGAGGGCGACCGCGTCTCGATCAAGCCGCACGCCTCACCCGCCTACCACTCGGTGCAGTACCTGCTCGGCAATCTCGATCGCGAATACCTGCCGACGCTGCGCGCCTTCAAGGGCTTGCAAGCGTATCCGAGTCGCACCAAAGACCCGGATCCAGTTGATTTTTCTACCGGCTCGGTCGGGCTCGGTGCCGTGGCGCCCGCGTTCGCGGCGTTGGCGCATCGCTACAGCCAGGCACATTTCGGCGAGGTGACCTCCGACCGCTTCATCTCGGTCATCGGCGACGCCGAACTGGATGAGGGAAACGTCTGGGAAGCGGTGGCGGAAGAGGCGCTGAGCGGCCTCGGCAACGTACTCTGGATCGTCGACCTGAACCGCCAGAGTCTCGATCGCGTCGTGCCGGGCGTACGCGCCGGACGTCTGAAGGCGCTCTTTCATGCCGCCGGCTGGAACGTCGTTGAGGCGAAATACGGCAACCGCTTGCAGGCAATCTATAGCCAGTCGGGCGGTGACGCCCTGCGTCGCCGCATCGACGACATGAGCAACGAGGAATATCAGGCGCTGATCCGGCTCGAAGGCGCCACGCTGCGCAAGCGGCTTATCGACGGTGCGCTCACCGGTCACGACGATCTCGTCAAGGTACTGGCTCCGATCAGCGACGAGGCACTACCCGGCATCATCTCCGATCTCGGCGGGCATAATCTGGTCGAACTGCTGCGATGTTTCGAGGCGATCGACGCCGTACGCGATCGGCCAAGCGTTCTGTTCGCCTACACCATCAAGGGCTGGGGGCTGCCGATCGCCGGTGACCCGCTCAACCATTCGGCGCTCCTGACCGACGCCCAGATGGAGAAGCTGCGCCACGACCTCGAAATTCCAGACGATGACGAGTGGGCGACGTTCCCGCCGGGCTCGCCGGAAGAGCGGCTTTGCCGCGAATCGGCCGCGCGGCTGGCGCCGAAGAGCGCGCCGCCCGCACCGCCGCTCCAGGCGAGCGAGATCCCCGAGTCGATCGGCGTGCGGCACCCCGGCGATACCTCGACCCAGGAGGCGCTCGGACGTGTCATGCCGCGCCTGGCGGAACTGCCGGGCGTCGGCCAGCGCATCGTCACTGTGGCGCCCGATGTCGCGACATCCACCCACCTCGGCGGTTGGATCAATCGCGTCGGCATCTTCGCGCCAACCGAGCAGCCCGATTATCAGGAGGATGGCCCACGGCTGCTGCGCTGGAAGGAAAGCCCGACCGGCCGCCATATCGAACTCGGTATCTCCGAGATGAACCTCTTTATGGCGATCGGCCAGCTTGGCTTGAGCCATGAACTGGTTGGGCAGCAGTTGATTCCGATCGGCACCGTCTACGATCCGTTCGTCTGCCGCGGGCTCGACTCGCTCATCTACAGCCTCTATGTCGGCTCCAAGATGATCTTTGCCGGTACGCCCTCCGGCGTCAGCCTCAGTCCCGAAGGCGGCGCGCACCAGTCGAGCGTCACCGTCTCGCTCGGCATCGAACTGCCGGGTCTGATCAGCTTCGAGCCGTGTTTCGCCAATGAGACCGAGTGGGTGCTGCTGGAGGCGATGCGCCGCTGCTGTGATCGCGCGCATGGCAAGTCGAGCTACCTCCGCCTATCGACCAAACCGATCGATCAGAAGCTGATCGAACCAGCGTTGGCCCGACTCGGCGAAGAAGAGTTGCGGCGGCAGGTGCTGCGCGGCGGCTACCGGTTGGTCGATCGCCGCGAGACGACCCCGAATCTGCCGGCCGCCAACACGGTGCAGATCGTCGCCTCCGGCACGATGATCCCCGAGGCGGTCGAAGCGGCAGCCCGGCTGGCTGAGGAAGAGATCGCCGCCAACGTCATCAATATCACCAGCCCGAGCGAGATCTATCGCCTATTCCGCGATCAACGGCGTCAGGGCGTGCACGAGAGTAATGCGAATGGCGGCCGTCCGTTCGACTGGCTCATCCTGCCGGAAGAGCGGCGGGCACCGATCATCACCGTGCTCGACGGCGCCTCGCACGCGCTCTCGTTCCTGGGCGGCATCAACGGCGTGCCGGTCATCGCGCTCGGCGTCGACGACTTCGGCCAATCGGGCATGCGTCGTGATCTCTACGAAGCGACCGGCATCGACGTCGACTCGATCGTCGGCGCCGGCCTGCACGCGCTGGAACTGATGGGCTGAGAACGGACTACTCGCGCCATCTACGTACGTAGGGGAGGAGCTCGCCTCCTCCCACGATCGCCGTTCAGGCGATCGCCTGGCCGCGCCACCAACGTCTATCCGAAGGCCGTCCAACGTCACCTCTACGCGTTTCCCAAAACGTACGCATCCGGGGCCCGGTCGGTCGGCCGGAACATCGGCGACCGCCGGGAGGAGGCAAGCTCCTCCCCTACAGAAGACGAGGGAATTTCTACCCCGGCAGCGTGCCGCTTGGCGGTGATTTCTCCCATCGAATGGCGCCATTCGATGGGAGAATAGACGACGAGAACAACGGTCAGTACTCCAATCAGGCCGAGGATGATCCAGGTCAGCGCATCGCTCACATTGAACGCGATCAGCACAAGGAAGATCAGTCCGGCCAGCGTGAAGAGCCAGCCTGCCAGCCGGTGCGTCCGCACCCATGAGCGCTTGCTGGAGAGCGTCCAGGGCGTGCGCACCCCAATAAACCAGTTCGGCCGTATCTTGCCGAGCACATTCCCGAGCACAATAAACAGGATGCCGATGCCGCCAAGCACCAGGCGCGTCGTGTTGAAGCCATAGCCTTTGACTGCAAGCAAGGTAATGCCATAGAGACCGGCCAGCAATAGCAGCACGGCATAGCGCACAACCAGAACTGGCCCCGCGAACTGGGCGTAATTGGCGCGGCCCGGATCAATGCGCGGCAGGAAGAGCAACAGGGCATAAATGCCGAGCGCGATGAGTGGCAGAAGTAGCAGACCCTCGAACTTGCCACCGTAGCTGTTGGCGTTGCCATGCGCGTCCCAATTCACCGGGATCGACTCCGAGACCGTCGGCCACACGATTGCTGCCGCCACGAAGATCGCGGCGATAACCAACCACTGCGGCACTTCGGTGCGCCAGTTCACGCTCATAGATTGCCATCCTCAATCCGCCGGTTGGGACTCGGCTCACCAACGCCGAGCAACGACATGATCGACGACACTAGCTCCTCATAGACCGCGACGTTCAGGCTGTAGATGATGGTGGTTCCCTGCCGCTCGGTTACGACCAGACCCGCGTCCTTCAAGACGCTCAGATGCCCCGACATCGTCGAACGCGCAATCGGAAAACGCTGGCCCAACTCACCGGCGCTCAAGTCGCCACCGCGCAGTATCCGCAAGATCTCGCGCCTCGTCGGATCGCTCAACGCCCGGAATACCGCATCCATTCAGCCATGCCTTACATCTATTTCGGTATCCACCGAAATAAGTCTAGCGAAGCTCACGACGTAGCGAAAGGCCATGAGGGATGGCAAGCCTCGCGTCAAATGATGAACGTTCGCGCGCCCGAACGCCGCCCGGTCGAACGATGGTGGAGATCACGGACGTTGCGCCTCGCACCTCGACGATGAATAATCCAGCCGGTTAAGCCAACCTTAACGTTGATGAGACATACTCAAGTGTCGGAGCGCTGACTCCGTGGTCAATCTGGGGGCAGGAGACATCATGGACGGGGCGCTCTACGCGTCGATCAACGGCCTGGCGCGCTATAGCGATCGGTCGAACGACTT
>Ga0070681_10001110_pt1 | contig 23029 bp, 15 predicted proteins | sample KBSC83BmetaG_FD_65650 | JGI IMG/M metagenome (GOLD analysis project Ga0070681, IMG submission 65650) | Corn rhizosphere microbial communities from Kellogg Biological Station, Michigan, USA - KBS C8-3B metaG | ecosystem: Host-associated > Plants > Roots > Rhizosphere | place: USA: Michigan...
GTGCCAGCTGATGACGTGAATGATCGTGCCCGCTGGCAGCAAGGGTGCGACATCGTCGGCGTAGTTGTAGACGATTTGCCACTGGAAGTCGTAGTTCACGCAATTGAACTGCTCGGTCACCATGGTCGGATAGATCGCCTCGAGACACTGACGCTTGCCGCGATTGTGCATGTGCGGCATGAACCCGACGAGTCGCGCCGGTTTCTCCATCTTGTAGTACGCATCGCTGCGCACGTTGTCCGCGCCCGCCGGTATGTCGAGATCGTCCTGGTTCGGGGCGAGCACCGTGTTGATCACGTGCTTCGGCACGTAGCCTTTCGGATAGAACACAAGACCGACCTGCGATCGATCGGTGATCGCTTCGCCAACCGAGTGGTAATGCATGTTGAAGCGGATTTTCGATCCCGCCTTCATCAACTTTCCCGCGCCCTCGGGGTAGATGTCGCCGTTCTTTCCGACCGCATATTCGACGAGCGTGCCACCGGCGGCGGGCTGATCGTCGGGACCGACCAGACTGGCGACCTCGTGGTGCACGACGCGTGCAGCGGCGCCGGGGCCGGGTTTCGCTTCGACGGCCTTGATGTAGCGATCTTCGGTCAGCCCGGCATCGGCCAGATAATTCGCCCACCAATCCGGACCTGCGGGTGTGACGGTCGCTTCGACCGGCATCGTGACGATCAAGTCCGGCTTGCCAATGTGCCAGCGACCCGAATCGTCGAACTGTCTGGCGGGAGGCATGTCCGCTGGATTACCCTTCGGTGTCCCACCGTCGACCCACGACACAATGGTCGCGATCTCGTCGTCGGTAAGGGACGGATCGTCCTTGAACTTGTGAATGGTTCCGGCGGCTCGATCAATATGCCACGGGGGCATCTGACGCAGCGACACGCGGTTCTTCATCGAACGCGCCCAGGGACGGGCGTCTTCGTAAGTGAGAAGCGACATCGGCCCGATCGATCCAGGCCGGTGACAGTTCTGACAGGAGCGTTGAAGAATCGGCGCAACATCTTTCGTGAACGTCGCCGGCGGGCGTGCCGCCTGCGCCTCGGCGCGCGCCGAAAATCCCGGACTATTGGCGACCACCAGGGCCGCAGCCGCTAGTACAAGTGCGCCGCCCGTTGCGGCAGGCCGACTCACCTTCCTCATGCGTGCCTCCACTGGCATAACCTAACACTTTCGGAGCAGAGAGTCTCTCGTGAATCGCTGCATTTTGTGCCTTTTTGTGCTCATTTCTCTGGTCGGCTGCCGGACCGTCGATCGGCGCGCCTTCCGGGATGTCGAACGCGCTTCAAGGGCCGTTCAGGCCGCCATTGATGGGAAGGCAGGTCTCGCCCGCTATCGCGAGCTTCTCAACGCGTATGAAACGGCGCTCTCAACAGTGCGCCCACGCATGACACGTTCCGGGGATCGAGCCGTGCTGGCCGAGTATGAAGCGGCGCTCAAGAATCTGACGGACCTGCGGCTTGTCTGGGAAGAGAAAGACGCGCGTGGAGAAATGTTACCCCTCCGCGAGAAAGTTCCCGCCCGCATCGCCCGCGAGTACGAGCTCGGGGTCAACACGAACGAGCCGCCAAGTATTTACGCGGATGAAGCGATGGCTGCGATCTGGAAGGCCGCGCTGAAACACCTGCGCGCGGCGAGTCAGGCTTTAGGCTCTGGGCTTTAGGCTCTGGGGCTCGCACAAAGCCGTCAAAGCAAATACCCAGAGACCTAAAGCCTGGAGCCTTTCTAGGGCACTGCGCTCCGTCCTGAAATCAGCTGGACGAGGAACAACACGATCGCGACCACCAGCAGCACGTGAATGAACGCGCCGATTGTGTAACCGCTGACCATTCCCAGCAGCCACAGGACGAGCAGGATCACAGCGATGGTATACAGCACGGAACATTTCCTCCTCTCGCTCAGCGCTCGCTGAGCTTGTCGCCATACTGGAGTCGCAACGAGCAATAAACGAACCATGTTCCAGAGGAAGTACGGTGCTCGGCGCACTTGCCGTATGACAAGTGCTTGAACTGCTCAAATCTCTGAAGGGTCCCATCCTGGTACTGGTGTTGCTGCTCTCGCGCGCGACAGGCGAACCTGCGCGTTGTTAGCTGTGCACTAGTGCACCTTTTCAGATGAGGCGCTGACGATGAGCCGAGAGATTACGCGATCGCAGTTGATTGATTTGTTGAACGAAGACCTGGCGCGCGAGTACCAGGCGATCGTCGCCTACGTGATCTACTCGCAGGTGCTGAAGGGCGCGGAGTACATGTCGATCGCAGCGGAGCTCGAAAAACATGCCAGCGAGGAACTCGCGCATGCGCTGACCGTGTCCAAGCACATCGATTATCTGGGCGGGATGCCGACGACGAAGGTACTGCCGGTGAAACAATCTGACGACCCGCGCGTCATGTTGCGCGCCGATCTCGACAACGAAACGAGCACGATTACCAACTATCGCGAACGGATCCAGCAGTGTGAGGCGCTGCACGAATACGCCATCGCCGAAGATCTCCGCGAAATTCTCGTGCAGGAACAAGAGCACCAGATCGACCTCGCGACGGCGCTCGGAGAGAATGTGCCGGGCGTGGAGCAACGGCACGAGGAACCGCAGAAAACGGCGAAGCAGTAAGGGTGAAGCAGTAAATTTCAAGCCGTGTCAGCCCCGGCCGATTACGTGTGGGCACGCGTCCATGCTCACTGTTTCCGTCATCGCCGCCACGGGGCTTCTCCTGGCCGCTCTGTACGATCTCGCTCAGCGAAAGCATGCGATTCTGCGCAACTTTCCGGTAATCGGTCACCTGCGTTATTTGCTCGAGTCGGTCGGGCCCGAGCTCCGCCAGTACATCGTCACCAGCAACCAGGAAGAGCGGCCGTTCAGCCGCGATCAGCGGCGCTGGGTGTACGCGTCCTCGAAACTGCAGAACAACTACTTCGGGTTCGGCACCGACGCCGAGCTCGAGAACGCGCCAAACCACATCATCGTCAAGCACGCGGCGTTTCCCCTTCGATCGCCGCACCCGGGCGAGCCCGGCTACGACCCGACGTACACGCTGCCGTGCGCGAAAGTACTGGGAGAATTCCGTCAACGCCGGAAGGCCTTCCGGCCTCCATCAGCCGTCAACATCTCGGGGATGAGCTTCGGCGCGCTCAGTGGTCCGGCAGTGGAGGCGCTGAATCGTGGCGCCGCACTTGCGGGCTGCCTTCAGAACACCGGCGAAGGAGGTTTGTCGCCGCATCATCTTTACGGCGGCGATCTGGTCTTCCAGATTGGAACGGGGTATTTCGGCTGTCGCGATCTCGACGGACGGTTCAGTCTCGCCAAGCTGCTGGAGCTCACCGACCAGCATCCAAACATCAGGGCCATCGAGATCAAACTCAGTCAGGGCGCCAAGCCGGGCATCGGCGGTGTACTGCCGCGCGCGAAGCTCACGCCGGAAATCGCCGAGATTCGCGGCGTGCCACTCAACAAAGACTGCATCAGTCCCGCAGCGCACACCGCGTTTCGCGACGCAGATTCACTGCTCGACTTTGTCGAGGCGATTGCGGCCGCCACCGGCCTGCCGGTCGGCATCAAGTCGGCAGTCGGAGAGATCGCCTTCTGGCGCGAACTCACCCGGCTGATGGACACGTCGGCTCGCGGAGTGGACTTCGTGACGATCGACGGCGGCGAAGGCGGGACGGGAGCGGGCCCGCTCGTGTTTCGAGATCACGTCGGACTGCCGTTCAAGATTGGCTTCAGCCGCATCCAACGTGTGTTTGCCGATCGCCGTCTTCACGATCACGTGGTGTTCGTGGGCTCCGGCAAGCTCGGATTTCCCGATGCCGCGCTGGTCGCGTTTTCGTTAGGGTGCGATCTCGTGAATGTCGGCCGCGAAGCGCTCCTGTCGATCGGCTGCATCCAGGCGATGCGGTGCCACACGAACAAGTGCCCAACCGGCATCACCACGCAGAGCCCCTGGCTCACACGCGGTCTCGACCCGGAACTGAAGTCGGTCCGACTGGCGAACTACATCCTGTCGCTTCGCAAGGAATTGCTCTCGCTCTCACATGCCTGCGGGGTCACGCACCCCTCACTGGTCGCCGCCGACCGCATCGAGATCCTCAACGACCGATTCGGAGCGCAAACCGTCGAACAACTGCTTGGCGGCCGCGGCCGTGGTGCCGAAGCTGGCGACGAGCATGGCGACGGCATCGATGAACCGATCGCCGAGCCGGTCGCGCCGCTGGTGTTTCGAAGAAATTCGAGACCTGCGCCGGTAGTTTGGCCGCCGCAGAGATAGGGCTGCAACAGGCTTTGGGCTCCAGGCTTTGGTAGAGCTTCTCCTGAAGCCAAAAGTTAAAGCCGAAAGCCTTCTCTAGCTCGCCACGAACTCTCGCGAGTCTCCCGTGATGGGTGTCTTCGGCAGGTCCGTGTTTCGCGGAACGGCGGGCAGCCGGACGACGAACGTCGCGCCGCAGCCCTCACCATCGCTGTGAGCCGAGATCGTGCCGCCGTGAAGCTCAACGAGCTGCTTCGCGATGGAGAGGCCCAGTCCCAGACCGAAAGTTGCGCGCGTGGACGAGGCGTCCTGCTGCCGGAATCGCTCGAAGACGTGGGGAAGAAAATTCGGCGAGATGCCGCGCCCCGTATCGACGACCGCGACTTCGAGCTCGCCGTCGACACGACGGACGTTGACTGCCACACGTCCCTGCGTGGGCGTGAATTTGATCGCGTTGTGAATCAGGTTCCAGAGCACCTGCTGCAGGCGCCGAGAATCGCCCAGTAATCCACCAACTCCAGGATCGAGCGTCGCGACGATAATCACGCCTTTGGCGTCCGCCGCCGGCTGCAGTCCCTGAAGCGTCGTCTGCAGCAGCGCTGCCATGTCGACCGCCGTCACATCCAGATGCGCGTTTCCGGATAACAGGCGATTCATGTCGAGGAGATCGTCAATCAGCTTCGCCTGAATCTGAGCATTTCGCGCGATGACTTCGAGCACCGACGCAAGATCGCGCACCTGTTTACCGCTCTCGAGAATCGAGAGCCAGCCGAGAATCGCGTTCATTGGCGTGCGCAGCTCGTGGCTGAGCGTCGCAAGGAATTCGTCTTTGAGGCTGCTCTGCCGTTCCGCTTCGTCACGAGCCTCGCGCTCGCGCGCCAGCAGACGCTCACGCTCCTGGGCGAATTCGTGCTCCGCGGTGATATCGCGCGTGATCCCCACCATCCGATCGCCGTCGCCGTCCGAAAACACTCGGCCCCGTTCCTTCAACCAGACGATGCGGCCATCCGGGCGGACGGCTCGATACTCCGCTTCATACGATCCGCTGCGCAGCGCATCGGCGATGGCCGATTCGATCCGCGTCGTGTCCTCGGCATGGGCCACGCGAACAATCCGCAGTTCGGGTCCGAACGATCCCGGTGGAAATCCGAACAACGCCTCCGGATCCGTCGACCATCGCATCTGCCCCACCGTCATCTGCCATTCCCAGGCGGCGATGTGCGCCACTTCGAGCGCCATGCGCAGGCGCTCTTCGTTTTCTCTGACACCCTGATGAGCTCGTGTGAGCGCGGCAGTTCGTTCCTGAACGCGGCGCTCCAGCTCCAGATTGACTCGTTCGAGCGCCTCCTGGGCCTTTTCGCGTTCGGCGATCTCGCGCTGCAGCGCGTTATTCACCTCGACAAGGGCGCGCGACTTCTTGTGCGCGTCGACGAACACGTCGATCTTCGATCGGAGAATCCTGGCGTTGATCGGTTTGCTGAGATAGTCGACCGCGCCGGCGCCGTATCCCCGCAGAACATCGTCTTCGTTGGCGGAATGCGCCGTGAGAAACAGGATCGGAACGTGATACGAGCGCTTCCGCTGTTTGATGAGCGTGGCCAGTTCGATGCCGTTCATGCCCGGCATCCGGATATCGAGCACGAGCGCCGCGAAATCGTGGCGAACGACAGCCAGCAACGCTTCTTCTGCCGAGGTTGCCCGGACCAGCGTGCAGTCGGCATCGGCCAGCATCACCTCCAGGACGTCAAGATTCCTGGGCTGGTCGTCGACGATGAGCACCTTCGGCTTTTCCGACTCCGTCATGCAATTCCTCGAGGTCCCGCTACAAGCTGGACCCTGCCGGTTCAGGCTGACACAACCGACCTATTGATTACCTAACGATACAACCAGACGCGCAGCAGCGACAGCAACTGCTCGGTGTTTACCGGCTTCGCAATGTAGTCTGACGCGCCCGCCTGGAGACACTTTTCACGGTCGCCCTTCATGGCTTTCGCGGTGAGCGCCAGAATCGGCAGCGTGCGGAATTCCGGCAACTGCCGGATTTCGTGCATCGTCTCGTAACCGTCCATCTCCGGCATCATGATGTCCATCAAGACCACGCTCAGATCCGGCGTTTCCCGAATCAGATCGATCGCCTGGCGGCCGTTGGTCGCGCTGATCACCTCCATGTCGTGATTCTCGAGGACTGTCGTCAACGCAAAGATGTTGCGTGCATCGTCGTCCACGACGAGCACCTTCCGCTGGCGCAGCACATCGTTCGATCCATGGAGCCGATCCAGCAGCGCGCGCTTTTGCTCCGGCAGCTGCGACACCACGCGGTGGAGAAAGAGTGCTGTCTCGTCGAAAAGCCGCTCCGGCGACTGCACGTCCTTCAGCACGATGCTCTTGGCCACCTTCTTGAGCCGGTCCTCCTCCTCGACCGAGAGTACTTTGCCGGTGAAGACGACGACCGGCACGTTGCGAAGCCGCGCATCCGCCTGCATCCGTTCGAGCAGTTCGAAGCCGCTCATGTCGGGCAGCCGCAGATCGACGACACAGCAATCGAACTCTCCGCTCGAGAGAATGTTCATCGCTTCCTCCCCTGAGCCGACCGCGGCCACCTCGATGTCGTCGTGCGCAACCAGCGCGACGATGCTGTCGCGCTCGATATCGTTGTCTTCGATGACGAGCAGCCGTTTTCTGTGCGGCGCGACGTAGCTCTTGATGCGTTCGAACGCGAGCTCCAGATCCTCGGTGGTTGCCGGCTTGACGAGGTACGAGAAGGCGCCGTGCGACAGACCATGCTGGCGTTCCTCTTCCACCGACAACATCTGAACCGGGATATGCCGCGTGGCGGGATCGAGCTTGAGATTGTTCAAGACGGTCCAGCCGAGCATGTCCGGCAGGAACACGTCCAGCGTGATCGCGGTCGGCCGGTATTGCTTGGCCAGGAGCAGCGCCGAGTGGCCTCGATTGGCCACAATCCCTTTGAATCCATGGTCTCTGGCGAGGCCGAGCAAAACGCGCGCGTAGTGCGGATCGTCATCGACGATCAGCAAAACGCTGTCGCCTTCGTCGATGTCCTCGCGATCGTCGTCGACCATTTCTTCGACGGCCGTGGCGACGCTCAGTACGGGCAGCTGGGAGTCTTCGCCGTAACGCCGAGCCGCGATCGGATCGGTCGACCGCGTCAGCGCGCGCGCCGGCCCCGTGTAATTGAGCGGCAGGTACAGGGTGAACGTGCTGCCCTGTCCGGGCGTGCTCACGAGTTTGATTTCGCCGCCGAGCAGCGTCGCCAACTCGCGGCTGATCGCCAGGCCGAGACCCGTGCCGCCGTACTTGCGGCTCGTGCCGGCGTCGGCCTGCTGGAACGGCTCGAAGATGAGACGCTGCGTCTCGGGCGCGATCCCGATACCCGAATCAGTGACTTCGATCGCCACCGCGTTCTGCACGAATCGCAAAACGGGATGGTCGTACGACCACCCACTGGAGACCGCCTTCGCGCGCATCGACACCTCTCCGTGAGCGGTGAATTTGAACGCATTCGACAGCAGGTTCTTGAGGATCTGCTGCAGGCGCTTCGGGTCACTCGTAAACGACCAGGGCAGCGTGCTGTCGATCTCCACATGGAAGGCGAGGTTCTTGGAGTCGGCGACCGGATGGAACGTCCGCTCGACGACGTCGCGCAGAGTACCGAACGTGATCTCCTCGGCCTCGACGGTGACCGTGCCCGACTCGATCTTCGTGAGGTCGAGGATGTCGTTGATCAGCGTCAGGAGGTCGGTTCCGGCCGAGTGGATATTTTTTGCGAAATCCACCTGCTTCGGCGTCAGGTTGCCCACGGTGTTCTCGGCGAGCTGCTGGCCCAGAATGAGAATCGAGTTGAGCGGCGTGCGCAGCTCATGCGACATATTCGCGAGGAATTCCGACTTGTACTTCGAGGTAAGCGCCAGCTCAGCGGCCTTCTCCTCCAGCGCGCGGCGCGCGTGCTCGACTTCCTTGTTCTTCCGCTCGACTTCCACGTTCTGCTCAGCGAGCTGCTTGGCCTTCGAAGCGAGCTCCTCGTTGGTCTGCTGCAACTCCGTCTGGCGGGTCTGCAGCTCGATGGTGAGCTGCTGCGATTGCAGCAAGAGGTTTTCCGTTCTCATCGTGGCGCCGATGGTGTTCAATACCACGCCAATCGACTGCGTGAGCTGTTCGAGGAACGACAAATGCGTCGGCGTGAAGGCTTCGAGCGACGACAGCTCGATAACGGCTTTGGTCTGTCCTTCAAACAGCACGGGCAACACGACGATATTCTGAGGCCGGGCGCCGCCAAGGCTGGAACGGATCGGCGTGTAGTTCTTCGGAACCTTCGTAATCAGGATGCGCTGTTTTTCCACCGCGCACTGACCCACCAGGCCTTGTCCCACTTCGATCTGCCGGACCTGCTTGTCACCAATGGCGTAGCCGGCGAGCAGCATGAGTTTCGGCGAGGTGTCCTTGACGTCGGTCACCAGCTGATAGACCGTGCCCTGCTGTGCGCTCACGAGCGGCGCCAGCTCCGACAGCAGCAGCTGGGCGACGGTGACGAGGTCCCGCTGCCCCTGCAGCATGCGCGTGAACCTGGCGACGTTCGTCTTCAGCCAGTCCTGCTCCTGGTTGCGGTCCGTGGTGGCGCGCAGGTTGTCGATCATCGTGTTGATGTTGTCTTTGAGCTCCGCAACTTCGCCGCGCGCCTCGACCTGAATCGATCGCGTGAGGTCGCCCTTGGTGACCGCGGTCGCGACCTCGGCGATGGCGCGGACCTGGTTGGTCAGGTTCGCGGCGAGCAGGTTGACGTTACCGGTGAGGTCCTTCCAGGTACCGGCCGCGCCAGGCACGTGCGCTTGTCCGCCGAGGCGGCCGTCGACGCCCACTTCGCGCGCCACGTTGGTCACCTGTACGGCGAACGTCGCGAGCGTGTCCGTCATGTTGTTGATGGTCTCGGCGAGCGCGGCGACTTCGCCCTTCGCTTCGACGGTCAACTTCTGACGCAGGTTGCCGTCGGCGACGGCGGTCACCACCTTCACGATGCCGCGAACCTGGTCGGTGAGGTTCGCCGCCATGACGTTGACCGAGTCGGTGAGGTCCTTCCAGGTCCCGCCAACGCCGGGCACTTCTGCCTGCCCGCCCAGTCGTCCTTCCGTGCCGACTTCGCGGGCGACGCGGGTCACTTCCGCCGCAAACGCCCGCAACTGATCGACCATCGTGTTGATGGTGTTCTTCAGCTCGAGGATTTCACCTTTGACGTCGACCGTGATCTTGCGCGACAGGTCGCCGCGCGCGACGGCGGTGGTCACCTCCGCGATGTTTCTGACCTGCGCCGTCAGGTTGGCGCCCATCACGTTGACCGAGTCGGTCAGGTCTTTCCACGTGCCCGCCACGCCGGGGACCACCGCCTGGACACCGAGGCGTCCTTCTGTACCGACTTCTCGCGCCACCCGCGTCACTTCCGACGCGAACGATCGCAACTGCTCCACCATCGCGTTGATGGCTTCCTTCAGCTGCAGAATCTCACCGCGGACGTCGACCGTAATCTTGCGCGAGAGATCGCCGTTGGCCACCGCAATCGTCACCTCGGCGATGTTGCGCACCTGGCCGGTGAGGTTCGACGCCATCGAGTTGACGTTGTCGGTGAGGTCTTTCCAGGTGCCAGCCACCCCGGGCACTTCGGCCTGGCCGCCGAGTTTCCCTTCGGTGCCGACCTCGCGCGCGACGCGGCTGACCTCCGAAGCGAAGGCGTTCAATTGATCCACCATCGTGTTGATGGTGTTCTTCAGCTCGAGGATTTCGCCCTTCACGTCGACCGTGATCTTGCGCGACAGGTCGCCGCGCGCGATAGACGTCGCCACGTCGGCGATGTTCCGCACCTGACCGGTGAGGTTGGAGGCCATCGAGTTGACGTTGTCCGTGAGGTCCTTCCAGGTGCCGCCGACGCCGGGCACGAGCGCCTGGCCGCCCAGCTTGCCTTCGGTGCCGACTTCGCGCGCGACGCGCGTCACTTCGGATGCGAAGGCGTTGAGCTGATCCACCATCGTGTTGATGGTGTTCTTCAACTCGAGGATTTCGCCTTTCACCGCCACCGTGATCTTGCGTGAGAGGTCGCCGTTCGCAATTGCCGTTGCCACGTCGGCGATGTTCCGCACCTGCCCGGTGAGGTTCGACGCCATCGAGTTGACGTTATCGGTAAGGTCCTTCCACGTGCCGGCCACGTCGGGCACCTCGGCCTGACCGCCGAGTTTTCCTTCCGTGCCCACTTCGCGCGCGACGCGGCTCACTTCCGAGGCGAAGGCGTTCAGCTGATCGACCATCGTGTTGATGGTGTTCTTCAGCCGAAGGATTTCGCCTTTCACGTCGACGGTGATTTTTCTCGAGAGGTCGCCCTTCGCAATAGCGGTGGCGACATCCGCGATATTGCGCACCTGCCCGGTGAGGTTCGACGCCATCGAGTTGACGTTATCGGTAAGGTCCTTCCACGTGCCGGCCACACCAGGCACCGCCGCCTGCCCGCCGAGTTTTCCTTCCGTGCCCACCTCGCGCGCCACGCGGCTGACTTCCGAGGCGAACGCGTTCAACTGGTCCACCATCGTGTTGACGGTGTTTTTCAACTCCAGAATCTCGCCCTTGACGTCGACCGTGATCTTTCTGGAGAGATCGCCGCGCGCGATGGCCGTGGCAACGTCGGCGATGTTGCGCACCTGGCCGGTGAGATTCGACGCCATGGAGTTCACGGAGTCGGTCAGGTTTTTCCAGGTGCCCGCGACGCCCGGCACAACCGCCTGCCCGCCCAGCTTGCCTTCCGTGCCGACTTCGCGCGCCACGCGCGTCACTTCGGACGCGAATCCGTTCAACTGGTCCACCATCGTGTTGATGGTGTCTTTGAGCTCGAGAATTTCGCCTTTGACGTCCACCGTGATCTTGCGCGACAAATCGCCGCGCGCCACGGCCGTCGTCACTTCCGCGATGTTCCGAACCTGCGCAGTGAGGTTGGCGCCCATGGCGTTGACCGAGTCGGTGAGGTCTTTCCAGGTACCGGCGACGTCGGGCACTTCGGCGCGGCCGCCGAGTTTGCCTTCGGTGCCGACCTCGCGCGCCACGCGGCTCACTTCCGATGCAAAGGCGTTCAGCTGGTCCACCATGGTGTTGATGGTGTCTTTGAGCTCGAGAATCTCGCCTTTGACGTCGACGGTGATCTTTCTCGACAGGTCGCCGCGTGCGACGGCGGTCGTGACGTACGCGATGTTTCGAACCTGTGCGGTCAGGTTCGAGGCCATGGCGTTGACCGAGTCGGTGAGGTCTTTCCAGGTGCCGGCCACGCCAGGCACCACGGCCTGACCGCCCAGTTTGCCTTCGGTACCGACTTCGCGCGCCACGCGCGTCACTTCGGCCGCGAAGCCACGCAGCTGATCCACCATCGTGTTGATGGCTTCTTTCAACTGCAGAATCTCGCCCCGGACGTCGGCGGTGACTTTCTTCGAGAGGTCGCCATTGGCCACCGCGATCGTCACATCGGCGATCGATCGGACTTGCGCGGTGAGGTTGCCGGCCATCTGGTTCACCGATTCGGTCAGCTCTTTCCAGACGCCCGACACGCCGCGCACTTGCGCCTGGCCGCCGAGTTTGCCTTCGGTGCCGACCTCACGCGCCACGCGCGTCACCTCCGAGGTGAACACCGACAGCTGGTCGATCATCTTGTTCACGAGTTTCGCCGACCGCAGGAACTCGCCTTCGAGCGGGCGGCCGTCGACTTCGAGCGCCATCGACTGTCCGAGATCGCCTTTGGCGACGGCGCCAACCGCCCGCGTCACTTCCGTCGTCGGCCAGACGAGGTCGTCGATGAGTGTGTTTACGGCAGCGACTTCGTCGGCCCAGCCGCCAATCGCACCGGGCACCGCCATGCGCTGTTTCAGCTTTCCTTCTTTTCCCACCGCGTGGGACACGCGTGTCGTCTCACGCGCGCGCCGCTCGCTGACCGCCGCGATGTCGTTGAATACGTCGGCAATTTTTCCGTCGATGCCTATCAGGTCGTTAGGCAGCCGCACAGTGAAGTCGCCATCGCGCAGAAGGAACAATGCTTCGAGGAGAGCTTTAGAGAACGGCGGTGGCGGCGGGTCGGTTGGCGTTACAGGAAAAGGTTCCCGGAGGGTCGCGGTCATCCTGCTCTTCGCATCCATGGACTCAGCCTTTGCGCCAGGGGCGCGAAGGCCCGCAGCTGCATTGAAACCAAACACTTAGCGGCCGAAGTGAAAAGTCTTGCGTCGCTTTTTGCCTAAAATCGGCGCATCTACCGAACCTCAGCAAATGCAGTACCGTTTGGTGCCGGCAGGGGTTCGGGGCTCGGGCTCGGGATGAACAAAACGACGCGGACAACCAAAACAAAAAAGGCGAAAGCCGTTACCGGCTCTCGCCTCCTTGACAGACATAGTGTCCGGCTTTGCTGGCTCCGCCGTCGAGCGGCGGACGAGGCAGCCGGATCGGTTATCGCTTTTGCACCAACGTGGTCCGAACCCAGCCCTTGCCCGAGCCCGTTTCGACCTGGATGTATCCGTCTTTCTCGTCGCCGATGACCACCATCTCGTCGGCGCGGCCGAGTGTCGCCACCACCTTGCCCGTGTCACTCGGCGTTGCGTACATCTTGACGCCGGCGATCTTCGGCCCGAGCGTGTCGCCTTCGTTGAAGACCGCGCCCGCCTTCCTCGTACCGCCGGCCGCGGCTTCTTGTTTCAACGTACCGACGTTGCGCTGGAGAGTCGGATCCCCCCGAACCACGTCGACGACCTTGTTGTAATTGTCCAGGAACGACGCCGCGATAATTTTGCCCTCGTTGGTGTTGCCGTAGCCGCCGGCCGAAGCACCGCCGCCACCGCCGAAGAGTCCCGCACCGAGCTTCAGATCCGCTTTCTTCGTGCTGCCTTCGGCCGCCGCGACCTGAACGCCGCTCCGCGAATCCGCCACAAGGAGCGTCGTCTGTGCCTCCTTGAACTTCAGTCCGCCCGCCAGCGCGCCGAATTTGCTGCCGCCGAGAAGTCCACCGGCGGCGCCGCCGATGCCGCCGGCGTTGTTTTCAGAGAACACGACCTGCGGCGTCATGATGAAATCAGCCGCCACCATCTGTCCGCCGCCGATGTTCGATCCGGCGCGCGTCTGGCCGGCGCCGGCGAGATCGCGCTCCTGCTGCATGTTGCGCAGCCCTTGTCCGCGTTCGACGACGATGAAGCAGTTCGACTGCTGGATCATCATGCGAATGAGGCTGACCGGCGACTGCAGGTTGTAGCGCGAAAGCGCCATCATGTATTCGCTCTGCGGTTCGACGACAGCCATCGCGCCCATCGGTTTGTCGCAGTGCTCGAGACCGTTGTCGCCTTTGCTGCCTTCGGTGCCCGCGGCGCCCTTGACGACGCTGCCACCCTGTCCTTGCTTGGGTTTGGTCACGCCGCCCTGAGCAGCGGCAAGCGCCGGCACCAGGGCCAGTGCGGCGGCCACACCCATCGCCTGACTCAACGAAGTCCTGACCATCGGCATTCCTCCAGATTTCGAGCTGGCAGTGGAGAGTTTGGGGAAAACTGCGATATTTTTACCATGAATTGCCGCGCTTGAAACGGCAGAGTTCACGCCGTACGCGTTCGATTGCGCACGGCTGCCCTGACTTAACGGCGGTTCTCAGGCCGGCGAAGTTCGAGCCTGCCGTTCACCGGGGCGCAGTCAGAACCCCTTAGCGGATCGCGTCTGGGGTAAGTAACGCTCGTGCGACGATTCGTGAACTCTCGCGTATCTCGCGCGCGGCCGCACGGACCGTGATCGTCGCCCGCGAGATGGCGTCGAGGTCCTCGCCAGGGAGAAACTTGTCGCGAATGCTCTTTCCTTTGAATTGATTTGGAAAGTCGGGCAGGTTGACCGAGATGTCGCCGTAGGGCTCGGTGTTGATATCGGTGATGACGCCCGCGATCCGGCCGCGCGTATCCATGCCAATCAGCATGTGAATGTGCCCGTGATAACCGAGCTCACCGGGCACGATATCGATCGTCCAGAACGCGAACCCGATCGGCTTTGCGCCCGGCCTGGCTGGATCGCTGGCGTAGGCCGTGAAGTGCAGCGGATCGACTTCCCCGCGTGGGCTAAACGCTACGGCCTTCGGGAACAGTTGTTTCAGTTTCGCCGTCGGCATCGGATCGATGAAGCCGGCGATGGGTTTCTGTGCGGCGGCCAGCACGGGATGCAGCAGAGCGAGCGATAGCGCGACAACAATCAGCTTGTTCAACGGAGACATCGCCAGTCGCGTTATTCTCTGTGTCAAATCGCGAAGACGTCAACAAAGGCGTTCACCACAATGGACACGAAGGACACCAGGGCAAAAACGTTAAGGGCAACAACCTTTGTGTCCTTTATGGCGAGCGTTTCGGTGCTCGCCCACGTGAGCTCGCCGGGAGCCGTGCAGTCACCCGCAGCAACGATTCGTGCCACGCGGATTCCTCAGAACCCGTTGATCACCGTCAACTCATCGAAAACGCTTGGCGACAACGTGAATGGTCCATCGATCATCCGCGTCCCGTCATGGGTCGAACATCCGCTCGGACGCTATTACATGTACTTCGCGCACCACATGGGCACCCACATTCGTCTCGCCTATGCCGATGCGATTACCGGACCGTGGCACGTCTACGATCCAGGCGTGCTGGAGGTGAAGGACACAGCGTTCTATCGGCCGCAGCCCGATCCGCCTGAGAATCTCGAGAACTTCTATACGCACGTTGCTTCGCCGGAACTGTTCGTGGACGACGCGAATAAGCGGTTCGTGATGTGGTTCCATGGCTGGTGGACCAACGGCGAGATGTGGCCGGTTGGCGAGCGCGCCGCACAGGCGTGGGCGCGCGCGCACGGCTACGCCCAGGACACACAGTCCGCCGAATCGACTGACGGGCTGCAGTTCACCATCAAGCCGGCCATTTCGAGGACCAGTTATCTCCGTGTCTTTCAACGCGACGGCTACTTCTACGGCGTGGCGCGTCTTGGATTGCTGTTGCGATCGCGCGATCCGTTCGGGAGCTTTGAAGCCGGGCCGAGTGTCTTTCGCGGTGGCGCGTACGCAGGAAAAGTGCGGCATGTCGCGCTGCTGCCGAAAGGATCGACGCTGTATGTCTTCTTCAGCGCCATTGGCGACGCGCCCGAGCGTCTCATGCTGTCAACCGTCGACATGAGCGGTGACTGGCAGACGTGGCGCGCGTCTGACGCGATTGAGCTGTTGCGTCCGCAAGCCGGGTACGAGTGTCCCCAACTCCCCAACGTGCCGTCTGATGCGGGCGACATCAAGGGACCGGCGCAGCAGCTTCGAGATCCGGGGCTGTTTCAGGAAAACGGCAAGACCTATCTGTTCTACTCGATCTGCGGTGAGCAGGGAATCGCCGCGGCGGAACTGAGTGGTCTTTAGACTGCCGGGTTCCGGCCTCAGGCGGGCGTCGGAATGGTGTCATTCAGTCGTAGTGTTCGGCTGAAGCCGGACGCTACTCCGACCGCAGCGCTTCGATCGGTCTGACCGCAATCACACGCAGTGCGGGAATCAACGCCGCGATCACCAGCACACCGAGAAGCACTCCGCTTGCAACCGCAAACGATCGGACGTCGAGTGGCTGCACACCGTAAAGCAGGCTCTTGATTGTCTGACGCAGCGCGACCAGCAGCAGTCCGCCGCACGCCGTTGCGGCGATGCCCAGCATCACCATCCTCGACACGAGCGATCCGACAAGCCGCGGCGCGGCGGCGCCCAGGGCGACACGCACGCCGAATTCCCGACGACGTGCCGCCACGATCTGCATGACCACCCCGTATACGCCGATGCCGGCGAGAATCAGGCTCGCACCGCCGAACCCTGCGAGCAACGTCATTCGAAATCTAGGCTGCCGGGTCGCCTCCGCGACCTGAGTCGAAGTCGTCGTCACGGCGGTGACAGCAATACTGCGATCGACTGCTGACACAATCGGCTTCACATCTGACATCGCCACCGGGCGTGACGTTCGCAGCAACACGAGCAACCCGAAGCTCCGCACCGTCGGATCGCGAATCGCGGCGAATGACTGTAAGGCCGGCAGGAAAATCACTGGATTCGTCCGCCACTCCAGCGAGTTGTAGAACGCCGATTGCGTATCCCCCACCACGCCCACGATTGCTCGGGACGAGTCGTTCACAATTCGGATGTGCCGGCCCACGACATCACCGGATGATGATTCGAAAAGCAACCGCGCCGCGCTCCGATTGACTATCGCGACCGGCGTTGAATGGCGAGTGTCGCGTTCGTCAAAGGCGCGTCCCGCCACGACCGGCAATCGCAGCGTGCGAAAGAACGACGCGGTGACATCCTGTGCGCTGATCCGCAATGGCACGCCTCCCTCGTGAACGTCGGCGCGAACCGAAACCGGCGCGCCACTCGACAGCGGCGGCGACGTGCTGGCGGCAACCTGTTCGACTCCCGGCAGCAGGCCCAGACCGCTCGAGAGGGCGTCGTAGGCGGCGACGCGCTTTTCGCTGGTGTCGAAGGCGCCCGTCGGCAGCGCCACGGCAACGACGGCAAGGTGGTCGGCGTCGAATCCAAGCGGTGCTCTCTGCAACTCGCCAAATGTGCGAACAAGCAGCAGCGTCATTGCCGCGAGGACCAGCGACGTCGCCATCTGGACGACCAGCAGCGTGAGTTGAAGCCGTGGGCTGGCCGGCCCCGCCGTCGCCCGCGCCTCGCCGCTGCTGATCAGCGCGCCGAGTTCGAATCGCGAGGCACGAACGGCGGGAACAACGCCCGTCACGAGAATGAGCGCGCCAATGGCGCCGATCGTGAACGCCAGGACATGCCAATTGATCGATAACGAATGCGGGGGCAACGTCCCAAGCGGATTCCAGCTCGCGAACAGCCGAATCGCGAACGCCGCCAGGACCAGACCCCCGAGGCTGCCGCCTACACAGAGCAGCGCGGCTTCGGTCAGAAACTGACGGATCAACCGGGCACGCCCGCACCCAATCGCCGCTTTCAAGGCCGCCTCTCGGGTCCGCATCAGCCCGCGACTGATAAGGAGCGTGCAGAGATTGAGTCCCGCAATCACCAGCAGACACGCCGAGGCTCCCGCCGTGGTGAGCAACGTCGCGCGGATCGTCCGTGTGTTGTCGACCGCCAACGGTGTCAGGAGAACGACGTATCGTCCCAGGCCCTCGGCGAATTGGCTTTCCTCCTCTTGCTGAATGCTCGACACCTCGCGCATCGCCGCCGCGATCGACGTGCCGTCGCGAAGCCGGCCGACGATGGCCACCGGGCCGGCGCCGTTGGCGCCGTACCCGGGTTCACGTGGATCAAGAAGCGTCCACACCTCGAAGCCGTGCGTCTGGTCGATCAGGCGGACATCAAACGAGCGAGGCATCACGCCGACAATTTCGTGAGTGACGCCGTTCAGCGCCATCGTCTGACCGACGATCGACGGTACGCCTCCAAACAGACGTTGCCAGAGGCCGTAACTCAGCACGGCGCGAGGCGGTCCGTTGCTGTCGTCCGCAGAGAGACTGCGGCCCAGCAGCGGCGGCACTTCGAGGCACTTGAAAAAATCACCGCTAACCGCCAGCCCCATGGCCTCGGAAGCGTCGTTTCCTGTGTTGATCAAATACGTGCGGCGGAAGCCGGCGGCGAGGGACTCAAACGATCGCGAGCGCTCTTTCCAGGCGACGAAGTCGCGATGCAGCAGAAATACTGCGGGATCGTTGGGACGTTCGTGCGTGGCAGCAAGGCCGATCATCAATCGATCCGCCCGCGGAAACGGGAGCGGGCGGATCAACCATGCGTCGACGAGACTGAATGTCGAGACGGTGGCCCCGATCGCCAGCGTCAACGTCAACAGCGCGACGCCGGCAAAGATCGGAGAGCGTCGCAGCTGGCGTATGGCCAGCGCCGTATCCCGCCGGAGGTCGGACACGACGACCAGTCCCCACGCGTCGCGGCATTCTTCCTTGATGAGTCCTGGAGGGCTGCCGAGATTTCTTACCGCGGCTCGGCGGGCTTGTTCGTAGGTCAAGCCGCGCGTGACCCCAGTGTCGGTTTCCTCGTCGAGGTGAAACCGCAGTTCCTCGTCGAATTCCCGCCCAACCGGCCGTCCCAGAAGCATTCGGCCGAGCCAGGCGCGCACTCGAGCAAACCAGGCCACGGGCGTTCTCTACACTCGACCGAGCAGCGCGGTAATGGCTTTCGACAGCCGGCGCCAGTCTGCCGACTCTTTTTCGAGGTGCTGTCGTCCCCGCCGCGTCAACACGTAGTATTTGCCGCGGCGTCCGCTTTCAGCGTTTTTCCATTCCGAGCGAATCATCCCGTGATGTTCCAGTTTGTGCAGCGCGGGATACAGTGAACCGGGGCTGACCTGCAGCGTCGCGCCGGATCGCTCACGAATCTGCTGTGAGATCGCCAGGCCGTGCAACGACTCCGTCGCGAGGATGCTCAGGATCAGCGCGTCGAGGGTTCCCTGCACCAAATCCGAAGGCTTGCTCATGGTGAACTCGGCTGTTGTATCGGTTACCTATAGTCGGTTACCGATATCATGACACAGTGTGGCGATTGACTCAACCGGATCGAAGCGGGTGGCCGGATGGTCAGCGGCCGCGCCTGTCGACGAGAACCGCTTCTAGCGCGGCGCGGCGGTGAAGTCGAGCGATTCGAAGCCGCGACTGCTGGTCCAGCGCACGCGCCGAATGGCGTCGCCAGCGCCCGCCGTTTCGTGCTGGACGTAGAGCAGAATTTCCGAGAAGGTGCCGCGTGCAGCCTCGACAAATCGCCGGGCGATCCCATCGGCATCGCGGACGTCCGCAGCTTCGACCTCGACGACCAGCACGGCGTAGTGCGACTCATGTGACAGCGTTCGCCAGCGGCCGTGAGGTGCGATGAACCAGCATTGCAACGCATCAACGGACAGCAGATCATGGACGGCACTTGCCGGGCAGGGCGTCACTCCGATGTCGGGGAGTAGCGGCGGACGGCGGCCAGCGCACGCGGCGGCACCGGATACGAGAAGCGTCAGCATCGTGAGTCGCTGGGTCGCGCGTGGCAGTGGCATCGCTGGCAATGACTTGTCAACGAATCTTCCAGAGAAACACCGCCCGGCCGCTGACGGTCCGCGTGGCGTCCGGAATCCAATCGCCCATATTGAACGCGTGTGACACCACGCGCGTTCCCGGCCTGAGCTCGTCCTGCAACTTCGGGCGCACCCGAAGGTTGATCGCTTCACCAAGATAGAGCGTGACGACCGTGGCATCACGCATGTCGGTCTCAAAGAGATCTTGACGCCTGAACTCGACGCGGTCACTCACGCCGGCTTGTTTAGCGAGCGCCACCGCCTCTTGCACGCGGGCTGCATCCAGCTCGATGCCGACGCCGCGCTTCGCACCAAAGTCCTTGATTGCAGCAATCACGATTCGCCCATCCCCGGACCCCAGGTCGTAGACGATGTCACTTTTGCCGACGTTTGCCATCTGCAGCATCGCGGTCACTACTTCTGACGGTGTCGGAATGTATATGGCGTCGAGGGGATGGGAAGAAATGCCGGTCGTCTGACGCGCGGACAGTGCCGCGGCTGCCCAGGCCACGATTGTGATGAGGGAAAGGAGCGACGGACGGTTAGTTCGGGATGAGATGTTCCACCGTCGATGACGGTCACCTCGAAAGGCGGCCACAGCGGTCGAGTTTACGCCCAAGCTGTTTGCCGAGAAGCGAACAAATGACGGTCGGTCGCGGCCTCAGTCGGGGGACGGCTGTTCGGCGTGGTCGATGACGAGCACCTGCGCTTGATCCTTTCCCGGCACGAGCCTGAGGCCCAACTGCTCCTGCAGCGCCGTGAATAAAGAAGGACCGTCGGTCTCGACCGATCGCAACGCCTGCGCCAGTTCCGGTGAAGCGTCCGGCGGCACGACCGGCATCCGGTCAGGGGTCCAATGCAGATCGAAGTCGAAGGAACCGGTCAGCGCGGTCTGATCCCGCACCTCTCGATGATCCTCAACCCAGGACGACAGCAGTCTCGCAAAGACGGCGATCGGCCGCCCATGGGCCTTGAAGATTCCCGGCACGCTTACCATCTCGCAACCGTCAGGTACCGGCTCGTTCGGTTCGCGCGGACCCACGCAGTCGCGACTCGCAGGCCTCAGCCCGATGCCGAGCGCCTGGTCCGACCGCGCGAACGTCAAGGTGTAGGTCGGTCGTTCACGAGTCTCCTCGTGAAGCAACAGACGAAAACGCTCGGCGAGCAGCGGCCGCAGCATCCGCGCGACCTCGTCCACCGTCGGATTGCCGTCAGCCTTGGCGACGATATCGAAACGGTCGCGGCTCATCCACGCAGGCGCGTTGACAATGTTCGATCGAGGAAACGGCAAGCCGCTTCCATACGCCACGGCCAGGAGGTCCATGACGGACACGTTGACCGCCGTAAAACGGCCGCCGGGCATCGGATTCACATTGACACGATTGCTGCCGGACTTGTTCGGCTTGATGGAGGCCACGTCGAACTTCCGCTCCCCAGTTTGCGCGTCGGCCACCACGGCAAGCGCAACGATGCCCGCAAGAGACATTGATCCAAGTTTGATCGTGATCCTCGGCACAGAAGATTCCTGACCGTGGCCTCTAATTCGGTGTCGGCCGCTCAACGTGATCGATGATGAGGACTTCTGTCGGCGTCTTCGCCGACTCGAGTTTCAAGCCAAGCTGCTCACGGAGCGCCGTGAAGATTGACGGATTATCCGGGCTCGAGGGCGCCGCGTCGAGCCGTTGTGGGGTGCGATCCGGAGTCCAGTTCAATTCAAAATCGTACGCACCGGACAGCCCGGTTCGGTCCACCACCGTTCGGTCCACCATCGTCGAAAGCAAGGTCGCAAGCTGGGCCACCGGGAGGCCGCCGGCGAGCATGTGCCCACCGTTCGCGCGCACGCCGCAGCGTGGCTTCTCATCCGGCGACGCTTGCGGCCGACCGGATGCAGCGAGAGCGGCGCAATCAGTGCGTGAGGGATGAAGTTGCGGGCCCAGTCGCCGATCGGACCGGGCGAATTGCAGGGTGTACGCCGGAATGTCTCTCGTTTCCCGATGAACGGCGAGCTTGAATCGCTCTGCCAGCAGCGAACGCATCATCCCCTGCAAAGGCCCGGGATTTCCTGGCACGGGGCGCGGAATCTCGCCATTGGCCTTGGCAACAATGTCGAATCGCTCCTCGGCAATCCATTGCGGCGCATCGACGAGCTGAGAGTCCTGAATCTCGTAGGCATTTCTGATCAACAGGCGAAGCGGAACGTTGATGATCGTGACCCGCCCACCCGGTTGGGTGCCCATCTCCGTGGGGCCATCAACGAACGTGTTGGGTTTGATCGAGGCGACCTCGAACTTGAGCTCGGCCGACTGCGCACCGAGCCTGAGACACAAGCCGGCGACCATGGCAGCGGCGAAGAACGCGCCCGATTTCATCCGCAACCCCCGAGCCCCCGAATCCCAAGTCCCGAATCCCGACCCTCACAACCTCTATTCAGTCCTGAAATTCACCGTCACCTTCATCTGCACTTCAATCGGAATGCAGTTCAGCAGCGTCGGCGTGTACTTCCACAACTTCACCGCTTCGATTGCCGCCGCGACGAGGTCGGGATCGACGGCCGGGTCAGTGCCGCGGGCGTCGACGACGCTCCCATCAGTGCCAATGCGGGCGTCGAGCACGACAACGCGTCCAGTTTTCGGTACGCCACCGCTTCGCGGGTAAATGGGACGAGCGTCGACAAGTTTCGTCGGTTGCGCAATGTAGCCGCCGGTCGGCTTCGTCTCACACGCAACCTTCTCGGGTGGCCAGCGGTACCCCCGCGTGGTGGGTCCAGCGCCTTCAGCACGCGGCTCGCCATTGTCCACGACCGAGATCGTCTCTTCGAGCATGCCGACTTCGAGGCGGATGTCACTCTGGAGGTTTTTGTTGGCCACCGTCATTGGCGTGTTCGCGTTCCGGAACCCCGGGCTCCCCGTCTCGAGCTCGTAGTCGCCGGCGGTCAACCCGACAAACTCAAACGATCCGGTCTCGCTGCTCTTCACCTGATATTTCTGCCCCGTCTTCTTGTTGGTCATCGTCAACGTGACGCCGGTCACGACGTTGCCCGTTTGATCGAGCACCGAACCCGCGTACGAGGCGAACGATTGCGCCGCAGTCGTAAAACCGCCAACGAGGATCGCCAGCACGACGATCATCGCGAACGTCAGCACGCGCGGAGCGCGGCCGACCGGCTGCCGATTCACCGTACTGGTCACCATGGCTGTCACTCTCCTTTCGAGGCTCGAGGCGCGCGCCATCGCCGGCGCGGCCACCCAGCCGGGACGTTCGGCATTGAGAATTCGGGCGAGCGCCAGGAGCTCCGTCGCATACACGGTTCCCTCGACGCCGCGACTCATCACCTCGTCATCGCAGGCATGCTCGCTTTCGTCGCGCAGCCGCCTGCTGACGATCCATGTCAACGGATTGAACCAGTAGGCTGCGCGCAGCAGCTCCGCGGCGAGCAGGGCCACCCAGTCGGCTCGGCGGACGTGTGCGAGCTCGTGACACAGCACGATGCGCGCTCGTTCGACGGACCAGTCGTTTGCATCGCGCGGAAGAACGACGATGGGGCGGAAGACGCCCCAGGTGAAAAGCAGCGACGGGCGATCGCTCTGTAGCAATATGACGGGACGCCGGATACCGGCCTCTGCCGCGATCTCGCGCGCCAGGGCCGCCCACATTCCGCCATTCAGTCGACGGGAGCGGGACCGGATCCACGACAGCCGG
>Ga0070681_10001113_pt1 | contig 23021 bp, 14 predicted proteins | sample KBSC83BmetaG_FD_65650 | JGI IMG/M metagenome (GOLD analysis project Ga0070681, IMG submission 65650) | Corn rhizosphere microbial communities from Kellogg Biological Station, Michigan, USA - KBS C8-3B metaG | ecosystem: Host-associated > Plants > Roots > Rhizosphere | place: USA: Michigan...
CCCCCGCTCTTATCACATGGCGGGCTTCGCACAGCAACGCCCAAACCTCAGGCCCTCCGCCGTGAGGGCGGCGCGCCGGGAACGCTTGCGAAAGTCCGTCAGCTTCTTACAACAACCGAAGGAAACCGGTGACATCCGTACCACGCGCACGCGCGGCCTTGCGGTGAGCGATTTTCACCCCTCATTCGGTTTTTGCGCTTCGGTGGGATGCTGTAAAAAACGGGATCCCGTCCGCACAGCGAGCAGCAATGAGTGTGATTGTGAAGACGCTCACCGCGCACGACACAGCACTGGCTTCTAATCCGAATAGCCATCTTGACAACGTTAGACAACTGGGTAACATGGGAGCGCTACCATTTTATTGTTATAAAACTACAAAGGCGGCGTACGCGCGACTCGCGGCAGCCGGTCAAGAGCGAGCGATCCGAGAACTGCGGACGCAGGAGGGGGCTGACCATGGTTAGAGAGTGGCGCAACGGTGGCCTGTCACAGGTCACCCGCCCGCGTGCGACATCAATTCCTTCAGGGGGAGAATCAATGAAGAAGGCAGGTTCCAACGACCGCATCCGCGCAGTTGTGCGCGCAGTACTGGGGGGTGTCTCGACACTGTCCCTGAGCGTCGCCGCGGCGCCGCTGTTTGCGGCAGACAGTCCGGCAAGCCCGGCATCATCCGATGCGCTCGAAGAAGTCGTCGTCACCGGACTGCGCGCATCCTTGCAGCAGAGTCTGGACATCAAGCGCAATTCCGACGGCATCGTGGATGCCATTTCGGCCGAGGACATCGGCAAGTTTCCCGATTCGAATCTCGCCACCTCGATGGAGAGAATTCCCGGCGTGACGGTGACCCGCGCCGAGGTCATGGTCGGCGGCGTCCAGGGCTCCTCCGGCAATGCCACGCAGATCACCGTCCGCGGCTTCGGTCCGGAGTTCAACCAGACCTTGTTCGATGGCCGCCAGGTGCCGACTTCCACCGGCAACCGCGGCTTCGACTTCGGCTCGCTCGCTTCGGACTTCGTCAGCCAGATCGACGTGCTGAAGACGCCGGACTCCACTTTGTCCTCCGGCGCGATCGGTGCGACCATCAACGTCAAGTTCCCCAAGCCGTTCGATCACCCCGGCCTGCAGCTCGCGGGCTCCGTCTCGGCGAAGGAGTCGAGCGGCGAGAGCAAGGTGACGCCCAATGCGAACGTGCTCTTCAGCAATACGTTCGCAGACGATCATTTCGGCATTCTGGCCGCGGCTTCCTACTCCGACTCCAAGGTCCGCGGCAACCACGTGGACATCCAGGGTTGGGAAGGCGCTCCCCAGGGACTGCAGCCCTGCCAGCTGAAGGGTCAGGGCCCCTGCACGGCCGCGAGTGCGCCCGCCAGCATCAAAGACTGGTTCATCCAGGACTATGGTGTCTATCAGGAGCACACCGAGGACAAGATCGTCGACGGACGCATCGCCTTGCAGGCCAAGCCGGTCGACGGCCTCGTGCTCACCCTCGATGGCAACTATTCGAAGGAAACGCTGACCCAGCAGCAGCACGGCTTCAGCGTCTGGTTCAATAACGGCAGCCTCCAGAACGTGGTACAGGCGGCGGACGGCACGGTCACCAGCTTCGATCAGCCCGGATCGCCCATCGACTTCCAGGCGGCGATCAACGGCTCGGTGGTCGAGCTCAAGACGGTCGGATTCAACGTCAAATGGGATGCCAGCGAGCACACCTCTTACCTGTTTGACGCCTACACCGCGAGTTCCAGGCTCAATCCGGGCGGCGAGCTCAGCGAGCTGGATGCGGACGTCGGCTACGGCAACAACCCCAACACCAACAGCGACTTCGGCGTCGTGGTGACCGGCGGCAAGAACCTTCCGTATCCGGTCGGCTTCGGCCCCAACAATAACGCGGCGCGCTTCCTGGATCCGACGATCATCGGCTCACACGTCCTGGTCGAGGACACCACGCAGAACAAGGACACGCTCAACCAGTTCAAGCTGGAAGGCAAGTGGTTCGATGACAACGTGGATCTGCACTACGGCGTCCAGTTCACACACGACGCCGTGGAGCTGCGCAGCTATACCGACCTGCCCTATACCTGGCAGATGTACGCCGGCTACGGTCCCCCACCCCAAGGCAGCGGCGGCGTGGTGCCAATCCCGGCGAACCTGATCTCCGGCTCGTTCGGCACCGGATCGGGCTTCATCAACGGCTGGGGTAACGGCGGCAATCTGCCGCCGGCGATTCTGGCCGCCAACGGCTACGCGATCCGCAGTTACCTCGAAGGCCTGAACGGTGCCGGCATGAACGTCGGCGCGTGCAGCAACCTCGTCGGGGCGACGCCCTGCACCGGCAAGTACATCATGTACGAGAACGTCGGCGGGCATCAGGACATCACTGAGAAGACGACCTCTCCGTATGTCAGTGTTTCGACGAACGGCAAGATTGCGGACATGCCGTTGAAGATCAACGTCGGCGCCCGGTACGAGATGACGGACACGCATTCTTCAGGTCTGTCGCGACTGCCGACCGGGCAGCTCACTCCGCTGCCGCAGGACCACACGGCGTACAACGTGAACTACACGCCGATTTCGCTGGTGGACGTTGGCAACAGGTATCGCTATCTGTTACCCAGCCTGGATATGAGCCTGGCCGTTACGGACGAGGTCAAGGTGCGCTTCGATGCTTCACGCACCCTGACGCGTCCGCAGCTCGTCAACCTCACTCCGGACACCAACGTCCCGGCGGGTCAGCGCGTCGGAGCGTTGAATGCCTCGGGCGGCAATCCCGGTCTGCTCCCGTTCCTGTCGGACAACATCGACATCGGTGCGGAGTGGTATTACGCGCGCAATTCCTATCTGTCGGTCGATGCCTTCGTGAAGGAAGTGACGAACTTCATCGTGGGCGGTACGCGCACGGCGCCTCTGAACAACGTCACGCTGCCGGACAATTCGATCGCTCAATTCGCGATCACGTCCCAGGTCAACGGTCCCTCGGCGGAGGTCCGCGGCCTGGAGTTGGGTCTGCAGCACATGTTCGGCGACAGCGGCTTCGGCTTCCAGGCCAACGCCACCTTCGTCGGCACGAACAAGCCGTACAACCCGAGCGACACCAGTCTGTCCGGCTTCGCCGTGACGGGTCTGGCGAACTCGTGGAACTTCATCCCGTTCTTCGAGAAGTACGGGTGGATGGCGCGTGTCGCGGTCAACCATCGCGCGGAGTACCTGGACCGCTTCGGTCAGCACCAGCCGAACTCGCTGTTCGGCGCCGAGCCGGTATTCGTGAACTCCGCAACGTACGTGGACTTCAGCGGCAGCTACACCTTCAACGACCACTTCAACATCTACTTCGAGGCGCTGAACCTCAGCAACGAGGTTTTCGCCACCCATGGCCGCTTCTCGGAGCAGGTCCTGGATGTGGTCGACACGGGCCGTCAGTACACGCTCGGAGTTCACCTGAAGTTTTAGACCGTAGTTCGCTCATGCGTGTCGCTCATGCATGATGTTCCAGGGGCCGCCAGGCAAAAACTTGGCGGCCCTATTTTTTCTCGCTAGCATCAAAAGCCATGCAATCCGTCGTCATCGTGGGCGGTGGCACCGCCGGCTGGCTCACGGCCGGGGTCATCGCCGCGCGTCATCAGGCGCGCATCCAAGCTGGGCTGTTTTCCGTCACGCTCGTCGAATCGCCGAACGTGCCCATCATCGGGGTCGGCGAAGGCACCTGGCCGACCATGCGCGCGACCCTCGAGAAAATGGGGGTCACCGAAACAGAATTCTTCCGGCATTGCGATGCGGCATTCAAACAGGGCGCGCGGTTCGCCAAGTGGACGCATGACTCCCCTGAAGATGGGTACTACCACCCGTTGATGCTTCCGCAGGGGTTCACCCAGATCAATCTGGCGCCGCACTGGCTGGGCACGCGCAGTGACCGCAGCTTCTCCGACTACGTCTGCCCGCAGGGGCCCCTGTGCGATCAGGGTCTCGCGCCCAAGATGATCACGACGCCTGAATATCAGGCCGTCGCCAACTACGCTTATCACCTCGATGCCGGCAAGTTCGCTCCGTTCCTGCAGAAGCACTGCTCGGAAAAGCTCGGCGTGCGGCATGTCCTTGCCGATGTCTCGCGCGTCACGCAAACCGAGCAAGGCGACATCAAGAGCGTGATCACTCAGCAGGCCGGCGAGATCGAGGGCGATCTGTTCGTCGACTGCACGGGCTTCGGCGCGCTGCTGTTGGGCAAGACCCTGGGTGTCGGTTTCAAGGACTGCACCGACATCCTGTTCTGCGATACGGCCCTCGCCGTCCAGATCCCCTACGACACACCCGACGCGCCCATGGCGTCGCACACCATTTCCACGGGTCAGTCGGCCGGTTGGATCTGGGATATCGGCCTACCCACGCGACGCGGCATCGGCCATGTCTATTCCAGCCGCCACTGCAGCGAAGAAGCCGCATACGAAACCTTGCGGCGCTACATCGGGCCCGCGCACCGCGACCGCTCCATCCGCAAGATCAAGTTTCGTGGCGGCCATCGCGAGATCTTCTGGAAGCACAACTGCGTCGCCGTGGGCCTCGCCGCCGGATTCCTGGAACCGCTGGAGTCCTCGGCGATCGTTCTGGTGGAGCTCTCGGCGAAACTGATCGCCGAGCAGATGCCCGCCAACCGGGAAGTCATGGACATCGTCGCGGCCCGATTCAACGAGGTCGGCGCCTATCGCTGGGGCCGCATCATCGATTTTTTGAAGCTGCACTACGTACTGACCCAGAGAACCGACAGCAAATTCTGGCTGGACAACGTCGACCCGGTGACCGTGCCGGACCGGCTGAAGAACCTGCTGCGGCTGTGGAAATATCAGTCGCCCTGGTTCTTCGACGAGTTCGACCGGCTGGAAGAGGTTTTCCCGGCCGCCAGCTATCAATATGTCCTGTACGGGATGGGCTTCCGCACCGAAGTCACCCCGGAGGACAACGCAGCCACCCAGGCGCGCGCCACCCGGCTGGTGACCGAGAATGCCGCGATGACGCGCAAGCTGCTCTCCCAGTTGCCGAAGAACCGGGAGTTGCTGCGCAAAATCTACGACTACGGCTTACAACCCATCTGATCGAATCGTGACCAACATCGCCATCGTCAACAGTGAGGCCCACAAGACACTGCGCGTCCAGGCGGGCCCGTCGGCCCGGTACGGTGATGCGCAGCGTTATGTGGCGGTCGTCGTCAGCGAGTTCCCGCTCCTCGCGGTGCACTACCCCATCCTGTTCTCGAAAGACTCGGACACCGGCGCGTTCTATTGCGGCACGATGCTGGGTTTCGACGCCGGGGAGAATCTTTTCCTCGAGGAAGGCAAAGCGCCCGAGACGTATCGTCCCCTGAACCTGCAACGCGGCCCCTTCTACACGGCCGGCAGCGACCTCGCGATCGACCTCGACAATCCGCGGGTCGAGGCCGCCGGCAATGGCCAGGCCCTGTTCAACGAAGCAGGCCAGCCAACACCCTATCTCGACAGCATCATCGCCGTCATCCGGGAACTGCAGCGCGGAAACGAGCAGACGAAGATCTTCATCGAGACACTGATGAAGCTGAAGCTCATCGTGGCGGTCAACATCGGTGTCAGCTTCGATGATGGCACGAAGCGCGATCTGACCGGCTTGTACACAATCGATCAGGAAGCCCTGCGTTGCGTACCGGACGCCGCCGCCCTCGACCTCTTCCGGCGCGGCTACCTGTACCTGATTTACCTGATGATCGCCTCGCTGAAACAGATGCCGCTGCTGGTCACCCGAAAGAACCGGCGGATCCTCCAGGGCACCGAAGGGTTGGGCGGAGGACTGGGCGCCACTTGATCGCCCCGCGGGAAATCGCCGGCCCCTCCCTCGCCAGCCCCGAACAATTCCTGCGCGAGGTCGCTGAGCCGTGCCGTCCCGTCGTGATGCGGGGGCTGGTCAGTCAGTGGCCCGTCGTGCAGGCCGGTCTACAGTCGCCGCAGTCCTTCCGCGATTACCTCGCCCGATTCGACAACGGCGGGCAGACGGAGGCGTTCTTCGGCCCGCCGGCCATCGCGGGCAAGTATTACTACAACGAAGGGCTCAAGGGCTTCAATTTCGAGCGCAAGCGCATGCGCTTCGGTGAGATCGTCGATGAGATCGTCGCGACAGCGCACCGGCCCGGCTCCGGTTCCGTCTATCTCGGTTCCGTGCACGTCGACAACTTTCTGCCGGGTTTCTCCGCGCAGAACGCCAACCCCATCCTGGCTCCCGCCATCGCGGCCCGAATCTGGCTCGGGACCGCCTCCAACGTGTCACCCCACTTCGACGCGATGGACAACGTGGCCTGCGTGGTCGCCGGCACAAGGCGCTTCACCTTGTACCCGCCTGAAGCCATCAGTCACCTCTATGTCGGCCCCATCGACAACACCATGGCGGGCCAACCTGTTAGTCTGGCTGCCAGCGGACCCCCGGATGACGCCCGCTATCCGTTGTTCAGTGAAATCCGCGACCAGGCGCTGATCGCGGAGCTGCGTCCGGGCGACGCGCTGTACCTGCCCAAGCTCTGGTGGCACAAGATCGAAGCAACGGCGCCCATCAACGGGCTCGTCAACTACTGGTGGGACGCCTTCAGCGCGGGTCCCGATGCTCCCTACACATCGATGCTTCTGAGCATGATCACCATCGCAGAACGTCCACCAGCCGAGCGTCAGGCATGGAAAGCGTTCTTCGACCACTATGTTTTTCGCACGCGCGGCCACCCTTTGGCCCATCTTCCCCCTGAACACCATGGCTTGTTGGGGCCACTGAAGGATAATTACGGAAAGATCCGCGCACGCGTACTGCACCTGTTGCGCGGGGGAAGTTGAGCCACGTCGACCAAGGGGGAGTCATGAGCGGACGGAAGTGGATAGGTGGAATCGCGGCAATCGTCCTGACGGGCGGCGCCGGTACGGCCTTCGCGGCCTCGAGCTGCGACCGGGCGTGTCTGGAAGGGTTCGTCGACAAATACCTCGATGCGGTCGTCGACGACCAGCCCTCCAAGGTTCCTCTCGCGCCGAACGTGCGCTTCACGGAGGATGGCCAGGAGCTGCAGATTGGCGACGGCCTGTGGAACACCCTGCGGTCCAAGGGCCACTATCGTCTCTTCGTCACCGATGTCCCGGCGGGTCAGGTCGGCTTCTTCGGCTCGATCGAAGAAGACAACCGTGATCCCAACAAGGGCACGCCGGCGCTGATCGCGCTGCGCCTGAAAGTCAGGAACCAGCAGATCACCGAGATCGAGCAGATCGTGATACGGGACGAAAAGGCGGGCGCGCGCGTGGACGCGATGACTCCGAACCCGATCTATCTGCAGGAAGTGCCGAAGGCCGAGCGGATGTCGCGGGCTGACATGATCACGACGGCCAACAAATACTTCAGCGGCATGCAGAAGAACGATGGCAAGGGCGACTACCCCTTCGCCGACGACTGCAACCGCATCGAGAACGGTGGCCAATCGACGAACGTGCCGACACCTGCCGGACAGACACGTCCCGACCCCAAGACCTCCCTGAACTACTCGGCGCAATGGAGTTGCATGGAGCAGTTCAAATCAGGGCTGCTGCACTTCGTCACCCGGATACGCGATCGCCGCTATGTCGCCGTGGATGAGGAGCGCGGAATCGTGTTCGCGTTCGGATTCTTCGATCACTCCGGCGGCGCCACCCGCACCTTTCAGACCCCGGACGGACGCACCGTCACCTCAGGCCCGGTACAACCGTGGACGTGGGAAATCGCCGAGTTGTTCAAGGTCCAGGGCGGGAAGATCCACAAGATCGAAGCGCTCCTGCAGCGCTCACCCTACGGCATGAACTCCGGCTGGAGCTCGCTCGCCGAGGGCCGTTCGGACAAGGCGCGCGACGTCACCATGAAGTGAACGGCAGAGGGGGTCGCATGTCGGAATGCGGCCCCCTCCAGCGTCCTTTGGCCACTACCTCCAAAGGAGCTCGAGCGTGACTGCAACACCCCTCCCCCCGGTGGTCTCGGAGAAAGAATGGCGGCGGGCGCGCGAAGCCCTGCTCGCGCAGGAGAAGGAACTCACACACGCTCGCGACGCCCTCGCGGCAGCACGTCGGCGGTTGCCGATGATGAGGGTCGAGAAGACCTACGTGTTCGACGAGAGCGGTGGCGGCAAGCCGAGCCTGCTCGATCTGTTTGAAGGCCGGCAGCAGCTTCTGCTCTATCACTTCATGTTCGCCCCCGGCGTCCACGGGTGGCCCGCCGCAGGGTGTCCCGGCTGCTCCCTGTTCGTGGACAACATCGGCCAATTCACCCCGGTGCACCTTGCGGCTCGCGGTATCTCGCTGGTCGTCGTCTCACGCGCCCCACTGGCGAACATCGAGACCTACCGGAAGCGGATGTCGTGGCCGCATCGCTGGGTGTCCTCCGCTAACACCACATTCAACGTCGACTTCGGAATCACGACCCCGGAAGGCGAAAATCACGGCCTGAGCGTATTCCTGCGCGACGGCAGCGATGTATTCCGCACGTACTTCACCTCGCAACGGGGGTCCGAAGCGCTTGGGAATGTCTGGGGCTTCCTCGACGCCACGCCGTACGGCCGGCAGGAGTCCTGGGAGGACTCCCCTGCAGGATGGCCGCAGACCCCTCCGTACCAATGGTGGAGGCGGCATGACGAGTACCCGTAACCCCTCTTTGCCCTGAGCGCCGCTTCAATCATCGAGCCTCGCACAGCTCATGATTGGAGCGAATATGAAGTGTTTCAGCCGTTTCGTCTCTTTTCCCCGCAGTTTCCTATCGTATTTGACGATAATCGCGGCTCTAGGAGGCAGCTCCGGGGCCCTCGCCGTGGGGAGCATGGCCTCAGTTTCCGTGGTAGACCGGGAGACCGGGCAGGTGCTCCCGACGCACTACTACCACGGCGAGTACTGGGTGGCCGGGAAGCCCGGCGCCCGCTACGGCATAGAAGTCCGCAATGCCACGGGAGGAAGGTTGCTGGCCGTGACTTCGGTGGACGGCGTAAACGTCGTTTCCGGCGAGACTGCGGCGTGGGATCAAACCGGCTACGTCTTCGCCCCCGGCGAGCAATACGAGATCACCGGCTGGCGTAAATCTGAGACGCATATAGCGGCCTTCACGTTCACAGACTCCTCGCGCTCCTACGCCAGCAAAACCGGACGGCCCGCCAACGTCGGAGTGATCGGCGTCGCCGTCTTTCGCGAGCGGGTACCCGTGATTGAGGAGTCCGCCCGTGCAGCGCCAGAGGAGCGTGAGCGCCTGGCTGCCTCGAGCCAGCTTCCGAGTGCCTCCTCGCCTTCAAATGCCGACATGACTGCAGCGAACGGGCCCGCCGCCCGATCGAGGGATTCGAAGCTCGGTACGGGCCATGGTGCCCGTGAGTACTCCTATGTCGTCCACACCGACTTCGAGCGCCTGCAGCCGCAACCCAACGAGATCATCCAGATCCACTACGACAGCCTCGACAACCTGATCGCGATGGGAATCGTGCGACGCCCGCCGCCGATGCACCGGTACCCGGATCCGAACCCCTTCCCCGGCTCGCCGAACGACGAGTACGTCCCGGATCCGCCGAGCTGAGGGTAACTTTATAATCCGCACCATGGACGACGGGGGCGACAGCGACGAAACGCTGATCGAACGCTATGCACGCGGCGATGTGCAGGCGTTCGAGTCGCTTTATGAACGTCACGAGATGCGTGTTTGGCGTTACCTCGTGCGAAACGTCGGCAGTCGCGAGACGGCCGATGAGTTGTTGCAGGAGGTGTGGTTCGCTGTCGCCCGTGATGCGAATCGGTATCGGCCCTCGTCGAAATTCACGACCTGGCTGTTCACGATCGCGCATAACCGGATGATCGATTCCGTCCGCGCGCGGCGGCCGCAGGTCAGTCTGGAAACGCTTGGGCTCGAGTCCGAGCCGGTTGTCGAGCAGCTGACGAGCGACCCCGGCACAGGCCCTCTGGCGGCCGCTGTGGCACGTGACCAGACTGTGGCGATACTTCAGGCGGTCAAGCAACTGCCCGCCGAACAACGTAATGCGTTTCTGATGCAGGTTGAAGGCGACCTGAGCGTGGAGGAAATCGCGGCCATCACTCATAGCAGTTTCGAAACGACCAAGAGCCGCTTGCGCTATGCGCGGACCAAGCTGCGCGAGCTGCTCGGCGAATTCGCATGAACGACGTAACACGACCACCACCACCGCCTCAGGACCCGGAGGACATCGATGACGGGTACCGACGCGCGTCGGCCACTGATCCGAGCCGGCCCAGCCCGGCGATACGGCGGGCGATCCTTGCTCATGCGGCGAAAGTGGCTGCCGAACGCGAGTCGCGCGGCAACGCGTTTCTGTCGTGGCTGAAGGGACTGAGCCGGGGTTGGAGTGGACCGGCGTTGGTGGGCACGCTCGCCGCGGCGGTGTTCGCGGGAATGATGATTCTGCCGCGAGTGCAGATGCTCCATCAGGCACGCGAAGCGATGGAGGCCCCGAAGCGGGTGGAAGCACCACCGGCAAGCGAGCCTGTGACAGTGCAACTGCAGCCCCAGGAGCGCCTGCCGGAGGTTCCACTGCCGTCGATGAAAGCTCCAGGGCCGTCGCTGGCGGCCCCGCCACCGGCGTCGCCGGCGCTCGCACCTGGCGAAGTATCCGGGACGAGACGTCGCGAAGTGACGCAAGACTCGCCGGCAGCTATAACCGCGATCGACTCGGACGAGCTATCCGCAGGTGCCTCGACGCCCACGCAAGAGTCAGCCGGTGCGGCGGCAGCCCCCGCGCGAGACTCGGTCGCAGCGCGCTCGTCGGCAGCGACGACAGCGGCGCAGGCAGGTACTGCGCCGACGACGGCTAACGACAGCAAATCCAGCAAAGCGCTCGAAGAAGTCGTCATGACCGGGTCACGGATAACGCGGGACGAGATTCGCCGCAATAGCGAGTTCTGGCGAGCCGCCGAGAAAGGCGACCTCTCCAAGCTCCAAGCGCTCCTTGAACAGGGAGTCTTCGTCAACGCCCGGGACTCCAAAGGCCGCACGGCCCTGCTGCTGGCAGTACAGCACCGGCACTCCGACATCGTGAATGCGCTTTTGGAGAAGGATGCGGACCCAACTCTGCCGGACAACAAAGGCATCACGCCACTGAAAGCAGCGCTGGACTCCGGTCAGACAGAAGTAGCCGACACGCTACGACACCACGGCGCGCAGTAGACTGCGAACGGCAGCCGAGCCCGACCACTCCTGTCTCAGTCCGGCACTACCGGCGAGATGTGCGGGACCGACTGCGGCTTCCAGGGAGGGAGATTGGGATTCTCCACCGTCGCACCCAGGCTGCGCAGCAGCTCCGCCATGTCCTTACGCGGTTCCGGTTTCTGTTGCAGGAACCCGAGGCGCGCCCGCCCCATCGCATAGTCGAGCGCAGTGAGACCGTCGTCATCGCGAGCGTTGATATCAACGCCCCATTCGACGAGTTGCTTCACCGCTTCCGTCCAGCCCTGCACCGCCGCCATCTGCAGCGCCGTACTTCCCTTCACTCGCGCTTCGTTTTGCCGGAGCGTATGAATCAGGTGAAGCGCCGTGTTGCTGCGCGTGACCGCGTTCTTGGGATCGGCACCCGCGGCCTTGAGCAGCCGCATCGCCGCTACCGCCTGCGGCTCGCCTTTCTCCGGCGCTCGAGTGCTCGAGGGCATGAGCGCTGCCAGGAACGGTGTAGTCCCGTCGGCAAGGGGACGCTCAACGTCCGCGCCGTGATCGATGAGAATCTGCATGACCACCAGGTCCGCTCCGACTGTCGCACGCAACAGCGGAGTGGCGCCAATGTTGTGTAACCGCTTGTCCTCGCGACCCCCCGCTGCCGCAACAGGACGCGCCGGCAGTGGAAGCTTCAGTTGCGCGTTCACGTTCGCGCCCCGGTCCAACAGCATCCGGATGAGCTCCAGACTGGTCGTGTTGTCGGTTGAGGGCGTGTCGATGCGCGCACCCACCGGCACGACTCTCATGTCCACTGCGGCGTACAGCGGCGCTTCGCCGTAGAAATCCCAGAGCTGGACGTTGGCGCCGGCTTCTATGAGGAATCTCGCCGTATCGAAATGCATGTTCATGATCGCAAGCACGAGCGGTGTCGTGCCGTGCGGATCGGGCAGGTCGATATCGGCCCCTGCCGCCAGAAGCTCCTGCGCGCACGCGGTGCATCCTTCGCGCGCGGCATACAGCAAGGGCGTGAATCCGCCCCAGTTCATGTCCTTTTCCCGGGGCTCCGAAGTCACCTTGCGCGGCCAGTTACGGACGACGCTGCGAGCGTTGACCTCGGCCCCGTGCCTGACCAGGAAGTGAACCATCGCCGGCTGCCGCTGTGCCGCGGCCCACATCAGAGCCGTCTGGTTACCCCACTGCTCGCGGGCATTGACGTGTGCCCCCGCCTTCACGAGCAGCTTCGCGGCCTCGACGTTACCCGTACGGGCTACCGACATCAGCGCGGTCTGCCCTTCCGCGTTGGGCGACTCCGCATTGGCGCCCGCCTTCAGCAACAGCCGGATGATCTCGGTGTTGCCCGCCTCCGCCGCGATCGACAGCGCCGAGGCTCCATAGTTGTTGATCGCGCTAACCTCGGCGCCGGCGTGAATGAGCCGCTGTACTTCCGCGGGGTCGCCGCGGTAGGCGGCCCATTGAAGTGGCGTGCTGCCATCCAGAAGACGCGCGTTCGGAAAAGCGCCAGGGCCCACGGAGTGCAGCGCGTCGTCCGGGACGAATGCGGTCGCGTCGTCCGCGCAGAGCGCCGACTGCGCGGCGAACAGGGCGACCACGGGTACCAGGGCCCTCAGCATCGTCATACCTCGGCGAAAGCCCCGGTGCTGTTGCCCAGAGTCTGGACGGGCACCCCCGCTCGCTGCAGCAGCGTCAGGAGCAGGTTGGCGTGCGGCGTATCCTGCGGGTAATGCAGGTGTTGGCCGCCCTTGATGGCGCCGCCCCCCTTCCCCAGAACCACGGAAGGTAGCGGATCATTGTTATGCAGATCGCTATTGCTCATATTGCTGCCGAACAACACGATCGACTGATCGAGCACCGTGCCGTTGCCCTCTTTCATCCCCGCAAGGCGCTTGGCGAACTTGGCGAAGCGTTCCGTGTGGTAGCTCTGAATGCGCGTCAGGCGCTCCAGCTTCGCGGGGTCGTTCTGGTGATGCGACAACGGATGGAACGCGTCCGGGACGCCCACCATATTGTAGGTGCGCATGCTCACTTCCTTCGCGATCATGAAGGAGGCGATACGCGTCTGATCGGTCTGCCACGCCAGCGCGATCATCTCGAAGTGGACGTCGAGCAGCTCAGTGAAGTCTTCCGGAATGCCCAACGGCGCGTTCGGCAGGTTGGACAGCGATTTGCTGTTTGCCGCCATCTTCTGCACGCGGCGCTCGACCTCACGGATCGAGTCCATGTAGTCGCTGACGGCCGCCTGGTCCGACTCACCCAACTTGCGCTTGAGGCTGTCGGAGGCTTGAGTCACGTAGTCGAGCACGCTGCCGCTCTCTTCCAACAGCGCGACACGCTCTTCGGAGGTGTCTCCCTGGCCGAACATCTGGTAGAACACCTTGCGCGGGTTGGTTTCCATCGGCAGCGACTGGTAAGGCGTGCGGAAAGCCGTTGAGCCGCCGAATCCGCAGCTCGCCACGCCCGCTGCGCATGCGGAGCCGCCGCCCTCGCCCGCCACTTCCAGCGAAGGCAGAGCGGTGTCCTGACCGATGTGGCGCGCCGCGAGCTGATCCGCCGTCACGCCGCGGTCTCCCGTGCCGTCGCGGTCCTTGGGACCCACGCAGCTCAGCCAGGTGCCCGCCATGATGCCGTGCGGATCGGAGCTCTCGCCGCCTTTGTTCCGCAGGCCACTGACGACGGTCACGTAGGGTTTGTACGGCGCCAGGGGCTTGAGGATCGGGGAGAACTCGAAGTCGGCGCCGGTCTTCTCCGGCACCCAGTTCTTCATCACCGCCCCGTGCGGGAAGTACACGAATCCCATGCGCACCCGGGGCTTCGCGGCCGTCTGGGCCAGCGCCGTTGCGGCGGGAATCATCGCATCGAGCAAGGGTAGCGCGAGCGCGACGCCCGCTCCCTTGAGGACCGTGCGGCGCGAAAGACTCTTGCGCGTGATGAACATGGTCGGCACCTACTGTTGATTGGCCGCCTGCAGCGGCTTCACTTTGGACGCCGTGGACGGCGCGGGCGCGGTCTTCTGGAACTGATCGCTCTCGACGATCGCCAGAATCAGGGAAGCAAACCGGTAGTCATCCTTTGCCACGCCGCGACTGATGGCGCGCGCCGTCGGCATGTCCGTGAACTCGAGCGGCCGCCCGAGCCCGTACTCCATCAGCTTCTCGGTCAGCGTCTGCACGAATTGCCCGGATCTTCCCAACAGCGCCTTGCGCAGATCGTCGGGGCCCTCGAGCACCGTCCCGTCCGGCAGCTTGCCGGAGGAGTCGATCCCCACTCGCGTGGTGCGATCGACCTTGCGGTACTGACCGACCGCATCGAAATTCTCGAGCGCGAAGCCCAGCGGATCCATGATGCCGTGGCAGGCAAAGCAGTTGGAGCGCTTGCTGTGCTCGTTCATCTGCTCGCGGATGGTACGCGGCATCCTGCCCGGGGATTCCTCCTTGAGGTTGCCTACGTTGGGCGGCGGTGTGCCTGGAGGGGTTCCGGTGATTCGCTCGAGAATCCAGGCGCCCCGCAGGACCGGCGCGGTGCGATTCGGGTAGGACGTCAGCATCAGAACCGCGCCCTTGCCGAGCAGCCCCCGGCGAGCGGATTCGGTCAGGGTGACCGGGCGGAACTGATCGCCTTTGACGTTCTGGATGCCATAGTGAAGCGCAAGCCGCTCATTCACGAAAGTGCGGTCGGATGAGAGCAACTCCAGAACGCTGGCGTTGTTGCGGAAGATGTCGTCGATGAACAGCCGCAGCTCCTGACGGAACGGCTCGCGGATGTCGGAGAAACCGGAGGCATAGGGGAACAGGCGCGGGTCGGGCGCGATCTCCTCGAGCCGCGCGACGTTCAGCCACTCGAAAGCGAAGTTGTTGACGAGCGCGATCGACTTCGGGCTCCTGAGCATTCGATGCACCTGGTCCTCCAGAACCTTGTGATCCCGCAGGTGGCCGCTCCGTGCAGCCTCCAGGAGCTGCGTATCCGGAATGCTGCTCCAGAGAAAGAACGATAAGCGCGAGGCCAGCTCGAGGTCGGTCAGGGTCCGGGGCCCGTCCCCCGATGCCGGCGCACCCAGGTTGGCCCGATAGAGGAAGCTCGGGCTCGCCAGGATGCCCGCGAGCGCGAAACGAACGCCCGTCTCAAATCCGCCGTTCTTGTGACCGGAGGTGTAGAGCGCGAAGAGCTGCTTGCGCGATGTGGCATCCACGTCGCCGCGAAACGCCTTCTCGGCCAGTTCGGAGATGATCCGCTGAGCGCACGCATCTTCCTCGGAGGGCGACCTCGGATAGCACGAAAAGATCCGCCTCCGGCTGTCCGTCTCGGCGACGCCCTTGGCGTCGAATGGTCCGCGGACCTCGAACGAGGTGAGCCGCTTGATCTTGTCCTGGCCGCCGCCGGGTGCGACATCGAACAGCCGGCTGTCCGACTCGGCAAACGTCCGCGCGAGGAAAGTCACGGCTACCCTGTGCATGCCGGCCGTGGCCTTGAAGCGGATGCCCTTGAGGCGCTTGTTGATCGCATCGACCGCCGGGTCCTGAAGCTGGTCGATGGCCCTGAGATCCGCCTCTCCGCCAATCGTCGTCCGGAAGAACTCCTGGCCGTCGAGCAGCGCGAGGACCGTGTTCTCGAATTCCATGTCGTGCACCCAGAGGGCGCCCGCCATGTCGGCGATGGTCAGCTGATACTCGCCATCGGCCGGGAAGTAGTGCTCCACGACCGTGCCGCCGCGCGTTCCGAAAGGCAACCCGTCGCGGTGGTACTGCTGCGTGCCCCCGCCCTGCACGGTGTAAGTGGTCGCCACAGGACGTGCAGCGGCATTCCCCAAGGCTTGCGCCGCTACTTTGTGGGCCGCCGCCAGGTACTGATCCATGAACGAGGGGGATACTTCCAGGGCGGTCGCAATGTTGTCGAACCCGTCATGCGCCTCATCACGCGGCAACAGCGTTGCCGGATCGATCTGCAGATCGAGCAGGTCCGCCACGGCATTCGCGTATTCGCGGCGGTTGAGCCGGTGGAGGGCTTCGCGCCCCACCGCAGTCGAGCCCATATGGGCCTTGTCGAGCGAGGTCTCGAGATACGAGACCAGCGACGCCACGGCCGCATTCTCCGGCTGCGGCTTGCCCGGTGGGGGCATCAGCCGGCCGCGCAGCTTCCTGACCGCCTTCTCCCACACGTCGGCGTTCTCAGGCAGTTCCCCCAACGACAGGGTGTCGAAGGCAATCTCGCCCGCCCAATCGTCGGTGTTGTGGCATTTGAAGCAGTAGTTCTCTATCAGCCCCCACTGCTTCTTGATCTCGGCATCGCGCGCGGCGAGCGCCGGCGCGGGCGTGGCGGCGGTACCCGCGGTATCAGCTTGCGCCGGAGGTTGTTGGCTGGCACCGGCACTGCCACCCACCCAGACGGCAAGCAGGCCGAGAGCTGGCAGCACCGCGAACCGGCCGGCCTGGCTGAAACGACACGAGGCGAGTTGGGTTGGCATTCGATATCCGCGGCTTGAGACCTGTTGTACGAGGCGGCCATCGGTCTCGCGTTAACGCTGAAGTGTACTTAAACAGAGTCCAGCGTTCCCGCACTCTGTGCGGGTTCAGGCGGCCGGGTGACCGCCCTGCGGCGGGCGTGACGCGGATATTACGCCGCCGCCTCTGAGCCGCGGGCGACTCCCGTTTTCACGGGGAGTCTGACGACGAACCGCGCCCCCTTGCCGGGCCCAGCGCTATCGGCGGAAACACTGCCACCGAGTTGTTGAGCGGCGAGCGCACTGCTGTGCAACCCGAAGCCGTGACCATGGGCCTTGGTGGTGAAGCCGAACTCCCAGAGGCGTCCGAGGACTTCCGCGGGAATTCCGACTCCGGTGTCCTCGACCGCCACCTCGAGCTCCCCGTTCACCAACCTCGCGCGCACGGTGAGACTGCGGTCCGCCGCAACTTTACCCGCCATGGCGTCGCAGGCATTCGAAACAAAGTTGACGATGATCTGCAGCAGCTTGTACCGGTCCGTCCACACCTCGAGGGGATCCTGGAGGTCGCGGGTGACCTTCGCCCCCTGGAGCTCCCTGCCCTTCAGGGTCAGCGCGCCTTCCACCAGTTCCCGCACGTTGACCGACTCCTCCGTCCCGCCAACGCGCGCGAAGGACTGTTGGGCCTGAACGATCTCGCGCAGGTACTGCACGTGTCCATTGATAGCGGTGATCTCGTCCTGCAGGACATCGCAGTTCCGTTTCACCTGTGAGGCGAGCGCACGCAGATAGTCCGGCAGGACCTTGACACGGGGATCGTTGGCGATGAACTCGGCGGTCTGCTCCTTGTGACCCTCCAACATCGCAGCAATGCGTTCGAGGCGCTCCTGAGGAGCCGCTTGAATCTGCGCCTGGGCGGTCGAGACCGAGATACCCAAGCTGTTCAGAACGTTGCCGACGTTGTGGAGCACGCCGGTCGCCACTTCGGCCATTCCCGATTGGTGGGAGGCTTCCATGAGCTGTTTCTGGAGGCGGCGCTCGCGCTGCTCCGCTGCGACGCGCTCGCTGATGTCGAGCGTGATTCCGACCAGGCGCCGCTCACCGCTGTGCGGATCCATGACCAGCACCGCAAGATTATCGACATGCACGACAACCCCGTCAGAGCGCACAACCCGGAACTGCACACGCAGCTGACCAGCACCCTGCAGCGCGTTGGACCACGCGGCGTCGGCGAATGCGATGTCGTCCGGATGAATCATCTTGACGACGCGGTCATGAACCGGTCGGTCCGTTGGGGGCATCGCATAGATCGCGTACATGGTGTCGTTCCACCACAACTCGTTCGTGCGCTCCTGCCACTCCCACACGCCCGCCTGCGCCGCGCGAGTGGCAATGCTGAAGCGGATCGAGAGTGCTTCTAGCTCTATCTGGCGCCGCTGCGACTCGGTGATGTCTATGTTGGCGCCCAGCGAACGGATCGTTCTTCCGTCGGGGGCGTAGAAATAGCGCTGGTAGTTCTGGATGTAGTGAACCGTTCCGTCCGGGTCCCAGCGGCGATAGCGCGCGGACATCATCGGTTCCTGGCGTCGGCGCGCCGCGTCCGCTTTCTCAGTCACCTCCCGGAGATCCTCCGGGAAGATCAGCGCAAACTGCGCGTCGCCCAACTCCTGCGCGCTTTGCCTGTCCTGTCCGCCGCCGGCAGGGTCGCTGTCCAACCAGGTCAGTTTCTGGGTCTCGAAATCGTATTCCCAGCACTGCAGGCCGGCGGCGTGAGTCGCTACGCTCAGGCGCTCGAGGAGCTCGCGTTCCTTCGACGCGTCGCGCTCGGCTCGTTCCGAAGCTTCGACTTCCTCGGTGATGTCCCAGCTCACTCCGACCGAACGCTGCGGCTTTCCGGCGCCATCGGTATAGGTGCGGGCAAACGCCTGCACGTGGCGGATGGACTTGTCCGGCAGCACCAGGCGGTAGCGGAACGATGCGTGGTCCTCGCCCCGGGCGAGGGACTCCGTCATGGCCTTGCCGCCGGCGTGCTGATCCTCGGGATGCACCCACTTGAACAGGTCGCTGCCGAGTTCCGCCCCGAAATGACGGCGTGAGGCAGCTGCCACTTCCTCCGGCGGCAACCGGCTCGCGTCCCACATCAGGGAGTACGTGTTCCAATCCAGCTCCCAGCAATAGATTCCCGCGGCCTGCGTGGCGATGCTGAGCCGTTCGAGCAACGCTTCAGACTTGCGCGCGGCCTCCTGATCCAATGCCCTCGCCCGGGCCGCCCTTTGCCGCAGCATCCACGCTCCGAGCGTGACGACGAGCGCCTGCGCAACCACCAGCAGCCACAGCGCGGGCGAATGGCCGACCAGACCAATGGTTATCGAGATCAGCAACGCCAGCGTGACGATGACCTGAACCGGCATGGGCGTCACTTCCCGCCCGCGGCGGGCCACGGGAGCGCCAGCCTGCTTTGCGTGTGGGACGGGTCGATCGAGGAATCCTCTGCTGCCCCGTCAGCGCGCAACAGGGCCGCGAACTGCACCGGGTCCACGGGCCGGCTGAAGTAGTAACCCTGATACTGATCGCAGCCGTGCTTGCGCAGGAAGGCCACCTGTTCGGCGGTCTCGACGCCTTCGGCGACCACAGTCAGGCGGAGGCTGTGAGCCAAGGAGATGATGGCTTGCACGATCGCCGCATCGTCGGAGGAGCTCATGATGTTGGTGATGAAACTGCGGTCGATTTTCAGCTTGTCGATCGGGAACCGGCGCAGGTAGCTCATGCTCGAGTAGCCGGTGCCGAAATCGTCGACGGACACGATGATGCCCATGCGGCTCAGGCGCTGCAGGATCTCGACGGACTCTTCCGGATCGCTCATGACCGCGGTCTCGGTCAGCTCGATTTCCAATGAGTGGGCGCTGATTCCCGCATCCGCCAATGCGCGCCGCACGGTATCCACGAGATCGAGCCTGCGGAACTGCAGCGCGGAGATGTTGACTGCGATGCGAATCGACGGCAGCCCCTCGTCCTGCCACACCCGCAACTGCCGGCACGTCTCACGCAGTACCCATTCGCCGATCGGAACGATGAGCCCCGACTCTTCCGCAAGCGGAATGAAGCGCTCCGGGAGGAGCAGCCCCTGCTCCGGATGGCGCCACCGGATGAGCGCCTCGGCGCTGTGTATGCGCGTGCTCACGGCCTTGAACTTCGGCTGGTAGTGCAGTTCAAACTGCAACTGCTTCAAGGCACGATGCAGATCGCCCTCGAACCGCACACGGTCCTCGGACGCAAAGCTCATGTTCTCCGAAAAGCACTCCACGCACGAGCCGCCACGCTGTTTGGCGCAATACATCGCTGCGTCAGCATGTCTGTAGAGCGTCTCGGTCGTAGTGCCATCGTGGGGATACAGGGCAATCCCGACGCTCGCGGAGGTGTGAATCTCGAGCTCGCCGATCCGGATCGCTGCCTGCAGGGTATCGATGATCGCACGGGCGCTCCGCTCGGTTTCGGCCCGGGAGTGCGCCTGGCCGATGATCAACACGAACTCGTCGCCACCGAGCCGCGCCACCGTATCCACGGTCCGTACCGAGGCCGTCAGACGCCGCGCGACCTGCTTGAGCAGCTCGTCGCCTGCGTGGTGGCCCAGCGAATCGTTGATGAGCTTGAATCGATCCAGGTCGAGCACGCAGACCGCGAATCCTTCCTTCGCAAGCTGGGCATGCACGATGGCCTGGTTCATCCGGTCATCGAGCAGGACGCGATTGGGCAGACTGGTCAGGGCGTCGTGCGTGGCGAGATGGCGAAGTTGTTTGTTGGCCGCTTCCAGGCGCTCGGTCCGGTCGGACACGTCCGACTCGAGCGAGCTGACGTAGTTGCCCAGAGTCCGCTCGTTGCGCCACTTGGACGTCAACGCGTGCGTGCACTGCAGGACCTCGATCATCTCGAAGGGCTTCTTGAGAACCAGCAGCTTGTCGGACCGGCCCAGGCGGGCGATGAGATCGCTCCAGTCGTGATCCGAATAGGCGGAACAGATGACGATCTGGATGTGCGGATCGACCGCCCAGAGCCGCTCGATGGTTTCCAGTCCGTCCCATCCCGGCGGCATGCGCATGTCGACGAACGCAACGTTGTACGGTTGACGTTCCTCCAGGGAGCGTTGCACGAGCGCGAGCGCCTCGGATCCCTGGTAAGCCGAGTCGACGCGGAAGGCATTCAGGGTGGGACGCGAGGGTACCTCAGCGCCGAACAGCGTTGCTTCGAGATCGCGCAGACTCTCGTCCAGATCCTCGCCTCGCAATATCTTGCGGAAATCGTCGTGGATAGCGCGATTGTCGTCGACGATCAGAATGCGGGCGTTGTCGCTGGGATTCACAGCATGTGGGATTTTGACTAGGTCCAACAGCGCCGCTTACGAGGAGAGCGCTGGCTTGACTCCTGTCTGCTTTTATCGACCCGAAGAGGGGCGTCCTTGAGCTTCCAATGGGTGCAGCGTGCAGCCTCGCGAGGAAGCGCTGGGTGATGTGTGTCTCAGTTCCGAGGAGGGTTCGGGGCACCGGGAAGAACCCCTCCGGGCCCCCGGAATATGGTGAACGGCAAGTGCCCTGGGTCAGGCCATAAAGCCCGGGGGCGCCTCGTCCGCGACGTTGAGACGCTGTTCGAGAGCGAGACCCACTCGCCCCAGGGTTCCTTCCTCGAACAAGCGGCCTATGAGCGTCACCCCGTGGGGAACGCGACGCGGTGGAGCGAACGAGTGCAACGGGTGCGCCGGGTCCGGCGCCCAGTCGCTTCGAGCACGCGAGACCTTTACGAACCCGGCGCGCAAGGTCAACGAAGGGTGGCCGGTAAAATTGCTGATCGTCAGCATCTCGTCGCGCATGGACGGAACCAACAGCACGTCGACTTCCGAGAAGACGCGCTGCATCTGCATGGCGACCGCCCGGCGCAAACGATCCGCCTGCACGAAGTCCACGGCAGAGATGAAGCGCGACTGGCGAAAGGTGTTGGGCCACGAGTCGGGTGTCTGCATCCGCATGGAATCGATCTGGCGATTGAGGGTGATCTCCTCGAAAGCGGCGGCCGATTCCGCGAACAGAATCGCGTTCAAGCCGCCATAGGGCCAATCGGGGATCGAGACTTCGGTGAGCTGCAGCCCGAGGCGCTTCAGTTCCTCCAGCGCGGCCCGGTCGACATCCGTGGCCGGCTCCTCTTTCAGCCATTGCGGGAAGTACCCTACGCGCAGACCCGCGACAGGCGCCGTCGCGTCAAAATCCAGGTAACTCGGGACGCTACCGAGGTCACCAGGGTCGGGACCGGAGAGGGCCTTCAGCACGAGCAAGGTGTCTTCCACGCTGCGCGCCATGGGGCCCAGCTTGTCGAGGGACCATGCAAGAGTCATCGCTCCGGTGCGCGCAACCCGGCCGAAGGTCGGACGCAACCCGGTGACGCCGCAACGGAAGCTGGGATTAACGATACTGCCTTCGGTCTCGCTGCCAATTGCGAACCCAACCAGTCCGGCGGCCGTGGCCGCCCCGGGCCCGGCGCTCGACCCACCCGCCCCCTCCTCCAGCAGCCACGGGTTCATTGTCTGGCCCCCGAACCAGACGTCGTTGAGTGCGAGCGCCCCGAGGCTGAGCTTCGCGATCAACACGGCTCCCGCATCGTGAAGCCGCCGCACGACGATGGCATCGTCTGTGGGCACTCTGTTCTTGAAAGGCTCTGCCCCGTAGGTGGTTGGGATGGAGGCCGTGTCCAACAGGTCCTTGGCGCCCCAGGGAATGCCATGCAGCGGCCCCCGATACCGGCCGGCCGCGATCTCCAGATCCGCCTGCCGCGCCTGCGCGAGCGCCAGCTCGCGTGTGAGGGTGATGACGCAGCGCAGCTTGGGATCGAACCGCTGGATGCGTTGCAGGTAGATTCCGGTGAGGCGCTCGGAGGTGAGCAGGCGCTTCTCGATCCAGCCCGACAGCTTCCACAGCGGGGCGAGCGCGATCTGTGCATCCCCAGCCGGAACGGGCCCCGGATCCCGGGCACTGCGAATGAAGCGATCGTGCGTGGAGGCGTTGAGACGGCCGGACAGATCAGGGTTCCAGACTGAATAGGGCGCAAGTGTTGGATTCAGCGCGACCTTCCGCGGTCCCACGCGGCGCTCGTAGAGCGCTGCCATGCCGTTTCGCCAGTTCGTTACCGCGGCGGTGCGCTCGGCATCGGTCAGATTCACCTGAACAAGCTTCTCCGCGGCAGCGAAGGTAGCGGAACTGACCTCAGGCCCCACCGCGGGTCCCGTGCCGAAGACCGGCGGCGTGCCCTCCGGAGAGGTGCAAGCGGTCTGCATGACCGCCGCGGCCGAACCCAGGATCACGGCGGAATTGGTAAGAAATTCGCGGCGAGACTTTGCCACGGAATTACCGTTGCGGTAGCTGCGGCT
>Ga0070681_10001114_pt1 | contig 23011 bp, 30 predicted proteins | sample KBSC83BmetaG_FD_65650 | JGI IMG/M metagenome (GOLD analysis project Ga0070681, IMG submission 65650) | Corn rhizosphere microbial communities from Kellogg Biological Station, Michigan, USA - KBS C8-3B metaG | ecosystem: Host-associated > Plants > Roots > Rhizosphere | place: USA: Michigan...
TGCCCTTCGTGAGCTATGGCGGCACGGCACTCGCGGTGTTTTTGACGATCAGCGGCATCTCGCTCAATATTTCGCGGTATACTTAAAGCATTCATTCAAAGCCATGGCACAGGAACGGTTCAGGGTTGTTTTCACGGGCGGCGGCAGCGGGGGACACGTGTATCCCTTGATCGCCGTTGCGGAGGCGCTGCGAAAGCGCGTCCTTGAGCTGCACGCACCGACCGAATTCATCTACATGGGGCCGAAAGATCCGTTCAGCATTTTGCTCGAGAAGCGGGGCGTGACATTCATCCGCACGCCGTCCGCAAAAATGCGCCGGTATTTTTCGTTCGAAAACATTTTTGATATTCCGAAATTTTTGATCGCGCTCGTGCAGGCGCTTTTCGAATTATATTTCATCATGCCCGATGTGATTTTTTCGAAAGGCGGCACGGGAGCGCTCCCGGTTGTGATCGCCGGGTGGTTCTATCGGATTCCCGTCATCATCCACGAATCCGATGCTCAGCCGGGCCTTACGAATCTCGCTTCGGGCCGATTCGCATCGAAGGTGTTCGTGAGTTTTATGCGCGCGGCGCAATTTTTCAATAAAAATAAAGTTGAGATTTCCGGCCCGCCCGTGCGCGAAGAATTGCTTGACGCACGGCCGGCGAAAGAGGTGGCAAAAGAAACGCTCGGCTTTGATCCGAAGCAGCCGCTCATACTTGTGATCGGCGGATCGCAGGGGTCGGTGCGCATCAACGAATTCATTTTGGAAAACCTGGAACCGATCATCAAAGACACGCAGGTGCTCCATCAAACAGGCGTGGCGAATTTTCTTGAAGCGCAAAAACTTTCGCGCGCGGTGCTCATCGATCAATCGACGTCGAGCCGGTATCACCCGGTGAATTATTTCGACGACAATATTGCGACCGCGCTCGCGGCTTCGGACATTGCCGTCGCGCGGGCGGGGAGCGGGACCATTTTCGAGCTCGCGGCATTCGGCGTGCCGGCGATCCTCATACCCATGGACGAAGGCAGCAACGGCCATCAGCGGATCAATGCGTATGAATTCGCCGAGAAGGGCGGCGGGGTGGTGATCGAAGAATCGAATTTATTGCCGGGAATTTTTTTGACGCAGCTCAAGGCGATTTTAGGCGATGAAAACCGCCGTGCGCAGATGGCCGCGGCATCGGCCCAATTCTTCACGCCCGGCGGCGCGGAAAAAATCGCCGAGGCGATTTTGAAAGCGGGGGCCTAGCGCTGGAAAAGTGCCGGAAATCCTGATAAAATGAGGAGATATGGCAGGTTCCCCGGGGAAAAAGGTTCGGGTACGTTTTCCGCCCAGTCCCACAGGCCGCGTTCATTTGGGCAACATCCGGACCGCGCTCTATAACTGGCTTTTTGCCCGTCAGAACGAAGGCGTATTTTTGTTCCGTCTTGAGGATACGGATAAAGAACGCTCAAAAACGGAGTACGAACAGCCGATTATCGAAGCGCTGCAGTGGGTCGGCCTCGATTGGGATGAAGGCATAAATAAAGAGAAGCCGGGCATGAAGTATCGGCAGAGCGAGCGCGTGGATATTTATGAAAAATATTTGGGACAGCTCTTGCAAGAAAAGAAAGCATATTATTGCTATTGCACAAAGGAAGAACTAGAAGCCGACCAGGCTGAGCTCGTCAGAAAAAAATTACCGCAGGTGTATGTCGGCCGCTGCCGCGATCTTGAAGCGCCGCCGCCGGGCAGGGAGCCGCAGGTAGTTCGCCTGCGCATGCCCGAGGGATCGGTTGAGTTCGACGATCTTGTTCGGGGGCACGTTTCGTTCGAGGGGAAGCTTATCGGCGATTTCGTCATTGGCCGCAAGCCCGGAGAAATGCCTTTGTATCATTTCGCAGTGACTATTGATGATTGCGAAATGGACATAACGCATGTGATTCGCGGCGAAGAACATCTCACGAGTACGCCCAAGCAGATCGCGATTCAAAAAGCGCTCGGGCTGCCCACGCCCATCTATGCGCATTTGCCGCTTATTTTGAACGCGAATCGCGGAAAGCTTTCGAAGCGCGAAGCGGATACGGCGCTCATTGATTACCGCGAGAAAGGGTATCTGCCCGAAACCATGGTTAACTTCCTCGCGCTCCTTGGCTGGCACCCGAGCGGCGACGATGAAATTTTTACGAAAGAAGAGCTCGTAAAAGTTTTCGACATTCATCGCGTGCAGAAGGCGGGAGCAGTTTTCAACTCCGAAAAACTCGACTGGCTGAACCGCGAACATATGAAGAAGATGAGCGATGAAGCAATCGCGAAGGCGGTGCTCGCGCTCACGCCGTCTGCGTTCGATCCCGGCCGCGCGCCCAGCGAAACGTTTCTCGCGAAGATCGTGGCCGCGGAACGCAGCCGCGCCGTAACCTTGCGGGACTTCGCTTCGCTGGGCGGTTTTTTCTTCGCACTCCCGGAATACGACGCTTCGCTTCTTATCTGGAAAGCAACGCCGAAGGAGGAAATTGTGAAAGCGCTCCGCGATGCGTATGATGAACTCGCGAAAATAACCGATGAACATTTTACGCGTGAAATCTTATCCGAGCGGTTGTCATCTATTATAGGTGAGCGCAACCGGGGGGTCGTCTTGTGGCCCCTTCGCGTGGCGCTTTCCGGACAGCGTTCGTCACCGGATCCGATTGAGATCATGGACGTGCTTGGCAAGAAAGAATCTCTTTCGCGCATTATGAAGGCCATCGGAATGCTTGCATCATGAATCGAACGTTCGCCATTGCGGCACTCGGGTCGCTGCTCGTTCTGCCTGTGTTGGCGGGGGGCGTTTTCAATGCCGCGCATGCCCAGACTGCGGCGGCAGATATTGCTTCGAACAGCACGAGTACCGGCGCGAGCGATCTCAAAGCCCAAATCGACGCCAAGAACAAACAGCTTCAGGGTATCAACCAGCAGCTTCAGGAAACCCAGGCAACATTGAAGGCTACGCAAACACAGAAGAACACGCTTCAAAATCAGGTCAATACGCTCAATGCAAACATCAAATCACTCAATTTAGGCATCCAGTCCGATCAGATCACCTCGCAGCAGCTGCAATTGCAAATTCAACAGCTGAACGATGGCTTGGGGGACATAACGGCATCCATTGCGGACAAGCAAGCCGGCATTGAAAGCCTTTTGCGCCAGCTCGAACGGAACGATGCGGGCAATAACAATAATCTGCTCGTTGTCTTTTTGAAAAAAGGAACGCTTGCGGACGGCGTACTCGAAGCGCAGACATTGCATAATCTGCAGGCGCAACTTGCCGGCGACATCGAAAATCTCAAAGATCTGCACGACCAGTACGACAACACGATTCAAGAAAGCGCGGCGAAAAAAGATCAGATTGCGACGCATCAGCAAAGCCTGCAGGCAAAAGTTTCGATCGTGCAGGACGAGCAGGCTGAGAAACAGAATCTGCTTGTGACCACGAAAGGCCAGGAGAGTATTTATCAAAAACAGGTCGCGGATCTGCAGAAACAGCAGCAGCAGATCGCAAGCGATATCGAATCACTCGATGCGATTTTAAGGACCCAGGTCGATCCGTCGGCGCTGCCGGCGCGCGAGGCTGGCGTGCTGCTCGTTCCGATCGCGAGCGACGGAGCGGGGGATATCACGCAGGGATACGGCTCGACCGATTTCGCGAAAAACGGATACGCGGGGCATTGGCATAACGGCCTCGATCTTGCGGCATCGATCGGCACGCCCGTGCGCGCAGCCGCGGACGGCGTGGTGTCGGGCGTTGCGAATGAAGATTTATACTGCCCGCGCGGCGCGTATGGAAAATTTATCACGATCGATCATGCGAACGGCCTCACAACGCTTTATGGACATCTTTCGCGGCAGCTCGTGAAAAAAGGACAAACGGTGAAGCGGGGACAGGTCATCGGCTATTCGGGAAAAACCGGATACGCCACGGGTCCGCATCTGCACTTCACCGTTTTTGCGCAATCCACGTTCCGCGTGAGCAATTCGAAGTCATGCGGTCCGCTGCCCGTGGGCGGTGATCTTGACCCGTATCCCTACCTGTTTTAAAATTTTAATACCCCCATGATGAAAGGCATTTCCTCGAAATGGCCTGCGGCAACCGCTTTGAGCGTCGTTGCCTTTTTTATTGTGGCGCAAAGCGCGCATGCATATGCCATTCCGTCCGGACCGCAGGGGCCGCAGACGTCGTTTGATTTTAGTCAATCGTTTGAAAACCTGCTCACGCCATTTTCGAACTTCGTGAATTCAATGGAAGGCGCCGGGCAGAGCGTGGCGCCCATCGCGTTGCCGAGCGTGAGTCCGATTAAAGCCACGACGAGCGTTGCGTTCCAAGGATTTGATGATTGGGTATACGCCCATGCGGGATTCCGGCCGTCGGCGGTACTCTATTTATTCCTGAGCATCTTTTCATGGATATTGGGCACGTTGAAGAAAGTGGTTGACTGGCTCCTTTCGCTTTTTTGAGTTACGGCCGGGGGATGTGCGAAACACTTTACGGCCCCGCGGGTTTGTGATAAACAATTAGTAGAAGGAGGGTCTTGATATGTCACGAGAGAAAGCCCGTACGATTGCGAAAGTAAATTTTCTTGTGGCGTTGATTGGAATCCTATGGTTGATGACGGCATTAGCCATCCTGATCTTTAGCCAGCCAACGTCGAAGATCGTAGACAGGGCCCTGATTCAAGAAAATTCCAGGGCCCTTATTTAAAAGCATATATATGTCGTAAAAGGTATATTGTGCGACAGATAGGATCCAGAAAGGAGCTATATTCCCTTATGCTTTTCCTCACGTACTATTCACTACACCTATGGCACGCATTTTTTTAATCCTGTTTGGGCTATTCATCGTGCTCGTATTCGTTAACTTCACCTGGACGCTGCTTGGCAATGCATTCGCGTCGCATGGCGGCATCGGGTCCTCTTTCCCTATTCTCGCCTCCCCTTCGGGCAGCGGGCTTTCAGCGGTGGACTTTTCGATTTTCGATAAGGGCGGCGATGGGCTGAGTTATGTGACGCAGGGCTATGGCCGCACGCCGTATTCATACTTATATGTCGAGCACTGGCATAATGGCATCGACATCGCGGCGCGCTATGGCGCAAAGATTCTTTCGCCGGGCGAAGGGCGCGTGATTGCGACGGGCAATCAGGATAACTATTGCTACCGCCTCGGGTTCGGAAAATTCGTCGCAATCGAAGATGGCGCGAACGGACTCGTTTTATGGTATGCGCACCTTGGCGCGATTAACGTCTCGCTCGGCGATGCGGTAAAAAAGGAACAGCTGATCGGCACCGTAGGCACGACTGGATTCGAAACCGGCCCGCATCTTCACCTTTCCATTTTTAAAGAAGCTGGTTTCAGCATGCAAAATAAATACGGCTGCGGACCTGATGCGAACGGCGCGGACATCAATCCGTTGAGCGTGCTTGGGAGCGTCTATCAATAAGGCGCATTCGCTTTTATAATGAAGTCATGAAGGAAGATCCCCGCGCCGGGCGCATTCATTTTGTGGGCATCGGCGGCATCGGCATGAGCGCGCTCGCTCGTTACTTCAACATGGTCCGCGAAGGATCGCTCAAGTGGCGCGTGTCGGGCTCCGACGCCATGATGCGCGATGTGATGCGCGAGCTGAAGAAAGAAGGCATCGACGTGACCGTCGGGCATCGGCAGTCGAACGTGCGGCCAAGCACTGACCTTGTGGTTTATAACCGGGCGATCCCGCAAGATAATAAAGAGCTTGCGGCCGCGCGCGAACTCGATATTGCAACGCTCCCCTATGCGCGCGTGCTCGGCGAAATCACGAAGCATTATACGACGATCGCGATCACGGGATCGCACGGCAAGAGTACGACGACGGCCATGGCGGGTCTTATGCTTATGAACGCGAAGCGCGATCCGACGATCCTTGTGGGCACGAAGCTCCGCGAGCTCGCGCACGAGAACGTGCGCATCGGGCGCGGCGGCTATCTTGTGCTCGAGGCGGACGATTACGGCGCCGCGTTCCTGGAATATTTTCAGAAGATTTCGATCATCACGAATATCGACGAAGAGCACGTTGATTTCTATGGGTCGTTCGCCAATACGAAAAAAGCGTTTTTGAAATTTCTCGAACGTACGGCGCGCGGCGGCGCGATTATTGCAAATGCGGACGATCCGCAGATCGCGCTCGTGAAAAGCAGAATCGCTGCGATCGCGAAAAAACGCCGGGCGAAGCTCATCTGGTATTCGCTCCGCAACCCTGCCGTTAAAAAAATCAGGAAGGCCATCCGGATCGCCGGCGAGCACAATGTTTCGAATGCGGCGGCTGTGTATGCGCTCGGCCGATATCTGCGCTTTTCGGAGCGTGCGATCCTCGACGCGATCGCCGCATACCGCGGCGCGTGGCGGCGCATGGAGTTCCGCGGGAAATTCCGCGGCGCGCCCGTTTTCGACGATTATGCGCATCATCCGACGGAGATCAAGGCGACGCTCCAGGCGTTTCGTGCGCAATACCCCGGTAAAGCGATTGTGTGCGTATTCGAACCGCATCTTGCGAAGCGCCTGAATGCGCTCTATGAAAAATTCACCCATGCGTTCGAGGGCGCGGATTATCTCCTTATGCTCCCGATCTATAAAGTGAGCGGCCGCGAAGGCGCACGCATGCCGCACGATGCGAAAAGCCTTGCCCGCTCCGTCCGCGAGCTGCATCCTGAAATCGACGTGCGCTATGTTTCCGATCCGAAGCGTTTGAAGCGGGTAATCGGTTCTCTCCCCTCCCCGCTCGCGTCATCGGTGATCGTTATGATGGGTGCGGGCGATATCGCCAATCAGACGAAAAAATTTTTGGACTGAGTAACGTTCCGCCGCGCGCCGCAGTATATGGATTTGGAACCCTTTATAATCACAGGTCGTTTTGTGCGACAAGGAGGTGCTGGTTGTCTTCAAACGTGTTGCGCTTTTCCCGGAGAGTCCGTGCGAAAAAATGCGAGGGGAAAATATCCGAATTGAACGCGGAAGTGATCCGTTGTCCCGACTGGGAAGCATTGCAGCATCCGCGCGGCTGGAAGAATGCCACGATCTGGCTTTCCCGGCCGATCAAACTGTCTCTCGCCGGGGAGCCGACGAACACCCTGCGCGCTGATGTTTCAAGTGCATTTTGCATGAAAAATAAAACGCGCGGGCCCGGGGTATTTTTTACAGGCGAAATTTTGGGAGATGACGGATCCAGGCATACGTTTTATGCCATGGGACCTTCGCCTCATGAGCGAGGCGACATCACCATTGTTTTAAAACAAAGAACTGCCAGACCGGTGCGGACATTGTTGCGCGCCGCAGCATAATTTGAGCCCCTGGACCAACAGGAGCTTCGCTTAACCGAGCGGGGCTCCTTTTTTTATGCTTCGAACTCTGGTATGATGGGCCTAATGTTCGGCGACTATAAGGATATCAATGATTTTAAAGAACAGTGCGGATATACGATCGACGACGTTTGGTATCCCCGCGTCACGAAAATCGTGACGATCAAGTCAAAGCCGGCGCTCTACCGCTATTATGGCGAAGCGAAGAGTTATCGCGCGGCGCAGGAAGCCACAGAACAATCCGCAAAGGAAGGCACGATGATCCACGAAGCAGTCGAAGGCCTCCTGCTCGGTAAAAACCCGGAAATTCCGCAGGAGATCTCCCCTGCCGTGCAGTCATTCCTTCAATTTTTCGAAAAAAACAATATCCAGGTGACGCCTGATCTCGTTGAGCGCCGCATCGTGAACTATGACCATCGCTACGCGGGCACGGTTGATGCGATTGCGCTGATCGGCGGCAAACTCGGCGTGCTCGACATCAAAACATCGCAGGCGATTTACCGCGATTACTCTCTGCAGACCTCTGCATACATGGACGCGCTGAAAAGCCAGTTCAAAAATCTGCAGACGCGCTGGATTTTGAAAATCGACCAGGTGCAATACTGCCTGCAGTGCGGCGCCCGCCGCCGCGTGAAAGGCGGCCGTGAAAAAATAAAGATCGATTGGCGCAATCCGCTCCAAAAAAAGTGCGAACACCAATGGTCCGCGCTCGTGGGCGACATCGAGCTGCAGGAATTCCCCTATTGGCAGAAAGATTTCGAGGCATTTCTTGGCGCGAAAAAATTATGGGAATGGGAGAACGACCTCTGGCTTTCCAGGGTGGGATATCTATAGGTTATTAACATTTCGGCAGCTCTGCATCGTATAATATAAGGATAAAGCTCAAAAGGTCGATTTTGTGTTTCTTTGACCCCTTCAAAAACTTAATATTATCCCCTATGTCACAAACAAATAAAACGATCATGTGGGTCGCGATTATTGCGATTGTCCTCGGCGGAGCGTGGTGGCTTTCCTCGAGCTCCATGCAGCAGGCTCAGGCTCCCGGGAATGGATCTGCGGCCGGTACGGCGGCGGCGAATGACAATTCCGATGCGGCGATCGATCAGTCGATGGCGAACATCGACGCGCAGTTGAACGGCTTAAGCTCAGACACGGTTACGGTTGATCAAAGCATGAACGACCAGCCGGTGCAGCAGCAGGCGTTATAGCATACACACGAAACCATGAACAAAAATATGAAATTCAAGTTATTCACGGTTGCCGCGGGAATGCTCGTGCTCTCCGGAACCGTGCTCCCCGTCTTCGCGGCGGAGACCTCCCTCGGAGGCGACGCGAACGTGAAGACGAATATCGGCGGCGTGCACGTTGAAACCGAAATGGAAGCGACGGCGAGTGCGACGTCTTCTATGAAAGGCCACGACGGCCTTATAGTGCGCGCGAAGTCCCGCGCTGACGAAGAGATCCTTCGCCGCATCAACGCGCTCCAGAAACTCGATGACCGCATGTCGGGCATGCAGCGCCTCTCGGGCGATGAGATGAGCAGGCTGTCTGATTCGATCAAGGCGCAGATCCAGGCGATGACGAACCTTCAGGCTAAAATCACGACCGACGCGGACGACAATGCGACTTCGGCGATGAAGATCGATATCAAATCCATTGCGGATTCCTACCGCATCTTCATGCTCGTCATGCCGCAGGCTGCAATTACGGCGGCGGCTGACCGCGTAATGAGTATTGCTTCCGCAATGAGCGATCTCGCGGCCAAATTCCAGACCCGCATCGCGACGGCGCAATCCGCGGGTGCCGATGTGAGCACTGCGGTGACTGCCCTCGCCGACTTCAACGCAAAAGTCGCCGACGCAAACGTGCAGGCGCAGGCGGCGATTTCCGAAGTCTCGACCCTTACGCCGGACAGCGGCGACCAGGCCAAGCTTCAGACGAATCTCGCAGCCCTGAAGGATGCCCGTGCCAAAGTTGTGGCGGCACAGAAGGATCTGAATACGGCGCGCGACGATGCAAAAGCGATCATTAAGGTGTTTGCTTCGGCAAAAGTGAACGTTCATGCAACGACGACCGCTTCGACGACAACGGAAAATGATCAGTAGTACGATCCTATCCCTTGTGAAAAGACGCCCCGAGGGCGTCTTTTTTTAGCAAAAGAAAAAGGCCCCGTGGAGAATGTACATCAACACTAAGGGCCTCTTTGTACAAGGCTGCGCCATCCATATCCCGGTTCACCGGGGCCACCGCTCACACGGCGCTCACGCCTCGCGAAATATAATGAATCACCTACGGTACTGATATCTATTCTATACCTCGCAATGCCGCTTACAAGGCCCGAAAATGCATGAAAAGTGAATAATCTGTGAATGAGGTGTGGAAAAGTAGCCGCTTTATTGCCAGACGGTTTTTACGCTGATTTGGCGGGTGTTTTCGAGGGTGGGAAGGCTTGAGGTGGAAAGCATAAGGCTGCCAATGTTCGCAGTCCAAATCGGCCGCGAAGCGTCGAGATCTCCAAAAATCATCACTTCGGAGCCGATGGGGCCGGGGGCGCAGCCATAATTGGCGGAGTCCCCCGCTGCGGTAAAGGGCCGGGTTCCGGTGAATGGCGTGCAAAGCGTGCCATCTTCGAGTTCAACAAGCCATGCCCAATTATCCGGCGCACCGCCAGGCGGCAGTTGCGGCTTCGGGAGGGGTGAGGAAAGGTTTACGATGAAAGCTTTATTGTTTTCGGCATCAGCGGGATTTACGCCGCAAAGCACATTCGATGGACTACCGAACTCGAAACATGGATCGCTGATTGAATTTTCTACGGCGCAACGCCATGCATCCGATCTGTAGGGGGCGGCAATGGAATTCGTCCAGCACGAGCCGTCTTCTATTGGCGTGCCGCTTGCGGCGCTTGCGACATACTGGATGATCGCGGTGGGCGCCGGGCTCGGGGCTTGCGTTGTGGTTATGGTAGTCGCGCCCGGCGAAAAATAAACGCCAAGGAATAAGATGACGGCGAGCGCGGCAACAGCCAAAAGCGCTGTTTTGTGCTGCTCTTTCATGATAGTGAGAGAAGATTAAATTTTCATTAAAGGAACTTGAAAGTTCCCACGATGCGGTCAAGCGTCGACAATACTCGCGCGCGGTCGAATGGCTGCAGCTGATATTCGGCGGGATAATTCATGATCTGCGTCGAGTGGACCGTGTATTCGATGACATAACATTGTCCCCCGTGCAGCGTGCGGTAACTCGTCGTTTCATAAAAATTTCCGGCGCCGGCTCCCGATGAATGGAACATCGAAAACTGGATTCCGTTTGAGGTTGCGGTGAGTGCCGCAGAAGATTCCCCCGCCCCCGTGTCGGGTGACGTGCACTGTTTCACTGCGGCATTATTTCCGCTGCGCCCAACGGTAAGGGTGGCGTCCGCGAAGTTAGTCTGCGGCTCGAATGCTCGCGGAATTTGGAGCGTGAACGCTCGAATACCAGGGGTGCCGTTTGCGCTGAGCCGCCAATCGGTGGATGGAGTCTGCGCGTTGTCTTGCGTATTGAAATCGAGCGGGTACGCGATGCTGAAGCCGCCCGCATCATTCCGGTCGGTCTGCCATGCGGCCACATTCGCATAATAGTCCTTTCCCGATTGCGAAGGCTGCTGCGCCGCACGTTCAATCGACTCGCCGTACCGGATGCCATAATAGAATCCGATGAACGGAAGCGCGACGAAAAGAACGAGCGCGATGATTTTTGAATACCATGTAACACGGTTCCATTCCATAGCGGAGATATAAGGTAATCATACCACAGCGATGAAAAAGATATCAGAAATCCGCCCTCGTTCTCCCGAGCGGGCATCCGCATTATTGCGCATTGGGTTCGGGGCAGTGTGGCTCGTGAATGCGTGGCTCAAATGGCAGCCTGGTTTCTTAAACGGATTTGCCAGTTATATTTCGGGAGCAGCTGACGGACAGCCCGGATGGGTGCAGGCATGGCTCGGTTTTTGGAGCTCTGTAGTGGCGATCAATCCGCATCTTTTCGGCGTGATCGTGGCATGCATTGAAACCGCGCTTGCGCTTGGACTTCTCTTCGGGGTTTTTATGGACGTTATCCTTCCGCTTGGGGTCGTATTCGCATGTTTTGTATGGGCGATTCCGGAAGCTTTTGGAGGGCCATACACCGCAGGCGCCACGGATGTGGGCGCGAGCATTATTTACGTTTTTGTTTTTATATCGCTTTGGATCGGCAATGCCGAGAGCCATTTCAGCCTGCGCAGCCGCCGAACGCGCGCGTGAGCTTAAACCTGGATCTTCGAGAAGAAGTAGCTGCCGAGTATAAGGAATACCGCCGTGACGGTAGCGAGAACTGCAAGATCGGGACCGATGCCGATGACGGGCAGGTTTACGAGGAGCGTCCGGAAGGCATCGATGCCGTACGTGAGGGGGTCGAATTTCGTAATGGCGCTTAGGGCCGCCGGGAGTCCTTCAAGCGGGAAGAGTGCACCGGAAAGGAAGAAGAGCGGCATTACGATGAAGTTCATGATGAGCTGAAAGCCCTGCATATCTTCAAGAAGCGACGCAATCATCGTGCCGAGCGCGGTGAAAAGAAGCGCAACGAGGAGCATGAAGAGTATTGCAACGGGAACGAGCGCCCAATTGAATGGCCGGAATCCCGGAATGAGAACGATGAGGAATACGATGATGCCCTGGATCGTGGCGACCGTTGCGCCGCCGAGTGTGCGGCCCATCATGATGCTGAACCGCGAAACCGGCGCGACGAGGGTTTCTTTCAGGAAGCCGAACTGCCGGTCCCAGATGATCTCGATGCCGGAAAAAATGGCGGTGAAGATGATACTCATGCCGATGATGCCCGGCCCGAGGAATGTGAAGTAATTCCCTTCCCCCGCTTTCTGGAACGTGGCGCCAAGACCGTATCCCAATGCGACGAGGAAAAGGATCGGCTGGCCCAGAGCGCCCACAATGCGCGAGCGCGACCGCAGATAGCGCTTGATTTGACGAAGCCACATTATATAGACGGTTTTCATGTCGGTGTTTTTATTTTTTGCCGCCGCGCCACATCCTGCCCATTTGGCGCATACGGTCTTGGGCATTTGATTCCTCCTCGCGGATCACTTTGCCGGTCAGCTCAAGGAAAGCGTCTTCGAGCGACGGCTTGTTTGTTTGTTTCTTCAGATCGTCCGATGTTCCCGACGCGATGATTTTTCCGTGATCGATGATCGCGATCCGCTCGGCGATGCGTTCCGCTTCTTCCATATAATGGGTTGTGAAAAATACGGTGATGCCTTCGGTCTTGTTGAGATTTTGCAGATAGCTCCACATGTGATTGCGGGTCTGCGGGTCGAGTCCGAGCGTCGGTTCATCAAGGAAGATCACTTTCGGATGGTGTAAAAGGCCGCGCGCGATTTCGAGTCGCCGGCGCATGCCGCCGGAGAATTCCTTCACCAGGCTGCCGCGGCGATCCCACAGCTCCACGAATCTCAAAAGTTCGGGGATGCGTTCTTTCATCACGTCTGCCGGAACGTCGTACAGATATCCATGGAATTCCATGTTCTCGTATGCGGTGAGCTCATCATCAAGGCTCGGGTCCTGGAAGACGATGCCGAACGAGCGGCGTACGGCATCGGGTTCCGCGGTCGTCGAATGGCCGTTCATGGTGATGGTTCCCGCGGTGGGCGCGAGGAGCGTGGTGAGCATCTTAATGGTCGTCGATTTTCCCGCACCATTCGGCCCCAAGAACGCGAAAATCTCCCCTTTCTTGACGGAAAAGGAGATGTCGTCGACCGCCGTGAAATCGCCGAATTTTTTTACGAGGCCGGTTACGCTGATGATATTCTCCGCGGTTGCATCGTGTGTCATGGCGGCGTATGATGAATAAATAAAATAATTAAATAACTTAACTATTTAAGTTTAGCGCGCCGGGCAGCCGTCGTCAATCGCGCGCTGTGGACAATGTTATAATACGATTATATGCCATCATTCGTATCCCGCGTGGGAATCAAGAAGCTTGTGCTCATCATTGCGGCGATTGCGATCGCCGGTTTTTTCGTATACCGCTTCGCCCTACGGGGCAATGCCGGGAAGTATCAGTTCGTGACGGTGACGAAAGGATCGATTGCTGAAACAGTGAGTATAACGGGGAACACGACGCCGAAAACGAGCCTCGATCTCGGTTTTGAAAACGGCGGCTCCGTTGCGGAGGTCATGAAGGCGGTTGGCGATCATGTATTCCCCGGCGATGTGATCGCCCGCCTCGATACGCGCGACCTTGCGACGCAGCTTGCCCAGGCTCAGGCGAACGTCGATGCCGAAGAAGCAAAACTCCGCTCTCTCCAGGCGGGCGCCCAACCGGCTGATATTCAGGCGTCTCAGGCCGCTCTCGATAAAGCGCGCCAGGATCTCGCGAACCTATACGCGAGCGCGAGCGATGCGGCATCCGACGCATATGCGAAATCAAACGACGCCGTCCGTAACCAGCTCTCGGCATTCTTTTCGAGCCCCGAGACTAACAATCCGCAGCTTACGTTTTCAGTGAGCGACACTCAAACGTTAAACGACGTCCAGTTCCGGCGCACGCAGGCGAGCGTCGAATTGAATGCCTGGGCGAAAGACATTTTCGGCATTTCGGCTTCGTCCCCCTCTTCAACGCTTGCCGGCGTCCTCCACGCATCGATCGCGCACATTTCCATCGTCAAGAATTTTTTAGAGAGCGTTTCGCAGGCGCTTACGGATGAGACCGGCCTTACCGCCTCGACGGCCAACACGTATCATGCATCGCTCACCGCCGCGCTTGCCGAGGCGAACACCGCGAGCGGCAATCTGAATTCCATTTCCCAGAACATCGCTTCGGCGATCATCGGCGTGTCGCAGCTTCAGGCGCAGCTCGATCTCAAAGTCTCAGGCTCCACGCCGGAAGACATTCAGGCGCAGCAGGCGCTCGTTGAACAGGCGCAGGCGAGCGCGGCGAGCATTCAGGTTAAGATCGCGAAGGCGTCGCTCATTTCCCCCATTGCAGGCGTTGTGACGGTGCAGAATGCGAAGGTTGGCCAGATTGCCGCACCGGGTGCGACGCTCGTTTCGATCATCTCCGATGGCGATCTTGAAATCGATGCAAATGTTCCCGAAACCGACATCGGCAAAGTGAGTCTGAATGATCCGGTTTCGATCACGCTCGATGCATTTCCGAATGAAACGTTTACCGGAAAAGTATTTTATATCGATCCGGCGCAGACGATCATTCAAGGCGTGGTCGATTACAAAATCAAAGTGAGCTTCGATAAAGCCGACCCGCGCATGAAAAGCGGGCTTACGGCAAACCTCGACATCGCAACGCAGCAAAAAGATAACGCGCTCATCCTTCCTCAATTTGCCGTATTGCAGAACGATCAGGGCTCGTACGTTGAAATTTTAGAGAACGGCAAAATGGTGCAGGAACCGGTGACCCTCGGCCTTCGCGACGACAAGGGCAATGTGGAAATCATCTCCGGCGTGAGTGAAGGCGAACAGGTGCTGAACATCGGCCTGAAGCAAGGACAATAATGATCGTCGTCGAAAATCTTTCCAAAGAATACCGCGATGAAGGCGGCTCAACAATTGCGCTGCGCGGCGTTTCGTTCAACATCGAGAAGGGCGAATTCGTTTCCATAATCGGGCCGTCCGGCTCCGGCAAGTCCACGCTTCTCCATATCTTGAGCTTTCTCGAGCGGCCGTCAGGCGGTTCATACACATTTTTCGGGCGGCAGATCGACGACATGACGGACCTCGAGCTCGCGCGCGTCCGCAACAAAGATATGGGATTCGTGTTCCAGGCATTCAACCTCCTTTCGCGCCTCTCGGTGTATGAAAACGTGGAAGTTCCGCTGCTCTATTCCGACGTCGATCCGATACTGCGAAAAGAAAAAATCATTGCGGCCGTGCATGCCGTCGGCCTTGAAGAAAAATTATACTCTTCGGCGGGGACGCTTTCAGGCGGACAAAAACAGCGCATCGCGATTGCCCGTGCGCTCGTGAATGACCCGGGTATCATTTTCGCGGACGAACCGACGGGAAACTTAGACTCCAAATCCGGCGCGCAAGTGATGGGCATCCTGGATGACCTGAATACGAGAGGCCATACGATTGTACTCGTGACGCACGAAACGTATACCGCTGAGTTTGCGAATCGTATTATTAAATTGAAGGACGGCCTCATTGAAAGCGACGGAAAAGTCGAATCGCCGCGCCGCTCAAAAGAACAATTTTTCAAATAATTTTCAATCGCCATGCGCCTCAAAGATTCATTGGCATCGGCACGCGCCACCCTGAAACACGGTAAAACGCGTTCACTGTTGACGATGCTTGGCATCGTGATCGGCATCGCATCGGTCATCGTTTTGATGTCCGTCGGCCAGTCGGCGCAGGATCTCATTTTGAACCAGGTGCAGGGCCTCGGTTCAAACCTCATTATTGTGATTCCGGGCGGTTCGACGAGCGGGCGCTTTTCGTCCCCCGCGCAGGCGCAGGGCATCGTTATTAAGAGCTTGCGGCAAAGCGATCTCGACGCGCTTGAACGCGAGCCTTCGATTTCCAGCGTCGCCGCCGAGGTCCACGGCCAGGCGAAAGTCGTGTATGGCGACAACGATGAAAATGTTACGTTCAGCGGCATCACGGCGAACTTTTTCGCCGTCCGCAACTTCGGCGTCGCGAAAGGGCTCCCTTTCACGGACGATGACGTGAACTCGTTCAACCATGTCGCCGTGATCGGTTCCGATCTCGCGACCACGCTGTTCGGCAATCTCGAACCAGTGGGCAAATTGATCCGACTGCAGAACCAAACATTCCGCGTCGTGGGCGTTCTTGAAAAGAAAGGAACCGGCGCATTCGGCATCGACGAAGATAATATCGCGGTCATTCCGATCACCGTCGCGCAAAAACAAATCCTCGGCATCGACTATTTCTCGGACATCGTCGTTCAGGGGAATTCCACGTACACGACCGATTTCACGAAATCCCGGGCAATATCGGTGTTGCGGCAGGACCACAGCATCACCGATCCCAATAAAGATGATTTTACCGTCGAGACGCAGCAAGACGTGCTCTCGCTCCTCGGCAATATCACGTCGATTTTGAAAATTTTTTTGACGGCGATCGCTTCGATCTCGCTCATCGTGGGCGGCATCGGCATTATGAATATCATGCTCGTGTCCGTTATCGAACGGACGAAAGAGATCGGCTTGCGGAAATCGGTCGGCGCGACGGACCGCGACATTCTGCAGCAGTTCCTTGTTGAATCCATCATGCTCACGTTCGTGGGCGGCGTGATCGGCATCGCAGCGGGCGCGTTCTTTGTGACGGCGATTTATCTCGTGCTGTCCAACTTTTTCTCGATCGGCTGGGTATTTGAATTTCCTATTTCAGCGGTCATCATTGCCGTTGTTGTTTCAACGATTACGGGCGTTGCGTTCGGCATCTATCCCGCACGTCAGGCAGCCCGCAAGAATCCGATCGAGGCGCTGCGGTATGAATGAAATTATTATTAAAAAAGATTTGACCCGGTCGCTTTCGCGACCGGGTCGGGTTGTGATGTGATAATAGTTACTTGCGCAGAGGCTGGCGTGGACCGTTATGTGCGTAGTCACGCTCGGCGCGGTCGAGTTGGTGCTCGAGCTCGCGCTCGCGCTTGCGGTCAGCTTCGTATTCTGGTTGCCTGATGATATCGCAGACAACCGATACGATTACGGCCACCGCAATTGCTATGGATCGCACGACCGGATTATTCCGGAAGCAGCGATATAGGCCCGAGAAAGGCCCATTAACAGCCCGACAGCAATGTGCTGGCGATGCTGTAATAATATCATATATAAATAATATTGTCAATATCAAAAAATCCCGTTGTGATACGGGATTTTTTGCATGGAACGTTTTCCTTATATTCTCCGCTTCTTCGATGCCGCTTTGCGGCGTCGGGCTGGCGCCTTGCGCAGCATCGGCTTCGCCATCATTTTCGCGTGCTTCTGTATCCGGCTCCACTCGGATTTGAGCTGTTTCGCCGTATTCATCATCTCGCGCACGGTCACGTCTTCAAGCGATCCATATTGCTTCACCGCCTGGTCGACGATCCGCTTATACTCCCCTTCCGAGAGTTTGCGGGCCATCTTCGCCCGGCGCGCCACTTCTTTCTGCGCCTGCTTTGCCCATGTTTTCATCTTTGCGCGGCGCTTGGCGCCTTCTTTGCCTGACAAGAGATATGCGCCTGCAGCTGCTGCGAGCGCGGCGGCTGCAACGGCGCCTGCTCCGATTTCAAGCGCTTTCTTTTGCGATTTTTTCATAAAATGAATTATTAAAAAATTATTATTTCGACCTTGACGTTTTTTCTTTCTTTTTCTTCGCTACTCCTTTGATGAACGACCACAACCGCTCCAAGCGAAAGCCTTCGCGGCGGATGTCGTCGCGCAAGCCGCCGATGTCCTCGCGCACGAGCGCCGCTTCCTCTTTTACGAGCTGCGTGATGTCTTTCACGTCGCTCAGAATTTTTGCAACATAAACAAGGACGATCGCGAGCAAAGCGCCAAGCACGACGACCACGATGGTCGTCACGAAAAAGAAAATATCGGCATGCATCAGGCTGTTGTCCATGATTTAAGTATAGCAAACCTTATTCCCCGAACAATCGGCCGAGCGCTTTCCGTTTGTCGATCGCGCCGAGTTTCGTTTTGCGCACGGCATTGCCGAGCATCATAATCGTTTGATCGTATGTTGCGCGATCCACGGGATACGGCGTCGCGTCTTTACCGCCGTGCGCAAAGCTGTAGCGTGCGGGATCCTCGTATGACGGCGCCGCGCCATAGATCACCTCGCCGACGAGCGCGAGCGCGCGCATCGTTTTCGCGCCCACGCCCTCCATGGCAACGAGCTTCTCATACGACTCTGGTTTTTCATCCGTCACTTTGGCGAGAACTTTCTCAAGGTATTTGCTCTTCGAAAAGTTCTCATGAAGCACCGGATGATATTTGAACTCGCGAGCCTCCATGTTGAACAACGTGAGCTGCACGCCCTCGCCATTCTGGAATTTCACCATCTGCGATAACCGCGAAGAATATTTTCGCAACAGGTGAATGTCTTTCATTAACGTTGCGTAGCCTGCATGCACGAGTTCGGTCGAAATTTCCCGCGTCTTATCGCTTTTTGCGGCGGTGAGATCGAGGACATTATTGACGACGATGGGTGATGAAATGCCCGAGTGCGGTTCGGCAACGAGGTCGTTTACATTTTCGGAGTACCAATGATATCGCCGCGCCTGGCCGCGGTCCGCATTCATCCCCTGCTGTACAACGGCCCACGCGCCGCCTTTCGAAAAGAAAAAGGCATGGTGATAGAGCTGGAATCCATCCTGCACAAGCGCGCTGTCCACTTTCGCGCTCATCTTTGAATTGTAAACAAGGTTCTCGGTTTTCGGCGCGCCGAGCGCAAGTCGCTCGCCCCACGATCGGATCTCGTCCGGCGTTTTGCGCGACGTCTTCCCTTTTCCGCCCGCGATTACGATGCCGAAATCGGATTCATGGCCACGGATTGCTTCCTTAAGGGCGGCGGTCAGGATCGTTGTGAGTCCCGAAGCGTTCCAGTCGAAGGCCAACACGGTGCCGAGCGACTGGAACCAAACCGGATCCGCGATGCGCTTCACGAATTCGTCCGGCCCGTATTCGGCCACCAATACATACATCATCTCGCGGCCAAGCTTCACCATGCGTTCGAAAAGCCACGGCGGGCAGTGGCCGGTATCGAGTCCGAATGATGCGATGCCGCGGTGGATCATATAGATATTATACGCTGCGCGGAGCTATTGATTGAATTGTCGGTTTATAGTAAAATATTGCCAGATGTTCACATGGGAGGGGTTGTATGAAGACTTTGTCTTCTGCTCAAGATCGACTTTGCGCTGCCAAGCGTGATGCCCGAGCCGCGGCATTTCTGCTTGCCATAATATTCATCCTCAAGATCGCCGAGGCGTTTATGGGGCTTCCCGAGGAGCCCGGCGTGTCACTCCATTTGTGGTTCCAGGTTGCAAATGCTGTTTTTGCAATAGCCTTTTTCTGTTCTGTTTGCGCTGCTGCAGGCAATCTCATGCAGTACGTGGTTACCGGGGTCGTGGTCGTCCCCCATCAATAACGGATGCATAGCTTTTCGCCGCCCGCGGATTCAATCCCGAGCGGCGTTCACTTTTTATAAAGAGCAGAAAAAAACAAAGCACCGGCTTGCGGTGCTTCAATCTTCAATGAAGTGTTGTCTTTATCTCTCTTAGTTAATGAGCGGTTCGGCGCTTGAAGCGCGCCGACAGTTCGCCGGAGCGTCGTCGATGAAGCTGATGACGTTGCATTGGCGGCAGTAGAGATATCCTTTCCGCCGTCGGTTGGCGGTGATTTCGCCATCGCAGGAAGAACAGATCCACCCGGTCGGCTCCGTGTAATACGCAACCTCGTTCGGATTGGGTGCGAGGGTCAGTATTTCGAAAAGCCGTACAAATGCTCTTCCGAGTTCGCAAACCCGGTATCCGACCTCTTTCAAGTCAAACATTGCGCGCCTCCTTCTCTAGAGAAATAATACCATTTCCAGCTTTGATTGGCAAGAGTCCGGCGTTTGACCGGTTATATGTTCTGCCGGTATGTCTGCGCCGCCTCATCGAACTCGATCACGCCGAGCTCATGGAAATAATCAATCGTTGCTTTCAATTCTTCCGGCTGGTGTTTCCACGTCCAATGCGTTTGCGCGTTGAACTTCGCTTCCGCTTCTCCGTATGTGAATGGTTTGTTTCGGAATTCGTGTATCAAAAACTTTTCGATCTCGGCAAAGCGGGCTTCTTTTAAAAGATTTTCTTCGGCGAGCTCGGGAGCGTCCACTGAATCAGGAATTTCGCCGTTGCTATTGTGGCCGTGATCATCAGGCATACTATTATTATAACTGAAATTTATTCGCTCCGTTTGAAATCGAGCTGCGATTCCGGAATTCCTTTCGAGACGCCGTACGCAATTGCGTCTCGCCACGTTGAGGGATTGGATTGTTTGATCGTAAATTGTTTTTCTTTGAATACCACAATCGTTTCATCTTTGCCCGGCTGCCAAAAATACATATACCACGGGCCGTCGTTCAAGTAGCCGCCCATCTTTTTGATTTGCCGCTCATTCACGCGCACGTCGTTCAGCCGCCAGTCTCCTGCTACATATTCCCGGAGCACATTCATTTTTTGAAGGATTGCAGGATCGGTCAGGCTCGACTCGATGATCGTGCCTTCGTATGATTGGGCGCCCATCTCCGGCAGCGAAAGCATGCAGAGGTCATAACGTTTTTCAAGGAGTTCGATCGTCGACTGAAGTTTTCCATATTTCTCTTTCACATCCTGCGCGATTTCGATGCCCTGTTTCGCTGTTTCGCTTCTCGCGAATGTTCCGGCGATCTTTTCTCCTGCAAGGGCTTTTAGTTTGTCTTCGGGCCATCCGCGTATCATATCTTCGAGCTCTTTCTTCTTCGCTTCAAGCAATTGTTTGATTGAGTCGCATTTCTGGCCGTCATCGCTATCGCCGCTCTGCTGATTTTTATTCTTTCGATATAGCCGCATCCCGAGCGACACGAGGCCGCCGATCGTGCCCACAATGAGAATGCCAATAAGAGTCATGAAGTCCGCGCTGGGCGGCGCTGCTTGCGCCGGCGTGGTGGTCGATGTGGGTATGAGAGCTGTGCTTGTCGCTCTGGGCGCGGGCACGGGCGCGGGGGCACTTGTTTTCGGTTTAGGTTGACGCGGAAGCGTGCGCGGCGTTGATGTTGATATTGAAGATGCCGATACTGACGACGACGCGGCGCTCGTAGCCACCGGGGTGGACGTGGTTTGTATGCTCCCCGCGCTCCCGTCTGATTGCGCATGCGCAAGCGAGAGCGGCGCCACGATGGCGATAACAATAATGATCGTACGCTTCATTGCGCAACAATTTTTCGCAAAACATCCGCTGCGATACGCGCGTCTTCCAATGCGTTATGTAGCCCGCGTGCCTTTGCGCCGAACCATTGGAACATCTCTTCCGATTGCACCCCGCCTGCATAGCCGTTTTTTAGCGCGTACAGGTATGCCGCAGGCCAGATGTCGAATACATGGTAATCGTACGTGGTATCAAAATCGATGCCGCCGGCGGCCAAAATCTTTTTGAGTGCAAACATATCCCAATTCGCGACCCACGTTGCGATGAAAATATCAGTGCCGAATTTTTCGTGGAATTGCTTCCCTGCCTCGGCCTGTGACGGTGCGCCTTCAAGCATCTCCTGTGTGATGCCCGATTTTATCGGCCGGCGGCCGTTCAGATTGGCATATATATAGCTCACGAAGCTGCCTTTTTCTTCGAGTGTGTTTTTATTAAGAAGAACCGCGCCGATCTGTGTGGGGTCGGTGCGCGTGCCTTCGAAATCGAGAACGAGAATGTCTTTAGGGAATCGCATGAATCTATGACGATATAATATAACGGCGAGAGCAGTATCGCAAAAATTATGGATACCAGTATATCATGCTTCGATTCCGTATTGGCGGTACCGTGCCTACTATGCCGTCGAGGTCGTTTTTATGGGTTTGCGAGGGTTTTCAATTTGAAACCGATTTCGTCACGCAAAGCGCCTACTTTCCCGTCAATAATGTCTATTTTTTGCTTAACGCCATCTATCGCTTCATTTAATTTCCCGTCGACAATATCGATTTTCCGGTTAACATCGCCTATCGCCTCATTTAATTTCTCGTCAACGATGTCTATTTTCCGATCCAATGCTTCGTAGCCCTCATACAGGGTATCAAATTTCCTATCAATGTTTTCAACCATAACTCCAAAACGTTGTCCTGACTCTCGCACCGCTTCTTGTGCGGCTTCGTGCGCCGCCTTCTTCGCGGTTTTTTCAATATATTGATCGATATTGGATCGTTTCATTCTGTTATCGTACCGCCGGAATATATATCGTCAATGTTCGTTTAATAATTTTTTAATGTTGTCGAGTGCGGACCGTCCCAGCCATGAACGATGATGATGCGCGGGGTCATGATAGTAAAATAGTCTTCCCTTCCTTTGTCGTCCAGTCGGTGAAACGCCACCATGTCGGCGTGAATTTGAACGCGACGAATTTCTCATCATGTTTCTTCGCCGCTTTTTCGGAGAATTTTCTGAAGTATATTTTATCAAACGCCGCCGTATCGTTTCCGCCCGATATGAGTTCGGCGATGCCGTCAAGCTGCAGCGTCTTCATGTTGGTTTCATCCGCGCCGACGACGAACGACGCGCGCGAAGTTTCTCTTCCGAAGAGCGGCTCCGCTTTGCGGTAGGCGCGATACGTTTCGAAATAAAACACGAATGGATTTTCAGAATGTGCGAAGTGCACGGTTGCCGCATGCGGCGAGCCATCGAGCATTTCAATCGCCAATACGCCAACGCGCTGGTTTTTAAGGTATTCGATGACTTCCGGTTTTGCGGCAACGCCCATATTTATTTCTCTTCTAAAAATCTCACAAGCAGCCGCACGGGCGATCCCGCCGCGCCTTTCGCTAAAAATTCCCCATCCATCGCCGTCATGCGCGGGGCAATGTCGAGGTGCACCCATGGCGTGCCCTTGATGAATTGCCAAAGGAAAACCGCCGCCGTGATTGCGCCGCCCATGCGTTCGGGTTTGCCGAGGTTTGCCCAGT
>Ga0070681_10001115_pt1 | contig 23009 bp, 17 predicted proteins | sample KBSC83BmetaG_FD_65650 | JGI IMG/M metagenome (GOLD analysis project Ga0070681, IMG submission 65650) | Corn rhizosphere microbial communities from Kellogg Biological Station, Michigan, USA - KBS C8-3B metaG | ecosystem: Host-associated > Plants > Roots > Rhizosphere | place: USA: Michigan...
CTTCCGTTTCTCAACTGAGGCACGCGCAACCGGAGAAGACTCATGTAATCGCCAGCCCCCCAAGTAGTCGCACGGAATCCTGGCCCAGCCAGCCGAAACCGGGCCATCCGGGGACCCCGACATCGTGATCGGAAAGCACCACTCTGGCGAAGGCTCGCGCGGCAAAGCCGGGCCTGCTCATCCTGCCTCATCGTGCCAACGCAGTTGCGATCAGGCGCACACAGATGCGTGTCATAAGGCGGGCAGTGAAGATCTTGCCGAAAGAAGTCCGCGACGCGTATGTAGGCAGGGCGTGGCAGTCCATGACCTGGATGTGTTTTGAAGATCACACCCTACTTGTTTTGAAGATCACTCCCACTTATGGACCAAGACCTACCTCGGGCATCGATGACGCGGAAGGGGCTTCTTTCGAGCCCCTCCGCTATCAGTGTAGAGTTCGCCGGCAATTGCTCTCACTTCACGCCTGGCAGGCACTTGAACTGAGTAGTTCCGCAGTCATTGTCCGGGAGGCTGCTTGTTGTCCAGCTCGTGGATCCACTTGCGTACGTCGACCCTTGGTAGACTGCACTGCTGGTGACGGTTGCAGTACCTGGACTGATGGTTTGCATGCTAGTGCTCGCCGTTACTGTCACGTCGAGACTGCTATAGGACGAGAACTGGTCCAGCCAGGTGGAAACTGCAGTAGGATCTTGCGGCACGAGCCCTGTGCCCTTGACCACATATTGAAAGTTCTGTTGGCCAAGCGTTGCGCCTGTGGTGTCGTCCTTGACCGTGATGGTGAAGGTGCCGCCGGTCGACACGATCTGTGCGTTAGACAGCGTATAGTTCATAATAGCCTGGCTGGGATCCATGCTGGCAAGATCAGTCCCCGACACAGGCGGTATCCACATCGCAAGCTGCTTGGGGGTTGCGTTGGAAATTGTCACATTTCCGGTAACCGTTTCGCTGGTCGTGCCAGTCGAAGTGTGGGTCACGCTAAGGCCCACGGACGCGGTTGTGACACAACCTACAAGCGATATCAGGCTTCCTGCAATGGCAACGCATAATGCAAATTTGCAGAGCATGTTGATTTTGTAATGTTGCATCGGTTTACTCTCCTAAAGGATGGTAGTTTCATCCGAGCTATAGAGAGTGAGAGTAGAAAAAAGTTACAGCCTGAATGCTCTGTCCATTGCTCATCTTGTCGAACATAGATTGTCAATAGCTATACATGTACACCAGTGTGGGCGAAAAACTATCAGCGCGAGTTGAACAATCGCGGCGCACCTATCGAGGCATACTATGCGTAAACCTATACTGTTCAGACTACAAGAGCGGCTTGCTAGGACTTGCTAATCCTGAAACAAACGAACCAATGCCTGCTGCTACTTTAATTTTAGAAGTGTTTCGGGCGCTCTGCAGGAGCAAGTGCGAGGACTCCTCCACAGTAGCTGAATCTGCCGAATGCCGTACGGCTGGATGTCGGCAGGAGCTTCAAAGACTCTCGTTGCAACTCGGTTTTATACTTATGTCGCTGAGCGTCTGTCAACTGTTTTTGGCTACTTCAGGCAGCGGGTGAGTTCATTTTGGAACTAATCATTTCTCTGCCCATCGTGGCTCCCCACGGGTGAAGGCCCGCTTTCGTCTTAACAAGCCAGGCAGAAGACGTTCTGCGCAGATTGTGGAGAACTCATGGACTACCTTGGTTCTGCTCGGGGTTCGAACGTTTCATCGTGCGCCCTGCTATCCTGCTTATTTCGACGCACACGCGCAATCTGAAGGAGACTCATGGCCGCACTGATTGATGCCATCGACATCAAGCGCAAGATGTTTTTTGAGTTTGAGAACACGCCCTTCCACTGTCTGGACGTGGAGGTGTCCACGCCCACGGCGCGGGGCGGGCAGACGCTGGTCCGCATCAAGATGCGCAACCTGATCACGCGCGCGGTTTTTGACAAGACGTTCAAAGCCGGTGACAAGTTCAAGGAGCCCGACCTGGAGATGGTCCCGGCCTCCTACCTATATAGTGACGGCGAGAGCTTCCACTTTATGGACCAGGAGAGTTATGAAACCGTCACGCTCTCCCGCGACATGATTGGCGACGCGAGCGACTTTCTGGCCGAAGGGCTGGTCATCCAACTGCACAAGTACAACGGCAACCCCATTGGCTTGCAGTTGCCGCCTCACGTGGAGATGACGGTGACGCACACCGAGCCCGGCGTACGCGGCGATACCTCCAGCGGCAGCGTGACCAAACCGGCCACGCTGGAAACCGGCCTGGAAATCCGCGTGCCGCTCTTTATTAAGGAAGGCGAGAAGGTGAAGGTGTCTACTGAGACCAGGGAGTTCGCCGGGCGGGCGTGAAAGGCCAATTCTCACCACGGAGACACGGAGGCACGGAGAAAACCAAAAGCTTTTGGGGTTCTGTCTGGAGGCCCCTGTCGGTATGGGCTAAAGCGCCAGGACTAGAATCACAGGGTTACCGCAGTTATTAACTTCGGGGGTTACTCTGGTCCATCCTTGGGCAGCTTTTGGATATGCTCGGGCAATTGTCTTGCCGTAATATACGTTTCACTGGCCGGAAGTTCTATATTTGCCCATATTCGAAGGCCGCTTCGAATTTCCATATGCCTCAAACCGCAGGAACTGAGCGAGGGCGCAGAAGTTCGCGTGTGCTGGTGTCTCTGGCGCTGGCCGTTTCCGGCCAGAAGAGTGATGGGTCGCACATCAGCGGCGCGGCCGAAACCATTCTTGTAAACCGCCACGGCGCGCGCATCCGCTCCACCGTTCCTCTGGAACCGAAGATGGAAGTTCGCGTGGCCATGCTGGCGCCGTACAAGTGGCGCGTGGGGCAGGTGGTGTGGGCAGATTCCCACGAAAGCGAATATGGCATTGAGTTGCAGCGCCCGGAAAACTTCTGGGGAATCTATTTCCCTCCGGAGGACTGGGAGCTGGGCGTACCGCCGGTTACGGTCTATGGAGACCAGAAGACGTTCCGGCCATCGCCGCCTCGAAGCGCGCCTGAACAAGCAAGTGAAGTCTCGTCTGAGCCTCAGCCTCTGCACATTCCTGAAGGAGGGACCATCGCCGTCCTGCGCGGGATCGCGAGCAATGGAGTGCCTTTTCAGGAGCGTGATCTCATTCTTCCCGTTGGCGAGCGCAGCGCCACCATGCTGATTGGCCCCATGGTGGAGCTGGGCGCGAAATTAAGCGTCATTCTCAGCAAGAACTGCGTGGAGAACGCCGTGGTCACGGCGGTCTCGCACAGCCGCGAGTTCGATCGCTGGCGGATCTGGATGCAGTTTGACCGCGTGCTGCTGATCTCACGGCACGAGAGTTAGGAATCCCATACACGTGCGAAGCCCTTCATCTACGCAGATAGTTTAGAGACTGTCCGCCCTGCGAGTGGTTGATGAGAGGGAAGCCACTGCAGTCGACCCTTACCCGCTGTCATTCCGAGCGAGCGGGAGTCCCGGCGTGCCGGGGATGAGCGCAAGAGAGGAACCCCGAGAATCTTTCCCAATTACCCGCCAGATTCGAGGCGTCTTTACGAGAATATTCTCAAGAAAACTCCCTGACGCAGCATGGAGAGGCAGCGGCTTTCGGGGTCCCTCTCTCCTCGTCGTACCGCGTTGCGGCACTCCCAGTCGCTCGGGATGACACCGTGGGGGAGCCCAGGTCGCGGGGTTTATCTTTTTGTGGATAGCAGAAGCAACCGCGAGTTTGTCATCTGAATTTTTCCTCCGCTTCCTGCCCTTGGTCTGTATACTCTTGCTTCAATTCGCGCACCTTTATCCTGAGGAGTGTTCCGTTGCTCAAGCGTTTTCTTCCCCTCATCCTTCTGTTTGTCGCGACTTCTCTGCTGGCGCAGCAAACAGCCAAAGCCCCCGCGCCCAAAACCGTTTACATCCGCGCCGGCCATCTGTTTGACGCCACGTCAGACAACATGCGCGACAACGTAGTGATTCAGGTGGTGGGCGATCGCATTCAGAGCGTTGGTCCGGCGCAGTCCACACAAATTCCCAAAGGCGCAACGGTGATTGATCTTTCTCATGCCACGGTGCTGCCCGGGCTGATTGATTGCCACGTCCATCTCGACTCGCGCGCCGATCGCTACGACGAGATCTATCGCTTCAAGGACACGCCGTTCTCTGCAGCATTCGCCGCCGTGGTGCACGCGCGCAAGACGCTGGAAGCAGGCTTCACTTCAGTGCGCGACGTGGGATCGCTCCCATTTCTGGCGGTGGACCTGCGCAACTCGATCAATGAAGGGTTGGTGCCTGGGCCTCGCATTGTGGCCAGCGGACCGCCGATCACCATCACCGGCGGCCACGGCGACTTGAACAACTACTCGCCACAAACCCGCGTGAGCATGTTCCCGGAGGAGCGCGATTTTCAAATTGCCGATGGTGTCGACCAGGTACGGCACGTGGTTCGCGCGCAAGTGAAGTACGGAGTGGATGTGATCAAGATTCTGGCTACGGGCGGCGTTCTCTCCAAGGGGGATAGTCCAGGGGCGCCGCAGTTTTCGCTGGAAGAGCTCAAAGTGGCGGCGGAAGAAGCCCACATGGCGGGACGGAAGATCGCCGCGCACGCACACGGAACTCAGGGGATCAAGAACGCCATCCTTGCCGGCATCGATTCCATTGAGCACGCAAGTCTGATTGACGATGAAGGCATTCGCCTGGCCAAGGAACGCGGCGTTTATCTGGTCATGGACATATATAACGATGACTACATTCGCGGTAAAGCTGTGGAGTTTGGCCTGCCGAAAGAGAATGTGGAAAAAGAAAAGATGGTGGGCGAGCTGCAGCGCGAGAATTTTCAGAAGGCGGTGAAAGCTGGGGTGAAGATGGCCTTTGGCACGGATGCGGGCGTGTATCCTCACGGCGACAACGCAAAGCAGTTTGCTTACATGGTGAAGTACGGAATGACTCCGGCGCAGGCGATTCGCGCAGCCACCAGCAGCGCTGCCGACCTCATCGGGCGGGCCAAAGATGTAGGGACAGTGGAGGCGGGGAAGTACGCTGACCTGATCGCCGTCTCAGGCGACCCCCTCAAAGACGTGCGCGTGCTCGAAAATGTGGGATTCGTGATGAAGGGAGGAGTTGTTTACAAGGACATGATCACCAGCAGTCCGCGGCCGTAACGTCACTGATCTCATTTCGGGTAATCTTCTGGAAGGAGGCTCGGACCATGCGACTTCTTTCACTCATCCTTTTACTACTCACATTCCTGGGGCTCACGAATCGCCCCATACGGGCGGCGCAAAAACCTGAGGCCGAAACGGGCCAGAAAATATCACCGAAAAGCGGCGCGATGTCAGACCAGGACATCCAGGCGATGCGCCAGGATGTGGCGAGGATGAAAGCGCTGGTCCAGCAGATGCAGACGAATCTCGCCTTTGTGGATACCAGCCAGTCGCCGCTGAAGCACCAGTTTCAGCTTGAGATTGAAATGTGGCAAACCATGATTGTGGAGATGGACCGGCGGCTCGATCAGATGTCGCGAGAGCCGGTTCACAAGCCAGGATTCTGACTGATTTCTGAAGATTCCGGAGTAGAATACGCCCACGGAAACGCGGCCCGGAAAGAGCGACATTCTTGGAGAAGGGAAGGTCGATCTCATGTCCCAGGCGGAACTCGAACCGGAAGTGCGGCGCTGGAGCCGCCACAAGATTGACGTGCGGCTGAAAGTGCTTATTGGCGGCGCTCAAGGGACGGTGGTTTTTGGCCGCGGCAACATCCTCAGCGAAGGCGGCATGGGCGTATACATTCCGCAGTCCATTCCCATTGGCGCCGAGGTGGCTCTCCAAGTGACTTTCCCTTACTCACCGGCTGAAGTTACTCTCAATGCGGTGGTGCGAAACTGTGAAGGCTTTCGGTATGGTCTGGAATTCAGGGACCTCTCTGAAAAAATGCGAGCCGTAATTGTAAAAAACTGTGCTTCCGCAGCTCTCCTAGACTACTAGGGCCCTGAGGTCCTGGCTTGCAATCGAGACAACTGATTCGGCCGAAACTACCCTGGCCATTGACAGAACCCTCGCCAAAGACTATGGTTTTCGGCGCTCCCGTTTTACTCCCCCTGGAGGTGCTCCACCCCATGAAACGGACTCTCGCTGAAAAATATTCATTCGCCCGCAGACTTGCCCTTTACATCGTCGTTCTGGCGGTTGTTCCCTCGCTCGCGCTGGCCGCCACACACCCGCTCTTTAACCTGCAGTCAACCACGCAGTCGCCCTTCCCGAGTGACCGGTTTGCGGTGCTTGACGCGCAGCAGATTACAGGACTAAGAGTGAACCTGCCGCTGCCGAACTGCGGCACAAATCCGTCTGACTGCGCCGACATTACATTGCTGAACCAGCTTGACGGGTTCAATCTCCAGCCGCGGCTCTCAATCCCCTTCGATGGCGCCATTGACGTGAGCACGGTGAACTCCAGCACCATTTTTCTGGTGCAACTCCCCGCTGCCTTCTCGCTAGGCTCACCACTCGAAGGGGACCAACTGCATGGATTTCATCCGAATATCATCGGCATCAATCAGGTGGTGTGGGATCCTGCCTCTCTGACTTTGTTTGCCGAGTCGGATCAGCACCTTGATCAGGATTCGAACTATCTGCTGGTGGTGACTACGGGTGTGCACGACGCTACGGGCAATCCTGTGCAGACCAGCGCCGCTTTCCGGAATCTCGACTCTGGCGATAGCGCTGATGGGCAATTGCGGAGCTATCGCAAAGCGCTGCAAAGCCTTCTCGATAACGGAACGCTGCACAAGATCGCACCCGGATTGAGACATCAGGACATTGCTGCAGCAAGCGTCTTTACCACGGAAAGTGCTACGGCGACCTTGCAGAGCATCCGTGAGCAAATCAAAGCCGCCGCTGCTCCCACCGTAGATTTCAACCTGGGCAGCGGAGGCGAGAAGACAGTTTTCCCGGTGAACACGATCAGTGGATTCACCTGGAACGTTCAGGCATTAACCGTTGGACCGCTGGTTCCCACGAGCCTGAATGCGGCTTTGGCTGCCTTGCAGGTGTTTCCCGGTTCTGTGGGCACACTGGCTTTCGGGAAGTTTACGGGGCAGCACTGGCAGAACGCCGGCGTCTTCATTCCCCAGGTTCCAACGACTCAGAGTGTCCCATCACAAGGCACAGAAGAGCTCTTCTTCAACCTCTTTATTCCATCCGGACCTCGCCCGACCAATGGATGGCCAGTGGCGATTTTCGGCCATGGTTTTACTGACAGCAAACAGGGTGCGCCGTTTGCCGTGGCGTCCACTCTGGCGCATAACGGTATTGCCACCATTGCCATCAACGTAGTTGGGCACGGCTTTGGTGCGAACAGCACGCTCACCATCAATCAAGGAGCTACTGCCACTACGTTCCCAGAGGGCGGCCGCGGCATCGATCAGGATGGCAATGGCCAGATCACCAGCGCGGAAGGGTCATCCACATTTGTGCTGAGCCCGCAGGGGACCATTGGATCGCGTGATGCCTTGCAGCAGACCACGGCTGACCTGATGCAGGTTGTGCGCGCTATTCAGGGCGGCATCGATGCAGATGGCGATGGTCTGCCTGATCTCGATGCCAATCGCATCTATTACGCCGGACAATCCTTTGGCGGAATTTATGGCGCCATCTTCCTCGGCATTGAGCCTGACGTGAAAGCCGGCGTTCCCAATGTGCCGGGTGGCTCCATCATTGACATCGTGCGCCTCAGCCCGAGTTTTCAACTGCTGCTGACCCAGGCTCTGGCCGTTCGCGTACCATCCCTGCTGAATGCAGGTCCACCGCTCTTCTTCAACGACAATAGCCCGCTGCGAAACCTCCCTCCGGTCATCAACAACGTGCCAGGCGCCATCGCGATTCAGACGGTGGAAGACGCCAGCAGGTGGCTCGGCCAGGCTGGCGACCCGGTGGCGTGGGCTCCGTTTATCCGCAAGGATCCACTGGCGGGTGATCTCGCCAAGCCGGTGATCGTGCAGTTCGCACGTGGTGATGAAACCGTGCCTAACCCGACCGCAACAGCGCTGATCCGTTCCGGCAACCTGCAAGACGTGGCGACCTTCTTCCGCAACGATCTGGCATTTGCTCTGGGTGTGGGCTTCGGCAAGAACCCACATACATTCCTGACGAACATCGGTGGAACTCCCCCGGTCGCAGCAGCAGCGGTTGGGGCGCAAACGCAAATCGCGGTGTTCTTCGCGAGCGGCGGCGCACTTACCATTGATCCTGATGGTCCAGGGCCGTTGTTTGAAGTGCCCATCGCCGGTCCGTTGCCGGAGGATCTGGGATTCATTCCGTAGAACGTATTTGTCAATTGAGTTGATTGGTATTGGGTAATTTGACGACGCGAGGGCGTCTCAGATTACCCAATTGTTTTTCAATTACTCAATCACCAGAATACTCACTTACCAAATGGCCTCACCACTTCATCCGCTCACGCGTGGTGGTGATGTGCGCCAGGTGATGATTGCCGTGCCATGAATAGAGAGCCAGCAAATGGTCGAGTGTCTGTACCCCGGATTGAGGATGGTTGAGCTTGCGCTTAAAGTCGTCTGCTTTCATGGAGCGCAGCAGGTTTACCCAGCGGATGTGCAGCGACTCCAGCAAGTTGAGAGAGACTTCGATCGAAGTGACCTCTGAATCCTTCAGTCTGGCCCATGCAGCCTCTTCATAGGGCTTAATGGTGGGAACATTTTCCGTCAGCGCCAGCTTGAAACGGAGATAAGCATTCATGTGGCTGTCAGGGACATGGTGCGCCACCTGCCTCAGGGTCCAGCCGCCTTCGCGATAAGGGGTCTCCAGCTGGTCGTGCTTGAGGCCCTTTAAGGCCATGCGCATCTTTGTGGGAAGGGCGGCAATCTGTTCAATGTGCCCGTTCCGGCTTTCCGGGCTGGGATCAGGATCGGGATTGAAAACGCCGATCGGATATCGTGGATCGGTCATACGAGCTATAAAATATCGCAGCCGAGTGCGCCCGGTCACCTGTGTGGAACGGCCAAAGGCAATGCTGTCTTAACAAAATCAAACACTTAGCGGTAGTTTTCACACAAAAATCTTCTTGACGGTGGGTGCCTTTGGCGTATACCGTATAGCGTCCACAGGGAAGCAGGTTGTTCCGGGTTCCTGAACGTTTCAAGAAAACATTTGGTTTTTTAGCAACTCCGGACGCGCTTGGCGCGTCTAATAGTCGCACTAAGGTTTCTGGTAACTCCCAACCACAGCTTTTTTGATGTGTCTTGCCAGCTTTGACGTGCTCTGCCAATCGGCACGAGGGGTTGCGGATGCGTGCTACGCCCGACCCCAAGGTCATTGTAAGAAGTTGAATTAATTAGGACTTATCAAGATCTAATACATAGGAGAGAAATTTGATGCGTTCCAATCTGATCTATGACGCACTCAATACCGTCAACAATCGTTATCTTTTGTGCCAGCTCATCTCCAAGGCGACGCGCAAGTTCCACAAGCCGAATACGCGCATCCAGGAGACGATGAATGATGTGCTGGTGCGGGTTGGCGACGCCGACCAGTCGGAAGAGGTAATCACGGTGCTCGATAGCAAACTTGCCGAACCTCAGCGTCGGGCTGCATAATAGAGCTTCCTGAAATTCCCGCCAGGGCTTATCTGCCTGGCGGGTCCTCAGGAATCCTGAGGTAAGAGTTCTCGCCTGTTGTAACCCAGCGTTCAAATCCTTCCTTAAGAATCAATCGAAAAATCCCGTAGGTGACAAATGACAATTGCGGAACTGAAAGAAAAAAACATCACTGAGCTTACCAAAATTGCGCGCGCCCTCGATCTCCCTGGCGCCAGCGGCTTGCGCAAGCAGGATCTTATCTTCAAAATCCTCCAAGCTCAGAGCGAAAAAGAAGGGCACATCTTTGCCGAAGGAGTGCTGGAGATTCTGCCGGACGGATATGGGTTCCTGCGCTCGCCGGACTACAACTACCTTCCTGGTCCGGATGACATTTACGTTTCGCCATCACAGATCCGCAAGTTTGATCTCAAGACAGGTGACACCATCAGCGGACAGGTGCGTCCGCCGCATGAAGGCGAGAAGTATTTTGCTCTGGTCAAGATTGAGGCCGTCAATTTCGAATCTCCGGAAGAGGCGCGTAATAAGATCCTGTTCGACAATCTCACGCCTCTGTATCCGCAGGAGCGCTTAAAGCTTGAGACCGTGCGTGACAACTTCACCGCGCGCGTGATGGACTTGCTCACGCCCATCGGCAAAGGCCAGCGCGGCCTGATCGTTTCTCCGCCGCGGGCCGGCAAGACCATGATCCTGCAGAACATCGCCAACTCCATCACCACCAATCATCCGGAAGTCGTGCTCATCGTTCTGCTGATTGACGAGCGTCCGGAAGAAGTTACGGACATGCAGCGCTCGGTGAAAGGCGAGGTGATCTCGTCTACCTTTGACGAGCCGGCAGCCCGCCACGTACAGGTGGCGGAGATGGTGATTGAAAAAGCCAAGCGCCTGGTCGAACACAAACGCGACGTGGTGATTCTGCTTGATTCCATCACGCGTCTGGCCCGCGCTTACAACACCATTGTTCCGCCTTCGGGCAAGGTGCTCTCCGGCGGCGTGGACTCCAATGCACTGCAGCGACCCAAACGCTTCTTTGGCGCCGCCCGCAATATTGAAGAGGGTGGCTCACTCACAATCGCGGCCACCGCGCTGATTGAAACCGGTTCGCGCATGGACGACGTCATCTTTGAAGAATTCAAGGGCACCGGCAACATGGAAGTCATTCTGGACCGCAAGCTGTCTGACAAGCGCGTTTTCCCGGCCATTGACATCCAGCGTTCCGGAACGCGCAAGGAAGAACTCATTATTCCCAAGGACGACCTGACCCGGATCTGGGTATTGCGCCGGGTATTGAACCCGTTGTCTCCCGTGGAAGCCATGGAACTGCTCATCGACAAGCTGGGGAAGACCCGCTCGAACGGCGAGTTCCTGCAGAACATGAGTTCCATTTAGTCTCCGATCCAGCTCTTGGAATCCGTAAGTCTGAGGGGCCATGAAGCGGCTGCACTTTCATCCTCACAGCATGGGCGTGCACCCACAGGCGGGTGTTACCACGGTCAATACTTCCGCCGAAGCGGCCGCTTGGCTACCGTTGTGATTTCACAAGGGTTCGTGTCCTTCCGGCACGGTGGTTGAATACCTTAGAGCAGGGGTCACCGGGGGATATGGGCGCGAAAAGTTGTGGTACTCTGTACCCAACACTGAGACATCCCCATTCAGTTACACCATCACGTGGCGCAACGTCGAAAATCCGCTTTTCAGATTTCTTACGTCACAATTACCTACCGAAGCGTTTTCATGGGGATGCTGACCGTGCTCACGCTGGCGGCCATCGTGATGTATTTCACCTTTCCAGAAACCTCGAACCGTCTCCTGATGTCAGGCCAGGTGACCCTGGCCAAGCTGCTGTCAAGGACCGGCCTCTTCGATTCGCATGACGACAGGCAGGTCGGCGAGCCGGGGCCGCAACAGGCGCATTTCATCAACATTGACGGCGTAGTTCGTGTGAAAAAAGCCAGCAGCAACACTTGGGTAACCGCCGATTACGGTTTGGCGCTCGAGAAAAACGATGTGGTGCAGACGGGAGATGAAGGAATCGCGCGCGTTCGTTTCGCTGATGGAACCAATTACACGGTCAAGCCGGACTCTCTGATTGTGATTCAGGAAAACTCCGTGAATGAATCGCAGCAGACCAAGGTGGCCGTCCAGGTGACAACCGGAACGGTTGACCTGGCAACGGCAAGCGCTATGGCAAGAGGATCGAAATCCCAGGTGATCGTGGCCGGCGCGACCGCCACCTTTGCTCCTGAGAGCGCCGGCGAAGTGGAGAACGACCCACGTAAGGACCAGCATTCAATCCTGGTGAAGAAAGGCGGCGCCGAGGTCCAGCGCGGTAATGAAGACGTGAAGATGGTGGCCAATGAAAAAGTGGCTTTCACCAGCGATTCTGAAACGATGGTCAAGACCAAGGAGATTGGGCCGCCTGTATTGATGGACCCCAAGTCGGGCGACAACGTGACGCTGGATCCGAAGACCAAAGGTGTGACTCTTTCGTGGGCTCCAGTGGACGGCGTGCATACGTTCCACATCAGGGTGGCAAAGAACCAGTTTTTTACCGGGCCACTGCTGGTGGACCAGAACTGGACTCATTTGGAACTGGTTCTCTCCAATATGCCGGCCGGAACCTACTGGTGGGAAGTGCAGTCCGTTGGGGACAACGGAAAGCTCTCAGCCGCCAGCGAACGAAACAAGTTTACTGTGGTTCCGTATGCCGAAGGCGGGGCCAAGATCCCGCTGGAAATTGTGGCCCTGATCCAGCATGGTCATGTGTTCGAAATCAAGGGGCAGACCGAGCCGGGGGCAAGAGTGATGGTGAACGGGCAGGAGGTGGCAATGATCAATGCCGATGGATCGTTTCACCATTTCACCAACCAATTGCCCACGGGCGAGAACTGGATCACGGTCACGGCTCAGAACTCGAAAGGCGGATATGGCATTGTGTCGCGGCCGGTTAATATCCAGTAAAATCCTTATTGCTCCAATCAGGGTTATGCTGCAAAGTAGAGTGTCCCCACACAGGATCTTGAAGTGAGCAGGTAGTAGGCGCGTCGTTCCTGAGACGGATGCGTATGTCCTGCACGTTGACCGGGTGGTCCAAAGAAATTTGAGAAGAAAGAGCGGGTATGTCGTCAAACGGTTTTAGATCTGAGAATTCGCGCATTCACAATCTGCGCTCACTGTTCAGCATGTTCTCCAGCGATCTCGCTATTGATCTGGGAACGGCGAACACGCTGGTGTATGCCAAGGGCAAAGGCATTGTCGTCAACGAGCCTTCCATTGTGGCCATCAACAAGAACACCGGCGAGGTGGAAGCGGTCGGCAAGGAAGCCAAGGAGATGCTGGGCCGCACCCCCGGAAACATCGTCGCCATCAAGCCGATGAAAGACGGCGTGATTGCCGATTTCAAAGTCACGGAAAAGATGCTGAACTATTTCATCCAGAAGGCGCACAACCGCAAGATGCTGGTGCATCCGCGGATCGTGATCGGAGTGCCTTCGGAAATCACGCAAGTGGAAAAACGCGCCGTGATGGATTCAGCATATCGCGCAAAAGCCAGTGAAGTTCATCTCGTGGAGCAGGCCATGGTGGCTGCCATCGGCGCGGGCCTGCCGATCACGGAACCCAGCGGCAACATGGTGGTGGACATTGGCGGTGGGACCACGGACATTGCCGTGATTTCGCTCAGCGGCATCGTCTATTCGCGCTCGGTTCGGATGGCTGGAAACCAGATGGACGAATCCATCATGAATTATCTCAAGCGCAAGTACAATCTGCTGATTGGCGAGCGCACGGCCGAGCAGATCAAGATTGAGATTGGCTCCGCATATCCGCTAGATAAGCCTTTGACCATGGAGATCAAGGGCCGCAACCTGATTGAAGGCGTCCCCAAGACCATCACGATTGATGACAGCGAAATCCGTGAAGCGCTTTCCGAGTGCATCAGCACCATCATGAATGCCATCCGCGTAGCTCTGGAGCGTACGCCTCCCGAGCTGAGCGCTGACATCAGCGATCGCGGGATTGTTCTCACCGGGGGCGGCGCGCTGCTCAAGAACCTGGATAAGCGAATCCGCGAAGAAACTGGTCTGCCGGTTTCCATTGCTGACGATCCGCTTGCCAGTGTGGTGCTGGGCACAGGCAAGATGCTCAGCGACTTCAAGCTGCTACGAAAGATTTCAATTGACTAGGAAGTGAATTCAACAGGAAGGGGCGTCACCGAATGCCTGGAACGCCCTGACCGGCCCTCCTTAAAAGAAGCAGCATGGAAAATTTCTTCAGCCGGTACAAGAACCCGCTCGCCCTGATGGCGATTCTGTTCATCCAGGTGGTCGCGCTCGCCACTCAGGTCAAGCGCCCCGAAGGCGGGACCGGTTCGGCGGCATCCGGAGGAACGCGCCTGATACGCGTCTGGACCGTGACTGCCATCAGTCCTTTTGAGCGCGCCTTCGTTTCCACCGGCAGTTTTCTCCGTCGCAATTTCTATAACTATATTGACCTGCATAATGTGCGAAAACAGAACCGCGCGCTGCAGGCAGAAGTCGACCAGTTGAAGCTGGAGCAGGTCCGGTTACAGCAGGATGCCGAGCAGGCCCGGCGCCTTCGCTCGTTGCTTGGATTCACCCAGCATTATGTGGGCCAGTTGCTGCCTGCCCAGGTAATCGGTACCAGCGGCTCGGAGCTGTCGCACCTGATCCAGATCGATAAAGGTGCCAAGAGTGGAATCAAGGTCGATATGCCCGTGATTACGCCAGACGGGATTGTCGGCAAAGTAAAGGACGTGTTCCCCTACACCTCGCAGGTGCTGCTCATTAATGATCGTGACAGCGGAGCGGGGGTCATCCTTCAGAATTCACGTCTCCAGGGTGTTTTGCGCGGCAGTCCGCAAGGCGAGCTTCGCATCGGCGAGATGATGTCCGATGAAAAAATTGAAGTAGGCGAGGAAGTTGTAACCAGCGGAGGGGATCGCATTTATCCCAAAGGACTGCCGGTGGGTACCGTGTCGAAGGTATCACCCGACAAGGACAACGACCCATTCCTCGCCGTCAAAGTAAAACCCGCCGCCGATATCAATCGCCTTGAAGAAGTACTGATAGTCACCAAGATCGCGCAAGATGGTCCTGACAAGAATTTGCAGGCGAGTGACGTCCGTGCCGCCGACATACTTGCAGAGCGCTTGCCCAGCATTCCCAAGCCAGATGAGGTCAAGAAGGCTAAAGCTGCGGCGCCCGCGAACGCGCCGGGTCAGGGAGGCAAACCGGCTCAGAAGACCACTGCTTCAGGCACTGCCCCGGCGGTATCGGCGCACGCGGAGACGTCCCACACAGCGAAGCCCGCGGCGACTACTCCAACTCAGAAGGTGGCGGCTAATCCTGCTGGTGCCGGGAATCCTGCAGCAGGAAACCCACACTCGGCATCAGCTTCAGGGCAGGGAACGAACAAAGCGGGACAGCCGGACCAGAAGGCGTCGCATTCAGGAACAGGAAGCGCTACTGAGAAAAAGGCAGGCGCGTCAGTTCCCAAAGCTGCGAACGTCTCTACTCCGCACGCTGCAGAGCCAAAGGCCACTGCCACTCCTAAGGCGGGCGCATCGCCCAGTGGAGTGAGTCCGACAACTGGAGACTCTGGCCAGCCAAAGCCCCCCGAGGCAGGGAGGCCGCCACAATGAACTACGCCGCGGTCTCACTTACGTCCCGCGAAGAGATTGAAGTCCATCGGTTCAGTTGGCCGGTCTCGATTGGTATTCCCCTGCTCGCCATCTTCATCCAGGTATTCTTCCCGCTGCGGTTGCACTTTCTGGCCATCTTTGATCTCCCGCTGCTGGTGACGATTTTCTTTGCCGTGGCGCGCCGCCGGCCCATTCCCGGCATGATTACGGGCGCGCTGATCGGAACAGTACAGGACGCCTGGACATCACTCCCAATCGGGGTAAATGGGATTGCCAAGACCATCATCGGATTTCTGGCCTCGTCGCTGGGCGTCAAGCTCGACGTGGACAATCCCGGTTCCCGCTTTCTGATGACCTTTACCTTCTTCCTGGTGCATCGGGTCATTTACGTTGTGATTGTCCTGGGCCTGGTTGGAGGCAATGAACCGTTCAGTTGGCGGCACACTCTGCTTGCGGCGCTGGCGAACGCCCTGCTTTCAGTGGTTCTGTTCGCCGGTTTGGACAAATTCAAGCAGAGGATGTAAGCCACTCTAATCCTTCAGTAACTGTTATCAGGGCTTTCGCTTACGCCACGCGATTCAGAGTTGCGGTACTCTTAATCAGGGCCCTTCAGCCAAAATTTGGAAACAGGTTTGCCGTGGAAATCGGCGAACCGTAACACGTATGCCCGGCCGCGAAGAAAAAATTCCGCAAACAAAACTCACGGTTGTTCAATACATCATCCTCATTGTTTTTCTGGTTCTTTCCTACGGCCTGTGGACGCTCCAGGTGCGGAAGAATGATGAATACATAGTGCGGGCCGAGCAGAACCGCATTCGCCGCGTTCCCATTCTGGCGCCGCGGGGAAAGCTGCTGGACCGCGATGGACAAGTGATTGTTGATAACTATCCATCATTCTCCGCGCTGCTGCTTCGCGACCAGAAGGCTGACCTGAACGCGGATGCGCAGAAAATCGCAGCAGGCCTTCACGTTCCTGTAGAAGACGTCCTCGACAAAATTCACCGTTACCAGGCTGCGCACAAGCCTTCCTTCGAGCCCATCTTTCTCAAAGACGACATCACTCCGGACGAGCGCGCTTTCATTGAGGCCCATCGTGATGAGCTCCCGGAACTGGAAACGCTGATGGTGTACCGGCGTCTTTATCCCAGAGATGGGTTCATGGCGCACCTGATTGGATATGTGGGCGAGGTCAGCGAAGAGATGCTCAACACACCACGGTTTGAGCTTTATCAACGCGGCGACATCGTGGGCCAGTCAGGCGTGGAGCTGTATTACAACGACGTGCTCATGGGCAAAGACGGATCGCGCCGCGTGCTTGTGGATAGCCGCGGACGCGAGGTTGGCAGACCCGCGAAAGACGCGAACATTCCTGCCATTCCCGGACACAAGCTGAAGCTGACCATTGATCTTGATATGCAGAAGGCAGCCGAGGTTGCGATGGAAGGCAAGAACGGCGCGCTCGTGGCGATAGATCCTCGCAATGGCGAAATCCTTGCCATGGTGAGCAGGCCGACTTTCGATCCGAACGATTTTGCCATTCGCATCTCCAGCAAAGAGTGGAAGGAACTCACGGAAGATCCAAACCACCCGCTGCTGAACAAAGCCATCCAGGCGCAGCTTGCTCCGGGATCAGTCTTCAAGATCATCATGGCGGTAGCCGGAACCAATGAAGGCATCGCACAGAACCTGCATGTGAACTGCCCCGGCGGCGGCACGTTCTACGGACGCTACTTCAAATGCTGGGTCGTCGCCGAGCATCGCGTTCACGGCGAGGTGGACCTCACCAAGGCCATTTATCAGTCGTGTGATGTTTTCTTTTACACACTGGCGGAACGGCTTGGTATTGAGAAAATCGCCAAGTGGGCCACAATGCTGGGGATCGGGAAGAAGACCGGAATTGACTTGCCCAATGAAGCCAGCGGAGTGATGCCGTCAGAAGAATGGAAGATGAGGACGTTTCGGCAGAGATGGTATCCCGGCGAGGTGATATCCGTTGGAATTGGCCAGGGAGCGGTGGCCACGACACCCATACAACTGGCGCGCGCCATTGGCGGGATCGCCATGGGTGGGACTTTGTATCGCCCGCATGTGGTGCGCCCGGAAGATCTGCCGCCCGAGTTTCAACGTCTTGCCAATTCGGATCTGCCGGATGTGGTACACGTTCCCATGAACCCGCAAGCCTGGGTCACAATCACTGATGCTATGTCAGACGTGGTGCGGCCGGGTGTAGGTACTGCGGGGATGGAACACCTTGAAGGAATCGATTTTGCCGGCAAGACCGGAAGCGCTCAGGTCATCAGCAACACGCTCCGCAAGAGCCGCGGTTTTTCCAGCAAACAATACAAAGATAATGGATGGTTTGTTGGTGTGGCCCCGCGGCGCAATCCTGAGGTTGTAGTCTGCGCGCTTTTGGAACAGGGCGAGCACGGCTACCTGGCCGCTCGTGTCGTCTCGCAAGTGGTAAAGGCCTACGTGGAAAAGCAACGCCGGCTGCAAAACAATCCGACTCTGTTCAGTGACAAGGACGATCCCGGAAGCGTACCGGTAGCGGGCTTCTGGAATAATGCCATGACTGAGCATGACACAGAGCAGCAACCGGCAGAGAGTGCCAGTGCGAATTCAGATCAGTTCCATGGCGGAACCATGCTGGTCAAAGTTGGTCGCACCAACTCGGCCTCCGTGCTGGGACGCAAACCCCAAATCGGCATCGGCGGAGAGCACTGATGCGCCGGATGATCTCATTCCGCGACTTCGACTGGACACTCCTCGCGTTCGTTCTGCTCATCTGCTCTCTGGGAGTGCTGGAAATTTACAGCAGCACCTACGGCACAAAGTTTGCCGCCTCCGGCGGGACCGCGCTTTATATGAAGCAGGTTTATTGGATCATAGCGGGCGTGGTTCTCATGTTCGTGGTGAGCATGATCAACTACCAGGTGCTGCTCGAAAACTCGCATTGGCTTTACATTGCCTCCATTCTGTCTCTGGTCGCGGTGGCCGTGGTCGGCAAGAGATATCTGGGAGCAAGGCGCTGGATTCAACTTCCAGGTGGGCAGCATTTTCAACCCTCGGAGTGGGTCAAGCTTGTCCTGATTCTTGCCATGGCGAAATATTTCAGCGAGGAGAGCGATCACAGTGCCACGTTCGGCGACATCATGAAAGGTGGATTAATCGCCGGCGTCCCCATGCTCCTGGTGCTCAAGCAACCCGATCTTGGAACCGCCCTGACGTATGTGCCGGTCGCGTTGATGGCACTCTTTCTGGGCGGAATCCAGTTCAAGCACGCCGCCATTATTATCTTGTGCGTCGGCATTCTGGCCCCAACGGTTTGGGTGAAAGGGCTCAAGCCGTATCAAAAGCAGCGGTTGACCAGTTTTATCCATCCTGAAGCCGATTCACAGAAGTCGGGGTACCAAGTTGAGCAATCCAAGATCGCGGTGGGTTCCGGCGGAATCTGGGGGCGCGGAACGCGCGGCGGATCGCAGGTGCAGGGCGCATTCCTGCCTGAGCCGCACACTGACTTTATCTTTGCTGCCTGGTCTGAGGAGCATGGGTTTGTCGGCGCGGTCGCCCTGTTGCTGCTATACTTTTTGTTGTTGATGCGTTTGATCCACAACGCTCAAACCGCGCCGGATCGCGCGGGCGGCTTTGTGGTAATGGGAGTAGTGGCTGTGCTGCTATTCCACGTTCTGGTCAACGCAGGCATGGTGGTTGGGTTTATGCCCGTTACCGGAATTCCTCTGCCGCTGATGAGCTATGGAGGCTCATCACTGCTGTTTATGTTTATGGCTATGGGAATCGTGATGAACGTTCGCATGCGCCGTTTCGTCAACTGACCGGCGGATGGAAGCAACAGGCGCCCGGCATGGCGCCACGACACAAGATTCAACGTTGAGCCCTGACGTAAACGAGGGCAACCGGCCCCTGAAGCGAGCCGGAGTGAATTTGAGAGCGTTACCGGGATGGTAACGGCCCCGCAGAGTTGCAGAGTGGCCACAACCCCGGAGATGCGAAGGTGCCAAGATTTTTTACACAACTCATATGCAGTCACCTCAGACGCGGGGCCGGGGTTCATCCCGGGCCAGTAGTGCGTTCCCTGCAGGCAGCATTGAGATCACAGCACTGACCATCAGTTGCCCGTTCCTGGTTTTCAGTTCCGGCAAACTGAACCTCTCTCAAAATCCACTCCTGAAGTTCTGAGCTTCTCCGGGCCGGCAAGAACCGGAGCAATTCATGTCAAAAGAATTATTTGTCTCTTCTACACCGCACGAAACCAAGGTGGCGGTAGTGGAAGAAGACCAGCTATCTGAAATCTATTACGAGCGCGAAAACGAGTACACGCTCGCGGGATCCATTTACAAAGGCCGGGTGACCCGAGTGCTGCCCGGAATGCAGTCAGCGTTCGTGAATATCGGGCTTGAGCGTGATGCTTTTCTCTATGTCTCCGACTTCCTGATGGAAGAAGAAGACGATGCTGAAGGCTTGGAGCAGGTAGTTTCACGGAGCAAGCCCATTGTCATGGGGGAAGGGCACGAAAAGGGAGCTGAGAACGCTCCGCTGGAAGCGGAAGCGGTGATTCCTGCCGAAGTTGAGGAAATCGAGGCGCGGGAGATGGCTTCGGCTGAACCGGAAACCGAAGAAGTCCACGAGGAAGAACAGAGGCAGGAAGGCGCAAAGAAATGGCGAGGCCGCCGTCGCCGTGGTCGTGGCCGCGGACGTTTTGGCGAGAAAGACGAACGCGAAGCTCCTTCACGGCCGGCGCCGGAACCTCAGGCGGAGCCTACGGAGGCAGTGGCCCGTCATGAGCATCCCGAGCCTTATGAGCGCAAGCCAGAACCGCAGGCGCTTGAGCCAATAGTATTGCCGGGAGAGTCCCTCTCAAAGTATGGTGGCGGGGCTCCGGCCAGTGAAAGTCGCTCGGCTCAGGCGCCGTCTCCCGTAAGGACCGCCCGTCCTTCCACAGAGTACACAATCAATTCTTCTCAATTTTCTCCCGGATCCATGGTCCTGCCCGGCGAGACAATTGCAAAGTATCAGCACGACCGTCCATCTGCTTCCACCGTAACTGCGGAGCCGCCTGTGGCACATGAGGATCAAGCCGCGTCAGCTCAGCACATAGAGGCGCTTCCTGAACCAAATTTTCAGGAGCGCTCCGCTTTTACCCGAGGCGAACAGCATCCGCACGCTGAAGTTGCTTCATGCACCGCGCCAGCGGTTTCCGAAGAGTCTGATTGGGCCGAGCCTGACACGCAGGTCCCTCACGAAGAACAAGAGCGTCTGGAGCACATGGATGTAGCAGGCGTTTTCGGGAATGAACAGGTCGTAGAAGCTCCGCGGGAGGAAGTGCAGGAAGAGGATCAACAGGGCACGGATTCTCAGGCGGGACTCGATGAAAATTTCGATTCTGAGCCCCCGACTGTTTCCGCAACAGGCCGCTGGCAGGGAACTGCGAAAGGCGTGGTGGAAGAAGAAGAAATTGAAGAGGACGAGCTCGAACTCCCCGGTTTTGAAGAAAATCTCGATATGGCGGATTTCGAAGAACTGGAGGAAGAGGTCCTTGGTCCTGGTGACGAGCGCTTCGTGCCGATGGGCAGCGAGCTGACTGAAGCTGTGCGCGACGCGCACATCAACGAACGCGCCACGGGACAGTACGAGGCGGAAGGCCTTGACGAGCACAGCGAAGTAGAGCCGGAAGATGAGTTCGGCCCCGCATCCGCCCTCAGCCGCATCATGGACGAGCAGGAAGAAGAGCACGAATCAGAGGGAGAATTCGACGAGTCCGAGGAAACCGAAGATGCCGATGCAATAGGGAGCGAAGAGGAGATGGAGGGCGCTCGCGCAGAGCACCGCTCGGCGTCCGGAACCGCAGGATATCAGCAGCCGCAGCGCGGTGGGCGCAGGCCGGCTGATCGCCGGGCAGGACGCCGTCCTGGCCGCAGATTCCGCGGGCGCAGGCCCCAGGCTGCACGCCAGTTGCCGGCCATCAGTGATCTTCTGAAGGAAGGCCAGGAAATTTTGGTGCAGATTGCCAAGGAGCCCATCGCTAAGAAAGGCGCTCGCATCACCAGTCACATTGCGCTTCCCGGCAGGTTCCTGGTGTATATGCCGACCGTTCATCACACCGGCGTCTCGCGAAAGATTGCATCCGAGGAAGAGCGTCACCGCCTCAAACGGATCGTTTTGAGCGAACGCGGCGAAGCCCATGGCGGTTTCATTGTTCGCACGGCAGCCGCGGGTGCAAGCGAGGAAGATCTACGGGCCGACATTCGCTTTCTCATCAATCTTTGGACTGAAATTCGCGGGCGCGCTGAGACGTCAAAGGCCCCTGCGCTTATTTATCACGATCTAAACCTTGTCGAGCGTATTCTTCGCGACCAGGTCACCAGCGGCTTCTCAGCCATCTGGGCCGATACGGAGCAGGAATACGAGCGCGTACTGCGCTTCGTCAGCCGCTTCCAGCCATCACTGGTACGGCGCGTCAAGCTTTACAGCAAAGACACGCCGCTGTTCGAGCAGTTCAACATCACTGACGAAATCAACAAGGCGCTCAAGTCTAAGGTCTGGCTCAAGAGCGGCGGATACATCGTCATCAACCAGACGGAAGCCCTGGTCGCCATTGATATCAACACCGGCAAATACGTGGGGAAAACAGCCCGGCTCGAAGACACCATCGTGAAGACGAACATGGATGCAATCAAAGAGATTGTGCGCCAGATCCGGTTACGCGATCTCGGCGGCATCATCGTGATTGACTTCATTGACATGGACGAGCGCAAGAACCGGCAGAAGGTGATGCAGGCCCTCGAAGAGGCGCTCAAGTCGGATCGCGCGCCTTCCAAGGTCCTTCAGTTCAACGACTTTGGCCTGGTCGCGATCACCAGGAAACGGGTAAAGCAGTCACTCGAGCGCACCCTGGGGCAGCCCTGCCCCACATGCCAGGCAACCGGCATGATCAAGTCCGTCACCACGGTCTGCAACGAGATTTACGTGGAGCTGCGTAAGATGGCGCGACATTTCGAACGTGACGTGATGCTCCGCGCAAACCCTGAAGTAGCCAAGGCCCTTAAAGCAAACGGAGGCAGATGGCTGCAGGAGATGGAAGAACTCACCAAACGCACCATTCTGGTGAAGTCTGATCCTCTTCTCCACCCGGAACACTTTGACATCCAGTAAGACGGATCTGCTTCGGCCGTAACGGGGACAAGATTGGTAATTGAGTAATCGGGTAATTGAGTAATTTCGGGATCCGAAGGACAGTGGCGGGCGTCGCAGACATCCCAGTCTGTGAACAGCAGCTTCGTGGGTGAGGATTTACATCTGCCCATGTGCGACTCTTTCAATTACCAATTTCACAGATTTCCTTTGCGTCATTATCTCTTTTGCTGTTTACTCTTTTCTGCCGAATGAGCAAACCCCTGAAAGGCAGATCAGGGCGGAAGCGCGCCCTGAACGCGTATGTAAAGCTGGCGCGCGCCGCCAATACGGCCATGGCTTATGCTCGCGTTGGCCTGGAAGATGCCGACCTCACGCTCAGCCAATTTGCCGTGCTGGAAGCGCTTTACCACGTGGGTCCATTGAACCTGGGCGATCTCGCCCGGCGCATTCTCACCAGCAGCGGCAATCTCACCCTTGTGGTCGACAATCTGGAAAAACGCGGCCTGGCAAAACGGCACCAGCAGGGACACGACAAGCGATTTATCCTCGCCTCCATCACTCCAGCAGGCCGAAAGTTGATGGCGAAAATCTTTCCCCAGCACTCAAAGCGCATTGTTGAAGT
>Ga0070681_10001116_pt1 | contig 23001 bp, 25 predicted proteins | sample KBSC83BmetaG_FD_65650 | JGI IMG/M metagenome (GOLD analysis project Ga0070681, IMG submission 65650) | Corn rhizosphere microbial communities from Kellogg Biological Station, Michigan, USA - KBS C8-3B metaG | ecosystem: Host-associated > Plants > Roots > Rhizosphere | place: USA: Michigan...
GCGCGCGCGGTACATGGAACTCAGCCGGCGACGGCGGCATCGATCCTCGCCATCACGTCGGGCGTGAGCTTCGCGGCCACGTCCTGTGCCTTCATGTTCTCGACGACCTGCGCGGGCCGGCTCGCGCCGGTGATGACCGTCGACACGTGCGGATTCCTGAGGCACCACGCGATGGACATCTGGGCGAGCGTACAGCCGAGTTCGTGCGCGATAGGGACGAGCGATTGGACCTTCGCGAGCTTCGTCGGTTCGAGGATCCGGTTGGCGAGCCATTCGAAGCCCTTGATCGCCGCGCGCGAATCGGCCGGTACGCCGGCGCTGTACTTGCCCGACAAGAGACCCGATGCAAGCGGGCTCCACGTCGTCGTGCCGATGCCGTAGTCGCGGTAAAGGCGCGCGTATTCGTTCTCGACGCGCTCGCGATGCAGAAGATTGTATTGCGGCTGCTCGGTGACGGGCTTGCGCAGATGATGCCGCTCGGCGATCTCGCACGCCATCGCGATCTCGGCGGCGCTCCACTCCGACGTGCCCCAGTACGTCGCCTTGCCCGACGCGACGATGTCGTGCATCGCCCATACGGTCTCGTCGATCGGCGTCTCGGGATCGGGGCGGTGACAGAACAGGATGTCCACGTAATCGAGCCCGAGCCGCGCGAGCGACCCGTCGATCGCCTGCAGCAGGTATTTGCGGTTCAGCGTGTTCGTCTCGTTCGGCCCGTCGAAGAGGCCCCAGAAGAGCTTCGTCGACACGATGTAGGACGATCGGCGCCAGCCGAGCTTCTTCAGCGCGTCGCCCATCATCGATTCGGAGCGTCCCTTCGCGTAAACCTCGGCGTTGTCGAAGAAGTTCACGCCGGCATCGCGCGCGGCGGCCATGCATTCGCGCGCGAGGCTCTCGTCGAGCTGGTTTCCGTACGTGACCCAGGAGCCGAACGACAGTTCGCTGACCTTGAGACCGGAGCGGCCGAGACGGCGGTATTGCATTTCGAAAGGCGACGCGGGATTCGACGCGAGGTTCGCGGCAGATCGGATGAATCGGGGATGACGCGTATGCGGTCGCCGACGCGCCTTCGCGCGTTGCCACTACAATCGCGCGTTCATTCTACTCCGAGAGGACGCTCCCGATGTCAGCGCCGCACGCAAAATCGAAGACCGCCAAGCCGCCGTTCGACGCCGACGCGCTCTGGGCGGTGAAGCGCATCGGAACGGCGTCGGTGTCGCCGGACGGGCGTCTCGCGTGCGCGCCGGTCACGACGTACGCGATGGAGCGCAACGTGGGCACGACGGAGCTTTGGCTCTATCCGACGGGCTTCGGCGCGAAGGCCGGCGTGGTGTCGAAGCCGCGGCGATTGAGCGCCGGCGACAAGGACAGTGAACCGCGCTTCTCGCCCGACGGGACGCGGATTGCGTTCACCGCGAAGCGTGGCGACGACGCGGAGCCGCAGATATACCTGATCGCCCCTGACGGCGGCGAGGCGACGCGGCTTACGAACCTCGCGACGGGCGCGAGCGCGATCAAATGGTTTCCGGACGGCAGGCGCATCGCGTTCGTGTCGTGGGTATGGCCCGACCTGCGAAGCGAGGCTGCGCAAGCGAAACGCCATCGCGAGAAGAAGGACGCAAAGGTCAAGGCGCACCTGACCGAGCGCGCCGAGTATCGCTACTGGGATCACTGGCTGACCGACGGCCGCGAGCCGCACGTATTCGCCTGCGACGTCGCGACCGGGCGCTGCGACGATCTGCTCGCGGGCACGGGGCTCGCGCTGCAGCCGTGGGATCCGTCCGCCGAGCACTACGACATCGCGCCCGACGGCCGCGAGGTCGCGCTCACGGTCGATCCCGGGGCCGAGCCGGGCATGATGAACCTGTGCGACCTGGTCGTCGTCGACCTCTCAACGCGCCGCGTGCGCAATCTGACGGCGTCGAGCGGATTCTCGGACGAGCATCCTTGTTATTCGCCGGACGGCGGCGCGATCGCGTATCACGCGTACGACACGGCGCGCGCATTCAACGACCAGGGACAGCTGCGCGTCCTTACGCGCAAGACCGGCGAGAGCGTGCGCATCGCAGCGTCGTTCGATCGCGCGACGACGCATCTCGGATGGGCGCCCGACTCGCAAGCGATCCTTTCGCTCGTCGAGGACCGTGGGCGCGTCGGCATTCGCCGCCACTCGCTCACGCGTGCCGGCAGGGATCGCGACGCGGCGCCGCAGGTTGTCGTCGGCGGTGGCGCCGTCTCGGGCTACGCGCAATCGGCCGACGGCAGCGTGCTCGTCTACACCCGCGACACCGCCACACATCCGCCCGCGCTCTTCGCGGCCGCCGGCGACGGCACGGCAGAGCGGCAGCTCGACACGCACAACCGCGCGCTGCTCGCGCGCCATGGATTCGGCGAGATTCGCGAGTTCGAAGTGGCCGGATGGAACGGCGAGCCGGTGCAGGTATTCGTCACCTACCCGCCGAACTTCGACGCGAAGCGCAAGTGGCCGCTGCTGCAGACGATCCACGGCGGTCCGCACGCGGCGCACCATGACGGCTGGCACTTCCGCTGGAACAACCAGGTGTTCGCCGGGCAGGGCTACGTCGTCGTTGCCGTCAATTACCACGGCTCGTCGGGCTACGGCCAGGCGTTTCTCGAGACGATCACCGGACGCTACGGCGAGAAGGAATTCGCCGACGTCGAAGCGGCGACCGATTTCCTGATCGCGCAAGGTTACGTCGACTCGCAGCGTATCGCCGCGACGGGCGGCAGCTACGGCGGTTTCATGGTCGCGTACATGAACGGCCAGACCGACCGTTATCGCGCGTTCGTCTGTCACGCGGGCTGCTACGACTGGGTAAGCATGATGGCGACCGATGGCTATCGGTTCTTCGCGAAGGAGCTTGGCGCGTTCCACTGGGAAGACGAGGCGCGCGTGATGCGCCAGTCGCCGCATCATTTCGTCAGGCAGGCGAAGACGCCGACGCTCGTCATCCATGGTGAGCTCGACTACCGGGTGCCGGCGACGCAGGCGCTGCAGTACTTCAATTCGCTGAAGGCGAAGGGCGTGCCGGCACGGCTCGTCTACTTTCCCGACGAGAACCACTGGATCCTGAAGCCGCAGAACTCGGCGCTCTGGTATCGCGAGTTCTTCGCGTGGCTTGCGCGCTTCCTGACGCCGCAAGCGCGTCCGCGTGCGGCCAACGGCACGGACAAGGGCCGCCGGGTGAAGGAGCCTATCGCCTGACGCGCTGGCGCTTTTCGTCCTGCTCCTGGCAGGCGACGCAACGCTTCGCCGCCGGGTAGGCGGCGAGGCGCGCATATGGGATCGCGCTGCCGCAATCCACGCACTCGCCGTAGCTGCCGTCGTCGAGCCGCGCGAGCGCCTGTTCGACGTTCGCGAGCTCGGCCAAATCCCGCGACACGTGCGTGATGTCCTGCGCCGCCATCGCGTCGGCGGCGGCCCAGTCGTCGGTGTCCTCCTTCGGGTTGCGCAGACCGACGACCCGCGGGTCGTCCTGCGTGCGCAGCATCGCCGCGATGTCGGCGCGCAGCGACTGCTGTCGCGCACGCAGCGCCTCGCCGAGCTCGGCGAGCTGCGCAGCCGTCAGGGTCGAGGAGGCGGTCATCGCGACGCATTATCGGCCAGATGCCAGTGCTTCGCACGCGCGTTCCGACGGGGCGCGGCGGCTCTTGAATCGCCGCCGTCCGCCCCTAGATTGCGCCGTGGGAGCGCGGCGCCCGGCGGTCGAAGCGGCGCCCGCGCGGCTACCACGTCAACCTTCTGAGGAAGATCATGGCCAGCTTGCAAATCTACGACCCGTTCGCGGACCCGACGGTCGAAACCCTGCTTCGCAGTTTCTTTCGTCCCGAGCGCTCGGAGCGCGCCACGCCGCGCAGCCTGCCGATCGACGTCGCCGAAACCGAGAACGGCTACGTCGTCCAGGCCGAACTGGCAGGCGTCGCGAAGGACGAGATCCACGTCGCCATCGAAGGCAACCAGGTGACGATCGCCGCCGAGGTGAAGCGCCGCGGCGTCGACGAGAACGCGCGCGTGCTTCGCAACGAGCGCTACTACGGCAACGTGTACCGTACGTTCGCGCTGCCCGTCGAGCTCGACGAAGGCGGGAGCGAGGCGAAGTACGAGAACGGCCTTTTGACACTCACGCTCGTCAAGAAGCCGGCGGTCGCGGGCCGCAAGCTCACGGTTCAGTAGGCGCGAGTAAATCGCGCGTGCTGCCGCGCGTCCGGTGTTCGGGCGCGCGGCGTCACCGCATGCGCCGCGCCGTGTATTCCTCCTCGATGTTGTCGCGGTAGTACGACCACGGCGACGAGGACGTCGAGAAGCGCCGCCATACTTCGGAGGGCACGCCGGCGTACTCGAGCGTGCCCGACGTGAGCTCGACGACGAGCTTGCGCGAGCGCTCGTCGTAACCGGCGGCGCGCAGGCTGCCGCCATTCATTCGTCGCATTTCCATCGCCACTCCCGGAAGCGCGCGCCCGGCGCGCCGGACGCATGCGGTGCAATGCTACGATCGGCGGCTTCGCTCGTACAAGCGCGCCATGCGTAGCCGCCTTCCCGCAGTCGTTGCGCTGCTCGCGCTCGTCGCGTTCGCCGCGCAAGTCCATGCCGCGCAGGCGGACAAGACGCTGCGCGTCGCATTCTCGATCGCGGAGACGAGCTTCGACCCGGCGTTCGCATCCGACGCCGCGTCCGACGGCATCATCGCGAACGTCTTCGACACGATGCTCGATTACGACTACCTCGTGCGGCCGGTTACGCTCGTGCCGCGCGCGCTCGTCGCGATGCCCGAGGTACAGGACGGCGGACGCACGTACGTCTGTCGTTTGCGCAAGGGCATCTACTTCACGCCCGATCCGGCGTTCAAGGGCCGGCCGCGCGAGCTGACCGCCACCGACTTCGCGTACGGCATGAAGCGCATTCTCGACCCGGCGGTCAAGTCGCCGTGGCTGTGGCTTCTCGACGGCAAGATCGAAGGCGGCAACGCGGCGCGCGAGAAAGCCGGGAAGACCGGCCGCTTCGACTACGACGCGCCGATCGCGGGACTCGACGTCGTCGACCGCTACACGCTGCGCGTCCGGCTCACGGAGCCCGACCTCCGCTTTCCCTACGTGCTCGCGATTCCGAACGTCGCCGCGCAGGCGCGCGAGGTCGTCGAAGCCTACGGCAGCGACATCGGCGCGCATCCGGTCGGGACCGGTCCGTACATGCTCGGCGAATACCGGCGCAGCACGCGGATCGTGCTGGTCGCGAGCCCGACGTTTCGCGAGACCTATTACGAGCCGTCGGGACCGATCCCCGAATCGTCGCGCAAGGCCGCCGCGGCGCTGCGCGGCAAGCGCCTGCCGCAGGCGTCGCGAGTCGAGATCAGCGTGATCGAGGAAGGACAGGCGCGCTGGCTCGCCTTCCTGAACGCCGAGATCGACTTTCTCGACATCGTCCCTGCCGAGTTCACCGCGCAGGCGCTTGACGAGGACGGCAAGCTCTTGCCGTGGCTCGCCGAGCGCGGCGTCGTGCACGACGTGCTGCTGCGGCCCAACAGCTGGTGGGTCTACTTCAACATGCTGGACCCGGTGGTCGGCGGCTACACGCCGGAGAAGATCGCGCTGCGCAGGGCCATCGGCATGGGGTACGACAACGCGGAAGCGATCCGCGTGCTGCTCAAGGGTCGCGCCGTGCCGGCGAACGGGCCGATTCCTCCCGGCGTCGCCGGGTACGATCCGAAGCTTCGCACCGACGCGCAGCTCTACAACCCCGCATTCGCGCGCGCGCTCCTCGACCGCTTCGGCTACAAGGACCGCGACGGCGACGGCTATCGCGAAACGCCGGACGGCAAGCGGCTCACCATCGAGCGGTGGTCGACGCCGAACTCGGCGTCGCGCGAATCGGACGAGCTCTGGAAGAAGAACATGGACGCGATCGGCATTCGCATGATCGTCAGGAAGGATCGCGTTCCGGAGCTGCGCAAGATGGCGCGTCTCGGCAAGATCCCGATGCGAAGCGACGGCTGGAACGCCGACTACCCCGACGCGGAGAATTTCATGCAGCTCCTCTACGGGCCGTCGGGACCCGAGAACAACGCGCGCTTCGACCTCCCCGAATTCAACCGGCTCTACGAACAGGCGCGCACGCTTCCCGACTCACCGGCGCGCACGAAGCTCTTCGACCGGATGACGCAGCTCGTGATCGCCTATGCGCCGTACCGGATGACCTATCACCTGCTCGAGGACAGCCTGCGCCATCCGTGGATCAGCGCTTATGTGCCGCACCCGATCCGGTCGCAGTGGTGGCAGTTCATCGACATCGATCCAGCGCGCGGCGCCGGCCGGCACTGAACCCTACTTTTCCTTCGGAAGCTCGAACGGCTTGCAGTCGAGATGGACGAGCTGCTGCTCGCGGATCAGCTCGAGCTTCATGCCCGTGCCGCGCAATTCCATGTTGCCGTTCAGGTAGCGGGGGCCGGACGTGCTCGGCACCTGGTAGAGAACGACGCGCGTCGTGTCCGGCATCAGGATCCGCGCCTCGCCGTGGTCGTAACGGATCACGAAGTGCTCGCCGGGCCGCTCGCAGTCGACAGAGTTCTTCGCCGCCTCGATTTCCTCTGGCGTCGGCCCGGTCTTGCATCCGCCAACCACGACGAGCGCGGCGATCGCGGCGACCGGGAAGGCTGAACGTGTCATGCGCGGCTCCGTCGGTGGCGTCTCTTCGAGCATAACATCGGCGCGCACGCGTTTCACGACGCGAGGAGCGCCCGCGAAGGTGGCGTCGCCGCGGCGCTCTTGAAGCGCACGCTCTCGGGATACGACAGGACTTCGATCTGCGCGCCGCCGCGATTGGCTTCCTGCATCGCCTGCCACCATGCGGCGTCGAGAAGATCCGAGTGGCACGCGACGAACGCGCGGCGGATCGACGCATCGGTCAAGAGAAAGCGCGCGAACTCCTCGGGAAACACGTCGTGCGGGCCCACCGGATGCCACACCTCGTCGGACAGCTCGTCGACGTCGGGCGGGCGCGCGGGAATCGCGCGGAAGCGGCAGTCGGTCAGGTATTCGATCTCGTCGTAGTCGTAGAACACGACGCGCCCGTAGCGCGTGACGCCGAAATTCTTGAACAACAGGTCGCCCGGGAAGATGTTGACGGCGGCGAGCTCCTTGAGCGCGTTGCCGTAATCGCGCATCGCCCGCATCGTCGCCGCGTCGTCGGCGGTCGTCACGAACAGGTTGAGCGGCGTCAGGCGGCGCTCGATGTAGACGTGCCGGATGATGACGTAATCGTCGTCGTGCTCGAGTCGCGAAGCGATCGTCGCCTCGAGCTCCGCGAGAAGCGCGTCGGTGAACCGCCCGCGCGGAATCGCGACGTCGGAGTATTCGAGCGTGTCCGTCATGCGTCCCGCGCGGTCGTGATGCTTGACGAGCGCGTACTTGGCCTGGACGCGCGCCGCGTCGGTGTCCTTCGACGGCGCGATCCGGTCGCGGATCACCTTGAACACGTACGGATAGGACGGCAGCGTGAACACGCTCATCACCAGTCCCCTGATGCCGGGCGCGGCGACGAGGCGATCGGTCGAATGCTTCAGGTGATGCAGGAAGTCGCGATAGAAGAGCGTCTTGCCGTGCTTCTGCAGACCCAGCATCGTGTAGAGCTCGGACGTCGTCTTGTCCGGCAGCATCGGCCGCAGGAATTCGACGTAAGCCGACGGCACTTCCATGTCGACCAGGAAGTACGCGCGATTGGCCGAGAACAAGAGCGCGAGCTCGAGCGGGTCGGAGAGCAGCGCGTCGACGTAGAGTTTGTCGTCGCTGCGCCGCTTGATCGCGGCGACGAACGGATACGTCTTCTCCGCATTGACGACGCGGCCGACCGCGTAGGCGGTCTGGTTGCGGAAGAGCAGGCTCGACAGGACCTGGATCTGGCAGTTCGCGTCGACGACGAACGGTCGCGGCAGCCGTTGCCTCATCGCGCCGAGCACGTTGCGCAGGTCGGCGCGGAAATCCGCGAAGCGCAGCCGCAGGCCGAAGTCCAGGACGACGTCGATCAACGTCGCGCGAAGGCCGAGGCGCCGCGGGTAATAGCAGCGGTACGACGGCGCGCCGTCGTCGAGGTATTCGGTCGACGCCGCCGGCCGTACGAAGAGGCAGCGGTTGTGGAAGTACGTCCGATGCAAGAGCTTCGTCGAGACGGTATTGAAGAATGTCTCGGCGCATTCGGGCTGGGGGTGCTCGGCGAGCAGCGCGACGAACTGCTGCTTGACCTTTGCCCAGAACGCGTCGTCGGCGCTGAACGCGAAATCGCGCTCGATGCGCTCGACCGTCTCGGCGACGCGCCGATCGTAGAAGTCGATGCGCTCGCGCGTGAGGTGACCGATCGCGAGCCAGTTCCCGGCCTCGAAGTCGCGCTTGGCGGCCTTCGCGCAGTCGCGAAAGAGCGCGTAGTGCCGATCGAAGCCTTCGATCAGGACGCGCGCGATGACGTCGGCCGACGCCTGTTCCGGCTTCGCGGCCGGCGCGATGTCGTCGCGCGAAAACGGCATGCGACGCGCAGGCGTCGCCGCGAGCGCCTCGCCGGGCATTGCGGCGTCGCCGCCGTCAGCCGCCCTTGGCCTTCTGGATCTCGTCGTTGTACGCCTTGACGCCGGCGTTGTACTCGTTGATCGCCGCATTCGCCGCCTTCACGTGCGGCTCGGCGAGCGCCTGCTGCTCTTCGACGAATTTCTTCAGGCAGTCGATGTAGGCGACGTACTCCTTCTGCCACGCGCGCTTCTGGTTGTCGCTCGCGAGGTTGCCCGGGTAATCGCCGGGCTTCGCGCCACATTCCGGCTTCGGTATCGGGGCCGACGATGCCGGCGCAGCCGTCGCCGGCGCCGTTGCCGTCTGCGCGCCCGCCTGCGCGGCCACTCCCGCGAAGGCAATGGCGGCGACGACGAGAGCAGCGCGATGATTCATGGAAATCTCCTCCGTTGTCGATGCACGCGCATTCTACTCGGAGCGCGACGCTACAGCAGCGCACGCAGCGCATGCAGCCCGAGCGCGACCAGATCGACGCCGTTCTGCGTCTCGTACTCGCGGCGGTTCTTCCCGAGCTCGCGCTCGACCGTCGCGATCGCGATCACCGCGTCGCCCGTCAACGGCTGCGGCGCCGTACGCTTCGCCTCGGCGTCGCTCAGTCGATCGAGCGCCTGCGCAACGCCGTTCGGATCGAGCAGCATCACCGGCGCGCCGCAATACGGGCAGACGGCGTTGCGGTCGAGCGGGACGGGCGCGCCGCAGCTCACGCACTTGACCGTCGTCACGACGGCGCGCAGGCGCGCGAGTTCCTGCGGATCCGGCGCGCGGATGAAGTTCTTTTCGCGGAGGAACTGCACGTACGGCGTGAAGCGGCCGTGCCCGTAGCGGCAGCGGTAATAGGTGAAGCGCGTCGTGTGCTGGATGTCCTGCGTGAGCGCGAGCGGCGTCGTGCAGCGCGGGCAGGGCATCGGCGTGCGGTACGGTTCGCGTTGTGCAGCCTGCGAGGCGGCGATCTCGCGAAAGAGCGCGATGACGGCGCCGGGCGTCAGCGCCTGGCTTTCGTGCGCGTCGAACCACACCGCCTGGCAATCGTTGCAGAGGTCGACGGCCATCGGCGCCAGCGGCTCGCGCGCGACGGCGAGCGAACGCATGTCGCTGCCGCAGCCGGGGCAGCAGGTGCTCGCCGCCCGTTGCGGCGCGGCCTCCGCGGCGTCCGCCGACATGCCTTCGTAAGCGGCTGGCCTACGACGCGACGCGCAGCGTTGCGAGCGGGCAATTCAGCCAGTGGATCTCCTTCATCTCGCGGCGCGCCGCGCGCTCGACCTGGTCCATCCGATCGGTGTTGCAGACGATCCGGCCGTCGACGTCCGCCTTCGTGTACGGCGCGGGCGCGCAACCGCAGAGTGCCGCGGCGGCGCAGGCGATCGACAACGCAAGCAAGGTTTTCATGGGCGCTCCCCGTGACAGACGCTGCATGATCATAGGCCCGCCCGGACGCTGCGCGCAACGGCGGCGCCGTCAGCGCCCGGCGAACGTATCGCAGTCGCGCAGATCGCCCGACGCGAGCCCGGTCTTGAACCAGCGCGTGCGCTGCTCCGACGTCCCGTGCGTGAAGGAGTCGGGCACGACGTAACCCTGCGTGCGCTTCTGGATGCGATCGTCGCCGACCGCGGCGGCGGCCCGCAATCCGCTGTCGATGTCGTTGGCGTCGATCTTCCCGCGCTTGGCCGCATAGAAACCCCAGACGCCGGCGTAGCAGTCCGCCTGCAGCTCGAGGCGCACCGACAACGCATTCGCCGTGCGCTCGTCGGCACGCGCCATCTGCGCCTGCACCTTGTCCATCGTGCCGAGCAGGTTCTGCACGTGATGGCCGACCTCGTGCGCGATCACGTACGCCTGCGCGAACTCGCCCGGCGCGCCGAAGCGCGACCCGAGCTCGCTGAAGAACGAGGTGTCGAGATACAGATCGTGATCGCCGGGACAATAGAACGGGCCGACGGCAGCGACCGCGCGGCCGCATGCGGACCGCGTCTGCCCGCGATACAGCACGAGCTTCGGCGGCACGTAGCGCGATCCCCTCTGCTTGAAGATCGCGCCCCACACGTCCTCGGTGTCGCCGAGGATCGCGGTGGAGAAGTCCTTGTTGACGTCGGTCGTCGTCGAGCGCGTGCCGGTCTGCGGGCCGTAACCCGGCGGCGCCGTCTGCGGCGCTTCCTGCACGGTGCCGCCGCCCCCGCCGCCGGACAGAAGGCCGAGCATCTCGAGCGGATTGATCCCGAACAGCATGCCGACGATGACGAGAATGATCAGCGCGCCGCCGCCGATGTGCAGTCCGCCGAACGGAAATCCGCCGCCGCCGCTGCCCTCCGGCGCGCCTTCGGTCCGGTCCTCGACGTTCTCGCTACGCCGGAAGTCGCCCCAACGCATCGCCTCTCCTCGTTCAGGTAGTCCCGTCACGGCGCCCGCCCGGTCGCGCAGTCACGGCTTCAGCGCACGATAGAGGAATGGAAGACTGACGTCCATCCGGTAGTCGATCGACGAGTGGTTGTCGTCGAACTCTTCGTAGACGTGCGCGATGCCGTGCTGGCTCAGCCGCTTCGAAAGCAGCCGTGCGCCGTAGTGCAGATGATACTGATCCCGCCAGCCGCAATCGATGTAGATGCCGCGCATCTTCTTCAGGTTGCGTTTGCACGACGCGACAAGGTTGACGGGATCGTTTCTTTGCCAGCGGGCCCAGCGTGCGCGGATGAGCTCGCCGGTTTCGAGATTGAACGGCAAGCGGAAGCCGAGCGGCACCTTCGGATCCGGGTCGTACGTCGCCGCCATCGCGAGGTTCATCAACGCGTGCACCTCCGCGTCGGAAAGCTTGTCCTTCGCGAACACGTAATCGAGGAAACGCCGCACGCGTCCGTCGTCGATGCCCGCTTCGCCGCCCTGGCCGTTGCGCATCAAGTCGATGCGGCCGGACGTGCGCGGACGCTTGCGATAGCGATCGAGCTCGTTCAGCGTTCGCGGCCAGTCGGTGAAATAGCAGAAGTCGAACAGCGCGTCGCCCGAGTGGTCGGCGATCGCGCCCCAGTACTGCGCATAGCGCATCGCGTGGATGATCGCGCCGTAGCCGCCCGATGACTTGCCGAAGCAGCCGCGGTGCTCGCGCGAAGCGAGCGTACGAAACTCGCGGTCGACGAACGGGATCAGCTCGCGCGTCAGGTAATCGGCGTAGCGGCCGATCGCCGACGAGTTGACGTACTGGTTGCCGCCCATCGACGTGAAGCAGTCGGGGAACACGACGATCGCCGGACCCATCCTGCGCTCGGCGAGAAGCCGCGCGGCGCGCTCGGGCACGTTCTCGTCGAACGGTCGCCAGTTGATGTGCGCGAGGCCCGATCCGGTGAAACCGACGAGGTCGAACAGCACCGGAAAGCGCCGGCCGCGCGCGCTCGTGCGGCCGCGCACTGCGCCGGCGTCGTACCCCGGAGGCAGCCAGACGCCGAGCCTGCGCACGTGCGGATCGCCGAGTGGATTGTCGGCGAGCACCTTCGACCTATGCTCGACGACGATCGTCGTGCCGGACAGTTGCGCAGGTCGCTTGCGGCTCATGGTGGCTCGTCTCGTTACGCGGGATCGGCGCGATTGTGACGGCCGGCGCTCTTCGAGGCAAACGCCGACGGCGGCGCGAGCGCAGGCGACTCGCGATCGGCCGTTTTCGTAGAATCCACTCCTTTTGCCGCTCGCGCGATGCCCCGCTCCGATTCCACCGCCGCAACGGCGCTGCCGCCGATCACCCGCAGGACGCTCTTCGCGAGCTTTCTCAAGATGGGACTGCTGGGCTTCGGGGGCGTGCTGCCGCTCGCGCGCCAGGTGCTGGTCGTCGAGCGCCGCTGGTTCGACGACCGCGCGTTCGCCGAGCTGATCGGGATGTGCCAGGTGCTGCCGGGGCCGAACGTCGTCAATCTGTCGGTCGTCATCGGCTCGCGCACGCACGGTCCGCTCGGCGCGCTGATCGCGCTCACCGGGCTTCTGTTCGTGCCGGTCGGATTAATGCTGGCGATTGCATACTTCTATGCGTCAGTCGCGCAGGATCCGCTGACGCGCAACGCGATCGCCGGCGCTTCCGCTGCCGCCGCGGGCCTGATCCTCGGCACCGGCGTGCGCTTGCTGCTCCAGACGCGGCCGCCGTTGCGGGGCCTTTTCACCGGCGCCGCGGCGTTCGTCGCGGTCGGCGTGCTCCACTGGCCGCTGTTCTTCGTGATCGTCGCGCTGATCGTCGTCGCAATCGGCGCCGAATGGATCGCGCAGCGCTGACGGCGCGCGAACGCATGCACGACGAGCTTCACGCCCTCGCCGAGATCACGAAGCACTTCGCCGTCCTGTCGCTGGTCGCGATCGGCGGCATCAACGCGATCCTTCCCGAGATCCATCGCGTCGTCGTCGACGTCGAAGGATGGATGACGAGCGCCGAGTTCGTCGACCTCTTCGCCGTCGCGCAGCTCGCGCCCGGTCCCAACGCGATGATCGTCGCGCTGATCGGATGGAAAGTCGCCGGCGTCGCGGGCGCCGTCGTCGCGACGATCGCCACCTGCGGCCCGTCGTCGGTCGCGTGCTACATCGCCTGGCACTGGGTGGATCGGCTGCAGCACTCGCCGTGGCGCGCGATCGTGCAGCGCGCGCTCGCGCCGCTCGCGATCGGTCTCATCCTCGCAACCGGCTACACGCTCGCGCGCGGTGCCGACCGTTCGCCGGGCGCGTTCGCGCTGACGCTGATCGCGACGGCGCTGCTCGCGTGGACGCGCGTCAACCCGGTGTGGGTGCTGCTCGGCGCCGGCGCGATAGGCGTCGCCGGCTTCGCGTAGCCGCTACTTCTTCCGCGGATCGAGCATCGAGCCGCGGCAGCGCGGCGCACCGCAACGGCATGCGTAATTCGCGAGCAACCGCGCCGAGCGCCGGCCGGGCACGTTCAGCCGGTAGTCGTACGAGAGCTCCTCGCCGGCGCGGATCACGCGCTTCGCCTCGATGAACACGCGCCCTTCGTCGTCCTCGTAGGGAACGCAGTTCGGCTGGCAACTATGGTTGATCCAGCGTGCGGCGTTCCCGCGGACGCCGGCGTCGATCACGCGACCGTCGTTCAGCTCGAACAGGAACGTGTGAAACGGATTGCCCGGGTCGCTGTCCGGAAGGTTGTCGGCTTCGTCGACCGAGATGCGGCGGCCGCGGTACTCGACGATGTCCATGCCCTTCGGAATCGTTCGCGTCGCGAACACGCCACGGCCGTGGATCGGCGAATTGCGCACGACGTAGGCGCGCTTCGGACGCGCGGCCTTGCGCGCCGCCGACGCCGGCTTCGCCGGCCCGCCCGGCTTCCGCGCCGGCTTGGATTTCGAGTTCGCGGATTTGCGGGAGCGTTTTGCGGCCATCGTCGTTCGCGGCTTGGCGGGGAAGGGCGCCGATTGTCGCACGCGGCAACGCGGGAAAGCGCCGAACGCTTGAAAAATCGCGCGCGTCCCCGATAATAGTTTGCATGCGAACAACTCACATGCAAAACGAACGCGCGTCCCGCACGCATGCGCCCGCGCACGGCTTGCCCGGCGCCGGCCGTACGGCGCCGTCGGACCGGCTCGAAGTCCTCGGCTTGCTCATCGCCGGACTCTCGAAGGCTTGGCGCGAGGAGCTCGATCGGCGGTTGCGCCCGCTCGGGCTCACGCGCGCCCAATGGCAGGCGCTCCTGTGGGTGTCTCGTGCGGGCGGCGCGCTCGTTCAGCGCGAGCTCTCGGACCTTCTCGAGATCGGCGCGCCGGCCACGGTCGCGCTCGTCGACCGGCTCGAGCGCGACGGACTCGCGACGCGAAGCGCGGTCGCCGGCGACCGCCGGCGCAACGCCGTCGTGCTGACGGCGAAGGCGCGCCGGTTGCTGACGACGATCGAAGCGACGGCGGGCGAGCTCCGCCGCGAAGTGATGAGCGGGCTCACGCGCGACGAGATCAATACGCTTTGCGGACTGCTCGCGAAGGCGCGGCAGCGGATCGACGCCGTGCGGTCCTCGCCATGACGCGCCTGTCCTTCCGTCCTTCGCCGAGGACGATCCTGATCGGCCTCGGCGTCGCCGTCGCGGCGATCGCCGCCGCGTGGTACTGGCACGAAAGCAAGCTGCGCCAATCGACCGACGACGCGTACGTCAACGCGAAGATCGTGCAGGTGTCGTCGCTCGTGATGGGACAGGTCGTCGCCGTGCCGATCCACGACAACCAGTTCGTGCACAAGGGCGACGTTCTTTTCGAGGTCGACCGGCGGCCGTTCGAAGCCGCGCTCGGCGAAGTCGAAGGGCGCCTGCGCCAGGCGCAGCAGGGCACTCGCCAGGACCAGTCCGATCTGCTCGCCGCGCAGGCCGACGTCGCGCAGCAGCAGGCGACGCTCACCAACGCCGAGGCGAATCTGCGGCGCACGAGCGAGCTGGTCCGCGAAAACTTCATGTCGAAGCAGACGCTCGACGACGCGCGTGCGCGCGTGAACGCGGCGCAGGCGTCGGTCGACGCGGCGAGGGCGCGCGTCGAGAAGGCGCGCGAGGCGCTCGCGAAGACGCCGACCGGCGAGACGCCGGCGGTCCGCGTTGCGCAGGCGCAAGTCGACAAGGCGCGTCTCGATCTCGAGCACACGCGGATGCTCGCACCCGAGAACGGCTGGATCACACGCTTCGACCTGACGCCGGGTACGGTGGTCACGCCCGGCAATCCGCTGTTCGCAATCGTCGCCGCGAACAGCTTCTGGGTCGACGCGAACTTCAAGGAAACCGAGCTTGCCGGCGTGGTTCCCGGGCGGCCGGCGACGATCGTCGTCGACATGTACCCCGGTCATGCGTTCCACGGCAAGGTCGAGAGCCTCGCGGGCGGAACCGGCGCGGCGTTCTCGCTATTGCCGCCGCAGAACGCGAACGGCAACTGGGTGAAGGTCGCGCAGCGGGTGCCGGTGCGCGTCAGCATCGACGATCCCGATACGGCGCATCCGCTGCGCGTCGGCGCGACCGCGACCGTCACCGTCTCGATCGCGCATTGATGGCCGACGCACGCGCGACTGCCGGCATTCGCGACGCGCGTTCGGCGGCGACGCCGGACGGTGGCTCGCGCGTGTTCCTGACGCTCGCGATCATGGCCGCGACGGTGATCCAGGTGCTCGACACGACGATCGTCAACGTCGCGCTGCCGCACATGGCCGGCGAGTTGTCGGCGTCGACCGACCAGATAAGCTGGGTTCTCACGAGCTACATCGTCGCGGCGTCGGTCGTCATGCCGATGACCGGCTACCTGACGGACCGCCTCGGGCGCCGCCGTTATCTGCTGATCAGCATCGCCGGTTTCGTCGCCGCGTCGGCGCTCTGTGGCATCGCGACGTCGCTCGCGGAGATCGTGCTCTTCCGCCTGCTGCAAGGGCTCTTCGGCGCGTCGCTCGTGCCGCTGTCGCAGGCGATCATGGTCGACAGCTATCCGCTGCACGAGCGCGGCAAGGCGCTCGCGATCTGGGGCATGGGCGTGATGGTGGCGCCGATCCTCGGGCCGACGATCGGCGGCTGGCTCACCGAGACGATCGACTGGCGCTGGAACTTCTACATCAACGTGCCGATCGGCATTGTCTCGTTCGTTCTCGCCGCGCGTCACGTGCCCGACACGCCGGTCAAGTCGCGCGGCATGGACTGGTGGGGCCTCGTTTTCCTCGCGATGTTCGTGGGCGGCCTTCAATATCTGCTCGACCGCGGGCAGCAGGCCGACTGGTTCTCGGCAGCGTCGATCCGCGGGTCGGCGGTGATCCTCGCGGTCGGCCTCGTGCTCTTCGTCGGGCACTCGCTGGTGGCGAGGCGCGACTCGCTTTTCAACCTGTCGATGTTCGCCGACCGCAACTTCGCCGCGGCGTCGATCGTCGGCGGCGCGATGGGGCTGTCGCTGTATGGCGGCATGCTGCTGCAGCCGGTGCTGTTCGAGAACGTCCTCCAGTATCCGACGTTCGACACGGGCCTCGCGATGATGCCGCGCGGGATCGGCAGCCTGATCAGCATGCTGATCGTGGGGCGCCTCGTTGGCCGGCTCGGCGCGAAGCCGCTCATCTACTTCGGCATCGCAACGGGATTCCTGGGCGCGTGGATGATGACGCACATGAGCCTCGACGCAAGCGCGTCGACGATGATCGTTCCGCTGCTGCTGCAGGGTATCGGTGTTGGCTTCGTGTTCGTGCCGCTGTCGGCGATCGCGTTCGCGACGCTGCCGAAGACGCTCACCGCCGAGGCGGCCGGCGTCTACAGCCTGATCCGCTCGATCGGATCGTCGATCGGCATCTCGATCGTCAGCGTGTCGCTGTCGCGCGGCGCGCAGGCAAGCTGGAGCGTGCTTCGCGGCTACGTCGATCCCTACCGTTCCGAAGTCCGGCAATACCTCGATCCGCTGCATTTGAAGGCGCAGGGTCAGGGGCTCGCGCTGATCGCGCAGCAGACCGCGCTGCAGGCGCAGATGCTCGGCCTGCTGCACGCGTTCTGGATCATCGTCGTGAGCTTCGTCGCGATGGTGCCGCTCGTGATGATGCTGAAGCCCGGGCGAGGCGGCGGAGCGCCGTCGTCAGCGGCGATGGCCGAGTAGCGCTCGCCCGTCGCATTCGTTTGGTCCGTCGCGCACCTGTTGCATGCATGCGAAACGCAGCCGTCGATGCGCTCGTGCTGGCGATCGCCGCGTCCGCCCTTGCGCGAAGCGGATGCCGCGCGAGCCATAGCGCCATGCCGAGCGCGCCGACGGCCGTCGCCGAGCGCAGCAATCCGAGTCCCCACGGTCCCGTGTGCAGGATGTCGCGCGCATAGGCATCGCAAGCACGCGCGCGATCCAGAACAGCACGAACGGGCGCTGCGCGGGCAGCGCGTCGTCAGGCGACAAGCGGGTGGCGGCGCGGGCCGATCGAGGCGAGGAACAGCACCGGCGTCGGTTGCCCGGGTCGGGGAACGTCGAGCGCCATCGACAAGCGGGTCCTTTTTCAAGTGTCCGCGATTGTCGCGGAAAGGGCTGTCGCGTTCCGTGCCTGCACCCAGCATTGCCCTGGACCGTCCGTCGTGTAAAAAATACGCACGTCTTCAACCGCACGCCGATTTCGGGCACGATGAACGGCTTCTCCCGACATCTTGTCGTCACTGACGTGGCCTCGACGCCGAACGGCGGAGAAAATCGCATGACCTGCGCAAGCTGCGGGCGCCGCGTTGCGACCGGCGCCCGCTATTGCGTCCATTGTGGTGCCGAGCAATCGATGCCGACGCCGATCGCGGTCGCGGCATCGATGGCGCGACAGGCGGCAGGTGCCCGCGAAGCGGCCAATGCTGCCAACGCCGAGTCCACCGCCACCGTTGAGTCGATCGGACTCCCGGGCCGCGTGCCCTCCGAGCGCGCGCGAGAACGAACCGACGCGAATGTCGCGCGCGACGCCGCAAATTCGGATCAGCCGGGACGTCCTGCGTACGCCGATGCGCCTTCGCGTCGCGGACTCGCGATTGCGCTGGTCGCGAGCCTTGCGGTTGTCGCGATTGCCGTTGGAGTTTTTGCGGTGTGGCGGATCGAGGGCGCGGACGGCAACGTCGCGCCCGATGCGTCGTCGTCCGCAGCGGCAGCCGCGGTGCCTTCCGCGGCAGCACCGCCGACGGCCGGAGGCGTGAACAATGCGAGCGAATCCGCGACACCCGCGACGCAACCGCCGGCGGAGCCGTCCGAGGCGATCGTGTCATCGCAGACCGCGCAGGCCAACACGGCGACGGCGCCCGCGATCGACGCGACGACACCGGTGGAGATCAGGTCCTTGCCGCCGCATCCCGCCACGTCGCGAACGCACGTGGCGCAGCCCGGCAAGCCCGCAGCGCCGATGGCGACGACCCGACCGGCCGAGGCGCCGCCGGCGCAGGCCGATACCGCTACGCCTGCCGTCACGCATGCGCATGTCGCCGCCGCCTCCACCGCCGCCACGCGCGTTGCCGATCGCTGGCAACGGCTGGACGAGGAAATCGCGCAATGCACGCGCGCGGATTTCATCACGCGCGTCATCTGCGGCCAGCGCGCGCGCTTTCGCTATTGCAACGGCTATTGGGGCAAGGTGCCGCAGTGCCCCGGCAGTCCCGCGACAACCGATCGCGGTCAATAGGACCTCACTGTTTCTCCTGCGAGCACGGTTGTCCCGCCACTGCGGGCACGACCGTAGGCGCATCCTTACACGGGATTCCGCAGCGAGCCGATCGTCGGCGCGTGGCCGACACGTCTAACCTCGATGTATCGGTCCGAATCGCGCGCACGATGCGAGGACGCAACGGGGAAGACGATGAGCGAGATCGTGGCAGGCGTGTTCGACGACGAGCAGACGGCCACCTCGGCCGCGCGCGAATTGCGAAGCGCGGGATTCGAGGCCGCCGACCTCGACCAGTTTTCGTTGCGGCCGCCGGGACAGCACCAGGGACTGCAGGCCGGCGGCGACGAAAGCGCCGACGCGAAGGCGAAGGGCGGCGACCGCGGCGCGACGAAGGGGGCGGCGATCGGCACCGCGGTGGGCGCCGTTGCAGGCCTCGCGGCGACGCCGATTCTCGGTCCGATCGCCGTCGCGGGCGGCGCGGCCGCCGGCGCGTACGCGGGCTCGCTCGCGGGGGCCGTGCGCAAGATGGGCGACGAAGCGCACCCTGCGCCACAGCCGCGACCCGCCGGCGTCATGGTCGCCGTGCACGCCGCGTCGCAGCAACAAGCGGATCGCGCGGTCGCGGTCATGCACGATCTCGGCGCGCGGATGATCGAGCGCGCCGACGGCGCATGGCGCAACGGCAAATGGGCCGACTTCGATCCGGTGCGCGCGCCGCACGTCGTCGAGTCGAACGTCGCGGGCTCCGCTGGCAACGTACCGAGCCGGAGGACCCCATGAACGCCGGCGAATCGTCGCGCGCATTTCGCGCCTTGCGGCGTCAAGCGCCCGCGCTGCTGCATTACCAGCAGGGGAAATGGGGCTACATCCTCGCGTGGCTCGTCGGCGTGCCGGTGCCGATCCTGATCATCATCTTTTTGCTGCGCGGCTGTAACTGAACTCGGTTTACGGATCGCATGCAGGCAGGCTGCCTCAGCCGCGGCCGACGAAGGGCATCTTGGTCGCCATGACGGTCATGAACTGCACGTTCGCATCGAGCGGCAGGCTCGCCATGTAGAGCACCGCGCTCGCGACGTGCGCGACGTCCATTCGCGGCTCGACGGCGCTCTCTCCACTCGCTTGCGCGACGCCCGCCGTCATCCGGTCCGTCATCGCCGTCGCGGCATTGCCGATGTCGATCTGCCCGCAGGCGATGTCGTATTTGCGCCCGTCGAGCGACGTCGACTTCGTGAGACCGGTGATCGCGTGCTTCGTCGCGGTGTACGGGGCCGAGTTCGGACGCGGCGCGTGCGCCGAGATCGAGCCGTTGTTGACGATGCGGCCGCCGCGAGGGCGTTGCGCCTTCATCATCCGCATCGCGTGTTGCGTGCACAGGAACGGGCCGAGCAGGTTCGTGTCGATGACGGCGCGCAGCTTCTCGACGGTCAACTCGTCGAGATCCACGGCCGGCGCGCCGATGCCCGCATTGTTGAAGAGCAGGTCGAGCCGGCCGAATCGTTCCGCGACGCGCGCGAAGAGCTTCGCGACCGAATCCGGATCCGCGACGTCGGTCGGGACGGGCAGCAGGTCGGCGCTGCGTTCGCCCGCGGCCCGCACGGTTTCATCGAGCGCGTCCGCACGCCTGCCGGCGAGCGCGACGCAATAGCCGGCACCGGCGAGCGCGAGCGCGACGGCCCGACCGATGCCGCTGCCAGCTCCGGTCACGAGCGCGACTTTCCGTTGCTCACTCATCGATCCTCCCTGCGCATCGGCGCCGACCCGGTCTGCGCGTCAGCGGCGCTGTCTCCCGTCGTGGCTCATCCGCGGCACGAGCGCCGGGCGCGAAATGGGCGAAACCAGACGCGCCGTCTCGCTGCGACCGCGCTCGGCGACGTGGCGCATCCGCGCGCCGGGCGGCGCGAACATCGCCGGCGCCGCGATGGCGTTCCCCTGCGCGTAATCGACGCCGACGCTGCGCAGCGCATCGAGCGTCGCCGCGGTCTCGACCGATTCGGCGATCGTCTGCTTGCCCATCACGCGCCCGATGCGGTGAATAGCCTCGACCATCGCCGCGTCGACCGGATCGGTCAGCATGTTCTTGACGAAGCTGCCGTCGATCTTCAGATAGTCGACGGGAAGCTGCTTCAGATAGGTGAACGACGACACGCCGACGCCGAAATCGTCGAGCGCGAAACGGCATCCCGGCTCGCGCAGCGCGCCGATGAACTCCGCGGCCTTCGACAGGCTCGTGACCGCCGTCGTCTCGGTGATCTCGAAGCAAATCGCCGCGTGCGGAATGCGGAAGCGCGCGAAGTTTTCGCGCACATAATCGAGGAACTGGTCGTCGCCGATCGAAGCGCCGGACACGTTGATCGCATACGTGCCGAGCGCCTGGCCGCTCGCGCGCCGCTCGGCGAGCACGCGAAACGCGGTGCGGATCACCCAGCGGTCGATCGACGGCATCAGGTGATAGCGCTCGGCGGCCGGAATGAAGGCGATCGGCGGAATCATCTCGTTCTGCTCGTCGATCAGCCGCACCAGCAGTTCCTCGTGACGCACCTGTTCGGCCGCTGTCGCGTGCATCGCGCGCATCGGCTGCGAGTAGAGGCACAGCCGGTCCTCGGCGAGCGCCCGATGCAGCCGATGCACCCATTCCATCTCGCCACGCCGCAGCGCGACCTCGCTGTCCTCGGGGCGATAGACCTGCACGCGGTTGCGGCCCTTGTCCTTCGCGAGGTAGCACGCGGCGTCCGCGGCCGACAGCACGCTCGCGAGCGTGTGCGGACCCTCGGCCAAGTTGACGAGACCGATGCTGACGCCGATCGTGAACGAGCGGTTCTTCCAGGCGAAGCGGAAGTCGACGATCGCCTTGCGCAATGCTTCGGCGATCCGCAGCGCGGGCGCCGGCGGGCAGTGCGGCAGCAACACGCCGAACTCGTCGCCGCCGAGGCGCGCGAGCACGTCGCCCTCGCGCAGCCGCGGCCGCAACAGCGCGCCGACCTGCCGCAAGAGCTCGTCGCCGGCCGCATGGCCGCTCGTGTCGTTCACGACCTTGAACTGGTCGAGGTCGAGATAAAGCACCGCGTGCTGACCCTGCGGCCCTTCGCGCTGCTCGACGATCGCGCGCACGCGCTGCTCGAATTCGCGCCGGTTGAGCAAGCCGGTCAGCGCATCGTGGCTCGCGAGATTCGACAGCCGCGCCGCGTATTGCCGCTCGCGGCTCATGTCCTGGATCACGAGGACCGCGCCGACCGTGCTGCCCACGCGGTCGCGTATCGGCGCCACGCTGTAATCGATCGCAATCGATTCGGCGCCGCGGCACAGCAGCACGACGTTGTTCTCGGCCTCGACGACGCCGCCGTCGGCGAGCGCCTTCGCAACCGGGTCGGGAATCGGCGCGCCGGTCGTCTCGTCGACGACCGCGAACACCTCGGCGACCGGACGCTGCCGTGCTTCCGCCAGCGGCCATCCGGTGACGCGCTCGGCGGCCGGATTCAGGAACTCGATGCGGCCCGACGTATCGACGGTGACGACCGCGTCGGCGATCGATGCGAGCGTCACCTGAGCGCGCTCCTTTTCCTCGGCGAGCAGCGACTCGGCCTGCTTGCGCATCTGGATGTCGTTGAGCGAGCTCACGAGCCGCTCCTCGCTCGCGCGAAGCGCGTGCAGCAGCTTCGCGCGCTGCGCGAAGAGCCGCCGCAACGTGAGACCGACGAGCACGAGCAGCGCGGTGCCGGCCGTCACCCGCAGCACGAGCAGCGACGCGCGCGCCGAAAGGGCCGGCTCGACGAGCACGAAATCGATGATCGCGAGCGCGACCAGCACGACGACGATCGCGAGCACCGGCCAGATCGAGTCGAACAGCGGCTCGACGCCGCTCGCGGCGGCCTTGTTGCGGCGCGCGCTCGCCTGTCGGTGCAGCGTTGGATTCATGACGACGCGGAGCCCTGTGCCGCGTGCGGCGCCGCGATCGCGGTCGCGGCTTCGCGCGATTCGCTTTCGGCATGCGGATGCAGCCACCGCGTTCGCGCGCGCGTCGGCGCGCGCTCGATCGCCGCGCGCCAGCTTTCGTGCGCCGAAGGCGCCGTCCAGACCGCAAAGTGCAGCGCCGAGAGCGCCGCGGGATCACCGAGCAGGCGGGCGCGATCCTGCATGCTCAGCGGATCGAGGCCCTGGCGCAGCGCGCGATCGACGATCGCATCGACAATCGCCTCGCGGGGCCAGCCGGTGACCGGACGCGCGACGGCCTGTGCGCAGACGAGCGCATTGACGACGGGATCGACGACGGCGGTCGCGAGATCGGCCGGCGGCGCCGCACGATGCCAGTAACGCCGCGTCGCGCGGATGACGTCGGGCGGCTCCGATTCCTCGGGAATCAGGAAGTAG
>Ga0070681_10001120_pt1 | contig 22967 bp, 20 predicted proteins | sample KBSC83BmetaG_FD_65650 | JGI IMG/M metagenome (GOLD analysis project Ga0070681, IMG submission 65650) | Corn rhizosphere microbial communities from Kellogg Biological Station, Michigan, USA - KBS C8-3B metaG | ecosystem: Host-associated > Plants > Roots > Rhizosphere | place: USA: Michigan...
GCAAGCTCCAAGCTCCAGCGGAACTTGCTGGATCTCTTTGTACGTCTGTGGACTACTTCCCCAACTTCCCTCGCGGGGTTCGACTCTGAAAACGAGCCCTTTCCGAAGGCGTCGATTTCATCTTGAAGCCCAAGGGGTTACGCGCGGTTGACGAGTTCGGTGGAGCGGGTGATGGGAATCGAACCCACGTTAGCAGTCGGGTGAGGAGGCGGCCTCGCGGCCACCCCCTCCCCTAAGAACCGTACGTGAGAGTCTCCCCTCATACGGCTCAAGCAGCCGGTAAGCCCCTCGTGCCAGGAGGAGCCGGCGGCAATCCTTCGAATCAATGCAAGACGGATTCCCCGATCTCCGCTCGGCTCGCGCCCGGCTTACGCAGCGCATGGTATTGCCGATGGCACACCGGATGAGAAATCTGCAGATTGGTCCAGTGATCCGATCCGCCGTTCGAGCGTAACACTCGATGATGTACGTCCCAGCCGGTCTGCTTAGTGACCGGCCGACGGCAGAATGGACACAGACCCTCCTGTTTCTTCCACAACCAGCGCAACCGCTTCCGACCCATCAGGGTCTGCATCATTTGCTTGGCGAGACGCTGAGCAAAGTAATGGTCCCATCCAGAGTCGTACGGGTTGGCTTCCGATTTGATCTTGAAGTGCTCCCGATATGGAAAGTCGGTAAACCTCAAAATCCGAAAGCCCTCGACGGCGAACACCCAGTCGCGGCCACCTTCCCTGCGGAAGTAGCGCCGTTTGATCCAGCGCTTGCCTTTGCCCGGATGCCGTCGCCGAGACCATCTCCACAGCAGTTGGAACAGCAAGTGATCCATTTTGCGAAATACTTCGTTCACCGCGACGCACCGGTGATATTGCGCCCAACCCCGAATCAGCGGGTTCAGGTTCTCAATCAGCTCGGTTTGCTCGGCTGTTCGAAGACTCCGGACCACCCGCCGCAATTTGCCGTAGAACGCGAGTCGATTCTTCTTGGAGGGGACCGAATGCAGGCCCCTGCGGACCCAGCGAACATTCCACCCCAGGAAGTCGAAGCCCTCCGTGATGTGTGTGATCTTGGTTTTCGCCGGCGACAACGTGAGGCCACGCTGAGCCAGAAATTCCTCGACCACGGGTTTGACTTCCCGCTCCAGCAGCTCACGTGAGCTGCCGGTGACGATGAAGTCGTCCGCATACCGCACCAGGTGCACCTTGTGTTTGCGGCTCTTGAACCGCTCGGTCAGGAGCGATTCCAACCCATCCAAGGTGAGGTTCGCCAACACGGGAGAGATGATCCCTCCTTGCGGCGTTCCGGCTTCGGTCGGATAGAGACGGTTGAACTCGACAAACCCAGCCTTCAACCACTGCCTTAGAACGCGCTTGTCCATGGGAACATGCGCAAGCAGCCAGTCGTGATTGATGTTATCGAAGCATCCTTTGATGTCGCTCTCCAGAATCCACTTGGACGAATGACCGCGATCCAGTACGTTGCGGCACTGAACGAGGGCATCCGCGGTGGACCTGAAAGGGCGAAACCCATAGGAGTTAGCGTCCGCCGTGCTTTCCGAGATGGGCTCGAGTGTCAGCAGGTGTAATGCCTGCGTGGCCCGATCTGACATCGTCGGTATGCCCAACGGACGTTTGCCATCCCCATTGTTCTTGGGAATGTGCACCCGTCTCAGAGGAAGTGCGCGATATCCTTTACTGCCTAAAGAACCTACCGCGCGTGTCTTGCACTCCGGCGTTGACCACGTGATGCCGTCAACTCCGGGTGTCTTGCGACCTTGATTCAGTGACCCGACGAACAGCGAGAAGTTTGCCGCTCGTCGAGCGGGCCAGCAGCCGTTGCAGCCTACGTGCGCCGCGCCAGTCACCAGCCCGTACCGCCTTCGCTATGCGAGTCTGCAACCTCCGTACCGTCTGATCGACCAAGGCCCAGTTGGTACTGTTCCAGTCGCGCCAGACGTTCGGAGGGACATCGCAAGGAATTGCGTCCATATCAGCCTCCGAAGATGGAGCGGGTGAAGGGAATCGAACCCTCGTCAGCGGCTTGGGAAGCCGCAGCTCTACCATTGAGCTACACCCGCTCGATTGAGATTCCCCATCGGAGACGTACACATTCCGTGTGAGCGGAATAGTACCGTCCCCGAGAGGCTCGGACAATTGCAGCCTATCTAGCGACAGGCCACCCGCCGGAAGTCTGCCCCGCTTGCGCGGTGGGGCGATCGTTTCATCCCCTATACGACCCATTACAGGTCGCCGTTCGCTTTCTCCGGCATCCTTTGCCATCTCTGCGGCTTCGACGACCCTTGCGGACCGTCTTGTCTTCCCACGGTATTTCTCCGCGGGCGACTCCACAGAAGGCTTACCACGTTCCACACAAGTAACAGGGCGTGCGAGGACTCTGCCCTTCCGCCGGTGGTGCTTCGTCTGCGTGCGCCGACCAAGCAGCGGCGCAACCAACCACTCTCCATTTTGGAGTGGGCCTGTCATACGCTTTGGCCCGTTCAGCTTTACGACGGTGTCAGCAGTTCAGATGTCTTAGTCCTGCACGCCAGCCTAGCGCCAGTGCAACTGCGTCTATTGCACGTGCGCGCCCGCCTCGCGGCAGACGCGTGCCCGCAAACGGGCAGCTACATTAACCGGGCGCTTCTCACAAGACCGTTGCCAGTCCTGCAAGGCCCGTTTGGCTACAGGGTGCAGAAACCCAGGTTCGGTCGGAGGACCCGCCGAACGACTACTTGTGCGGCCTTCGCCGCGTGACCCAACCGAGTCCATGTCGGAGCATGTCCTTGATTCGGCTTAACCTTCACTCATTGCGAGATCAGATCAGGCTAGTTTTGTCGCTGCTTCGGCCGGAGGGCCTGGTGACGACTAGGCTAGTTACCTACGCGAACTCGTGTCGCACGCTTGGGAAGCTGCAGTTCTACCATTGAACTACACCCGCGGCATCGGAGAATCTTAAGCTCGCAAGCGCCCCTGCGCCAGTTCTTGTAAGGTCGCGGCTGTGGGGGAAGCTCGTCCGTGACCCGATCCGAGAACGCTGAAATCCCGTTGCAGGAGTACGCCGGCAAAGAGGCTCGTATCCTCGTCGGCGACTGTCTGCAGGTCTTGCCGTCGATACCCGACGAGTCGATCGATCTGGTGTTCGCCGATCCGCCGTACAACATCGGCAAGCGCTTCGGCCAATTCAAGGATTGCTGGTCGTCCGACCGGCAGTACGCCGAGTGGTGCTATCGCTGGCTCGACCTCGTGATAGCCAAGTTGCGCCGGACGGGCAGCCTGTACGTAATGAGCAGCACGCAAGCCATGCCCTACCTGGATCTCTGGCTGCGGGAGCGGCTGACCGTCGTCTCGCGAATCGTCTGGCACTATGACAGCTCCGGGGTTCAGGCCCGGAAGCACTACGGCTCTCTCTACGAGCCGATCCTGTTTTGCGTGAAGGACCCGAAGGCCTACACCTTCAACGCCGCGGCCATCGAGGTCCAAACGCGCACCGGCGCCGTGCGCAAGCTGATCGACTACCGCAAATCCACGCCTTCCCCGTACCGGAACAAAAAGGTGCCCGGCAACACCTGGTACATCCCTCGCGTCCGCTACCGAATGCCGCAGTACGAAGACCACCCGAGCCAGAAGCCCGAGGCCCTGCTGGAGCGCATCGTCAAGGCGAGCTCCAACCCAGGCGATACGATCCTGGATCCGTTTGCCGGCACGTTCACGACCTGCGCGGTCGCGCGCCGCCTCGGCCGGCGTGCCATCGGCATCGAAAATCAGCCCGAATTCGTAAAGATCGGCTTACGCCGGCTGCAGTTAGCGACGACTCACGAGGGCGAAGAGCTGCGCGCGCCCCGCAAGAACTACGTGCGACGTAATGGCAACGGTGTCCACGGAGGTGCATCCCCCCGAGCGCCCGCCGAGGGGAAACGCTAAGCGGCTTGCCACGCATCCCAAAGATGCGCCACGATACTCTCGGCACCCACAATGCGGACCCCAGAATCCGCAACAGTGCTTCAGGGAGTGGATCCGATGCGCCGATGCGCGCTTGCCGTGGCGTTGTCGCTTGTGACATTGATCGCGCGAAGCGAATCGCCCTCCACCCCCGTTTCATCTCACAATGGCCCTCCGCCGATCTCGGCCTTCGCTCGCGGCGAAGACATCATCTCAGGGGCTATCTCTCCCGACGGCCGCTATCTCGCAGTGCTGACGACCCTCAAAGGCCTGCGGGTCGCGATGGTGGGCGATCTCACGAAGCGCGGCTCGCCGATGCACCTGGTCATGAGCAGCGCAGCCGACTACAAGTTCTTCATCCAATGGTGCAAATGGGCGACGGCTGAACGGCTGCTCTGCGGCTTGCGCGGTGCGGTTCACGACCTCGGCACCATCTACATTGCTACCCGATTGGCGGCAGTCGATGCGGACGGCAAGAATCTGAAGGTGCTCGTGCAGGGGCAGGAGGCTGCGGCGGCGGGCGGCCAGCTGCAGGATCAGATCGTCGACTGGAATCCGGGCAAACCCAACACGGTGCTCATTGCCACCCAGGCCAACCTGCTCACCGCGACCGACCGCGCCATCATCAGCGCCGGTGGGGGGCTCGAGGGCAGGACGATGAGCGAATTCCCCAACCTCTACGAGTTGGACGTCGTCACCGGTCAGATGCACCTGCGACAGCAAGGACGCAGCCCGTGGCGCCGCTTCATCACCGACGAGCATGGAGAGGCCCGCCTCGCCTGGGGCTATGCCTCCGGAAGCGACAAGATCCAGTATGACGTCCGCGATTCAAAGTCCGGATCCTGGCAGCGATTGCTCGAATATCACGCGTTCTCCGACAAGCACGTTCTTCAGCCGATCGCGATGTGCCCGGGCCAGGCGGACTGCGCGTACGCCATCGGAGAGTCCGAGGGACGCGATGCCGTGTGGCGCATCGACCTCACCGGCAAATCGCAGCCGACGCTGGAGTTCGCCCACCCGGCCGTCGATATCGACGATCCGCTTTTCTCCAACGACGGGCATCTCCTCGGCATGGCCTACGAGACGGACAGGCCCTTCATCTATTACACCGATCCCGGGCGCGAGCGGGTGATGCGGGGGCTCAAGAATGCGCTGCCTGGTACTTTCATCGTGATCGAGGATGCGACGCGCGACGAGCAACAGTACCTCGTACGCACGACATCCGACATCGATGCCGGCACGTACTACCTGCTGAACGTTGCCAAGGGAGAGCTTGCGAAGTTGGGCACGGCGTACCCGGAGCTCGACCCGGCGACGTTGGGTCGCATGCAGTCGATCAGCTATCAGGCGCGCGACGGCACCCGCATTCCAGGCTTCCTGACGGTGCCCCCGGGGCTGCGCGCCGAGCATCTGCCCCTGATAGTGATGCCCCACGGGGGGCCCATCGAGCGCGACCGTTGGCAATTCGACTTCCTCCGTGCCTTTCTGGTCAGCCGCGGGTATGCGGTGTTGCAGATGAATTTCCGCGGCTCCTCGGGCTATGGGACCGACTGGTTCCATGCGGCCCATCAAGATTGGGGCGGCCTGACGTATTCGGACATCGCCGACGGCGCGCGCTGGGCGCTCAAGGAGGGCATCACCGACCCCGGGAAGCTGTGCATCGTCGGGTGGAGCTTCGGCGGCTATGCGGCGCTCCTCGGAGCGGTCCGCGACAGCGATCTGTATCGCTGCGCCGCGAGTATCGCCGGCATCAGCGACCTGAGCCTGCTGGAGAGCGAGGCGCGCTATTTCGCCTCCAGCCTGATCGCCATGAACCAGATCGGCAGCGACTCGGCCAAGCTCAAAGCGGATTCCCCGCGTCGACACGTGGAGGACGTGCATATCCCGGTACTGATGATTCATGGCGATCTCGACGCCCAGGCGAATGTCGAGCAGTCGGAGGCGATGGACAAGGCGCTCACCAAGGCGGGCAAGCCCCATGAATTCCTTCTCGTCCCCGGTGCCGACCACCAGATGAGCCGCGAATCCGATCGCACGACACTGCTGAGCGCGCTCGAGAAGTTCCTCGCCAAGAACCTGGGTCCGGGAGTCAGCGCACCGCCGCAGTGACTTCGGGGAAACTTTCCGTCGACATTCGAGTCTCTCGTTGGAGTTGGGGGGGAACCACGATGAGCCATCACAAGTGGGCGGCGGCGCTGCTGATTCTCCATGGGGCGAGCTCCCTCGCCGCGAGCCCACCGAGCGCGGCCGACTTCGCCGGCGCATGGAACGTAACGGCCCATTTCGCAGAAGGCTCGACTTCCGCCGTTCTTACGCTCACCTCTGTCGACGGAAAGATAAAAGGATCCTCAGCCGGGCTGGACACACGGTCAGGTTTTGCGCTCGCCTATGACGGCACGCTGGAGCACGGTCGGCTCCATCTCACGGTTGCCATTGCCCCCTCTTCTGTCAACACAGTGGGTGAGCTGACCCTGGAGATCAAGGGCGGCTCATTGCAGGGCACGGGAACCCTCTACCGAGTCCCCGTCACCCTCACGGGTGAGAAGCCCGACGACAAGCCGCACACCCCAAAGACTTACGACTACGTTCCGACTCATTACTACACCAACCTGTCGGGAGCGAACCCGCCCGCCCTGCGCATCGCCCCCGGCGATACGGTCAGGACATCGACCATCGATGCCAACGGGATCGACGAGCACGGCCAGTGGGCTGGCATGCCCGGCAATACCCAAACCGGGCCCTTCTATGTCGAGGGGGCAATGCCAGGCGACACGCTGGTCGTGCACCTCAACCGCGTACGGGTCAACCAGACGCGCGCCATGATGGTGTGCTGGGGTTTGAGCCCCAACGCGCTCCCCGCCGGCACCCCGCCGGAAGCTCCCGGCCAATGCGGCTTCGGCTGGACACTCGACTCCACCGCAGGCATCGCCCGATTGGCCGAGCCGAGCGCCCGACTGAAGAATTTCACGGTGCCTTTGAAGCCGATGCTCGGCACCATCGGTGTTGCACCACCGGCCAGCCAATCGATCTCCGCATCCGATCTCGGAAACTACGGCGGCAATCTCGACTACAACCGCATCGTCGAGGGCACCACCCTGTACCTGCCGGTCTATCGCGCAGGCGCACTGTTGACCATGGGAGACGCGCACGCGCTTCAGGGCGACGGCGAGATCACCGGTCAGGGTCTGGAAACGTCCATGGCCGTCGAGTTCACCGTCGGCCTGACCAAAGGGACGACGCTCGGCCAACCCTGGGCAGAGGACGATGAGTACGTGATGGTCAGCGGTATCGGCAACTCGCTAGGCGAGGCGCTGCAGTCCGCCACCGGCGGGATGGTCCGCTGGTTGAGAGACCGCTACAAGCTCGACATGACCGATGTCGCCAAGGTGTTGGGCTCATCGATCCAGTACGACGTCGCCGAAATCGTCGACCCTCGACCGCATGTGGTTGCCAGGCTGCGCAAGGATCTGCTCGCGAAGATCCAGCCCCCTTAGCCTCACAAACACCCCAACCCCCGCAACGTATTCCCAACCGCGGCATCCAACGGCGTGTGCGGCTCGGCCCCGAGCAAACGTACCAGCCGATCATTGCTCAATCGCAGCGGCTGCTCCCACAAGTACCGCATCTCCATCATTTCGCGAAACAACGTCACGAACGGCGAGGTCACCGCAACCGCAGCCCAAGGAAACCGGCGCACAGGCAGCCGCGGGTTACCGACAACGCGCCGGATGGCCTCGACCATCTGACTGCCATCCGCATCCCAATGCCCGCCGAAGTGAAACGTCTCGAACGTCCCCAGCGCACTCTCGCGCTCGAGTAACCGAACCATCGTATCGGCCAGATCCGGGAGGTAAGCCCACGAGTGACCCAACCGCGGGCGGCGCGCCGGAGACGTGATGGCGTGGACTGGACGGCCCGCTTTGACCAGCCCCTCCGAGAACCAATTGTTCCCCGCCGCGGGTCCGAAAAAATCCCCGGCACGAACGATCAACGAGCGCACACCGGACCCGCTGACCTCGCGCAACCGCCGCTCCATCTCGGCTCGAATGGCGCCTTTGCGGGTCTGCGGATTCTGCGGAGAGTCTTCGCGTAAGACCGGGAAAGAATCCGGCCCGTAGTTGTAAACGGTTCCCGGCAGCAACACACGAGCGCCGGCCGCGCGTGCCGCGGCGATCGTGCTGGACAGCATGGGCAGCACGAGCCCGGCCCAATTGCGGTAACCCGGAGGATTGACCGCATGCACGATGACAGAAACGCCGCGAGCAGCATCAACGACGTCCGCCTGACGCAGGGCGTCGCCCTGAATCCACGAAATCCCGAGAGATTTGCCGCCGCGTCGCTGCTGAGCAGCCGCGACGTGCCGATGCAACGCGCGCACTTCCCACCCATTGCGAGAGAGGGCCGCAGCCACTTCGCCTCCGATCCCACCCGTCGCCCCGAGCACAAGAGCCACTTTCCCAGTCGTCATGTCCGTACCTCCTCAACCGATGGAGAGCAGCATGCGCTCGACCTCGAAGAAACAAAATTGACTAAATAGGCGGCTCTGCTATAGATATTTGTATGACCCAGCGAGCCCCGGATTGGAACCTGTATCGATCGCTCCTCGCGGTGCTGCGTACAGGCTCACTCTCAGCGGCGGCCCGCGCAATCGGACTCACGCAGCCGACGATCGGCCGGCACATCGACACACTGGAGCAAGCGCTCGACGTGCCACTGTTCACGCGATCCCAGCACGGACTGGCGGCGACCGAGGCGGCGCTGGAATTGCGCCCGTATGCGGAGAGTCTCGAGGCGACTACGGCCGCTTTGCTGCGAACGGCGTCGAGCCACGGCGGCTCGGGAGGCGCCGTGCGAATCACGGCGAGTGAGATCGTCGGCGCGGAGGTCCTGCCCCCGATTCTGGCGGAGCTGCGGGAAGCGCACCCGAATCTCGTCGTGGAGTTGGTTCTATCGAATCGGACGCAAGACCTGCTGCATCGCGAAGCCGACATCGCGGTACGCATGGTGCGGCCGTCGCAACAGGCGCTGTTGGTCCGGCGCATAGGTGAAATCGCGTTGGGTCTGTACGCTCACCGCAAATACATCGAGCGGCACGGGATGCCGGAGAGTCGCGCCGACCTGGGCAAGCACGCGCTCATCGGATTCGATCAGGAGAGCGCTTTCATACGCAGCGCACGGGCACGAGGTTTCGCATTCGATCGCAACATGTTCGCGCTGCGAACCGACAACGACCTGGCCCTCCTGGCGGCAATCCGCACAGGCTTCGGCATCGGCGTCTGTCAGGCAGGCATCGCCCGGCGCGATCCGGACCTGATCCCCGTGTTGCCGGGAGCGTTGCCACTCAAGCTCGAGATGTGGATCGCGATGCATGCAGACCTGCGCGGCATCCCGAGGTGTCGCATAGCATCCGAGGCCCTTGCGAAAGGCCTGTCCCGATACGTCGCCAGCGCGGGGCGCTCGCGCGCCCCACGCTGACCCACCCTCAGAACTTCTGCCCGACCCTCAGACCCACGGTCCTCGGCTGCGTGGGCACGACGTAGTTCGCAATGAAGCTGCACCCGCCGCACTGGGTGAAGCGATACAGCTCACCCCGCTTGTCGAAGGCGTTGTCCAGGAAGAAGTCCGCCGTCCAGTTGTTCCTGGCGAGTCCGAACGAAAGATCCACGGTCCCGAACGAGGGCTGTGCTCCCAGATCCTGACGTTGCGCGATGCGGAGGTCGTCCCACTCGGTGCTCTGGTACACGAATGCCGCCTGGGTATGGGCGTCGTAACCTGCCAACGGAAACTCGTACCGGGCCACGACATTACCCTTGAACTTCGAGGTGCCGGGGAGCTGCGTACCCACCGGTGCCAGCGGCGGATACGGGTCGGCGTGGCTGCCGTTCGGAGGACACGGATTCGAAGTAATGGGAGCCCCCGTGACGGGATCGACGGCGCCGCAATAGTTCTGCGTAATGTGCGGATCCAGCCAAGTGATGTTGGCGGACAGCGTCAGGCCGGCGTTCACCGCCCAAACCAACTGGGTCTCGCCTCCCTTGACCTGCGCCGCGCCGGCGTTGGCAATCTCCGTCACGCTGTTGGGACCCAGGAAGGAGAACTGAAAGTTGTTCCAGTCTTCCCGGAAGATCGCCCCGTTCCAACGCAGGCGATTGTTGAGCCAGGTCGTCTTCCACCCGATCTCGTAGTTCTTCAGATAGTCCGCCTGGTAGGGCGGCAGATTCCCCTGGCGATTGACGCCGCCGGGACGGAAACCCTTCGAGTACGTGGCGTAGATGAGATGGCTGTCGTCGAACTTGTACGTCAGGGTGATCTTGGGTGTGTTGCCGTGGTCCTGGGTGTCCTTGCTGAAGCTCAGACACGGAGCCCCATGGAAGTGCACGCTGAAGTCGCAGGTGCCGGAAGCCTCGCCGTTGCCGCTTCCGGGCCCGAGCGGATTGTTGAGTCCGAAGCCGCGGAATCCCTCCAGCGAGTTGTCGTACCAGTAGAAGCGCTCGCCGGCCGTCAGCAGCAGGCGATTGGGGATGACGTCGAAGGTCAGCTCGCCGAACATGGCGTAGTCGCGGTCGACGCGGACCTGCTCGGTGAGCCACCAGGTGTCGGGCCATCCCGTGACCCACAGCGACTGCGCCAGATTGTCGACCACATAGCGCTGCTCGATGCCGTGCTCCTGGCGCTGGTAGAACAGACCCGCCACGAACCGCAGGCGCCACTCGGCAGGCGACTGGATACGCACTTCGTGGCTCTGCTTGCTGTAGCGATCCTTGCCCCAGATCTGCTGCGTCGGCGCCAGCTGGTTGCCGGAATTGTCGACGATCGGCGAGGTGTAGCTGGGCAGGGAGATGTCGTACGCCAGCGAGTAATCGGAATAGTCCGTGTGTGTGATGTCGTTGCGCTTGAGATACGCGCCGGCATAGACCAGGTCGAAATTGCTGATCCTGCCCTGCACGGTGAGCGCCGCATCGATCCAGTGATCCTCGGAGTTGTCGCGCGAGAAGTGCTCCAGCTCCAGGTCGCCGACCGCCGGATTGAAGGCGCCGAAGCCTCCGGCCTTCGTCTCCTGAGCCATCAGCATCGGGGTGACCGTCCAGTTATCGTTCAGATCGACCTTGAGTGCCGCGCGGCCGCCGTAGGTCGTGACGTCGTTGTAGTTGTCCTTCGCGAACGCCCTGTTATCGATGCCGATGCCAAACTGCGGGTACGTGCGTGTCGCAAACACGTTGTCGAGGTAGCCGCCGGTGTGCTGTGCCCAGCCGACGAGCCGCACTGCAGCGTTGTCCGACAGCGGCAGGTTCACGAAGCCCTGCAGCATTCCGCCGGGCTCACCGTGCTGGATGGAGTTGATCTCGCCCTCGTAGCCCGCCTTGAAGCCCTTGGGGTCCGGTTTGTTGGTGATCACCCTGATCGTGCCGGCCTCGGAGCTGGCTCCGTAGAGGGTGCCCTGCGGACCCGAGAGGACCTCCACGCGCTCGATGTCATAGATGTGCAGGTCGAGCGCGCCCTGGATGGTCGTGACCGGCTGCTCGTCCAGATAGGTGCCTACCGTCGGCAAGGGCCCGGAGTGGTTGAAGGTACTGTCGCTGGAGATGCCGCGGATGATGACGTGCCCGAAGCCGGGCCCGGCGCTGCCACCGCCCGCGCCGCCGCCCTGCGCAGTCACGCTGGGCAGGAACTTCAGGTAATCCTCGAAGTTGTTGATGTGCAGCTCGTCGAGCTTCGAGGTGTTGATCGCCGTGATGCTCAACGGAACGCTCTGCAGATCCTCCGAGCGCTTCTGCGCCGAGACGATGACTTCCTCCAGCCCCCCGCCCTGGTCTTGAGCCCCGGCCTGCTGGGCCTGAGCGTGGACGGCAGCCGCAGGCAGCGCTGCCAGAATCGCCGACGCCAGCGGCGTCGCCCTGAGCATGCGCCGGGGGCCGCGGGCCCGCATACGCTGCAATTTGCGCAGTCGGCTTCGTGTCATCGTTGTTCTCCCACTGATTCGAGTTGTCGTCGAGATCCCGTGTTTCGCCGCGTTCTACGGGGGCGGCACCTCGGGATAGCAATCCAGAACCGGCCCGAGCGCCTCCTTCAGCGGCCCGAGCCAGGCCTCGAAGTGGCGCCAGTGATCGAGTGCGTCGCGAAAGATCGGCTGCCGAACCTGCTCCGAGCTCGCAGTCCGCACGGCACGATCGTTCTCGTAAAAGCGCAGGCACTGCTCCTCGAAGGGCAGGCCGCAGTATTCCAGCAGTCGGCGCACTTGCGCTTCGGTGTCATCGATCAGCCGCTCGTAGATGACACGGTGCACCCGTCCCGGCAGCACTTCGTCGAAATGCGCCATCAGCTCCACGTAGTCACGGTAGTAGCGGCCGAGATCGCCGAGGTCGTACGCAAAGTTCTGCCCACGGGCAAAGTGCTGCTTGAAGACCGAGAAGCAGCAGCCGAGCGGATGACGGCGTGCGTCGATGATGCGCGCGTTCGGTAGCGCCAGCTGGATGAAGCCGATGTAGGGAAAGTTGTTCGGCATCTTGTCGATGAAGAACGGCGCGCCGGCCTTACGTTGCACGCGCGTCTGATCCAGGTACCGCTCGCCGAGTGCCCGACAATCGTTCGCGCTCAGCGCGGCCAGCGATGCGGGGTATCGCGGCACATCCGCCGAAGGACCCGGCAGACTGCGCGCAATCGAGATGAGGTCTGGCAGCTCCATCGTGCCTTCAACTGCGGAATGGCTCGCCAGGATCTGCTCGATCAAGGTCGAGCCGGCGCGCGGCAATCCAACGATGAAGATCGGATCGGCCGCGGTTGAGCCGTAGCCGTGCCGCTGCTCGAAGAATTCCCGGGTGAGAATCTGTTTGCAGCGTTGCACGCGCGCCGAGGTTCGTCCGGAATCGTAGCCGAGCCTCGTATGCCGCAAGGCATTGCCGCGCGAGTAGGCCTCGAACGACTCACCGTATTCGCGCGCGTCTTCGAGCGCTTTGCCGACGGCAAAGCTCAGGTGCACGCGTTCGTCTTCCGCGAGGTCCGTGCGTGCCAGCTGCGCGCGCATCGCGTCAAGATCCTCTGGAGCGAACCGGAAAGTCTTGAGGTTGGCGAGGCTCCAGTAAGCGGCGCCGCTCTGAGGCGCCAGCGAGATGCACTTGCGATACGCGTCGATGCTTTCCTGTTGCCGTCCGGCTGTCTTCAACGCGTGGCCGTAGTTGAGCCAGACTTTCTCCTGGTGCGGATATTCGGCCAGCACACGGGCGTACAGCTCGATCGACTCGTCGTAGCGGCTGAGGTTGCCCAGAATCGCCGCCTTGAGATTGCGATAGGTCGGATCGCGGGAATCTCCGGCCAGCAGCCGGTTCACCTCTTCCAGCGCGCGCTCATCCTTGTATTGCCGGTGCAGCACGGTTGCGTAGTTGCGCCGCGCCGCCGTGAAGCCGGGCGCGAGTTGCAGACAGCGCTCCAGCAGGTGCTCCGCATCCGTGTAGCGTTCCAGGCGTGCCGCGACCTCAGCGAACATCCGGATCGCGGCCACGTCCGTCGGAAACTGCTTCAGGTGTTCGCGCAGCAGCGCCTCCGCTTCCGGAATCCGGTTGGCGTGCAGAGCCGCGGCGGCCTTCAGGAGGCGCGGATCGTTGGTCGAATGTTTGATCTGCTGCGCATAGGCCGCATCGGCGCCCGCGGTATCGCCCATCGCGCTCAAGTGATCGCCGAGCGCACGCCAGGCCGGCGCCAGGCGCGGAGTCAGCTCGACGGCCCGTCGCAGCGCGCTCACGGCTTCCTCTCCCCGACCGAGCGCTCCGAGCGTCAGTCCGAGCTCGCAGTGCGCCGCCGCCCATTGAGGTTGACTCGAGGCAAGCGGTGCCAGAAGTGCATGAGATGCGGCCACGTCGCCGCAGCGCCGCCGAGCGATGCCCAACAAGAGGGTTGCGCTCGGATGACCGGGCACGGCCTTGAGGATCTCGACCGCTTGGTCCCCTGCGAGCGCCGGGTCGCCCTCTAGCAGCCGGGAGGCATGGGCGAGCGCCACATCGACTGACCCGACCGGCTCTGGAGAGCTCTTCATCGGCCAAATCAGAAACCGCGGCGTCTGAATTGTCAAATCCGCAACGCCGTCAGCAGGCCGACGGGAGCCCCGGTGCGCCAGTCCGTTGTAAGCGAGCGACAGCACGCTTCAGGACAGCGCATCCGGCGCCTGCCGCGCACTGCCCGAGTGCGGCCATCGCAGCGAGCCCGCGGGGGCCCTCGCGGGGCGCGCAGGGGCCGAGAGCCCGGGTCAATTCACGTAGGCGGGAAACTTCGGCAGCGCCTTGAAGTCCTCAGGGTCGTGCTCGATGACCACGCGCGCATGCGTGTTGTGCGCGATCCGCTCGACGCGATCGAACGAGGCGAGCGTCTGCGCCCGATCGGTATTGAAAAGGGGGACGAGGCGCGAGGCGCGGTCGGCCCGGAAGTGATACAGGTCGCCGGCAAGAATCACCGTACCGGCCTTCGGCAGTCTCAACACCAGCACCTGATGCCCGGGCGTGTGTCCCGGGGTCTTGAGAATCCGTACCGTGCCATCGCCGAAAACGTCGTAGTCCCCATCGATCATGTGGGTCTTCGCGGTCTTGTACGCGCTGAAGGTAGCGACCTCCACCGGAGAGCCGGAGCCGCCCGCAAGCGCCCACGCGAGCTCGTCCTTGTTCATGATCCAGGTCGCCGACTTGAACAAGTTGGCGTTGCCGGTGTGATCGCTGTGCAGATGCGAGAAAGCGAGGTAGTTGACGCTACCCGAGGTCAGACCGATCTGTGCGAGCTGCTTCTCGACAGATCCTTCGAAGCCTCCGCTGACGCCGGCGGCATTCACGCCCTTGGGAAACGCGGGACTCAATCCCGTGTCCCACACCAATGTCCCCTTCGAATGCCGGATCACAAAGCACGGCACCGCGATGACGCCGCTCTTGCCGCCATCGTATTCCCCGGTATCGGAGAAAAAGCTCAGGTCCTTGAACTCGAGGTGTCCGCAGTCGAGGGCATACAGGCGGATCTCGCCCGGCGCAGGCGCCGACGGCGCTTGTGCCTGCGCGCAGGAGAGCCAAGCCAACACGAGAACGGCGGTCAACCCACGGCCGGCAATTCGAGCGCGCATGCGAATCCCCCTTACAGCGAGACGAGGATTCTCCCCGACTCGCTACAACGCGGCAAATTTCCGCGCTTCTTCCGTCCATTCCGGTGCGCGCATCAAAGCATCCGGCACCTCGTCCGGAGACGACACGACCTCCCACATCCGCAGATGCCGCTCGTCCATGAATCGCTCCGCGACCGCGTTCGTGAGCTGCATGAGCACCGGGTCGAAGAACCCGCGTGTGTTGACCAGCACGATGGGGTTCAGATACAGCCCGAGTCGCTTGAGGGTGATCGCTTCGAGCAATTCCTCCAGTGTGCCGGACCCGCCCGGGAGCGCCACCGCGGCCTGACTTCGTGTCAGCATCAGATGTTTGCGCGTGCGCATATCCTCGACGATCTGCAGTTCCGAGAGAGACGGGTGTCCCCATTCCAGCTCGCCCATGAAGCGCGGAAGGATGCCGATGACTCGCCCGCCCTGGCTCAACGCCCCATCCGCCAGCGCACCCATGGAGCCGACCGCGCCGCCGCCGTAGACGATGGAGAAACCCTTCGTCGCCAGGACGGTGCCCAGTCGATAGGCCGCATCGCGATAGTCGGGGTGGGATATACGGCTCGAAGCACAGTACACGCACACAGCGCGCTCCGGCCGTTCTGGGGGGCTGAGATTCATGCCGGGGTACTGTATACCGAATAGGAACCGCGTCGCGTTAGCCTCCCGATGAGCTTGTCGGCGCGTTCTGCAGATGCTAGGTTTGGCTCATGGTCTGCAGCGCGACTTCCTTCCGTACCTCCAGCCTCGGCTTCCTGCCGCTGCTGTCGCTCGCGCTTACGCTCCTGCGCCGCTAGGCGCAACTACCCACGCGCCATCGGTCGGCGCTAACAAGACCGCGACAACCCCTCGAATTCGAACGCAGTCGAATTGCGCCTATGCGCGATTCCCGGGAGATGCCCGTGCAACGCACGCCTTCAGAAAAGTACAGACCTTTTCCTCAGATACCCATCGCGGACCGGACGTGGCCCTCGCGCACACTCACCGCAGCACCCACCTGGTGCAGCGTCGACCTGCGAGACGGGAATCAGGCACTGATCGAGCCCATGGACTCCGCTCGCAAGCGCCGGATGTTCGAGCAGCTCGTGCGGATGGGATTCAAGGAGATCGAGGTCGGCTTTCCCGCCGCCTCGCAGACCGACTTCAACTTCGTCCGCGAGCTGATCGAGGAGCGTCTGATTCCGGATGACGTGACGGTGCAGGTGCTCACTCAGGCACGCGCCGATCTGATCCGCAGAACCTTCGAAAGCCTGCGCGGAGCTCCTCGCGCAATCGTGCACTTGTACAATTCAACTTCCACGACGCAACGACGCGTGGTCTTCCGGCTCGATCGGGCAGGAATCGTAGACATCGCGGTCGCGGCGGCAAAGCTGATCCGTGAGTGCGCTGCCCGGCAACCCCAAACTCAGTGGACGTTTCAGTACTCCCCGGAGAGCTTCACCGGGACGGAGCTCGACTTCGCGGTAGAGATCTGCGACGCCGTGACCGCGGTATGGGAGCCGACGCCTCAACACAAGGCGATTCTGAATCTTCCCGCGACAGTGGAGATGGCCACACCCAACGTGTACGCCGACCAGATCGAGTGGTTCGGTCGTCACGTGGCGCGGCGCAATTCCGTTGTGATCAGTGTGCACCCGCATAACGATCGCGGCACAGCCGTCGCCGCAGCGGAGCTCGCCACGATGGCGGGCGCCGAGCGTGTCGAAGGCACGCTCTTTGGCAACGGCGAGCGCACGGGAAACGTCGACATCGTCACGCTGGCGTTGAATCTGTATACGCAAGGCGTGGATCCGCGCCTGGATCTCTCCAACATCAACGCAATTGCCCGCTGCGCGGAAGATTGCACCCGTCTGCCGATTCATCCACGCCACCCTTACGTGGGGGACCTGGTGTTCACGGCGTTCTCGGGGTCGCATCAGGACGCGATCAAGAAGGGCCTCGCGGCGCTCACGGCCGGTGGGACCTGGGACGTCCCCTACCTCCCCATCGACCCCGCCGATCTCGGTCGCTCCTACGAATCCATCATCCGGGTCAACAGCCAGTCGGGCAAAGGCGGCGTAGCCTACCTGCTCGAACGCGACTATCGGTTCGCATTACCCCGGCGGCTGCAGATCGAGTTCAGCCGGGTCGTGCAGGACGCGGCCGACACCTCCGGCAAGGAGCTGACTTCGGCAGACCTGTGGCAGCTCTTCGAAGCCGAGTATCTGGCGCCGCGGGAGCCGTTCGCCTACCTCTCCCACCAGTTGATCGCTTCGGGTGACGGACAGGATCGGGAAAGGATCGCGCTGCGGGTGCGCCAGGAGGGACGAGAGATTTCGCTCCAGGCGGGCGGCACCGGACCGATCGATGCGGCAGTCAAAGCCCTCGCGCTGGAACTGGATGTCGTTGCGTTCGACGAGCACTCGTGCGGAACGGGCAGCGATGCTCAGGCGGTCGCCTACGTGGAGATCGCGGTCGCGGGTATCCCCTCACTCTTCGGTGTGGGCACACACGCGAACATCATCACCGCGTCGCTGTTGGCACTGCTTTCCGCAGTGAATCGGGCGATCGCACGGGGAGTCTTGCAGCCGGCAAAAACCACGCTTTTTGCCCGGGGCGCGTAGCCGGCGGAAACGGAGCTGATGTCCGCAAAACGCTGGCCCATTTTGGGCCGCAGGCGACTTTTGCCGATAAACGAGAAACGGGAGACACTTGAGGACATGACGCTTCTGGATCTCTCGTCGGCGATTACCGTGCTGTTCATCATCGGCATGATCTGGCTGCGCACCCGAATGCAGTACGTCGGGTTGGCCCGAAGTGAGCCGGGACGCAAGCTACGGCTCGAGAAGGCCGGCCGACTGTACTTCGGCTCCGCCATCGCCCTCCTGGCCCTTGGCTGGTTCGCAGCGCCGCCCGTCGGCGCTGCGCTCTGGCCGGTCACCGCGGCGAATCCGGTGATCCCTCGGGTGATCTGGTTTCTGCTGTGCTACTACGTCTTCATTGTGGTGCACCGCGTGCTCAAGGGTCGCGGCATCGCAGTGTTCAAATTGCGCGAGGACAGTGTTCCATCCTGATACACCGCGGCGTTCCCGGCCGCAGTCATTCCTCGACGATCCATCCCCGCCGCCGCGCAGCATCGAGAAAGTCCCGCACGTCGTCCGCAAGGCCGTCGTCGTTCTTCATCCGCACGACGCGAGCGACGATCCCTTCACGGGTACGGGTACCGTCGCAGAGCTCCAATATCGTCGCCGCTGTCTCGTTGAGCCGAACCGGCCCCGCGCGCGACATCAGGATGGGGCCTTGCCCGGCGGCGTCTTTCTGCAGCTGGCGTCCCGGCGCTAACCTGACTTTGCCTGCGCGGGCCACTGTGTATTCCTTCATGCCCCTGAAAGGACCCGTGGACGCTCTCATCAACGGTGGCTCCGCCGCGCCACGGCGTGAGACCGTGTGCGACCCTACTGAAAACGCACCGAAGGGTCGTGCAAGCTCCGGGCCAGCGCGGAGCGGGGTCAGCAGAGGCGGCGGGCTCGGCCCTGCTCACCTGCCGCGGGGCAGAGCGATTCCGTGTCGCTTGAACTTCCGATAGAGGGTATTGCGGCTGATGCCGAGCTGGGCCGCGGCTCGCGTCATGTTGCCGCGACATTCCTCGACGACACGAGCGAGCGCCGCACGCTCGGCGACCTGCAGGGGATTGGAGTTGGCGGAAGTCTCAGCGGGGGACAGGGAGCACAGAGAATCGGCGCATCCGGGCGCCGGGCTCTCGCGAATTTCCCGGGGCAAATCGATGCTGCGTACGACACCGCCATCGCAGATCGCGAGCGCCGTGCGGATGACGTTGTGAAGCTCGCGAATATTGCCGGGCCACGGATATTCCAAGAGGCACGTCAGAGCATCCATCTCGATTGCGGCAGGGCGCCCGTTGCCGGTCTCGGCAGCGAGTGCGCGGTGAATGACACGCTCCTTGTCAGCGCGATCCTTCAGCGCGGGCAACTCGAGAGTGATGCCGTTGAGGCGGTAGTACAGATCCTCTCTGAACGCGCCCCTTACGATCATGTCACGCAGGTTGCGGTGCGACGCGGCGATCACGTGCAGATCGACGTTGATGGCTGTTTCGCTGCCGAGGGGCACGATCTCCTGTTGCTCCAGCACGCGCAATAGCCGCGTCTGCAGCGCGAGCGGCATATCCCCGATCTCATCGAGAAACAGCGTACCGCCGGAGGATTGAAGTATCTTACCGCGCATGCCCTCCTTGCGCGCTCCCGTGAATGCGCCGGGCCGGTAGCCGAACAACTCGCTCTCGATCAAAGTCTCGGGAATCGCAGCGCAGTTCACCGCCACGAAGGGCCTGTCGGCGCGCCGGCTGACGAAGTGCATCGCGTGAGCGAACGCCTCCTTGCCGGATCCCGTAGGACCTTGGATGAGCACCGACACGTTGGAATCCGCGATCCGGTAGGCGCTGCGCACGTTGCGCAGCATCTGCGGATCCTCACCCGCCAGATTTTCCAACGACAGCGGGCGATGTAACAAACCCGCAGGAAAGCTCACAAAGATCGGACCGCCGTCGGTGATGCTCCCGCCACCAGCCACGGGCCGATGCGGGGACTCTTTCAGCAAGCTGTCGGACCGCTCATACAGCACGGCACCGGTCGAGTCGGTCAGCGACAGCGTGCAGCCGCTCCCGAAGATCTGCTCGGAGAGCCGATCCAACTCCGGGGCCACGCTGGCCACCAGCGCTTCGTTGTGCTCGAGCGCGCCCCCAGCCGGTGCCATGCCGGGGTTGTCACGCGCCCGATCTTCGTAATGCCGAGACTCCGTTGCGTTTGTCATACGCATCCCCTCGAGCCGTCCGTGCTCTGCGTCAGGATCGCCACGCCGTCGCGTGACACTGTCACAGTAGAGAAGCACGTCGCGAGGCTCACTGCAAGCGCGATTCTCTGGAGTTTCATGCTGTCATTCTCGGTCGTTGTGTTGGGTTACGGTGCGGTGCGGCGCGCCCGCGTTCCATCTGCGTGACACCTCTGTATCAAACAGCGGCGCAAATGGAACAACAGTCCCCTCCTGCAGCGATTTGTGTTGCGCACGCGACACTTCAGAGAGGTCGGAGAGGCCGTTGGCATGGGGGTTGCACCCGTGCTCCCGCCGACGTTGCGGGCAATCACGATCGCTGCGCGTAGTGCGACGCGGTCGCGCCGCCAGCGGATAACTCGAAGGAACGCTCTCATGAAATATCAACTCAACGGCCATTCGATCGCGATCTGCACTTCGGCGCTGATCGCGGCTGCACTGGCGCCTACAGCGCAGGCCATTGACGTGCAGGCCGGCGACTGGAAGCTGTCGGTGAGCGGTAATGTCAACGCGGACTATATCTACTCGAGCTGCGAATCGAATCCCGCCGCGGTCACCGGCGGTCTCGCTTGCGTCCGCGATGTTCAGGGCGACGGGTCCTCCTCCATCAGCAACGGCCTGCTGCCGGCGGCGCTCAGTATCAGCGGCGCTACCACCCAGTCCGGCTACGACATCGGGGTGACCTTCGGCCTGTATCCGGGCATCAGCACCAACGACGGCGGCAGCCCCAACATCGCCAACACGTCGACGTCGCGGAACACCGCCCTGGGAAGCGCCAGCCTCGACGTCCGCCAGGTGTTTCTCACCTTCGGCAACAAGGACATGGGCACGATCCTCGCCGGGCGCAACATCGGCCTGTTCGGCGCGGACGCCATCCTGAACGACATGACGCTGCTGGGCGTCGGCGCCGGCAACGGCAATTATGCGGCGCCGACCAACACCTCGCTGGGATCGATCGGCCTGGGCTACATCTACACGGACTGGCTCTCGCAGATCGACTACACGACGCCGGACCTGAGCGGACTGAAGATCACGGTCGGCATCTTCGACCCGGTCGAGTCGCTGACGGGCGCGGGCGCGGCGACCAAGAAGACGCCGGGGTTCCATGCCAAGGCTGCGTACACGCTGGGCGATCTATACCTGTCCGCCAGCCTGCTGAGTCAGAAGCAGACCGACAGCAGCGGCGTCTCCTACACGGGCACCGGCTTCGACATCGGCGGCAAGTACAAGATCGCCGGTTTCGAGGGCGACTTGTGGTACTACCACGGCGACGGACTGGGAACGACCGGGCTGTTCGTGTTTTCGGCGGATGCGGCCGGCGCCAAGCGCAAGTCGGACGGCTTCCTGGCCCAGGTGACGTACAAGGTCGTGAACACCAAGTTCGGTGTGAACTACGGCCAGAGCAAGCTCGACCTCGCCAGCGGCGAGATCAACCCGACCCTGGTGAGCAAGAACGACAAGTTCACCGTCGGCGTCTATCACAGCCTCACGGCCAATCTGACGCTGCTCGCCGAGGTGAGCCGGATCAAGGCCGAGGCTCAGGACGGACTGAGCAACACCAGCACCAACTTCAACGTCGGCGCGTTCGTCTCGTTCTGATCGAATCTCTCCGCGACGAGAGCGTTGCTCGATACGCCGGCGCACTGCGCGCCGGCGTTTTTTCAATAAACGAGCGGCAGCAAGGCCGCCGTCTTGGCGGCGTAGCGTGAGTACTCGTCCCCAAACTGCTCGCGCATGAATCGCTCCTCGATGCGCATCTTGCGTAGCAGCGAGACGGCGCACAGCAGGACTCCGAGGAAGCATCGCAACGCGTTGAATGCGATCGCGTGGCCCAGGAATGCCACCAGCAGCCCCGTGTAGATGGGGTGACGTATCCACCGATACGGGCCGGTGCGAATGAGCTCGTGCCCTTCTTTCACCGTGATGATGCCGCTCCAGTTCCTGCCGAGATGCTCTCGGGCCCAGATGCTGAAAGCGAAACCTGAAGCGAGCAGCGCGACGCCCGTCCAGTAGGTGTAAGCGTTCCAGGGCAACACATGCATCGACAGCCACGGCCAGCTCGGGAACAGCTGGGGCGGACCCGCGAACAGCACGCAGCCGACGATCAGAGGCACCAGATGTTTGGCTCGCGAGCCGGCGGACTCGATGCGAGCGATCTCTTTAGTGTTCCGCGAGGAGACCATCCAATAGGTGAACCACGCCACCCACAGGGCGGAGGTGATCGCGGGATAGATCCAGCGAACCACAGTCAGCGGCGACTATGTAACGGAGCGAAGCGGCGCGACGAACACGATGGCGCCTGTAGGCTGGCCGGTCGGCGAGCCTCCGGTGGGCTCGATGCTGACAGCGACCTGAGGCGCCGAGGCGAGCGCCCGCTGTTGTACCTCCGTCAACGTGCGTTGCGCGCTACCCGACCGCGGCAACACTCCCAGCGACACAGGCGCACCGCCTGTCGGAAGGGCCCATAGCTCGTAGTCCCGGCCGGCCGGTGTCACCGGCAGCTCGCCGGCGCGCACCGTCAATCGCGCCGTCTTCCGAAAGACCTGGACAGTCCATACGCGCGTACCCGAAGGAGCGGAGATGGAGGCCACCTGAGTCAGCTGTTGCGGACCGAAGGTGTTCCAGTAGAGGAGGCCGCCCAGAATCGCCACCACCGCAATGCTGGCGGCGAGCGCGAGCACCCGCAGGTTTCCGCGGCGCGGAGCGCGCTCAACGAAACCCAGCCTCTGCCGGACCCCCTCCCAGACGTGGGGAGGAGGAGTCAGCGCCTTCGTCCCCTTGGCAAGTCCCAACAACCTGTCCTCCCAGAAAGCGGCGCGCTCCTCGACAAGCGGCGAGGTAGCGCGCCAGCGCTCGAAGCGCCGGCGTGCACGCCCACGCAGCGTACCGAGCACGTACTCGGCAGCGAGGCGGTCGACGACTTCGGGGTTCTCGGGTCTCATGTGCTTACGGACTCGAGGCATTGCCTCAGACTCTGCAACCCGCGCCGGATCCAACTCTTGACGGTTCCCAGCGGGTTGCCCGTGAGGCGCGCGATATCCTCATGAGAGCTGCCGCCGACAAACGCCAGCCGAAGACAATGCCGCTGT
>Ga0070681_10001122_pt1 | contig 22959 bp, 24 predicted proteins | sample KBSC83BmetaG_FD_65650 | JGI IMG/M metagenome (GOLD analysis project Ga0070681, IMG submission 65650) | Corn rhizosphere microbial communities from Kellogg Biological Station, Michigan, USA - KBS C8-3B metaG | ecosystem: Host-associated > Plants > Roots > Rhizosphere | place: USA: Michigan...
CGGGTCGCATCAGTCAGGCAAGACCCCAACTCAGCCGTTCCCGGCGCGCATTCTGTCCATCACGCAGCATCATTCGATACGCGTTCACTGCGCCTGCGCGCTGATGCCGGCGTCCTTGATGATCGGCCACCACTTGTCGATCTCGGCCTTCTGAAACGCGGCGAGTCCTTCCGGCGTCTGGAGCTCGCGCGGAGCGACATCCAGCCCCAGTTCGGTAAAGCGCGCCTTCACGGCGGGATCGGCAAGCGCCTCTATCATCGCAGCATTGAGCTTGGCGATGATATCCTTCGGTGTCCCCTTCGGCGCCCAGAATCCAAACCAGCCTGACATGTAGAGACCCTTCACCCCGGTCTCATCCGAGGTCGGGATGTCCGGCATCGATGCCGAGCGCTGCGGCGACAGGTTCGCGATCGCCCTGATCTTGCCGCCGCGAATTTGCGGCAGCGCCACTGCGCCCTGCACCACCAGCAGGTCGACCTGGCCGGAAACCAGGTCAGTCATGGCCGGACCGGCCCCGCGATAGGGAATGTACTGAAACTTCTGTCCGGTGAGTTTTTCGAACAAAACGCCGGTCACATTCGCTGCGGCGTTCTGGTTGACGAAGTTGATCTTGCCGGGATTGGTCTTCATCCAGGCGACCAGATCCTTCAGATTGTCTGCTGGAAGATCTTTCTTGGCGACCATGAGCTGCGGATTGTTCGATACGAGGCCGATCGGCTCGAAATCCTTTTGCAGATCGTAATCCAGCTTGTAGATGATGCTGCCGACGTGGGTGTCCCACTGGCCGATGTCGAAGGTGTAGCCGTCAGGCGCCGCACGCGCGACGCGCCCGACTGCAATACTGCCGCCGGCGCCGCCGATGTTTTCGATGATGACAGCCTGCCCGAGCGGCGCTCGCATGCGTTCGGCCATGATGCGCGCGGCAACGTCGGTCGACCCGCCCGGCGGGAACGGAACCACGAGCGTGATCTGGCGCGATGGATAGGTCTGCGCATGCACACAAGAGATGCCGGCAAATGCCGCCAGCGTCGTCGCAATAACGATTCTTCTCATAGTCCCTCCCCCGGTCTTCTCGCCCTTATACACTTCGGCGTTTATCCAACGTATCAGCCGCCGCGGTCATTGAACATGTGCCGATTTGCCCCTTGGATGTTCGCGGAATACAGCTTGGTGTTGAGTATGTGGAGACAGGTCCGCGCACGTGCCTTGGCCAAAACCGACATCCAGCAATCTGGGCAACGCGTCACATTGGACCCTGGTCCAATTTCGATTTCGAGGGTCGATTTGGATAATTCAGCATCCTTGGGACAGGTGAACAGGTCGCCAGCGGCCTATTCGTGAAGGGAAATGCGTGGTGCATGCTTTGTACTCATCTAAAAGATATTCGTGACGTGATACCGAGCGCGCTGGGTTGCGAGGAATGTCTGAAGAGCAACGATGTCTGGATTCACCTGCGTCTCTGCCGCACGTGCGGCCATGTCGGATGCTGTGATGATTCTCCCAATCGCCACGCCACAAAGCACTTTCACGCCACCGGCCACCCGCTTATTGAGGGCTACGACCCGCCCGAAGGATGGGGCTGGTGCTACATCGACCGGGTGACATTTGATTTATCGAACCGTATGACGCCCCATAATGGACCGATCCCCCGCTTCATCTAGGCAGAGGAATTATGTGGCAACGCGATCACTGTCCGCTTTGTCTGCAATAATCCTGATTTTCACGACATTGACGTTTTCTTCGCCCGGGCGTGCCGTCTGCAGCTCCGGAGATGAAAGTTGTGGACCTTCACAAGATGAATTTCGGGCGAAGGTAGAGCAATTGCTCAATTCGGCCTTTCTGACGTCCTTTTCAATAATCTCATTGGAGACATTCGATGCTCGAGACGTTGGGACGCCCGACCAGCAAAAATATGAAATGCGGTTTTTTGCTACAGTGAGCTATTCCGGCGACAAGCTGCGTTGCCGAAGAAGTCTTTGTCCTGAGCTGCATAACTATTTGTTGGAAGTCGACCAGACTGCAAAGAGAGCAAATGTTGCGGGCTGGATTTTTTTTGAAAAAGCGGAGCGAGGATGGCGCTAGAGCGACAGACGCATCAGCTACGCAATGCCCTCCTTGGTGGAGCTTTCATGCGGATCGGCAACGTGCGACGTCGAGCCATCACGTGTAGGGGTGAGCGTAAGGGTCTGGTCAGCGGAGAGAGCTTGTGGCCAACGCGTGCTCGACGCAATTGTTCACATGCGTGGTCAGCACGTCGTTCGCGGTTCGGGCATCGCGATTCAGGGCGCACTCAAGAAGAGCCACGTGTTGCGCGGCAGGTTCGCCTCCGCGATAAAGGAAGGCGACCATCTGATATCTGAAATACTTGTCGAACACCAAAGCGTGCGTTTCCATCAGCACGCGTGAACCGCAATTGGAGATCAGAGCCTGATGGAATTCGCTATCGTACCGCTTCCATTGCTCTGGCTCTCCGATCCCCGATTCCATTAGACGCTCGATTGATGCGAGTTTGTGGTGGGCCGAAACCACTCGGCCCTCCCATTCGACATCCGCTTTGCCGAACGAGACCTGCATCGCATGCGCCTCAAGAAGGAGCCGCAACTCCGCGAGTTCTTTGAGATTCTCCACGGAAACCGAAGCCACCTCGAAACCGCGCTTTCCTTCCGCGATCACGAAACCCTCAGCGGTCAGCCGGCTCAAAATCTCCCGCAGCGTGCTGACGCTCACACCGTAGCTCGCCCTCAGCCCCTCCAGCTTTAACTTCTGGCCCGGACGAAGCCGGCCAAACACGATGTCAGAACGTATTCGGCGGTAGCCGTCGTCGCCAACGGTCTGCGCATCCTCGCCTCTTTCGATCAATGACATCAGGGTCACACCTCGTTTAGCCCGGACTGGCATGCAATCCGGCAGCATTCAAGACAACGCACTACATCATACACAACAAATAGCATATGATAATATCAGTTTTATATTTTGACTCCCATTTTGCCATGTGCTTTACCCGTTTTAAGGTCTGCGGCGGAAGATCGCGGCCAAAGGGAGATCGCCATGGGGATGGGAAAGTTTGGTGTCGTACTCGTCGTGGCCGGAGCAGCGCTGTGGGCGGTTCCGGCGGTTGCTCAGGCCCAGGAACGGACCATTCGCTGGGGTCATCTGAACAACACTGACCACCCTGTAAGCTTAGGGGTTCAGAAATTCGCCGAAGTACTTGCCGCGAAGAGTGGTGGCAAGCTGAAGATCCGCGAATTCGCCGCGTCGCAGCTCGGCAACGAGATGCAGCAGCAGTCCGCTGTTCGCGGCGGGACCCAGGAGATCCTTTCGGCATCGACAACGTCCCTCGCGAGTGTCGTAAAGGAGCTGGGCCTGTTCGACTTCCCGTTCGTTGTGAGCACCTTTGAACAGGCAGAAGCGCTGGCCAACGGAGCGTTCGGCAAGGCAATGCTGGACACGTTGCCGGAGAAGGACCTCATCGGCCTCGGTTATTGGGGCTTGGGTTTCCGCAATGCGACCAACAGCACCCGTCCGATTACGAAGGTCGAAGACTTCGCGGGCCTCAAGCTGCGTGTGATCCCGAACCCGGTTTATCTAGAGACCTTCAAGGCGTTCAAAGCTAATCCGGTGCCGATGGCCTTCGGCGAGCTTTACACTGCGCTGGAGAACAGGACGGTTGATGGACAGGAGAATCCTTACAGCGTCATTCTCTCGAACAAGTTCTACGAAGTTCAAAAGTACGTCTCAGCCACGAACCACACCTTCACGCAGAACGTCATCATCGTCAGCAAGAAGTTCTGGGATGGGCTCTCGCCGGAAGAACAGAAGATGTTCCGCGACACCTACGCGGAAACGCGAGAATACCAGCGTGACCAGACCAAGCTGGCTGCTGACAAAGCTTTGGCCGAATTGAAAGCCAAAGGCATGCAGTTCAACGAAATCGCACCGGCGGAATACGCGCGCATGCAAGAGGCGACAAAGTCTGTCGTCGAGAAGTTCTCCCACGACTATGATCAGGCCAAGGTCAAACTTTTCAATGACGAAATTGCTCGCATCCGCGCCAAGGCCCAGTAGTCCGCCGTGGGATTGCCGCCATGGGAAGGCTCCTTGACCTCTATTGCGGTGTCCTGAAGGTCGCAATCGCGCTTTGCCTGCTTGCGATGGTGGTCCTTGTCTTTAGCAACGTGGTGCTGCGCTACGTTTTTAACTCAGGCATCGCAACGTCAGAAGAGCTGTCCCGCTGGCTCCTGGTCTGGCTGACGTTTCTGGGCGCGATTGTCGCCTTGCGTCAGCACGCGCACCTGGGCGTCGATACCCTCATCCGAGCTCTTCCACCTAAGGGAAAATTCGTCTGCTTCGTCGCGAGCTATTTGCTGATGCTGTATGCGGATTGGTTGCTGACTCTTGGCAGCTGGAAGCAGACAATTCTCACTTTCAACGACACCGCACCGGCCTCGGGCATTTCCGTTGGCCTGTTTTTCTATTCGTCGGGGGTCGTCTTCGGAGTCTCTGCGGCGGTCATCCTGGTCTATGACTTCATCCGCGTCGTCAGCGGTGCCGCAACCGAAGAAGAGCTCATCACAGTAAAGGAGAGCGACGAAAACACTTGAGCGCAACACTCAAGCGGCGTCGCTGAATCGAACTCGCCGATGATAATCGCCGTATTCACGTTCTCCCTGCTTGGTGCGATGGCTCTCGGGATGCCTATTGCCTTCGCGTTGCTCGTTTGCGGTATCGCACTGATGCATTCGCTTGGGATCTTCGATTCTCAAATTGTCGCACAGAACATCATTAATGGTGCCGACAGTTTCCCCTTGATGGCTGTTCCTTTCTTTATGCTCGCCGGCGAGATCATGAACAAAGGCGGGCTCGCCAAACGCATCGTTGACATCGCGCTTGCCGTCGTAGGCCACGTGAAAGGCGGCCTTGGGTACGTCACCATCCTTGCATCCTGTGCGCTGGCGTCACTGTCAGGGTCGGCTGCCGCGGATGCTGCGGCACTTGCGGCTCTGCTCGTACCGATGATGGTCGCGGCAGGCCACAGGAAGATGTATGCGGCCGGATTGGTTGCGGCAGGCGGTATTATCGCGCCAGTGATTCCGCCAAGCATCGGCTTCGTCTTGTTCGGCGTCGCCGGGGGCGTTTCCATATCGAAACTGTTTCTCGCCGGCATAGTCCCCGGGCTTCTTCTCGGCGTTGGTCTTTGTTTTGCGTGGTGGTGGGTAGCGCGCGGGGAAGACATCGAAAGGCCGGCTCGAAAATCCTTCCGAGAGATCGCGTGGGCGATTGTCGATGGATTCTGGGCCCTAATGCTGCCCGTGATCATCATTGTGGGACTGCGGTTTGGCATATTCACACCGACCGAGGCCGCGGTGGTGGTTGCGGTTTATGCTCTGTTTGTCGCGACTTGTATCTATCGCGAACTCAAGCTGTCGCAACTTTACGAGGTGTTTGTCTCCGCCGCCCTGAGCACCAGTGTAGTGATGTTCCTCGTTGCAGCCGCGCTTGTATCCTCCTGGCTGATCACCGTCGCCGAGATCGCAACGCAGGTCGTCGATCTCGTCCGTCCCTTCATGGGCAATCAAACCCTCCTGATGCTTGCGATCATGATCCTTGTCGTCATCGTCGGTACCGCGCTCGACATGGCGCCGACAATCCTGATCCTGACACCCATTCTGATGCCGATCGTCAAGCAGGCTGGCATCGATCCGGTTTACTTCGGTGTTCTTTTTATCATCAACAACGCGATCGGACTTATCACTCCGCCTGTCGGGGTCGTGCTGAACGTAGTGTGCGGTGTCTCGCGGATCAGCATGGAAGATATCATCAAAGGCGTCTGGCCTTTCATGATCGCGCAGCTGGTCGTACTGTTCCTTATGGTGCTGTTCCCGCAGCTGGTGATCGTGCCTGCCAAATGGTTCGGTGGCTGATCTGCAGGCCGAATCGCGACACGCTGCTTAACCCGATTGACCTCGACCAGTCATTATCAGCAAGGACCATCATGCGTATCATGATCATCAACGGGCCCAACCTGAATTTGCTGGGCGTGCGAGAACCCCACATATACGGATCGACGACGTTAGACGCGATCAAGGCTTGCTGTGAGGAATTTGCGAAGTTTGCCGGTACGCAACTCTCATTTCATCAATCTAACTATGAGGGCGTGTTGGTCGATCTCATCCAGTCGGCGCGAACCGACGCCGACGCGCTGATCATCAACCCGGCCGCATACTCGTTCACGTCGATTGCAATGTACGACGCAATGAAGGTCTTCCAAGGTCCAATCTTCGAGGTGCATATTTCTAACATCCATGCGCGGGACGAACTCCACCGGCACTCAAAGCTTTCTTCTGTCGTCACAGCAGTCATCGCCGGTTTAGGTCCTTACGGCTACATCGTCGCGATGCAAGCCGCTCTGCACGGCGCCAAAAAGCTGCCCGAAACACTGCCAACCGCAATGCGTGTCGGTCCGAAGTAAGAACATCGGAGATATTCGAGTCCGATTGGCTGTTACGGTATTTACGGCAGCTTGTCGTATTCCCGTTGAAAGGCTTCATCCATAATCTGATCGGCTCCCGGCTCAAATGATCTGGCGCCGCAAGAGGCACACACACGGACTGTCAGCATCACGCCAAAATGGACATAACCTTTTTTGCTCCATTGTCGAAATTTCACTTCATTCAAGGAACTGATGAGTCGCCCCTTGTTGCAAAAATCACAGACGATGAACCCATTATCGGTTGCCAATTGTCACCCCAGATGACCTCGGTAACCTGGATAGTCAGTTTGCATGGGTGCTGTTTGGTACCTGTGTGAGCTACTTCACACACGACACCTTTGGGCAGCGCGTGCGGCGCGGCCCAGACCCGGCAGATCTGCCGGTTGGGATACCATTGGGATTGGCCATCAGGCCTTAGGCTTTCGTCATCGCTACAGGCAGGTAGCTGCGGACGAGCGGATACATGACCGAAAGCGGATATTGCCGTCCGCCTTCGGGGGGTGAAGCAGACGTTAGCCCAGAGGCCAGGCAGTGCCTCGCCTCTATGCTCTGCGACGGTGACAATGCGCTCGCGCGAATTAGAAGGCGTCGTATTGTTCCGTGGGCAGATTGGTCTTGGTTACCGTCAAGCTGGTCGGGTCAATTGAACCGATGCCGTCCTGTTTCGCGACGGTTGGAATGCTCGCCCAGGCTGCGACGACGAGAACGGCTACGACAGCAATGCCTAAAAGGATGCGCATGGGAGGTCTCCCTAGTTGCTACGGAGAGTCCTTCGCTCTCGATTGGCACATTAGTCGCAACCATGCGGCCCCAATGTTAAGGAGATCACACAAAGACGCGTTGCCGCGGATATTCCGATATGTCCGCTAGTGACCCAAAGCGGGCATCCGTTCCAAAAAGCTGAAGACTGCAAAGCGACATAGTGTGACCGCTATCACTTCCTGTGGTGTGAGCGTGCCCTATGTTCACCTCAGCTAACCGCAACAGCGTTACAGGAGGATCCTATGGCGACTCTTGTGAGACAGACGAAGCCTCGTTTCGTTCGTTGGTTTAAGGAATTCAAGAAAAATAACGGCTCACCCTCCAAGTGGTACGAACACGAACATTTTGGCGTTCACTGACTGAGCGCCGCTTCTAGGGATAAAGAGGACATGGCGCGGACTTCGCGCCATGTTTGCTATTGGTCCTTGGCGGACGTTCGCTCTGGAGGTTAAAGCGATCCACTTCTGGCCAAAGCGGACATTCGGCAAAGGGGACGAACCGGACAGCTCAGAGTCAGGTGGGTAGCGGACGCTCTGCCGCGTCGTCTGCAGAACGCTGCCGTCCGGTCGAACGTTTCCTCGAAGGCTTTCGTCGCTTCTTTTTTACCGGCCTCAGCGCCCTCGCCTGCTTGGGTGGAGAAGGAGGCACAAGGCTTATGTTTTTGTGCCGGCTTACAAAAGCCTCGGCGATCTCGGGAATGAGTGAAGGGCCCTCATCGGGTAGCGTCCGTATTGTTGCTTCGAGTCGCTCTGCTTGAAGCGCTTTGCGTGCATAGTCGACCGCGAACAGAAGCATCTGGAGGCGCGGCTTCTCATTGCGGAATAACTGAGCCCTTGTCAGGCATTCTTGCGCGAGGGCGCGACACCTTTCGCTGAAGGGCAACGGCCTATGCTCTGACATAATCACGCACGCCTACGACTGCAGCAATCACGAAATAGTACCACCAAGTATCACGTCCGGCGGAAGTGCCCCATTACCTCATCGCCGAAATTCACGCCGCTATGTCCAATGATGACCGAAAGCGGATCTGTTCCAAAAGCTGGAGACGGCAAAGCGACATAGTGTGACCGCCATCACTTCCTATGCCGTGGACGTGCGCTAATCCTCGACTGGGGTAGGGTCACGTGTGGAGACTAAAAAAATGGGAAGGAAGCCAAACCAGATTTGCGCACACTGCAATCAGCCTATTGTCACACCTCGTAAGGGCCGCCACGTGGGCTATGACGGATGGCTCAAAGGCCATGCTCCACTCATCATCGCCATGCACAATGAGGGCAAGGGCGCCGACGCCATACTTGGTGTGCTGGCAAGCAAGAAAGACGTGATGCTCCACTATGGCGGCAACCCTAATTGGAAGATGGCCCTGCGCGGAACGATCTTCTATATTTTGGCTCGCCACGGGTTTGCGTATCATGGCGCAGTTACCAACCGCACTATACGCAAGTCTGCCAGTGCCAACGCCCGACTGATCGAAAATTACGATGATGCAGCATAACTTGCCGGGTTCTACATTGCTTGGTTGATCGCGCGCAAAGGCATCAAATACAAATTTTTGATTCAAGCAAAGCCCCGGGCAATGTCTCTGGATTTTTCTGGACAGGCTAAAGTGTAAGCCTGTTGGGTCCACAGGTTTTGCCGGGAGACGCCGCAATGAAAATCGATGGAGCTTGTCACTGTGGCCTTATCGCATACGAGGCAGAGGCCGATCCAGAAATGACGGGGATCTGCCATTGTACCGACTGCCAAACTCTGTCGGGCTCGGCATTTCGCACCGTCGTGCCCGCGCGGCGCGATTCTTTTAAGCTTCGATCAGGTGAACCGAAAATATACGTCAAAACAGCTGAAAGCGGCACCCAACGGCAACAGGCGTTTTGTCCAAATTGTGGAACGCCAATCTATTCTACTACGGTCGAGGACGAGCCAAAGGTTTACACGATTCGCGTAGGCACCCTCCGTCAACGCAACGAATTTGTGCCCAAACTGCAGTACTGGTTTCGCTCGGCCCAGCACTGGACCCATGATCTCGGCTCCATGCCGAGCACTGAAAAGCAACGCTAATTTCGGCGACAATGATGCCCTGGCGAAATGTCCGCTATGGACACAAAGCAAGCGGACACGGCAATCCCGGGAACTTCTAAGTGCGCGCCCAGAGTGTTATTGTGTCGTCACGATGGTGCGCGAGCCCATCCTCATAGTTGGTGGCGGTTTCGGCGGGCTTACAACGGCTCTCGCCCTTGCTCGCCGATCGTATAGGACGCGGGTGCTCGAAGGTGCGCCCGAATTTGGCGCCATCGGCTATGGCATCCAATTCGGTCCCAATGTTTTTCATGTCTTCGATCGCATCGGGGTGACGGAGCAGGTCCTTGCCATTGCGGACTCGCCGGCGGCTGTGGTGATGTTCGATGCCCTCGACGGCCGGGAATTGGTGCGAATTCCTACCGGAGCATCATTTCGGGCGCGCTTCAAATACCCATACATCATCGTCCACCGCATCGATCTGCACAATGTGCTGCTCGATGCCTGCCGGGATAGTGATGCGATTGAACTTGTGGCCGACGCCATGGTGAACGGCTTCGAAGATCGTGGCGATGGCGTTGTGGTGACTACCGCGGATGGCCGCACGTTTTCGGGCCAGTGTCTGGTTGCAGCCGACGGATTTCGTTCGCTGTTCCGCGCCAAACTGGTCGGTGACGGCGAACCGCGACCTACCGGCTATGCGGCACTCCGCACTATCGTTCCGATGACCGAGCTTAAGGTCGATATCCCGCGCGATAGCGTCGTGTTGTGGGGTGGCCCCGGCTACCATGTCATCCACTATCCGCTGCGCCACAGCTCGCAGTTCAACATTGTGGCGGTGTTTCGGACCTCGACCCATGCTGAAAAAGCCGACGTCGAAACTTATCGCAACGAGCTTGACCACATATACCGCGATGCTCATCCATCGGTGCGTGCACTGATCGGCATGATGGATTTCCGGTGGCGTCGCTCTGTTGCCGATCGCGATCCCGTGCGGCATTGGCACAAAGGACGCGTTGTGCTCCTGGGTGACGCCGCGCATGCGCCGCTGCAATCGTTGGCGCAAGGCGCTTGCATGGCAATCGAGGACGGACTTTGCCTAGCCGAATTGATCCACGCGGCTGAAGGCGATTTCGCTGCCGCGTACCGAAAGTTCGAGGCGCTCCGAATTACCCGGACCGCGCGAGTGCAACTGGAATCGCGTGCCATCTGGGATTGCATGCTCCACGCAGAAGGTATTGCGCGGGATCTGCGAAACACAACGGTGGCCAATTGGGATGAGGCGTACTTGTTTGATTGCCTTTCATGGCTCTATGAGGGCATTCGGTTGCCTGCAAAAGTTGGCCAATAGTCTGAATTGTGGGACGAGTGCAGATGTCCGCTATTGGACCAAAGCGAACATGAGTTCGGGACTATCGTCCGTTAGTTGCTATACTCCCATCGAAAATGGGGGATCTCAATGAGACGGCGGGAATTTCTTGGCGCGGCCGCAGGCGGCATAGCGTGGTCAGTGGTGGCACACGCCCAGCAGCAAGCAGTGCCGTTAATCGGGTTTCTCAGCAGCCGGTCTCCGGAGGAGTCCAAACCGCATCTGGCAGGGTTTCTCCGTGGGTTTGAGGCATTCGGCTACATCGACGGCAAGAATGCACGTATCGAATATCGCTGGGCCAACGGACAGTATGATCAATTAAGGAAGCTAGCCAGCGAATTGGCTCAGCTGCGGCCTGCCATCATTGTGGCGGCCGGAGGTGCGCCTTCGGCGCGCGCTGCAAAGTCGGTCACGACATCCATTCCGATTGCGTTCGTAGCCGGCGATTCCGTAGGCGAAGGAGTTGTCGCGAGTCTTAATCAGCCGGGCGGAAACATCACCGGCGTCGACCTGATGAGCGGGGAGCTCACAGGAAAAAGACTTGAATTGCTGGCGAAGCTTCTTCCGGCCGGAAGTCTTGTCGGCTTTCTGACCAACACCAAGGGCGTCCTGAGCAGCCTGCGGATAAAGGACTTTGAACTGGCGGCGCCGGCGATGGGCCGGGAAGCGCTCATTGTTGGCGCAAGCACCGACGCGGAAATCGAAAGCAGTTTCGCCACGCTGGTTCAAAAGCGCGTTGCCGGGCTGGTCGTAGAAAACGATCCGTTTTTCGACTCACAGCGCGAGCGTCTCGTTCACTGGACGGCGCAGCGCGCACTCCCCGCGATTTATCACATTCGCGAATTTCCGCTGGCTGGAGGTCTGATGAGTTACGGAGCCAATCTGGTGGACGCCTACAATCAGATGGGCGTCCAGGTTGGCCGGATCCTCAAGGGCGCGAACATCGCAGATATGCCTGTGATACGCCCAACGAAATTCGAATTGGCCATCAACCTTGGGACTGCAAAAGCGCTTAAACTCACTATCCCGCCAACGGTGATGGCGATCGCCGATGAACTCATTGACTAAATTCGGTTACCTCGAAGTCATGTGATGTCCGCTATTGGCAAGAAGCGGACATGGAGCGGTCCCCTTTAAGTGGCTATCTTGAACCAATACGATGTCCGTTCCGAGCCTCGGAGGCCGCAGTCTCTAACTCGCTCGGGATGACCGTAACACCGGCGGGTTTGCGCAGTGCCGCAGAGATCGAGCCTGCGCTGCGCGCGTTCGCTAAGGAACCGAATGGCGACCCTCATCGTTGCACCAAGCCCATTCAATACAACCAACCAGGAGCTGATCATTGTCCTGGCTTCCGAATTGCGTCTACCGGCGATCTATCCGTTCCGTTACTTCACCGAGAATGGAGGCCTTGCTTCTTATGTTTCGATACGGCCGATCGGGGTGCTGCCTCATATGTCGACCGCATCCCCAGAGGTGAAAAGCCGGATAACCTGCCGGTGCAGGCGCCAACGAAGTATGACCTTGTGATCAATCTCAAGACTGGAAAGGCCCTGGGCCTCAACATCTCGCTGCAATTGCAGCAGCGCGCCGACGGGGTGACCGAATAAAAGGAGCAATGTCGGCTTTTGCGGTAAGAGTGGACATCAAGATTGTCGAGGTCGGGTAGCGATATGATTTACCGGCACATCGTAAGCGAATAGGAGGAAACTGTGAGAATTCAATATGCAATAGCATTGGTGATTGCCTTCGGATTGGGACTCGGGGCCATTGCAAGTCGGGGTCTGGCCGCTCAAGACAAGCGGACCGTTTACGTTGTGACTGATGTTAACGAGATAACCGATGCGGATGGCTTCAAGGCTCTCGTTAAAATGGGTCCATCCAGCATTGTGGAAGTTAAATACGCCGATGGTCGCTACCTCGCCCGCACTGAAAACATAACCGCTCTCGATGGAACTGCACCGAAGGCCTTTGCCATCATTGCTTTCGACAGCGTAGCGAAAGCAAAAGCCTATTATGATAATATGAAACAGACCACCGCAATGCGCATGAAAGCGACGAAGTCACGGTCGTTCATTGTCGAGGGCTTGTAGAGCCACTGTCCATCGCAAAAGGCAATCACTGCTTTTGAAGCACGAATGTCCGCGTTCGGGGGTAAGCGGACATCGCGCGGCTTTGTCGTCATGTCTGCTTTTGACCCAAAGCGGACATTTTTATGTGAGCTACCCGGATTGAATTAGTTTCCCACTAGAAACGACAGGATCAGCGCCATAACCACTAATCCCATTAAAGCTGTCGCCGCCCATCCTACCCAAGCCAGCCAACGACGCGCGCGAAATCGCCCCATCACCGAAGAACTAGTGGTAAGCGCCATCATGATGGCCATAACGGGAACTGAAACAATGCCGTTCAATACGGCGCTCCATACCAGCATCTTGATCGGATCCAATGAGCTAAATCCCAGTCCAAAGCCGATAGCGGTTGCAGCCAGAATGATGATGTAAAAAGCCCTGGCTTCGGGAAATTTAGCCTCGAGTGTCGATGGCCAACCAAAGAACTCAGCGACTGCGTAAGCTGCCGAGCCCGCAAGCACCGGGATTGCCAAAAGACCCGTTCCGATTATCCCGAGAGCGAACAGTGCAAAAGCAAAGTTACCGGCAATCGGGCGCAACGCGTTTGCAGCATCTGCGGCCGTCTGAATATCTGTGATGTTATGCGCGTTTAGCGTGACTGCCGTTGTCAGAACGATAAAGAACGCGACCGTATTTGAGAAGATCATGCCGATCGATGTGTCTACGGCGATCCTTTCCAGTTCGGGATTGCCGCCGCGGCGAAGGTTTTTAAGCGGCAGCCGCGCATGCCCGAGCGCCATCTCTTCTACTTCCTGCGACGCTTGCCAGAAAAAAAGATAAGGACTTATGGTCGTCCCGAGAACGGCAACAATCATCATTAGATAGTCCGAGGAAATTGAAAAGGTTGGCCACAAAGTCGAAACGACGACTTTTCGCCAAGGAATTTCGACGGTGAAGATTACGCCGACGTAGCAGAGCAGTACCAGCGTCAGCCATTTCAAATAGCGAGCATATCTGCTGTAGGGCACAAATACCTGTAGCAGCACAGAACCGCCCGCAAAAATTAGAGCGTGCTCATGTTTCAATCCGCCAACGACCAGGTAGAGAGCTTCCCCCATTGCAGCAATATCAGCGGCAATATTGAAAATGTTTGCCGCGAGCAGCAACGAGACCAAAATGAACACAATAGAAGTATGATGATGTTCTTTGGCGTTCGCTGCTATTCCCTTTCCCGTGACACGGCCAATGTGCGCGCTCACGAATTGAATGGCGATCATGAAAGGTGTGGTGAGGAAAACCGTCCATAGCAGATTGAACCCGAATTGCGCGCCTGCCTGCGAATAAGTCGCTATTCCCGAAGGGTCATCATCCGCTGCGCCGGTGACCAGGCCGGGGCCGAGAGCGCGCATGATCTGGCGGAAAGTGAGCGGAGCTTTCTTTGCTCCCAGCATGAATGAAACCTCCAGGCCGCTCATCGCAGCAGTGGTTTCTGTATGGCAAACCGAACGGGAAAAATATAACCGGAGCGTAAAATTAGAAACGTGCCGCTTGGTACCAAACAGACGTTACCGAGCCGCCGATCAATATCCGCTTTTGGGGGTAAAGCGCGCTCATGCCCTACGGACCAAACTATTCGGATGGACGCGAGCTGATGTTCACTTTTGGGGGTAGTGTGGACATCGCGCGGCCTTGTCGTCATGTCCGCTTTCGGCGTGCGGACATGCACTGACACAATGAACCACTCTCTCTCGTGCCTGTCTCTTTTGGAGGAAATCCCGGCGCGAGGAGATTTATGGGCCGTATCTGCTAAGCTCTTTGCATCATGGATCGCAGGGCTAGCAGAGCGCCGACGACAAAGATGCCGGTTGCAACGTAGATCGGGCCGAGGTGCGTCACCCAATTAAATCCAAAGGTGCCCGTGTAGTGATACGGAATGGCGATTATCAGGCCGACGACCGGTGAAAGCACAGCGGCGATCCAGGCCCACCACTCTCCACGGCGCACCCCGTACCAGGACAGCGCGGCGACGGCGATGCCGGTGGCCGCGATAAATCCTGCGGTAGCCACATGGAGGTGCCCTATGTAATGCACGATGGCGGGGTTAATGGCATTCAGATTTTCCCGAGTGACCCCGTTAAGCGTCTCCACGCCCAACTCAAATCCGCTCCCTGAGAAATTTCGGAGCAAAAAGACTACGGCATAACCAATGAAGGCCAGGCTTGCGATCAACATCAAGAGCGCACCCTGATTTAGGCCGGAATCTCTCGTACTCATTTGGCCCCTCCCGTTCCTGGTTTTCTAGATTCAGTTTCAACGGCCATAACGCACTCCCAAAGCTAGTAACAGGGTACGGCCTGGGCGGGCCCGACAACGGTGGGCTCCGTCTTGGACGCGTACCCGCCCCATACGAACGATCCAACAATGAGCGCCATGATGGCGACGTCGAGTCCGATATGGAGAAGCCTTTGCACTGTTTATGCCTCTGAGCCGCACGGCGTTCACGATCCAGGCAAAAAGCAGGGTGAAGCTAGATAGATTATTAATGTAACGCTTGGACAAAAACGTCTTTTGATTGGACTAATACGACAATCAAAGCCCCACGACGATTGTCAGGAAGCGGCGCAAGCTGCGCAATGTCCGCTCTTGGCACAAAACGGACATGCCAACGCCTCGCGCGTATCCACGGAAAAAATGCCCAGCTCGCCGGGGAATCGGGCCAAGTCGTATTGGAGAAACGCCACGATCGAACGCTGGAACGGCCGGTCGCAAGATTTTCATGCTCCCGCCACCAAATTCTTGCGAGCGTGGTGCCTTCTCGAGCAGCCATTCTCTTTTACGCCTGAGCGACACTCGGCGCATCGCGGCAATCTAACTTAATGAAGTGTTAGGCATATTTCTGTAGTGAGTGGGGACCCGTGCTATCAAGCCGCTTTATTTCGCAACGGTATCCGAGAGGGGGAGCGCAACAATGCCCACAGCGCCTAATCACTCGGCGTCGCAGAATCTGAACTCGACTGGCAATAGCGTTATCCCGCGCCTTGCCCTTCCAGTCAGCGTCATTGCATTGAGGGCGGAGGCTTTCTCGCCCGACGATAGGACGGTGGTCGTTTCATTGACCACAAAATATTCAAGCGTTGAACGAACTTATTCTGTGCCCCTTGAATGTTTTCACGACCTCGTCGATGACCTGCAAAGGCTAAACGCCTTGACAGACACCACGTCGTTTTGACACTCCGGTCTTGAGGCGGAGAGTCGCCTAGGGGATGTCCGCTCTCCGATGATTGAATTGGATGGCAATGGCTCTTTTAAAGCGCCATAGCGCTACAATTTCTTCTCGGCTGCCACTACGCTGCAATAGCAGCTTGGCATGAAGCTTGCCGCTGGTGCGGGGCTTCTTCCGCCGAGGTTCGTAGCATTTCCGCTTCGGCCGTTAAGTTAGGCTGCGACGCCACGCGCGCGTTCAATTCGGGGTGACAGGCGCGGCACAGAAAGCTCGGGATCGTGACCTCTACTGAATGGTCTAAGAGGCATGTGCTTTGCATTGTTTCGCCATGTGTGCGTTGCTGGCCGGTGAGAACTTTGGATCATCATGGTTAATATCGCCTAAACGCCTAAGCGGAGACGAGTGGCGCCATGTCCGTGTGGCACAAAGCGGACCTGCCATTCGCACCGACAAATGTCCGCTTTTTGGGGTAACAGCGGACACCGTAGTTATGGGTTGCTTTGAGCCGGCGCCTCGAAAAGCAGCGGTATACGCCTATACGGCCTTATGGACCGACATGCTGGAAAGGTTTTTCCGCAAATATTGGCGAGCCTTTTCGTGCGCGATCTCTAGGAATGTTTCGGGCGAGGCTGCTTCGTTGCGATAGTTCACTCGCCAAATGCACGGTACGTTCCGGTTCATGGTGATGCCTACGATCCTGAGTGTTCAAGAGTGACACATAGACCGTCGGCCGCGTCCCGCATGTGAAGGGGGTCACATGGCGGTGGCACCTCCTGGGGATCGGTGGTCCATCCATCTCCGCTATTGGGGGTAAAGCGGACATGCGATTTGCTGGCCGAATACCCGCTTTTGACCCAAAGCGGATATTGGGGTCCTATTTCAGTATGCTGGTTTGACTTGATACGAAGCCCTGTCATGAGCCTCGGGGGGGCAATGAGGCGGCGCGAGTTCATCACAATTCTCGGTGGCGCGGCTGTTTTGTGGCCGCTCTCGGCGCGCGCGCAAAACACAGGGAAGATCCCGCGCATCGGGTTTCTGGGCAATTCCACCGCGGCGATGGAAACCAATCTCATCGGGCCTTTCAGGGATGGCCTGCGCCAGTTCGGCTACGAGGAGGGCCGCAACCTCATCATTGAGTTCCGCTGGGCGGAAGGAAAGTATGATCGGTTCCCGGCGCTCATCGCCGAACTGCTCGCTACCAAGGTGGATTTGATCGTCACCGCCGGCACTCCGGCAACGCTGGCCGTCAAGAAGGCAACATCGACGGTACCTCTGATCTTTATCGCGCTCGGCGATCCGGTCGGCACCGGTGTCGTGCCGAGCTTGGCGCGGCCCGAGGGTAATCTCACGGGACTAAGCTCGATTGCGCCGGACCTAGAAGGCAAGCGGCTGGGACTTCTGCGGGAGGTCGTTCCCAAACTCTCGCACGTCGCGTTTTTCCTCAATCCCGCGAATGCATTTCATACGGTATCAGTACGACAGGCGCGCGTCGCGGCCCAATCATTGGATATAAAGCTGCAAGCTTTCGAGGTGGACAAATCGGAGCAGCTCGACGGCGCATTCGCCTCTATCGTCAAGGAAAAACCAGATGCGCTTCTCATCCTGGCGGATCGCGTATTCCTGCACAATCGCAAGCGCATGATGCAGTTTGCCATCCAACAGCGACTGCCAAGCATAAATGCATACCGGGAACTGGTCGATGCCGGCGGTTTGATGTCCTATGGCCCAAGCTACGAGGACATGCATCGGCGCGCGGCGAGTTACGTGGACAAAATCCTTAAGGGCGCCAAGCCCGCCGATCTACCGATCGAGCAGCCAACAAAGTTCACACTGCTAATCAATCTGAAGACCGCGAGGGTACTCGGCCTGGAAATCCCTCCTACCCTCCTCGCCCGTGCTGATGAGGTTATCGAATGAGACGCCGCGACTTGATTGCTCTGCTTGGCGGTTATGGACCTGCCAGTGCAACAGCCCACCAAGTTCGAACTGCTCATCAACCTCAAGACTGCGAAAGCCATCGGGCTTTTAATCTCTCCCTCATTTCTCTCACGGGCGGGCATGGCTCTCGCATCGCAAAATGTCCGCCAGTGACCCAAACCGGCCATGTGAAATGTCCGCGCTGAGAAGCGGTGCACGCCGGGTGGTGGTTCGACGCGGAATGCAGTGGTGCCATTCGCGGCGGGATTGAGGTTATTGCATGAGACTGAAAATTTTTTGCTGCTTGAGGTAGCTGGCTGCGACCGACCGTGGGCGTCTTCAAATCGTCTACGAATGATCACAGTGCTGGTCCGCTAAGTTCTCATTTAAGTCGGACCCTGGCCACGATCATTTACATTAATTGTGGCCATTTCAACGATCGCTCTCCAAGAAACGCGAACAGGATTCTGTCCCCGAGGAGCCAATCGAATGAGAACGCTTCTCATTGGTGTTCTGTTTGCAAACTTGATCGGCTGCTGCCCTATACCGCCGCAGGCGATGTTGAAAGCGTGTACCTCGAAGGGCTGTTTCTATAGAACCGCTGCCGGCCCGCCGACTAGACCAAAGCCAGCGTCATTGAAGCCCAATCCCGCGCCAGATGAAAAGTCCAACATCGTAGTCAAGGAGAAATCCACCGTCGGAGCGGAGATGGAGCCTCCGCAAACCTCACAGCTCGATGACAAGTCCGACCCCGTGATAAAAAAGGCAAAGGTAACCATCGCAGCCAAGATGGAGAACCCTGCATCTGTCGAGTTCGGAGAGATGAAGCGGGCCGACAGGAAAAATGCGGACGGCAAGTTTATCGACTCGATTTGTGGCTCCGTCAGGGGGAAAACCGCCTCAGGGGGCGAGACTGGAGACCGACCGTTTCTATATCTCGTCCAAGAAGAAGATGCGTACGTCGGCGGTTACTCTATGGCTACGTCCCCGTACCATAATATCTGCAATTGAGAAGCGGACCGGATTGTTTCACCATTCCGACGCAATGTGGCGCACCGGTTCATTCAAGCGCTTCCCGGACGCGTCGTTGTCTAATTAAACGGCTGGCCAGCTGCTCCACCTCGGGCGCGTTACTTTTAATAATTTCGATGGCGCGGCGATAACCGGCGTTTCTGATTTCAAGCCGGTGGTCATCCACCAGCATTTCCATAAGTTTGCTGATCTCCGAAGAAACAGCGAGCGCGTGACTGCGGCACTTAAAAATTGTTCGAGAAGCCTCGCCAGCGCAGAGAATTGCTATCCTGTCGACAAGAGGCAAGTCATCGGTGGCGCCGACAGTTTCAGTTTTGCCACTGCCGTCTTCGCGAATTTCGAGCTTGATAACCTTTTGCCCAAAATATCGTGCCACGACGGCACTCCCCGCCTCATGAAAGGCGGTACCGCGAACCGCATTACTCGCGTAGGCCATTTGGGACGCTCATGGGTCGTCCCCCCAGTGATCTCATTTGGATAAATAACTGCGCCCAAAATGCGGCGGTGCGGGTTTATGGTGCCCGATTACTGACGTGGATGCTCAGGCCTCTTCGAATCTGCATGAGTCCGCTATTGGCACTTAGCAAACATTCAACTGGCCACTGTTCATGTCCGCTTTCGGGGGCAAAGGCGACACGAGCTGGTGCCAGCACTCGCTCCATTTGAACGCCCCGTAAACCCAGTCTCACCGTTCTGGACCGGACAGATTTAGCTCGCGTTCGGCGCGAAAGATATTGCTGTGCAGATTGGCGATCCACCGCCGACCGTTCGATGTGACGTTGAGGTAGCAGATCGAGCTCTGGATATCCGCCGACACGCTGTTCCAATAGAACTTCGGATAGAGATCGGTGAGATCGGCCGGCGAAGTGTAGCCGAGTTGCTTGTTCTTTCCGACTTCTTCGAATTCGTAATAAAGCGCATTGGCTTTGCGCAGATAATGTGGATCGCCAAGCTGGCCGATGAGATTGGCGGCGCGTACCAGCATGCCCTCTTCGTTGTCGTCGGCGCCATGAGTTGACGGAAAGCGCGTGGACTCGATGGCATTGGCGATACGGGCAGCGTCGAGCGATTTGATCTTAGCCACGCGATCCATCACGTACATTTTTGACCGGTCGACGCGGTACGGCATTAGCGCGGCGTCGGACGAGCCGCGCGGCAGCTCAACCTTGTTACCTTTGGCGTCAACAATGTAGCCCTCTGCGCTATCGCCTTTGAGAATACCGCGAACGTAACCAATGTCGTGAAACAGACAAGCCATAATAAGGTGCGCGAAATCGCTGGCACTTGTCTCAATGGAGAGCTGTCGTCCCCTCAAAATATCGTAGCCGACGAGCGTGACCAGCATCGTATGCTCGACATTGTGATAGAGCGCGTCACTGTTGCCGATACAGTCGATAGCAAGTCTGGCAGCCGACTGAACGCGTTCGATTAAACCCGCATCTGTCGAGCCAAACCGGCGACCCATGTGCTCGGCAAGGTGAGACCCCAGAGCCTCCGCCGTCAGTTCGGGAATGGTGAACATGGCCCCCTCCCGCAGCGCTCGAACCACCATCGTGACGTCTAGCTTTGCAATTTACAACTGATGTTGGGATTTTTTGTGCAAGCATTCGACCATGCCCGCTGTTGGCCCTTGGCAGACATGCCACTCGCCCGGATCAATGTCCGTTGGGGGTAAAGCGGACATCGCTTGGCTGCCCGCCATGCCCGCCAATGCGCGGCTATTCCAGGAGCCTACAAGTTCCATGGCGCTTAATAATTCCTGGGCGGCGGGATATGTTAATCTAATACGGCTATGAGCAAATCCTCAGGGTCGAAAGAGCCAGTCGTTGAACCGCAATCCGGCAATGACCAATCGGATAAACTAGACGGGCGCGCACTCCGTCTGCGCATTCGTCAACAAGAGCTGCTCGCTGAACTCGGTGTCCTAGCGCTGCAGGGCACTAGCTTCATTGAAATGCTCAATCACGCCGCCAGAGTGACGGCGGAGGGTTTGGGGGCGGAATACTGCAAAGTGATGGAATACATTCCGACCGAAAACAGGCTGCTGGTTCGCGCGGGAGTCGGCTGGGATGAGGGCGTGGTCGGGCACGCCACCGTCGGAACCGACTTGGCCTCGCCCGCAGGCTACGCTTTGCGCACGGGCAAGCCTGTAATTTCCAATCATCTCGAAAACGAGCAGCGATTTCGTACCCCTGAGTTACTCATAGAGCACGGTATTCGCCGCGCCATGAATGTGATTTTGCAAGGTGATGGTTCGCCATTCGGGGTACTTGAAGTCGACAGCCGATCCGAAGGCGAGTTCAGTGAGCATGATATCGCATTTCTGCAGGGTGCGGCGAACATCCTCGGCATGGCCATCGAGCAACAGCAATACCAACGCAAACTTCAAGCAGCCCTCGAGCGTCATCAGATTTTGCTCAAGGAGGTCAACCACCGGGTCAAGAATAGTCTGCAGGTAGTCTCCAGCATGCTCTACCTCCAAGCGAGCGACGCTGGTGACTCGGTGTTGAGTGACCGATTAAACGAAGCCTCCACCCGTATTTCGACAGTCGGCCGCGCCTATGAGCGGCTCGCCTACAATGCCGACTATGAAAGTATCGGTCTTGCCTTCTATTTGCGTGAGGTCATTGGTGACCTGGAAACCGCAGTTGCTCCTTGCAAAGTTCAATTGGAAGTGCCCGAGGAAATTCAGTTCGCGGCGGATCGGGCCATCCTCGTCGCCCTTATCATCAATGAATTAGTTTTGAATGCGGGCAAGCACGCTTATCCAAATTCTGCGGGCGGATCGATTTGGGTGCGAGTTGTCAAAAAGGACAAGGACCTCGTTCAAATATCGGTCCGTGACGAAGGTGTCGGCTTGCCTGCGGGCTTTGATCCACTGACCAGCAAGCGGCTCGGTTCGCGCTTGATCAATGCACTGGCGAAGCAATTGGATGCTGAGTTGACTCGGCCGTTCTCCGCCATTGGCACCAATTTTGCTTTGCTTATTCCGTTGGTTTCGACCACCCGCAAATGATCCCAAAACTTGCGCAGGTCGAGTTTGCTTTTGGGACAATCGACGCTTGGCGCACGGAATATCTGCTACTGGCACAAAGCGGACATTCGGGTCCGCAATTTCTAACTCGCCGCCCAGCCGCGAAGTGCTAGGGTTTCTATCTAAGTGTGGGGCCACATGCAGCGGCGCGACTTCATCAGATTTCTAGGTGGCGCGACCGCAGCGTGGCCCCTCGCGGCGCGCGCGCAGCAGAGCGACCGCGTGCGGCGCATCGGCGTGCTGATGGCCGCGACCGCCGACGATCCTGACTATCAGGCCCGGATCGCAGCGTTCCAACAGGGCCTGCAGCAACTGGGCTGGAGCGATGGCCGCAATGTGCACATCGACACGCGCTGGGCCACGACCAAGTCCGACGATATTCGCAGGCACGCGGCCGAACTAGCTGCGCTCGCGCCAGACGTCATCTTGGCTGGTACTGGCACCGCAACAGTGGCGCCGTTGCTACAGGCGACCCGCACCGTGCCGATCGTGTTCGCGGTAGTCATCGACCCGGTTGGCGCCGGCTTCGTCGACAGCCTGGCACGGCCGGGTGGCAACGCGACTGGGTTCACGGTTTTCGAATACGGCATGAGCGGAAAATGGCTGGAGCTGCTGAAGCAAATCGCGCCCGCCGTGACGCGGGCGGCAGTGCTTCGGGATCCGACCATCGCCTCCGGGATAGGCCAGTTCGCTGCCGTCCAGGCCGTGGCGCCATCGCTTGGGGTAGATTTGAGTGCGGTCGACGTGCGCGACGCGAGCGAAATCGAGCGAGCCGTCACCGCATTCGCACGCTCCTCGATTGGCGGCCTGATCGTGACGGCGAGTGCGTTGGCGACGCGTCATCGCGATCTGATCATTGCGCTCGCTGCCCGGCTCCGATTGCCCGCCGTCTACCCCTATCGTTACTTCGTCACCGTTGGTGGCCTCATCTCCTATGGACCTGATTTCGTCGACCAATATTGGCAGGCGGCCGGCTACGTCGATCGCATCCTCAAGGGCGAGAATCCAGCCGAGCTGCCGGTACAGGCGGCGACCAAGTACGAGCTT
>Ga0070681_10001124_pt1 | contig 22956 bp, 19 predicted proteins | sample KBSC83BmetaG_FD_65650 | JGI IMG/M metagenome (GOLD analysis project Ga0070681, IMG submission 65650) | Corn rhizosphere microbial communities from Kellogg Biological Station, Michigan, USA - KBS C8-3B metaG | ecosystem: Host-associated > Plants > Roots > Rhizosphere | place: USA: Michigan...
GGCTTTGACGCGCTAAAGCGGGCGTTCGGAGGCTAGTGATGCCGCACGTCATCAAAAGCACGATCCTGAACGCCACGACCGACGCGGTCTGGGCCGTACTGCGCGACTTCAACGGCCACGACCGCTGGCACCCGGCGGTTGCGACCTCTGCGATCGAGCGCGCTCAGGCGTCCGACAAGATCGGCTGCGTCCGCCGTTTCAAATTGAAGGATGGCTCGGAGCTGCGTGAACAGCTTCTGGCGCTGTCCGATCTCGAACAGACCTTCAGCTATTGCCTGCTCGATACCCCGATCCCGATGTTCAACTACGTCGCCCATGTGCGCCTGCTGCCAGTCACCGATGGCGACCGCACCTTTTGGCACTGGGAGTCGAGGTTCACCACGCGGCCCGAGGACGCCACACGCCTCACCGAGATGGTCTCGGAGCAGATCTACCAGGCCGGATTCGAGGCCATCCGGGCGCATCTGAGCGAGGCCGCATGATGGTGGAGACCCATTGATGCCTGTCACGGTGAAAACATTTGCGAGTTTCGGAGAGGCTGCCGCGGCGCTGTCGTCCGACCGTGGCGCCCGCTATTTCGGCGGCGGCACGCTTGTCATGCGTGCGCTCAACGAGGGCGACATCTCCATTTCGACCATCGTGCGGGCCAGCGATCAGGCGCTGACGCGGATCGAAGCGTCGGGGCCACGGGTTACCATCGGCGCCGGCGTCACCTTCGCGAAGATATTGGCTGAACGCGAGCTGGCCTTCCTGCATGGCCCTGCCCGTTCGGTCGGCGGTCCGGCAGTGCGCAATATGGGCACCGTCGGCGGCAATCTGTTTGCGCCTAACCCCTACGGCGATTTCGCGGTTGCGCTGCTCGCGCTCGACGCCGTGGTGTCCGTGCAGGGCGGCTTTGGCGCCCGCGACGTCCCGATTGAGGAATTCCTGCAATCCCGCGAGCGGCAAGCCGGAACGCTGGTGCTTTCGGTCTCCTGCCAGAAACCGCTGAGCGCCGATGCCTTCCGCTATCGCAAGATCGCCCGCATCAAGCCGAAGGGCGGCGCGGTCATCACGCTGGCCGCACATCTGCCCGTCAGCGGCGGTCGTGTGCTGGGAGCACGTATCGCCCTGGGCTCGATGGCGCCGACGCAAATCCGGGCCAAGGCTGCCGAGCGCGCGCTCGAAGGAAGGCCACTCGATGCGCCCTCGATCGCTGCCGCAGCTTCGGCGGCGGTCGAAGGCACCTCACCCGCCGACAATGCGCTCGCAAGCGGCTGGTACCGGCGCGAGATCGTCGGCGTGCATCTGAAGCGCCTGTTGTCCGGTCAGGAATAGGATTCTCATGACCAAGACTGCCCTGCAATTTCGTCACAATGGCCGCGACGTTGCGATCTTCGTCGATGGCGGCACAAACCTGCTCGTCGCGTTGCGCGAATTGATCGGCGACATGACGCCAAAATTCGGCTGCGGTCAGGGCGGTTGCGGCACCTGCAGCGTATTGATCGACGGCGAGTTGCATCTTTCCTGCCTGACGCTTGCCGAATCGGTCGCCGGCCGTTCGGTCGAAACACTGGACGGAATCAAGGACGGACCCAATCTGCATCCGCTGCAGCGGGCATTCGCCGACAATTTTGCTGCGCAATGCGGCTACTGTACGCCGGGCATGCTGATGGCAGCCAAGGCGCTGCTCGACCGCAATCCACAGCCAAGCCGCGCTGAAATCGTCGAGGCCATCTCCGGCAATATCTGCCGCTGCACCGGCTACGAGCCGATCATCAATGCCGTGCTCGCCGCCGCATCAAGCGGCCGCGCACGGGCCTGAAGGAAACTGCGATGCTGGAACTGCGCAAGGACATCTTCGCCGACGAGCGCGACGATAACCTCAAGGAAATCGGCAAGGGCACACAGCGCCAGGACATGCTCGGCCATGTCACCGGCACCTCGACCTATTTCGACGATCACAAGCTGCAGGGCATGTTGCATCTGAAAGTCGTGCGCTCCACGCACGCGCATGCACGCTTGCGTCGCATCGACACGACCGAGGCGGAGCATTCGCCGGGCGTGCGCCGGATCATCCGTGGCGCCGACGTTCCGCGCAACCTCAATACGCTGCTCAGCCTGATCAATTTCGGCAAGGATGATGAGCCGTCGCTGGCAGTCGACAAGGTGCGCTACAAGGGCGAGCCGATCGTTGCCGTCGTCGCCGATAGCCCGCGCGAGGCCCATGAGGCGATCGCCAAGGTGCGCATCGATTACGAGCCGCTGCCGACAGTCTTCGATGTCGAGGAGGCGCTGAAGCCAGGCGCGCCGGTTGTCAACGAGACCTACCCGAAGAACACCTTTACCTATTACGACGTCTACGATCACCAGAAGCTGCGATTCGGCGATGTCGAGCGCGGGCTTGCCGGCGCCGATCACGTGCTCGAGCAACGCTATCAGATGTCGCCGATCGAGCATGCGCCGACCGAGACCAACGGCTCGATCGCAGCCCCCGACACCAATGGCCGCCATGTCGTTTATACCTCGACGCAGGCCCTGTTCTTCTCGGTCGACACTTGTGCCAAGATTCTGGATGTGCCGTCCAACACCTTCCATTTCATCGGCGGCACGGTCGGCGGCGGCTTTGGCGGCAAGGTGGATACGCTGACCGAGCCACTTTGTATTTTGGCAGCGATGCTGACCGGACGCCCGGTGCGCTATGTGTTCGGACGTGAGGAGGAGATGCAGTACGGCCCACCCCGCGGTGCGGAGCGCATCTACATCAAGGATGGCGTGATGCGCGACGGCCGTATCGTGGCGCGCAAGGTCCGCGCCTATTTCGACAGCGGCGCGTATACCCGCCTCTCCAGCTATGCCGCGGTCAAATGCGCCGCGCATCTGCCGGGCCCCTACACGATTCCGAACGTCTACGGCGACATCTATTGCGTGTTCACCAACCGCACGCCGGCGACCGCCATGCGCGGCTTCGGCGTCACCGCGATGGATTTTGCGATCGAGTGCCAGATGGACAAGCTCGCCAACCTCGTCGGCATGGATCCGATGGAGTTCCGGATTCTGAACGCCTATCGCGATGGCGACATGAAGGCGCATCGGCGCGAGGCCAAGAACACAGCGCTGATCGAATGCGTCCAGGTCGCGGCAGAAAAGGCGAAGTGGCCGCTGCGCGAGGAGTTTCGGCGTGCTTCGTCGCGCCAGGGTGGAGGTGGCGACCGCGCCACCGTGCCCGCGACACCGCGCGAAACTCATCCGCAGCCCGCCTTGGCTGCGCAGCAACGCACCAGCTACGACCGCTTGCCCACGGCCACGCGCGAACCGCCGCCGCCCGCGCCGCCACCGCCTGCTCCGCCGCGGCCACCGGCGGCGCCGTCGCATGGCGCCGCCCGCTTCTCTTCCGTCTTCGGCACCAGGAGGCGCTGACATGGCCCGGCATCGCGGACGCGGCATCGCGTCGGTCAATTATCCCATCGGCATGAATCTGGGCGGCGACCCAAGCCAGGCGCTGGTCCATTCCAACCCGAGCGGCAAGTTCACGGTGGCGCTGTCGTCGATCGATCTCGGCCAGGGCATGAAGTCGGTGACGCGGCAGATCTGCGCGGAAACACTCGGGGTGCCCGTCGAGGACGTCTATGTCGATACCGCGGATTCCGATACCGGGCCGCATTGCATGGGCTCGTTCGCCTCGCGTGGAACGCACCGCGTCGGCAACGCGGTGATGGCCGCGGCCAAGGAAGCGCGCGGCGTGATGATGGAGGCAGCCGCCGAGGAGCTGGAAGTGAACGCCGCCGACCTGGAAACCGACGGACGCGGCAATATTCACGTCAAGGGCGCGCCGCATCGCTCGATCTCGACCAAGGACGTGGCGATCGCCGCCCAGTTCAAGCAGGGCAAGACCATCTCGGGGCGCGGTATCTTCCTTGTGCCGCTCTCCAATGTCGATCCCGAGACCGGCGAGATGTCGCCCGCGACCTGCTACGCGCACGCATGCCTGGTCGCGGAGGTCGACGTCGACGACGAGACCGGCGAAGTCGCCATGGTGCGCATGGACAGCGCCTATGAACTCGGCCGCGCGCTCAATCCGCGACTGGTCGAGCAGCAACTCGTCGGCGGCGCCTGGATGGGCGTCAGCCACGCGCTCTATGAGACGCCCGAGCCCTATTATCCCGACCCAAGCCATGGGCCCCGCGACTTCGTCGAATATCTGATGCCCGGCCCCGGCGACATCTGCCCGCACGACATCGCCGTGCTGGAGCGTCCTGCGGCCGACGGCCCGTTCGGCGCCAAGGGACCAGGCGAAATGTGCGCCAATCCGGTGCTGCCGGCGGTGGCGAACGCGATCTTCAACGCGGTCGGCGTTCGCATCGACGACCTGCCGATCACGCCGGAAAAAGTCCTGCGTGCAATCAAGGCTCAGGGCGGCGCGCATCCTCAAGCACGGCGCTGAGGGCCTTGAGATGGCGGTCCGCGGCACCATCGTCGGCATCGATAGCCCCGAGGCGCTCGAGAAGGCGCTGCGGGCCGCCTACTACCTTGCGGATGAAGGGCTGGCGACAGCCGCCTATCTCTCGCTCGCGCTCGGCAAGCCGCTATTGCTCGAAGGTGCGCCGGGCGTCGGCAAGACGGAAGCCGCCAAGGCGATCGCCGCCGTGCTCGGCCGCCGGCTGATCCGCCTGCAATGCTACGAGGGCATCGACGCTTCCGCCGCGCTCTACGAGTGGAACTATCCGCGCCAGATGCTGGCGATCCGGCAGGCCGGCGAGGAAAGCATCGACATCTATGGCGAAGCCTTCCTGATCGAACGGCCGATGCTGGCCGCGCTCCGCGCGCCGGACGCAGCCGTGCTTCTGATCGACGAAATCGACCGTGCCGACCAGGAGTTCGAGGCCTTCCTGCTGGAGTTTCTGTCCGACTTCCAGATTTCGATTCCCGAGCGCGGCACGGTCCGCGCAGCCGAGCGGCCGGTCGTGGTACTGACCTCGAACCGGACCCGCGACCTGCACGAAGCGCTTCGGCGGCGCTGCGTCTATCACTGGATCGACTACCCCACCGCCGAACGCGAAGCGCGCATCGTGATGATGCGTGCCTCCAGCGTCGCCGAGCAGACCGCGCGCGCCGTGGTCGCGGCCGTCGGCAAGCTCCGGCGGGAGCCGCTGAGCAAGGCGCCCGGGATCGCCGAAGCGGTCGACTGGGCGGAGGCGGCGACGCTTCTCAACAAGGGCGGCGCGCGCTGGCCGGACGCGTTCAAGCGCTCGATCGGCGTCGCGCTGAAGGACGAAGAGGATCTGCACTACATCTCGCCACGCCTCGATGCCCTGATTGCGGAGGCGGCCGCGTGAACGACGAACTTGAGCTGCCGCGTGCCGCGCGTATCTTCATCTCCTTTGTCGCCCTGCTGCGCGCCAACGGCTTTGCGGTCGCGCCGGAGCAGACCACGGCCTTCCTTGCCGCGATCGAACTGCTCGGTCCCCGCAGCGTGGAACATATCCGCCAGGCCGGGCTTGCGACGCTCGCCCCTCCGCCGGAGCGGCGCGCGACCTATGACCGGCTGTTCGACCTCCACTTCCGCGGCAGCGAGGCGATCGAGCGCGCGGAGGGCGAAGACGAGGAAACCGTTCGCCTGCAGGAAGAAGGCCGCGGCGAGGATGAGCCGCCGCTAGCCGATGAAGCCAACGAGTCCGGGCTGGCGGCGACGCGCGGGGAAGCCTTGGTCGAGCGCCGCTTTGCGCCTGGCACGACCAATGACGCGCTGCGCCGCCTCTCCCGTGAGGCGCCGGCGCGGCTGCCGCGGCGGCGCGGCCACCGCCGCATGCGCGCCCGCCGCGGGCCCTTTGCCGACCTGCGCCGCACCCTGCGCGACAGCGTCCGCAATGACGGCGAGGTGCTTCGGCTCGGGCAATTGAAGCGGCGGTTACGGCCGCGCAAGATGTTGCTGCTGATCGATGTGTCCGGTTCAATGAAGGCCCGGACCGAGGAAAACATGAAGCTGGGCCACGCGCTGCTCCAGGCGGTCAACAACGCCGAAGTCTTCACCTTCGGCACCCGCCTGACCCGCGTCACCCGGCCGCTGCGTCTCAAGCGCCGCGAGCAGGCGCTGACCGCAGCGGCACATCTGGTCAGCGACTGGGATGGCGGCACGCGGATTGGCGACGCGCTACAGGCCTTTCTCGCGGTGCCGCGCTTTGGCGGTTATGCGCGCGGCGCCGCCGTCATCATCATCTCCGACGGTTTGGAGCGCGGCGATGTTTCCGCCTTGCGCGACGCGGTCGCGAAACTGTCGCGGCGGGCCTGGCGGTTGAGCTGGCTGACGCCGCTCGCCACCGGACCCGGCTTCATGCCGCAAACCGACGCGTTGATCGCGATCCAGCGCTTTGTCGACGATCTCGCCGACGGCGGATCGAGTGCTGCCGTGGTCTCGCATTTGTTGTCGCTTGGAAGGAGAGCCGCGTGAGCGCGTTCGTCGACGCACATCATCACATCTGGCGTCAGGCGGACCTGCCCTGGTTGATCGGGCCGATGCAGCCGCGGATTTTCGGTCCCTATGAGCAGATCCGTCGCGACTACCCGATTGAGGAATACCTTGCCGACCTCGCCGGCACCGGCGTGACAAAGTCGGTGTATGTGCAGACCAACTGGGCCAACGAGCGCTTCGAGGACGAGACCGCCTGGGTGCAGCAGACGGCCAACGAACATGGCTGGCCGCATGCCATCGTGTCCTTTGCCGATTTCAACGTCGAGGACGTCCGCCCGCAACTCGACCGTCTTGCGAAATATCCGCTCGTGCGCGGCGTGCGGATGCAACTGCACTGGCACGAGAATCCGCTCTACCGCTTCGCCGCTCGGCCGGACCTCTGTGCCGACCCGAAAATCCGTCGCAACGTCGCGCGGCTCGCCGACTACGGCTGGAGCTTTGACCTGCAGGTGTTTGCGCCGCAGATGGCTGAAGCCGCGGGTCTTGCCGAAGCCTGTCCGGACGTGACGTTCATCCTGCAGCATGCAGGCATGCTGGAAGATCACTCTCCGCAAGGCCGCGCCGCCTGGCGCACAGGAATGGCAAAGCTCGCGCAGCGTCCGAATGTCGTTTCGAAACTTTCGGGGCTGGGCACGTTCATCCATCGCAACGATGCCGCCCATATCGCCGAAATCCTCAAGGACACCGTGGCGACCTTCGGCGCGGAACGCTGCCTGTTCGGCTCGAATTTTCCGATCGAAAAGCTCTGGACAACCTATCGCGAATTGGTGGACGCCCATCTCGCGGCAGCCGCGTCGCTTCGCCCTGACCAGCGAAATGCGATCTTCGGCGGCACCGCCGTGCGCGTCTATCGCCTCAAATCATAGAAAAAAGAATTGGGAGGAAGTCATGCCGCTGGAAATCAAGATTTTGGATTATGGCGATATCGAGCTGGAATCGAGCTTCCTCGTGCTCGGGCGCGACTGCGGCCGCACCCGCCGGGTGCTGACTCTCGGCTTCCTGATCCTCGGCGGCCCCTATCCGGTCGTGGTCGACACCGGCTACCGCTCCAACCAGATCATGGAGACGCTCGGCATGCGCGGCCTGCAGTTCCACGAGAACATGATCGAGAACCAGTTGGCACGCCACGGCGTGCGCATGGGCGATGTCCGCTTTGTCTGCCACACCCATTTGCACATCGATCATGCCGGCAAGGACGATCTGTTTCCGATGAACACGACGGTCGTGCTGAACCGCCGCGAGCTCGAATATTCCGTGTCCGGCCTGATGCACCCGCAATATCCGGCGCCCGACATCAAGCACCTGGTCGATCGCCTGCATACGAAGAGTGCGCTCCGCTTCCTCGACCTCGAGCTGACCGGTCCCGTCGAGCTGATGCCCGGCGTCTATTGCGATGCCGCCAACGCCCACACCGAAGGGTCGATGAATATCCACGTTCACACCGCCGACGGCATCGCCACCATTTGCGGCGACGTGATCTATGATTTCAATGACCAGATCGTGACCCCCTTCAACGAGATCCAGGACGCCGAACCGCGCACCACCGGCAATCACGGCACCAGCAAGCGAGCCGAGAAGGCCGCGATCAAGAAGCTGCTCTCCAGCTCACGCTATCTCCTGCCGATCCACGACCGGCCCGCCAAGATCGAGGGTGGCAACGTCGTCGGCCGTCTGCACGACCAGGTCCCCGGCCCCATCGTTCAATCGCTGCCCCAACGCAACTGGTTCCCGGCCTGAACGCAAAGGATGGCACGATGACCCATGTGACGCTGCGGCCCGAATTTGAAAGCCTGATCGATCCCTACGCGCCGGTCGGCCAGGTCGGCACCGGGTTCGACTTCACGGAGGGGCCGGTCTGGCACCCGACCCTGCACTATCTCCTGTTCTCCGACATGCCCGGCGACGTACGCCGGCGCTGGGATGCGCGGCGCGGCGTCGTCGAGGTCAAGCGGCCGTCGAACAAATGCAACGGCATGACCTACGACGCCGAGCTGAACCTGATCGTCTGCGAGCACGCGACCTCGTCCCTGATCCGTGAGGGTCCCGATGGAAGACGCGAGGTGATCGCCTCGCATTTCGAGAATCAGGAACTCAACAGCCCCAACGATGTCTGCGTGCACTCGAGCGGCGCGATCTATTTCAGCGACCCCTGGTACGGCCGCATGCCTGTCTATGGCGTCGAGCGGCCGCGGCAACTCGGCTTCCAGGGCGTCTATCGCGTCCCGCCCGGTGGTGGCGCGCCGAAACTGCTGGTCGACCGTTACCTGTTCGAGCAGCCGAACGGCCTCTGCTTCTCGCCGGATGAGCGCACGCTCTATGTCAACGACACCGTACAGACGGTGATCCGCGCCTTCGATGTCGAAGCCGACGGCTCGCTGTCCAACGCGCGGGTGCTTGCGAGCGGCATCCGCTCCGAGCTCGAGCCCGGCGTTCCCGATGGCATGAAATGCGACCAGCGCGGCAATATCTGGGTGACGGCGCCCGGCGGCGTCTGGGTCTATTCGCCTGCCGGCGAATTGCTCGGCAAGGTCCGCGTGCCCGAACTCGTTTCCAATCTGGCCTGGGGCGGCCCGGATTTCCGCACACTCTATTTGACTGCGACGCATTCGGTCTATGCGATCCCGACCAAGGTCGGGCCGCGCCACGAGCCCTACATGAACGCGCGGCCGTCTTCCGCCAGTACGGGAACGGCTTCTGCTTCCGCAAGCGCGGCGCCGATTCTATCCGGCCAGGACATGCAGATCGATCCGCGCCGCTGCGCCATGATCATCCAGGACCTGCAGAACGACGTGATCATGGATGGCGGCGCCTTTGCGGAGTCCGGTGCCCCTGCCCACGCAAAGCAACAGCGGGTGATCGATAATGTCCGTCGCCTCGCCAGCGCCGCACGGGCGCGCGGCGTCGCCATCATCCATGTCTGGTTCGTCGTCGAGCCCGGCGCGCCCGGCGTCACCCTGAACGCCCCCCTGTTCGAAGGGCTGGTCGATAGCAAAGCCATGGTGCGCGGAAGCTGGGGCGCGGCGCCGGTGCCGGGACTCGAGCCGCAACCCGGCGATTTCATCGTCGAGAAGATGCGGATGAGCGCCTGGGAAGGCACGAGGCTCGAGACCATCCTGAAAGCCACCGGCCGCGACATGATCATCAACACCGGCGCCTGGACCAACATGTCGGTCGAGCACACCGCCCGCACCGGGGCCGACAAGGGCTATTTCATGATCGTGCCGGAGGATTGCTGCTCGACCATGAACGCGGACTGGCACAACGCCTCGATCAATTTCGCGCTGCAGAACGTTTCCGTCGTGACCAACACCGACGCGGTCGTGAGAGCGCTCGGCTGACAGAGCCCGCCATGCCCAAGCTCTTTCACCTCAACGGCTCGCCGCGGGCGGACTCGGAATCGTCAGCCGGCGCGCAGGTGTTTCTCGATCGCTTCAGGACGGCCCGGCCTGACTGGGATATCGACGTGATGAATCTCTGGCGGGAACATCTGCCGGAGTTCGAGGGCTATGTGCTGGAGGCCAAATATGCACGGATGACCGGAAAGGCCTTCACCGACTCGCAGCGTGACGCCTTCGCGGTCGCAGAACGCATCGCCGTCCGGCTGGCGCTGGCCGATCGCGTCCTGATCTCGACGCCGATGTGGAATTTCGGTATCCCCTACAAGCTGAAGCAGTGGTTCGATGTGATCGTCCAGCCCGGGCTGACTTTCCGCTTCGATCCGGCGCAGGGCTATCAGCCACTGCTCAGGGATCGGCCGACGCTCGTCATCGTCGCGAGCGGCGGTGATTTCATCACCGGCATGAATCGCGGACGGACCGACATGGCGACGCCTTACTTGCGCGAGGCGCTGCGCTTCATCGGCATCGGCAATGTGCGTTTCGTGCCGATCGGCCCGACGACGGGGCCGGCGGAGCCGATCCTCGCTGCGCGCGAGACCGCGCACCGGCGCCTCTCCGAGCTGGCGGCGCGGTTCTGAGGCCTCCGGTGCTGCCGCCTCGATCCGGCTCAGAAAAACTATTTACCGTCCCTCGCCCCGATGGAAAACAGGCGTCCGTACCCTCGGGCGTCACTGTCAATGCCGTTCGATCGAAGCAAATGCCAGGCCATGCACTGATTGCTCGTCAAGACAGGCAAGCCCGATGCCCGCTCGAGCTCGGCAATCACGGGCGCGGATTTTATCGCGGTGCAACTGATCAGGCACGCATCCGCGCGCGGGCTGACACGGCGCTCGGCCCATTGAAGAATCGTATCGGGCGACAATTCCGCCATCTCCGTATTCGTATTGATTCCCAGACAGGCGCTGCCGTCCACGCAAAAGCCGTTCGCCTCGAGAAACGCAATCTCGCGCTCGTGGACTTCGTCGATATAGGGCGTCAGCAACGATACGCGCGTGGCGTTCAGGCACCGCAGCGCCTCGATGATGGCATCCGCTGTGGTAAAGCATTTGATGCCTGAAGCCGACTGGATACGCTCGCGGATGCCGCCTGCCAGCTCGGGTGCGAATGTCGACACCGCCGTGCAGTGAAACACGATGACATCCACCTCGGCATCTGCCAACAGCCCGGTGGCGGTTTCGAGCCGGTCCAGCATACGCATAAGCTCCGGCTTCGAGCTGCCGCGCAGAGCCAGCCGCGTCACCAGCATTGAAACCTCAGGCGGCAGCATGGCGCGGATCTCGGGCTCGGCGACCGAATTTCCCGACGGAACCAGCACACCGGCACGAAGCCGGCTGCCATAGTCGATCGGCGGCGTCGCGGCTCCCGTCATCACTGTCAGGCCTTCGAATCGACTGCGGCGAGCTCGCGTTGAGCCGCGCGAAGATAGTCCCGGTTGATGTAGTCGGCCGCCGACGACTTGACGCGATGGGGGACCGCGCGGATCAGCGAGCTGATATCGATCAGCGCCTGCACGGCGGCATCGCTCGCGTCCCCGTCGCTTGGAAATATCCCGTCTTTCACGTATTCGTCCCAGGCACGCTCCGCATAGCTCTCGGCAATCCCGGTTTCCGCGACCGCAATCGGCGTCACGCCGTTGCGATTGGCAAAGAACCATTGATGCGCCCTGACGAACGCGCGCATGAATGGCCGCATGATGTCGGGACTGGATTTGGCCCAGCGGCTGTCGACGTTCAGCGAGGTGAACTGGAAATCCGGTACTTCCCGGCGAGGCTCGCACAAGCTTGGAAAGCCCTGATCGATCGCGATGTGGTTGAGCGGCGCGCCCTGCAAGCCTGCGTCGATCTCGCCTGACTGCAACATTTCCCATCGCGCCAGGATCGGCCCCACCGCCCGCAGCTTGTAGTCACGCGGATGTTCCAGTCCGCGCGCGGCAAGAAGCTTGATCACGAGTGACGAGCTGCCGGCCTCGATAGACGATACGCCGACCGTCTTGCCGCGCAGATCCTCGAACGTCCTGATGTTCTTCCCGGTCACAAACGAGAATGGAAGGCGGTTGACGTTGCCGCCGATGATTTCCAGGAAGCCGCCGGCCTCACTGTCCAGGACCACGTGCTCGGTGATCCCATAGCCGAGCCGGGCCCGGCCGTCGCGAATGCGGCTGGTTACTTCGTCGACCCCCTCAAAGAGTTCGATGGCGACATCGAGTCCCTCCTCGGCGAACATGTCGCGATGCTTCGCAACCCAAATCGGCAGATTGAAGTAGTTCCGCGAAACAGCGGCAAAGGTCAGCTTCTTCATCTACACACTCCCATAACTGCCCGCCCGTCCTCAACCTCGCGTCCGGGCTGCCTCGATCGCCGCCCAGATGTGCGCAGGCGTTGCGGGCATGTCGAGATGCCGCACGCCGAGCGGCATCAGCGCATTCATGACGGCGTTCATGATGGTGGCGGGCGCAGCGATCGCGCCTGCCTGCCCGCTTCCCTTCACGCCAAGGCGGTTGGCGCGGCTTGGAAATTCCGATGTCAGGCCGCCCTCGAACGAAGGAATGTCGCCCGCCCGCGGAAGTGCATAATCCATCAGCGAGCCTGATAGAGCCTGGCCAGTGTCCGCATCGAACAGCGCCTGCTCGAACAGAGCCTGGCCGATGCCTTGCACCACGCCGCCATGCACCTGGCCCAGTGTCAGACGAGGATCGAGCAGGCGACCAAAGTCATCGAAAATGACGTAGCGGTCGAGCGCCACTTCCCCGGTCGCGGCGTCGATTTCCACTTCAGCGACGTGACACCCGTTCGGAAACGTATAGTGGTCGCAGAGATGGATCGCCTTGTAGGCCAGACCCGGCATTACGTCGTCGGCGGTCACCTGGTACGAGGCGCGCGCCACCTCATCCAGGCTGATCTCCTGTCCCGTCGCGGTCACGCGCAATGTGCCCGCCTCGTAGCTGACAGCGTCGACGCCGGTCTGCAACAGGCGCGCAGCAAGCCGCCTTGCATTTTCGATCAGACCTTCGGCTGCAAGCAGCAGCGCAGTCCCGCCCTGGTGCATGGAGCGCGCCCCGCCATGACCGCCCCCGCTGCCGAGATCGTCCGTATCGGCCTGCCGAAATTCGAAGCGCTCGATCGGCAGGCCGAGCGCATCGGCAGCGATTTGTGCATAGGTTGTCTCGTGGCCCTGACCGTTGGAATGCGTCCCGACCTTCAGAAGAATCTCACCACCCTCGCCAAACTGCAGTTCCGCCACTTCGTTGGGCTGGCCGCGCGCGGTTTCGAGAAAGCAGGCATAGCCGAGGCCGCGGAGCTTGCCATGCGCACGCGAACCTTTGCGACGCGCCTTGAATCCTTCGGCCGCAGCGACGGCGAAGTCGATTGCATGGGCAAAGCTGCCCTGCTCGACCGATAGCCCCATCGCCGAGCGATGCGGAAAGCGACGAATGATGTTCTTGCGTCGCAGTTTGAGCGCATCCATCCCGAGCTTCGCCGCGGCGATGTCGATCAGGCGCTCGATCAGATAGTTCGCCTCGGGCTTCCCGGCGCCGCGATAGGCGTCGACCGGCGTCGTGTTGGTGAAGACGCCGCGGGTCCGGAACGCGATCAGCGGGATGTCGTACACGCCGCCCATCGCGCTGCCCATCGCCATGGTCGGCACGATCGGCGCCACCGTCGAGACATAAGCACCCATGTTGGCAGTGACCGCGGCCTCAAGCGCCAGGAATTTGCCATCGTTGTCGAGCGCCAGGCGAGCCCGCAGGAGACTGTCGCGGCCATGCACGGAGGCAACGAAGTCTTCGCTGCGGTCCCCGATCCACTTTACAGGACGGCGCAGGCGGCGCGCCGCCCAGAGCACCAATACCCATTCCGGATAAAGAACGTTCTTCATCCCGAAGCCGCCACCGACATCGGGAATACTGACGCGAAGTTTTTCACGGGGGACCCGAAACACCTGATCGGCCAGCAGATCCCGGATCGTGTGTGCTCCGGCCGCCGAGGCAGTCAGGTGCAGCCGGCCGTTCGAGGCGTCGAACGTTCCGATCGCGCCGCGCGTTTCCAGGGGAGCAGCCACCACGCGGTTGTTGACGAGTTCGCATTCCACGACATGGGCGGCGCCGCGGATCGCCGCCTCTACCGGTCCGGCCTCGCCTCGCTGGAATTCAAACGCGACGTTGTTTTCGGCTTCCAGCCAAATCGACGAGCTTCCCGGCAGAACTGCTTCCGTCATCGAAATCACCGGGGGCAACGGCTCGTAGTCGACGACGATGGCATCGAGAGCGTCGCGTGCGATTTCAACGCTTTCCGCAACCACGAACGCGATCGGCTCACCAACATGGCGAACGACATCGCGAGCCAGCGCGTGATAGGGCGGGACGACAAGCGGCGTCGCCATCGGGATCTGGGTCGCCGCACAAGGCAAAGGGCCGATATCATCCGCGGCCAGATCGAATCCGGTCAGAACCGCGAGGATGCCCGGCATCCGGCGCGCCGTGTCGGCGAGGATCGCCATAATGCGGGCATGCGCATGCGTCGAGCGGACCACCATGCCGTGAAGAACGTCGGGCGGCGCCAGATCGGCGATGTAACGACCACGCCCCCTCACGAAGCGGTCGTCTTCACGACGGTTGATGCTGCGGCCCAGCAACGGCTCGGTCATGAGACGTTGTATGGAACGAAGGGATCATAAAGGCAACGGCCGCGATTCGAGTGGGAATACGATGCGAGGCCCGGCCAATTCGTGATGACTGCGAGACGATGCGCAGATGTTCTGCAGCCCTTGGTAGTGCCGCAACGATTAACGCGTCTTTCCGCGGCCGCCTTTTTCGCTGGCCCGGCGCAAGGCATCGGCAAGCGCGCCGCCGCCGGATTGCTCGGCCGGCTTGCGTGGCGAAGACGCTTTCGCGGAGGCGCGGGATCCGTCCTGCGACGATCCCTTCTCCTCCTTCTTGCCGGTCTCATCGTCAAGACGCAGTGTCAGCGCAATGCGCTTGCGCGCCTTCTCGACCTCCAGCACCTTCACCTTGACGATGTCGCCTGGTTTGACGACCTGGCGCGGATCCTTGATGAAAGTCTTCGACATCGCGGAGATGTGGACCAGCCCGTCCTGGTGCACGCCGATATCAACGAACGCGCCGAATGCGGCGACGTTGGTGACCGTCCCCTCCAGGATCATGCCGACCTTGAGGTCCTTGATCTCCTCCACCCCTTCCTTGAACACCGCGGCCTTGAAGGCCGGCCGCGGATCGCGGCCGGGCTTTTCCAGCTCGCGCAGGATGTCCGTCACCGTCGGAAGCCCGAATGTATCGTCGACGAAAGCCTGCGGCTTCAACTGCCGCACGATCTCGCTGTTGCCGATCAGCGCCTTGATGTTGCTTTTGGTCGACGCAAGGATCCGCCGCACGACCGGATAGGCTTCCGGATGCACGCCGGAGGCATCCAGCGGATCATCTCCGCCATTGATACGCAGGAAGCCGGCGCATTGCTCGAACGCCTTGGCCCCCAGTCGCGGCACATCCTTGAGCGCCTTGCGCGATTTGAACGCACCGTTCGCATCGCGATGCTGCACGATGCCCTGCGCGAGACCCGGACCGATGCCCGACACCCGCGCCAGCAGCGGGGCAGAGGCCGTATTGACGTCGACGCCAACCGCATTGACACAGTCCTCGACCACGGCATCGAGCGAGCGCGCCAAATGGCTTTCGCCGAGGTCGTGCTGATATTGGCCGACGCCGATCGCCTTGGGTTCGATCTTCACCAGCTCGGCGAGCGGATCCTGCAGACGCCGCGCAATCGACACGGCTCCGCGCAGGGTAACGTCGAGCTCCGGCAGCTCCTCCGACGCAAAGGCGGAGGCCGAATAGACGGAAGCGCCAGCTTCAGAGACCACGATCTTGGTCATCTTCAGCTCCGGCAACCGCTTCACCAGTTCGGTTGCGAGCTTATCGGTTTCGCGTGACGCGGTTCCATTGCCGATCGCGATCAGATCGACGCGATGCTCCATCGCAAGTTTTCCCAGGCTGGCCAGCGCCTCGTCCCATCGTCTTTGCGGTTCATGCGGATAGACCGCGGTGGTGGCCAGGACCTTTCCGGTCGCATCGACGACGGCGACCTTGACACCGGTGCGGTAGCCGGGATCGAGCCCCATGGTAACACGCGCTCCGGCTGGTGCTGCAAGCAGGAGATCGCGCAGGTTCGAGGCGAACACGCGCACGGCCTCGGTCTCTGCCGCCGTCCAGAGCCGCATGCGCAGATCGATATTGAGATGCACCTGAATCCTGGTGCGCCAGGCCCAACGCACGGTCTCCGCCAACCAGTTGTCGCCGGGACGGCCCTGCTGGGAAATGCCAAAGCGCTTCATGATCTTCAGCTCGTAGGAGCTGGAAACGCCGGGTGCCGGGGGCTGCGCTTCCGGCTGCATCTGCAGATCGAGAATTTCCTCCTTCTCGCCGCGGAACAGCGCCAGAATGCGATGCGACGGCAGTTTGTGCAGAGGCTCCTTGAAGTCGAAATAGTCCTTGAACTTTTCCCCTTCCGTCTTCTTGCCTCTGCGAACGGTGGATCCCATCCACCCCTGCGACCACATCTCCTCGCGCAGCGCTCCTTTCAGATCGGCATCCTCGTCAAAGCGCTCGGTCAGAATGGTCCGCCCTCCTTCAAGCGCAGCAGCGATATCCGCCACCCCTTTTCCGGCATCGACAAAAGCGGCCGCAAGGGCTTGCGGATCGTTTTCCGGCTGCGTCAACAACATCTCCGACAGCGGCTCGAGACCTGCTTCCCTGGCGATTTCGGCCTTGGTGCGGCGCTTCGGCTTGAACGGCGCGTAAATGTCTTCGAGGCGCCCCTTGGTGTCGGCGGCGAGGATCGCGGCTTCAAGGGCAGCGTCGAGCTTGCCCTGTTCCCGGATCGAATTGAGGACGGCGGTGCGACGCTCCTCGAGCTCGCGCAAGTAGGTCAGCCGCTCTTCCAGCGTACGCAACTGCGCGTCGTCGAGCGCGCCGGTCAGCTCCTTGCGATAGCGGGCAATGAACGGAACCGTGGCGCCACCGTCAAGCAACGTGACGGCGGCCTCGACCTGCTCATCCCGGACGCCAAGCTCCTGGGCAATCTGCCGATGAATCTTTGCCACGCGAACTCCCACTGAACCACTTGGAAGCAACCGGATTGCCGGCTGCGGGGACGCTTATGGACCATGTTCGAATGATTCATCAAGCCGAAGTGTGAAACGATTGACCGGACTGACGGTGGGGCATGGATTTCAAAGGCTTGGGCGTAAAAAAACGGCTTGGGTGCAGCAGCAATTCGCCTTTGATCGCTAGCGGACGAAAGCCGCAAGCAGGCCGGATGTCAGGTGAAGCGGCAGGCCCTGCTTCGGATCGTACCATTCCAGCGACCAGTTGAGCGCGCCGAGAATGGCAAGCCGCGCCGCGGCGCGATCGACCCCCGGGGCCAGCGCGCCGGCGGCCGCGGCCTCATCGAGCAACCTGCGCCAGACCTCCTCATAGTCCCTTCGCTCACTGCTGAGCGCGTGCCGCAGTCCTTCCGGCACATAAGGAAAGCAGTGAATATGCGCGGAGGTGTAGTCGCTCTCATCGAGCAGCGTTTCCAGATGGGCGACCATCGCCGCGCGAAGCCGTGATTTCACGTCGGCGTTCGCACCCAGCCCATTCACTGCCAGCACCACCGCATCGTGCACCCGCCGCACGCCGATCCGCAGCACCTCGGTAGCCAGCTCTTCCTTCGAGGTGAAGTGATAGTAGAGGCTGCCAGCCTTCATGCCGGCCTGTCTGCCGATGTCACGCAGCGAGGTCTCCGTGTAGCCGCGCGCACGAAACAGCTTTGCTGCGACGTCCAGGATTTGCTGGCGCGAGACGTCCGATCGTCGGGCGCGCTTGCCGGCATCACCATCTCCGCTTGGGGCGATCGCTTCAACCATCTTCCGTCCTGAAGGCTCGTTGATCCCAATTGCTATTCGGCGGCGACCTGTGCGGCGCCGTGGCCAGGCCAGCGCGCGAGCAAGTCGGCCTGCCGAAGGTTGGCCTTGTCCGCCGCTTCGGCCTTCACATGCCCATACCCCCTGATCGAGAGCGGCAGGCTCGCAATCTCGACAGCCATGGTCCGGTTATGCGCAGCCAGCTCGGGAATAATCCGCTCGCCGATCAGGCGCTCATAGTCATCGATGGCGCGACGCTCGGCCCGACGTTCAGCGGTAAAGCCGAACGGATCGGTCCAGGTCCCGCGCAGAAATTTCAGCCGGGCAAGTGTCCTCAGAATCGGGAGGACCCAGGCGCCAAGACGCATCTTGCGGAGGTGGCCGGTCTGCGGATCGCGGCGGGCGATCAATGGCGGGGCCATGTGGAAGACCAGCGATCCGCCACTATGACCTTTCGTGATCCCATCGAGAAAGCCGCTCATGACATGAAGCCGCGCGACCTCGTACTCGTCCTTGTAGGCAAGCAGCTTGAAGAACGACCGCGCGACCGCGTCAGCGAGTTCCGTCGATCCCTGAGCGACCTTCCCTTCCGCCTCGGCGGCTTGCGCTACAAGGCGGCGATAGCGCGCAGCTAGCACCTCGTCTTGATACTTGACGAGTTCGGCCGCCCTGGTCGCGACGATATCGTCGAGGCTCAGGGCCATGGCAGAGACCGCTGGAGCGAGCAACGCCTCCACGGAAGCCGCATCGTCGGCAAGCGCACGTCCCCACGCGAACGCCGCCTTGTTCATGGCGACCGCCGCGCCGTTGAGCTCGATCGCGCGCAGTATCGCGGCCTCCGACACGGGCACCCGTCCCCTCTGCCAAGCCATGCCGAGTGCCATCATGTTGGCGCCGACGGCATCCCCGAATTGCCGCACTGCGAGGCCCGCAAGATCGGCGAACGTTGTCCTTGCCGCGCGGCCGATGCGCCGCTTCATCTGTTCCAGCGGGAAGATCGCGTCGGGCTTCGAGGTAAAATCGCCGGTCATGACGACGTGGTCATTGACGACCGCAACGGCATCCTTTGCGAGCAACGGGATGACGTCGGGATTAGATGCCATTGCGATATCGCAGCCGATCATTGTATCGGCCTCTCCGGGCGCGAACCGTACGGGGCCCAGCATGTCGGCGCCCGGCGCAATGCGGATGTGGGTCGTGACCTCGCCGCCCTTTTGCGCAAGCCCGATCTGATCCATCACCGAGGCCGCGCGGCCATCGAGATGCGCCGCCATGCCTACGATGGCGCCGACGGTGACGATACCGGTTCCGCCGATACCTCCGATGATAATATTGGCAGGACGAGCGAAATCGATCTCCGGGGCCACCACCGAGGGCGGCGCACGATCACTGGCCGCGCGTTTCGCGGGCGCACCACCTTCGATCGTGACAAAGCTAGGACAGAAGCCATCGACGCAGCTCGTGTCCTGATTGCAACTCGTCTGGTCGATCCGGCGCTTGCGCCCGAACTCGGTTTCGACGGGCACGACCGAGACGCAATTGGACTTGCGACCGCAATCGCCACAGCCTTCGCAAACAAGCTCGTTGATGAAGACGCGCTTGCCCGCGTCAGGCATCTGGCCACGCTTGCGGCGCCGCCGCTTCTCGGCCGCGCAGACCTGATCGTAGATCAGGACTGAGACGCCCTTGATCTCGCGCAGCGCACGCTGGGCCGCATCGAGCCGGTCGCGCGGCTCAATCACGACGGCAGGGGGCAGATCTGTGCCGCGATGCCGCTCCGGCTCTTCCGCCACGATATAGATTTTGCCAACGCCTTCGGCGGCGAGCTGGCGCGCGATCTGCGCCACGGTAAAGCCGCCTTCGGCCGTCTGACCGCCGGTCATGGCGACAGCGTCGTTGTAGAGAAGCTTGTAAGTAATGGTCACACCCGCGGCGATCGCCGCACGAATGGCAAGCAGCCCGGAATGCGCATAGGTGCCGTCGCCCAGATTGACGAAGACGTGCTCCGTCGCCGTGAACGGCGCCTGCCCGATCCAGCTTGCGCCCTCGCCGCCCATCTGGGTAAAGGTCGTGGTGTCGCGATCCATCCATTGCGCCATGTAGTGGCAGCCGATGCCCGCAAGCGCGCGGCTTCCTTCCGGTACGATGGTGGAGCGGTTGTGCGGACAGCCCGAGCAGAAATAGGGAAGCCGCTTTGCCAATGCGGCTTCCGGCGCTTGCGATGCTGCCTGCAATCGATCCAGCCGATCGGAAATCCGGTCCTTCAGGCCGAGGCCGGAGAGACGCCGGCCGATCATGAGCGCGAGATGATCGGCCGCAAAAGCCGCGCGCGGCGACAGCAGCGGCTTGCCGTGCTCGTCGACCTTGCCGGCGAGGCGCGGCCGTCGCCCGGTATCGATCGTGAGCAGGATGCGCGCGAGTTGGTCCTCCACCAGCGGCCGCTTCTCCTCCACGACAAGAACTTCCTCGCAGCCTCCACAGGCGTCGCGAATGAAATCCGCGTCGAGCGGCCAGGGCATGCCGATGCTGCAAAGGCCGATGCCGAGTTCCTTCAATCGCGCCGTGCTCAGTCCAAGCAGTCCGAATGCCTGCATGACATCCGGTTGCGACTTGCCGACCGCGACGATCATCAGGCGCCGCCGGCTCGTACCCGGATCGATGCGGATCCCGTTCAATCCGTTGGCGCGGCCGAAGGCGACTGCCGCGGGCAGTCTCAGATCGAATAACCGCCGCTCCTGCTCGAGCGGAGAGTCCGGCCAGCGGATGGAGACGTCGGCCGGAAGACCGTCCGGCGTGACGATCGTGGGCGAAGTGTCGGCGAGATCGATGGTAGCGGCCGAATCCATCGTGTCCGCCAGTGCCTTCATGCCGACCCAGAGGCCCGTGGCGCGCGACATCTCCCAGCCGACGATGCCGAAACGAAGCACCTCGGCGACTGTCGCCGGTTGCAGCACAGGGATTGACGCGTCGAGAAAGGCATAGTCGGATTGCGACGGCAGGCTTGCCGATTTGCAGGCATGATCGTCGCCGGCGATCGCGAGCACGCCGCCAAAGCGGGCCGTGCCGGCAGCGTTGGCATGCTTGAGCACGTCGCCGGAGCGATCGACACCGGGACTTTTGGCGTACCAGATCGCAAACACGCCATCGCGTTTGGCGCCGGGCGAAAGGCCGAGCTGCTGGCTGCCCCACACACTTGTCGCGGCCAGGTCCTCGTTGAGGCCCGGCTGAAACACCACGTCATCGCGTTCGAGATGACGCTGCGCGGCCCACAATTCGCGATCGAACGTCCCAAGCGGCGAGCCGCGATAACCCGAGATGAAGCCCGCAGTGTTCAACCCGGCCGCGCGATCCCTGCGCCGCTGCACCAGCGGCAAGCGCACCAGCGCCTGCACGCCGGTGAGGTAGATGCGTCCCTGGTCCCGGACATATTTGTCATCGAGCGAGATATCGGCGATGTCTGCGACAGCCATGACCAACCCTCACAGGCGCTTGGCGACTTCTTCGAGCATCACCTCGGACGCTCCGCCGCCGATCGATTGGACGCGGGCATCGCGCGCCATCCGCTCGATCGTGCTTTCGCGCATGAAGCCGATGCCGCCGTGGAATTGCAGGCAGTCGTACATCACGGCATTGACGAGATCGCCGCAATAGGCCTTGGCCATCGACACTTCACGGGTGACATCGTGGCCCTGCGCATCGCGCCAGGCAGCCGCGTAGACGAGCTGCCGTCCGGCCTCGACCTCGGCGGCGCGCTTGGCGATACGTTGGCGGATGCCCTGCTTTTCCCACAGCGGAGCGCCGAACGCCCGACGCGTCTTGAGATAGTCGACCGTCAGATCGAGCGCCGCCTGCGCCTCGCCCATCGCCATGGCGCCGATCACGGTCCTTTCGTTCTGGAAATTCTTCATGATGGCGTAGAAGCCGCCGCCTTCTTCGCCGAGCACGGCGTCATGCGGAACGAGGCAATCTTCAAAAATCAGCTCGGCCGTATCCGACGAGCGCCATCCGTGCTTGTCGAGCGCGCGACCGACGCGGAAGCCCGGCGTGCCCTTTTCAACCAGGAACATCGTCACCGCCTTGCTGCCGCCGTCGATTGGCCCGGTCTTGGCAGCAACACAATAGAGATCGGCGTGCACGCCATTGGTGATGAACATCTTGGCGCCGTTGAGCACATAGCCGTCGCTCGTTCGCCGTGCGGTCGTCCTGATCCCCTTCACGTCGGATCCCGCATCGGGCTCGGTCACGGCGACGGCGCAAATCGTCTCACCGCTGACGATCTTGCGCATCCAGCGCGATTTCTGCGCCTCGCTGCCCGCGTTGAAGACATGCACCGAGGCCATGTCGGTGTGGACCAGCGCGGTGATGGCGACGCCGGAGAAAGTGGATCGGCCAAGCTCCTCGGCGAAGACGACGCTGCCGAGCGTATCCATGTCCGAGCCGCCGTAGATTTCGGGATAGCGGATGCCGAAAAAGCCGAGCGCGCCCATCCGCCGCAACACCTCGCGCGGCACGAAGCCTTGCGTCTCCCAGGTGTCGGCGAACGGCTTGACCTCTTCCTCAACAAAACGGCGCACCTGATCGCGCAGCAACTCATGCTCTTCGGTGAAGAACGGCGAGCGCGCGTTCGACCCGTGGCCCTGCCGCTGCGTGTGATCCATGTGTCCTCCCTGGGTGCGTCACGAGCCCGCTTGACGGCTCACCCGGTTTCTCGCTTAATTACCTAACATACGTTAGGTAGATTACAGCCGAAGTCAACAGCGGACTGAAATCAATAAAGAATCTAAGCGGCTCTCCATCGAGAACGCCGGAGCAAACAGGATCGTCAGCAGGGAACAGGAATGTCCAAGCCTTCAATGTCCAAGCCTTCAATGTCCAAGCCTCCAATGTCCAAGCCTCCAATGTCCAAGCCTCCAATGTCCAAGTCATCAAAGACCGTCTCCCGCAGGACCGCCGTCGGCTTCTCACTCGCCGCCGCCGGCGCGAGCATCACCTCTCCGGCGCTGGCGCAATCGCAGCCGGCGCTGAAATGGCGCATGGTCACGGACTACCCCAAAAGCCTCGACACGCTCGATGGCGGTTGCCCGTTGGTCGCCAAGGATCGTGCGTGACCGACGGACAATTCCGGATCGAGGTGTTTCCGGCCGGCGAGATCGTCACGGCGCTCGGGATGGTGGATGCGGTTCAGAAGCTGCC